>Ga0207864_1001852_pt1 | contig 21837 bp, 22 predicted proteins | sample HigsolmetaAR202D_FD_184834 | JGI IMG/M metagenome (GOLD analysis project Ga0207864, IMG submission 184834) | Ionic liquid and high solid enriched microbial communities from the Joint BioEnergy Institute, USA - AR20-2-D (SPAdes) (version 2) ... | reverse complement strand
CTTCTAAGCTAAAGTGTTGGAATCGTTAGCATCTATGCTGTGAAAAGCCCGTGGTTACGGGCTTCTGAAAACGGCTCATAACCGTCTGGTTGCAGGTTCGAGTCCTGCCGGGCCCACCAATTGAAATATAGGCCTGCCACGCCTTAACGAATTTCAAGTTTTCTGCTACGGCTAGCTCCACTCTTTGAGAATGAGTTGCATCTAAGGTGGCTAGCTTAGTACGGAAGGGGCACGACTGCGAGCACCTCGCCCGCGTTACGCTACAGAAACGCACATGTCCAACCGCCTCCCGATTTCCTGCTTCATCATCGCCAAGAACGAGGCCGACAGAATCGGGCGGGCAATTGATTCTGTCCGAGAATTCGTCGACGAAGTTATCGTTGTCCTCGATCCATCGACGACAGATGAGACGGCAGAAGTGGCGCGTCGCCACGGTGCCGAAGTCGTAACGAACGCATGGGCAGGGTACGGCCCACAAAAGCGATTCGGTGAAGACCGTTGCCGCAACACCTGGCTATTGAATCTTGACGCCGATGAGGCCGTAACACCTGAACTTCGAGCCGAGATCGTCGGCCTTTTTACGAATGGCGAACCTCAGGCCGATGGCTACAAGATCGCAATCGTCGACCTATTTCCTGGTGAGGAACGACCGAGCCGTTTTGCTTACCGGCTCTCGCCCGTGCGCCTCTATCGCCGCGACCGTGGGCGCTATGCCGATAGTCCTGTGCATGACCGCGTTGCCTTTAGTCCCGACGCCCGAATCTCCCGCTTAAAAGGCATCATTCATCACCGCTCCATTCGATCCCTTGGCGACCAGATTTCCAAGCTCGATCGTTATTCCACGATGCAAGCAGAGGATTTCGTCGCTCGCGGCCGTCGGTTACCGACCGTTCGTGTTTACGGCGAGTTTCCAGCCGCTTTCCTGAAAGCCTGGATCGGCCGCCGCCTCTTTCTACGCGGAACTTACGGGTTCCTAATAGCGATGAATTACGCCATCTTCCGGCATATGAGGGTAGCGAAGATATATGAGAAAATGAAATGAGCGTTGATAATCCAGACCCCGAATCATCGCACTCTCACCGAAAACCTATCATTTTGATTGGAGCTCCGTCCGGGGCCGGCAAGACGGTCCTGAGTCAGAAAATTATAGCCGGCGATTTTCCTATATTTAATGAATTTCTTAAGAACGCGTGGGATCACCCCCCTATAAGTTACGATCTGAAGATCTTGCCGATTAATCCACCTCGCGATCGCATTCTGATTATAGAGTGTTCAACGTCTAAACCCGACAAACTCATATGTTCCGAGCCGTGGCAACGCATGCTTAAGTTGCTCCAAGAATGCGAAGTGATTATTTATGTAACTCTTAAAGTTCCGAAGCTTTTGATAACACGCCAATATTTTCTGCGAATCTTTAGGGAGCCAAAACAAACGCCGATATTTTTTCGCACTTTGCAGATCTCAAAATACCGAACAACTCTAGCATATTTATTGACAAAACAACTTTTGAAGTCAAATAAATTTTGGAAGGAGTTTGGCGAAGAAATTCTAGATGCAATGTCACCCCGCGTCACCATGATCACTGTAAAACGCACCGCGCTAGGCTATGTCGTCGATAATTAGGTATTGGAGGGAGTTCATGTCCTACACCCATGCAATTCGAATACCACGCACAAAAAGCCGTAATCAGACCATCGCGAAGGGCGCTGGGAATAACAGCTGATTTTGCGTGGCTTTCAAGATTCCTTACGACTAGACTATCGGAGGAAATCTCGATGGGCGTCACGTCCATACCGAGGGATGCGAAAAAATCTTCAAACTTAAACGTTCCGCCTGTGAGGTCGGTTTTTCTATCACGCAGCCAGACAAACTGACGTTCATAAGAAATCGCAAGGATTAGCCCGTGAAGAGAAAACGAGGCTATAATCTCGCAGCTCGCGATTTGTTCGATACGATCGAATATCTCATCTACCGTGCCAACACGCACGTCGATGAGGGTCGCATCCTTAGGCACTTCCCTAAAATTACTAATCTGTGAATAATGCGGAATGATCCCTACGGCATGTGACACTCGCGACTTCGGCTGGTAAATGAGCGGCATTAGTATTGCTGGATCACCGTATATTGGCGGAACTTCTCTGCCACGTTTAGTCAAGATTGACCTCGTTAAGGGGCCGCGAACTGCGAGATATCGAGTTTTCGGGTGATCTTCCCGGTCCGGCGCAATAAGTCCACTACCCCAAACAACCGATTCCGGTCGGCTCTTTTGTATCACGCTACCGGCTCCCAAAAACGATCGCTTCGGACAATAGACTGGCACAAGTCCAAACAATCGATCTATTAAGAGAGGTGTGAGCAAATCACCCAAGTTTCCCGGCAATGGTTGCCGCGCCCACCAGCAGCGGAACGGAATGCCAGGTCGAATGAAACTGGATTGGTAGCGCAAGATCGCTCCAATTTTGGTGGTGGGAAGCATTCGAGCAATGGACGAAATTGCCTGAGGGGAGTATGACCACATTGTGTCTAGAAAGGTTTGCAAGCCGCCCATGTCTTTCACAACTCCTTGGTGGCACTATCGGCCCAAGACCCCGTGCAAGTCGACCGTTTATCCCACGATGGTCGACTGCGTTCTCGTAGCCTCCCACCGTTTAGACCGTTCCGTCAGAGCCATTGATTGCAAACGTCTTCCGCCTTCCAGCTGCCAAAATAGATTGGAGTCTCTATGTACATCGTCACGGGCTTCTACACACCCAACTACTCAGAGATTGCAGAGGTCTTTCGCCGCAATTTGCTCGAGCATTCTGTCCCACATAAACTTTATTCGGTAGATATGCTTGGGGGCACATGGCAGGTTCAAACCTTACGCAAGCCGGAAATTGCTCTTCGAGCACTAGACGAACATCCTGACAAAAGCGTGATTCTGATGGACGTCGATTGCTCGGTACAAGGTGAACTTTCGCCCCTTCTCATTCCGCAGTGTGACATCGCTGTCTATCCTTTGAGGAACAAGCGACGTGGGACACTATCTGCCTCAACCCGTGTTGTCGTACTCCATCAAACTGAAGGGGCGCGGCGTCTTCTCAAGGTTTGGCATCAAAAGTGTCAGGACGTCATCAAGCCTGTGTTGTCAAAGGAAATCACTACCTGGAAGCGCCATATTGCAGAAGCGTCCGATGAAACCCTACTGCGACAAGCCATCGATGAGAATCCAGATGTAATCGTAGCGTCCCTGCCCCCCTATTACGCTGGCCACTCCAGTCGGCCTGATGCGCTCGTAAAGCACGAAAGTGCTCACGATCGATTCGTCTGGCACGAAAGAATGAACGCGCAGATAAAAAAGATAAGACGTAGATTAGTTGAGAAGATCGTTGGCCGGCCGTATAAGGAATGGAAGTACGATATCGAGTAAATCGTTGTGACAAGCCTTCTGAGGCGCTGCTGCTCTGGGAGAAGGGCCTCCAGCCCCACGTGAGCTTGCCGGCGTACGTACGCTCTCATGCGTACGCTCACGGCTCTTCTGCTTTCTGATGATCGTCCTGGCCACTATCACTTGTCAGAGGGTGTGATAGCGGCCGCGCAACGCCTGCAACCTGTTAGTGTGCTTCGGCTTGTCGTCCGTCGGCGGTGGTCGGGGAGCGTGCTGGCGGCATTCACGAATGCGCACTTTCCTGCGGATTGGCTGCTACGAGTAGGATACGGTCTGTCGGCGGCGCAAATCCCGCATGTCGACTTCGTCGTGTCCGCCGGAGCCGAAACGCTGGCAGCAAATATAGCTGTTGCCCGACTGACCGGCGCGCCAAACATCTTTTGCGGATCGCTGCGTCGTTACAAACCGGATGGGCTGCGGCTGGTGCTGACGTCGTACGCGTCTCATGCCCAACGTCCCCGCCACGTCATGGTTCTCAAGCCCTCGGCGCTCAATCGCGAGGCGCTGGGAAGAAGATTTAATGGCGTTTCTTTGGAAGCTCCACTGCGGGAACTCGGGCTCCTGATCGGCGGCGATTCTAGGGAATGCCAATATCAAGTTGGAGAGTGGCAGCGGCTTCTTGATCTCGTCGAACGCGCGCATCAAACGCTCGGGGTGCGCTGGCACATCAGTAACTCGCGGCGAACTCCGGCCTCGGTGAGTGATCTGGTCGCCCAACATGCCGCCCATTCCAGCGGGATTGCGTCATTTGTCGACGTACGCGTTGCCGGACATGGAACACTGGACCGTGTACTTGGTCGCGTGCACGCCGTGCTGTGTACCGACGATTCCAGCACCATGATCTCGGAATGCGTCTCAGCCGGGATTCCTGTGCTGGGCGCTCGACCAATTCTGGCTAGGTTCACTCCGGTCGAGCAGGGATATAGGCAATATCTGGCTGATAACGGATGGTATCGTTCGGTGCCGATTGCCGACCTGACACCTCAAACCCTGCTCGATGAGCTAGCGCATATTCGGCCTCTGACGGAAGACACCCTTGAAAAGCTGGCAGCGATTCTGTGCGAACATCTGCCCGAGCTCTTCCTCCAAACAGACGGCAAGGTCGCGCAAAAGATAATCAAACCGAAGCTGCCACTTTCGGTGCCTCCACCCTCCGCACCTCTACCCTTTCCCCCGGCCGCACAGCTCGAAACACGCTGACGTCGCCTAGCGCCTCCGCCCAGATGTTGGACGGTGACCACAGCCGCAGCTCACCGGCACGGGAGGTGGGACCCGGAGCAAATGGAATGCCGATGACATCCCGGTCAGGCGCAAAGATGATCTCTCCTGGTCGAGCGATCATTCGCGCTGTTCGCTCCCGGCCGCTTTCAACCGGGGTTTCGAAGAAAACTTCTCCCTGCCCCCAAACCTGGGCGGTGGAGAAAATGGGCAAGGCCAACCAAATGCGATCGGCGGTCGGCGTGTCCCGCAACCGAGCGGTAATCGCAACCGCACCTGCACGGATCAATACATAACGATCGGTTACGCCCGCCCGTGCAGCGCGCTCTCGTTCATCCCGGGCAGCGGGCGGCTTGGCCCCGCGGCGAAGAATCTCGGTCGGCATGGGCTGAGTGAGCCTGAACCACGCAGCTTCTGCAAGACTTGCATGGCTTGAGCCGCTGGTGAACCCGCTCCTCTCCGCACGATTCCGCGCGAACCGAGATCAGAGGAGAAATAGCTATCGCCTCAGGCCGGAGGCGGGCCAAAGATCAACACCGCGTTGAGGCCGCCGAAAGCGAAGGAGTTCGACATGGCGTACCGCACCTTCATGTTGCGGCCGACATTGGGCACGTAGTCCAGATCGCACTCCGGATCCGGCTCATCGAGATTGATGGTTGGCGGAACCCAACTATCATTGATGGCCTGGATGCAGGCAGCCGCCTCGATGCCCCCACCCGCGCCCAGCGGGTGCCCATGCATCGACTTGGTCGACGAGATCGCCAGCTTGTAGGCGTGCTGGCCGAACACCTCCTTGATGGCGTTCGTTTCGTTCTTGTCGTTGATGGCCGTCGCCGTGCCGTGGGCATTGAGGTAGTCAATGTCCGCCGGGCCAAGCTTTGCGTCCTCCAACGCCATCCGCATGGCCTCGCGCGGCCCTTCCACGTCCGGGTTCACCATGTCCTTGCTGTCGGAGGTCATGCCGTACCCGACCAGCTCGGCCAGAATGGTCGCCCCGCGCTTCTTTGCGTGCTCGAGCTCCTCCAGGACGAGAATGCCCGCGCCTTCACCCAACACGGTGCCGTTCCGCTTCTTGGAGAACGGGAAGCAGCCGTCGGGCGACAGCACGTGGAGAGCCTGCCAGGCCTTCATGGTACCGTAGTTGATGACGGCCTCGGAGGCACCAGCAATGGCAACGTCGACCACGTTGTTGCGAATGTAGTCGCGCGCGATGCCGATGGCGTGGCTCGCCGTCGAGCAGGCGCTACAGGTGGCAAACGTGGGCCCCTTGATGCCGTACTCGATACCGACGTGCGCGGAGGCCGACGAACCGATGATGCGCAACAGCGTCAGCGGGTGGGTGGCGCGCTTGTTGTGAATGAAAAGGTCGCGATAAGCGGTCTCGTAGGTCGTGAGACCGCCTGCGCCGGAGCCGATGATGCACGCCGCCCGATACGGGTTCTCGAGAGGCACTTCGAGCCCCGACTGCCGTACGGCCTCGTCAGCCGCCGCCGCCGCGAACCATGAATACCGGTCCGCGTGCATGATGATCTTGTCGCGTTTGGCGTGCTTGAGCCGGGCGCGATGATCGAAATCCTTGATCTGTGCAGCGATCAGGATCTTGAGATCCTCGAGCGGGAAGCCTTCGAGCGGGCTGACGCCCGACTGGCCACGCTTCATCGCCGCCCAGAATTCCTGCACAGTATGGCCAATCGACGTCACGACGCCCATGCCCGTGACGACGACACGGCGCCCGCCGTTCGCGTTTGTCATTGCCAACGTCCTGAATTGGACTCGATCCGCGGGCCCGATCAGCCCCGGACGATCGGTTTAGGTTGTATGGCGCTACTTGAAGGCAGGCCGTTAGCTCGCCTTGGCAGCTGCGCCGCTTGCCCCAGCCCCTTCGATGAGAGCCTTCACCCGCTCCACCACCGAACCGACGGTCTTGAAGTCGGCCGCTTCCTCGTTGGCGTTGTACGGGATCTCGATACCGAAAGTATCTTCGATATCGAACACGATCATGGCCAGGTCGAGCGACTCGATTTTGAGATCAGAGAGCGCCGTGGACAAGTTGATGTCGTCCCGGGGCTCCTTCATGTGCTTCTTGAGGATGTCGATAATCTTGGTCGCCACTTCGTCCATTTCGCTCTCCCACCCTGCTTTTGCAGGTCCATGGTGTCATTTCGGCTCGGACCCTCAGTAGTCCAGGCAGGTCCGGAGAACAAGCTCGCGCGTCACATAACCGTAAATGGTTGATGTGTTCAACTGAGCCGCCTCCAACAACGCCGGCCACGAGCTCAACGTCCCGCGGCCAGCCCCTCTTATCTTCGTAATTCTTAAGAATGTTTGCTGTCACCAGCGGCACGAGGATGCAGGACTGGCGTGATGCGGCAAAATTATGTTCAATGCTTGCCAGTAAGTCTGCGGCCAAGTGCCCGACCCAAGATAATCTAGGAGTGCGTAACGCGGGCAAGCAAATTTATCTTCTACCCAAGATGGAGGGCAACCGAATGCGTGGGGACACGGCGGGCCAAGCGGCCTGTTCGCAACAGGGGACTGCGACGACTTATCCCTGGGTTGCCAGCTATCCGCCCGGCCTCGTGTGGGACCAGCAGTTCACTCCGCGCCCCGTATACACCCTCCTCGACGAGGCCACCAGCGGCCACCCGGATCGGCCTTGCACGAACTTCCTCGGCAAGGTGACGACCTACGCCGAGATCGGCAGCCTGGTCAATCGCATGGCCGCCGGGTTGCAGAGGCACGGCATCGGAAAGGGCTCCAAGGTGGGCCTCCTGCTTCCGAACAGTCCCACGTTCATTATCTGCTACTTCGCGGTGCTGAAACTGGGGGGCACCGTCGTCAACTACAATCCGCTCTACACGGTCGAAGAGCTTACCCACCAGATTAAAGACAGCGAGACAGAGCTTATTATCACGCTCGATCTCGCGGTGCTGTTCGAGAAGGTCGAGCAGCTCCTGCAGTCGGGTGTTCTGCCGCGGGCTGTCGTTTGCTCGTTCCCGAGCCTGCTACCAGCGACGAAGTCGATCCTGTTCCGGATGTTCAAGGGGCGCCAGCTCGCCAACCCCGCCAAATCGCCAGTCGCCCATCGCCTGCTGTTCGAGGCCGACCTCATTGCCAACGACGGACAGTTTACGCCGGCCACCATCGACGTGGAGAACGACATCGCCGTGCTCCAGTACACAGGCGGCACGACGGGCACGCCGAAAGGCGCAATGCTGACGCACGCCAACATCTACATCAACGTGTTGCAGAGCGCCGCGTTTGCTCCGTCGCTGGAAACCGCCCAGCACCGCGTGCTCGCGATCCTGCCCTTCTTCCATGTCTTTGCGCTGACGGTCGTTTTGAACTTCGGGATCGCCAAGGCGGCGGAGCTCATCATTATGCCGCGCTTCGTGCTGGACGAGGCGATCCAGCTTATTGCCGCCACCAGGCCGACCGTGATGCCGGGCGTGCCAACCCTTTTCAACGCCTTGATGAACCATCCGAAATTCAAGAACCTGGACTTCTCCTCACTGAAGTACTGCCTTTCCGGCGGAGCGGCTTTGCCGGTGGAAGTCAAGGAGCGGTTCGAAGCCGTGACCGGCTGCAAGCTGGTGGAAGGGTACGGGCTGTCCGAGACGTCACCGGTCGTCACGTCCAACCCATTGGAAGGATTGAACAAGCCCGGTTCAATTGGCCTTCCGGTCCCTGGCACCATCATCTCCTTGCGCGACCTGTCCGACCCAACTCGGGAGGTTGCGCCCGGCGAGCATGGCGAGGTCTGCATCAAGGGCCCGCAGGTGATGAAGGGCTACTGGCGCAAGCCTGAAGAAACGGCGGCGAGCTTTGTCGACGGTTTCTTCAGGACCGGCGACGTGGGCATGATGGATGAGGACGGTTACTTTTACATCGTCGACCGCATCAAGGACCTCATCATCTGCTCGGGCTTCAACGTTTACCCACGGCGCATCGAGGAGGCGCTTTATCAGCACCCGGCGGTGGAGGAAGCGTCCGTGGTTGGTATCGAGGACCCCTACCGAGGTGAGGCGCCCAAGGCCTTTATCAAGCTGAAGCGGGGCAAGACCGCCTCCAAGGCAGAAATCATGGCCCACCTGGAAAAGAAGCTGTCCCGCATCGAGCTTCCCGCGGAGATTGAATTCCGCGACGAACTACCGAAAACGCTGATCGGCAAACCGTCCAAGAGGGCGTTGAAAACAACACAGACGCCCGAGCCTCAGGTCTGAGCAAGCCTGATCCGAAGCTGGTGGGGCATTAGTCGAAGCGCGATTCTGCGCTTCCGACTCGCACGGGCTGGTGCTAACCAATCGCGCCACGCTGCACACCGCTCACGTCATAATGTGGTGCCCGCAGCGCACGTCTCACCTTCCAGCAATCTCCACCAGACCACACTCACATGTCGCATCCGTTCGATCGTGCCCATCGCCGAACGCTGGCGTCGATGATCTTTGGCTCGCGCTGGCTGCAGCTTCCGTTGTACCTTGGTCTGATCGTCGCGCAGTGCGTGTACGTCATCCTATTCTGCAAGGAGCTCTGGCATCTGCTGGTGCACGCCGCGACGTTTTCCGAGCAGGAGATCATGCTGATCGTCCTCGCCCTGATCGACGTCGTGATGATCTCCAACCTGCTGGTGATGGTGATCGTTGGCGGCTATGAGACCTTCGTTTCAAGACTTCATCTTGAGGGCCACCCTGACCAGCCGGAGTGGTTGGATCACGTTAATGCCAGCGTCCTGAAGATCAAGCTGGCAATGGCCATTGTTGGCATTTCATCGATCCACCTGCTCAAGACATTCATCGAGGCCGGTCACCTGGGTACGCCGTCAGCGAAGTTCACTTCGACCGGCGTCATGTGGCAGACCATCATTCATCTGGTCTTCATCGTCTCGGCAATCGGCATTGCCTACGTCGATTACCTGAGCAGCAAGAGCAACCACGGGCGACCCAAGTCCCACGGGCATTCCCACAATCACACCAACTCGCCCTCTCACGCTTGCAGCCACGACCACACACCCTCGCACATCGGCTCACATTGATTGTGAGCCGGTCCCCATCTGCTGTGCACTTGGCGCAACACCCCTCCCGCATTCGAAAAACTGCGGTTGTTAGGCCAGTGTTAAACGGTGAGAGCGCTTGTTAGCACGATAACGTCAACCGGTTTGGGGGGCTCTATGCTCAAAAAAGCTGCTCTTTTATTGATGATTACTTGTGTGGCATCGCCAGTATTCGCTGCGAGTGCTCCGAAAGATGACGAAACGGCGCTGGCAAGCATCCACGCGCAGCGCCAGGAAGGCAACCGCCTCTGCATGTCGAGCCACTATCACTACGGCTCAAGCTCCGGCCAGAAGACGCGCAAGGCTGCGGAAGTCCAGGCCATTCGTGATTGGGCAGGCTTCACCGCCTGGGAGTACGGCACAATTTGGGGCCGCTATACACTTGCCGCGAGCAAGGACATGAAATGCTCGGAGGCGCCTGACGGCACCTGGGGCTGCCACGTCGAAGCGCGCCCCTGCCGGCCGTTGCCAAAACGCAAGTAAAATTCGTCCCTGTTCTGATTGTGTTTCAGAGCATCAGAACGGGTTGATGCTCCGTGTTGGCGTGAATTTGAGATAGCCAACGTTCGCCCCGACCCGCAGACCCAGACCCGTGCGGATCGGGGCCAAGACTATTGGTCCTTTCTTCAGGAAGGTCACGCCCACGCCACCGACGATGTAGGCAGACCCGTCCACGCCGATAAAGCGGGCGAACAGGTCCTCCTCGTTCTGCAGGTTATAGACGAGAAACATCACGCGCGAGCCAGCGAGGCCCACGTCGTATCCAACGGACGGCCCCTGCCAGTAGACCTTCCGCTCACCACCGAGCTTCGTCACGAGCCGCCCATCGCCGTACCGCAGACCAGCCAACAGCGCAGCTCCGCCTTCCGACCCGAGAATGTAGCCATTCGGCCGACCATAATTCTGGAACGCGTACTCGATCACGCTGGCCAGTCCGGCTGACATCGAACCGAAAAACCCACGCCCGGCGTCCCGGATTTCCTCGACGGTGAACTCCAGCTCTTCCGGTTGATGGAGGTACGGCGGGAGGGCAGCCAGCGCGCCAGGAGCCGGCCTGATTTCCACCACGTCAGGTTGTTGGGGGGCGTGAACCGTGCTCGTGTCCCACCCGCCCGGCACCGGCGCACGAGAAATATCCCGGTCCGGAGCCGTCGGACCCGGTATCGGTCGGGTCTCCAAAGGCATCGGTCGAACAGGCTCGGGCCGTGCGGCGACCTTCGGTTCCGCTTTGGGTTCCACCTTCGGTTGGGGGTGCCGTGCCGTCCGCACAGGGGGCTGAGCGCTGAGTTCGACATCAAGTTTGGCAGAGACGTGGGCCGCCTTCTCGGTGGTGATCTTGATAAGCTCCGCGGAAATCGCCTTCAGCTTCTCGAGCCGGCTCTGGCACGTCTTGGCATCGATGCCACTCTCGTCGCCGATCACGTCCAGCTCGACGAGCAACTTGCTCGCCTGTTCATCGAGAGCCCGCGTCTCCTCATCCGCCAGATATTCCGCGGCCCTGGCATCCCGCTCCGCCTCGCTCCAGCCGCGCTGTTCCGCCAGCTGACGGAGCTTGGCCTGCAGCTCCGGTTGATGCGCGGCATTGAGAGAGCGCAGCTTCTCGGCAGTGGAGTCGATTAGGGCGGAAATGTCTTGCGGAGTGCAATTCTGGGCGACACTGCTGCCGCTTCCCGCCACGAGTAGGGCGGCGGCGGTGAACATGCTGAGAGCAAGTCTCAAAAACCTGCAAAGCATGGGTGCACCGTAGTTGTCCTGACGTATGGCTCCAAGAAAAACTTGTTTCAGCCGAAGGTTATTTAAGCAGTTCTTAGTCATACGGCCCAAAATGCCGCCTCCACAACCTTAAGTGGCACTATCATTCGCGCGAATACCATCAAAAAACGGAGGCATGATGATGGCTCGCAACTGGGTTGCTGCAGCACCGATTGTTTTGCTGCTGTTGCCAAGCTCCGCGTCTGCAGAACTTACTGGGCTTGATCGGCTACACGCCCAGGCCCGCGTAGGCAACAAGATCTGTATGGTTCGCCACGAACATTACGGGGAAGGCTCGATGCCAACCAGACGCGCGGCAGAGTTGATGGCCATCCGTTCCTGGAGCGGCTTTACGGCGTTCGAGTATGGCAGGCCATGGGGCAATTACCGTCTGGCCGCCGGCCGGAAGATGGAGTGTTCGGAATCGGGCGGTCGCTGGGTCTGCAAAACAAGTGCCCGCCCCTGCCGCCCGGCCAATCTTCGCGTGCGTTAGCTCTTCCGTCGGCATTTGACCGTGTCCGGATACTCGCCGACCAGGCAATGCGCGCCCTACTCCGCCGCCCGCAAGCCGGGCGCGCGTTGGGCGATGCGTTGGCGGACGAGATCGACGGGCCCTCGTAGGTCATAGAACCGTCGAGACTGCGTTCGAGCGTCTTGAGTTGTCCATACCAATAGAGGGGCCGGCGGCGCACGCTCCACAGGTAGCCAATCGGCAACGCCTTCAGCGGCGGAACGAGGATGGTGAGAGCTGCGGGATGATGACGAACAGCGTCTCGATCCCGTGCGCGTTGCCGTAGGCAGCTACCGAAAACGGTATGCCGACCCGCGCATTGAGCGGTGCCAGCACGCTGAGCAGGAACGGCAGTCCTCCAGTCTTGCAGACCTGGCGCGCATCCTTGGCCAACTCGAACTCGGGATCATCCGGTGACAGGAACTGGCCGGGCATAAAAAAAGCACCGGATCTCCAGCCTTGTCGAAGCCTCCGGTCGCAAGGACGATCCGGCCCTCCGGCGCCGGCTCGAGCGACCGCTTGACTTGAATAGCAACATCCCCCCGCGGCGGCCGCGAGCAACACCAGGACGGTGACTCACCAGCGGGCTACGCTCAACAACATCGTTCCCCCAATGGCGGACGCAGCCGGCACAGCCTTTCCAGGACAGTCTCACCGTCCACTCCCAGTATAGCGCGGTGGACTGATGAACCATATGACACTGGTGCGTCTTCCGCGCGGCAATCAACCTGCACGCGCTGGAACGGAAAATATGCTACGAAAGTTGAATGGCTCCGCGACAGGCTGGTGACACCGATGCTGACGCTGTCGCTCCTACGTCATGGCAAATCGTCCTGGGATGATCCCGATATGGAGGATCGTCTGAGACCGCTTGCCGATCGGGGCCGGCGGGCTGCCCGCAAAATGGGCGCCTACATGGAGCGCCACGGACTTGTCCCGGGCCTTATCCTTTATTCAGACGCAGTACGGACCATCGAGACGCTTGAACTCGTCCTCTCGGAGTTCCCGCCGCCTCGGCCCCCGGCGCAGCCGGAGCCGGCGCTTTATCTAGCGCCTGCATCCACCATGCTCGAAATCGTCCAGCGCACGCCGCCGACGGTGCAGCATCTTCTCGTTCTCGGCCACAACCCCGGCATGCACGGGCTGGCCCTTCATCTGACGGGGAGCGGCCTGCGCCGCGACATCGCGACCATGGCCACCAAATTCCCGACCTGCGCACTTGCCGTACTGACCTTCGACGCCATCTCATGGTCGGAGGTTCGCCCGGCGGGAGGACGGCTCAACCGCTTCGTTCTGCCTCGTACCCTCGCTTGACGTCCTCTGCCCGCGTCCCCTACACGTTCACCATGCTCGTCCTGATCGATAACTACGACAGCTTCACCTACAATCTCGTCCACTTCCTGGGTGAGCTGGGTGCGTCGTGCGAAGTGTTCCGTAACGACAAGATTGCGGTAGACGACGTGCTGCGCATGAAACCCGATGCCGTCGTCATTTCGCCAGGCCCCTGCACACCGAACGAGGCGGGCATCTGCCTTGACCTCATCAAGGCAGCAGCGGAAGCGAACCTGCCTCTGTTGGGTGTCTGCCTTGGCCATCAAGCCATTGCACAGGCGTTCGGCGGCAAGGTCGTTCGCGCGCCGGTGCCGATGCATGGAAAGCTGTCCGCCATCCGCCATACGGGAAAAGGCGTATTCGAAGGCCTGCCGCCGCGCTTCGAAGTAACCCGCTATCACTCACTCATCGTGGAGCGCGCCAGCCTTCCACCTTGCTTCGAAATCACCGCCGAAACTGCTGACGGTATCATCATGGGCCTGCGGCACACCTCGCATCCCATCCACGGCGTGCAGTTCCATCCGGAAAGCATCGCTTCGGAGAATGGGCACGATTTGCTGGCGAACTTCCTGAAAATTGCCGGGCTCCATCCTCGATGGCGCAACGTGCGCTCGACCAAAGCTGCCTGAAACTTAAGACTTGCTAGACCACGAGAGTGCACGAATGCCTGCCAACGAACTGAAGCGACTCATCAACAAGGTTGCCACCGGAGCCACGCTCGAATCTGCGGAAATCCGCAGCGCACTTGAGATTATGACGGCTGGCCTCGCAACGCCGGCGCAGATGGGCGCCTTCCTCATGGCCCTGCGCGTGCGCGGCGAGACTGTTGAAGAGATCACCGGCGCCGCGGAGCTGATGCGTTCCAAGATGACGCCGGTGGAAGCCCCGCCGGGGACCGTTGACATCGTCGGCACCGGCGGCGACGGCCACGGCACCTATAACGTCTCGACCTGCGCCTCACTTGTCACCGCGGGCGCCGGCGTACGTGTCGGCAAGCACGGCAATCGCGCCGTTTCCTCCGTTTCCGGTGCCTCGGACGTTCTTGCCGCGCTGGGCGTGAAGCTCGACATCCCGCCGCCGGTGATCACCGACTGTATCGTGAAAGCCGGTGTCGGCTTCATGTGGGCGCCGATGCACCACTCGGCGATGAAGCACTGGGCGCCGGTGCGGGTCGAGCTCGGCATCCGCAACATCTTCAATCTGCTCGGCCCCATCTCGAACCCGGCCAGCGTGAAGCGGCAGGTAGTCGGCGTGTTCTCAAACGAGTGGGTGGAACCGATTGCTCACGTGCTCAAGAATCTCGGCTCTGAGCATGTCTGGGTCGTGCACGGCCACGATGGGCTGGACGAGCTGACGACGACCGGCTCGACGACCGTCGCCGAGCTGAAGGACGGGAAGATCTCCGTTTTCGAGGTAACACCCGCCGATGCGGGCCTGCCTCCGGCCAAGCTATCCGACCTCCAGGGCGGCAATGCCGAGGTCAACGCCGCTGCGATCCGGGAGGTGCTCGCCGGCAAGCCGGGGCCGTTCCGCGACATCGTGCTGCTTAATGCGGCGGCTGCGCTTATCGTCGGCGGAAAGGCGCAGTCGTTACCCGAGGGCGTGGAGCTGGCTGCCCGCTCCATCGACAGCGGCGCTGCCCAGCGCGCGCTCGACCGGCTCATCGCCATCAGCAACGGGCGCGAATAGCGGGCGCCATGGCGGACATCCTCGAAAAAATCACGCGTTACAAGCTAGAGGAGATCCGCGCCGCGAAAGCGAGCCGCCCTCTCTCCGAGCTGGAGGCGGCGGCTCGCAGCGTCGGCCCGGTGCGGTCCTTTGCTGGCGCCATCGAGGCAGCGCACGCAGCAGGGCGTTTCGCGCTCATCGCGGAGATCAAGAAGGCGAGCCCGTCGAAGGGCCTGATCCGCGCGGACTTCGCGCCCGTCGAGCTTGCCCGTGCTTATGAGGCCGGCGGCGCCACGTGCCTCTCCGTGCTGACCGATACGCCTTCTTTCCAGGGGGCACCGGGTTACCTCACGGAGGCGCGCGCCAGTACGTCCCTTCCGGCCCTGCGCAAGGACTTCATGCTCGACCCTTATCAGGTCGTGGAGGCGCGTGCCTGGGGTGCTGATTGCATTCTCATCATCCTAGCGCAGGTGGATGACGCGACAGCCCGCGAGCTGGCGGCTGCGGCGCGCGAATGGGGCATGGATGCCATCGCCGAGGTCCACGACGAGGCCGAACTGGAGCGGGCCGTCCAGCTCGACTGCCGCCTCATCGGCATTAACAACCGCAATCTTAGGACATTCGAAACGACGCTCGAGACAACGGAACGGCTCGCCCCGCGCGTGCCGAAGGATCGCATCATTGTTGGCGAGAGCGGTATTTTCACCCACGACGATCTGCTAAGACTTGCCAATGTCGGCGTCAGGACGTTCCTTGTGGGTGAAAGCTTGATGCGCCAGGCCGACGTAACGGCAGCAACGCGGAAACTGCTCGGCCTCGAAGCCGCCTGAGAAAGGCTGAAATGAGCCAAGGCCCGCTCACACACCTCAACGAGAAGGGCGAGGCGCGCATGGTCGATGTCTCGGACAAGGCCGTGACCCATCGCACCGCGCGCGCGGAGGCCTTCGTGTCCATGCGGCCGGAAACTCTGGCGCTCGTCGAAAGCGGGCAGGCCAAGAAGGGCGATGTGCTGGCCACGGCCAGAATTGCGGGGATCATGGCCGCGAAGAAGACCCACGAGCTGATCCCGCTGTGCCATCCGCTGCCGATCACGAAAGCGGCGGTCGATTTCGAACTTTCCCATGAGCCGCCCGGCATTCGTGTCACCGCTGAGGTGAAGGTGACTGGCCAGACCGGCGTCGAGATGGAGGCGCTGACTGCGGTGTCTGTCGCCTGCCTCACCGTCTACGACATGCTGAAGGCGGCCGATAAAGGCATGACCTTCTCCGGCATCCGCCTCATCGAGAAGACCGGCGGGCGCTCTGGCCATTTCCGCGCGGATGATCTGGCGACAGGGTGATCCGATGCTCTCGGTCGAGGAAGCCCTGGCGAGGATCCTGGCAGACGTCAAACCGACCGTCGTGGACACAATCCCGATCGAGCGGGCGGCAGGCCGCGTCCTCGCGGAAACTCTCACGGCACGGATCACGCAGCCGCCCTTTGACGCATCGGCCATGGATGGTTACGCCGTCCGGGCTGAAGACGTGGCAAAGCTGCCAGCACGGCTGAAAGTCATAGGTCAGGCGGCAGCCGGTCATCCGTTCCATGGCACTGTTGGACCGGGCGAAGCGGTACGCATCTTCACGGGCGCGCCTGTTCCTGCGGGCGCTGATGCCATCGTCATCCAGGAAAATACGACGGCCTTAGACGGTTTCGTTGAGGTGCGCGAGGGCACCCCAGACCCTGGGCACATTCGCCGCCGTGGGTTCGATTTCAAGGAGTCCGAGGTCATCCTCCAGGCCGGCCGGCGCCTTGGCCCCCGCGAGCTGACGTTGGCAGCTGCCGCGGGCTATGGCGAGCTACCGGTGCGCCGGAAGCCGCTTGTGGCTATCCTCGCAACCGGCGACGAGCTCGTACCGCCCGGCATCCTGCCGGGGCCCGGCCAGATTGTCTCGTCAAACCCGCTCGGCGTGGCCGCCCTGCTTACGCGGGCAGGCGCTGAGACCCGGCTTCTCGGCATCGCCAACGATACCCGTGACAGCCTCGTGCAGCACATCGAGGCGGCGCGAGATGCCGATGTTCTCGTGACCATCGGCGGCGCCTCCGTGGGCGACCACGACCTAGTTGGCCCGGTGCTGCAGAGCCTCGGAATGGAGCTGTCGTTCTGGAAGATTGCCATGCGCCCGGGCAAGCCCATGTTGCATGGACGACTGGGCTCGCAGCGCGTACTCGGGCTTCCGGGAAATCCCGTTTCTTCACTCATCTGCACGCGCGTTTTCATCGTGCCGCTCGTGCGCGCTCTGCTCGGCATGCCACAGGAAGAGGCTGCCGCCACACGTGCCCGGCTCGCGGAACCTCTGGAAGCCAACGGCCCGCGCCAGCACTATATGCGGGCAACCCTCGAACGCGACTCGGAGGGACAGCAGTACGTGCGACTGGCCCGCTCGCAGGACAGTTCCCTGCTCGCGCCGCTCGCGGCCAGCAACGCGCTCATCGTTCGGCCCCCCAACGCCCCTGCTCTACCCGCGGGAAGCGAAGTGAGCGTGCTTCTGCTCGATTTCTGAGTGAATTATCCGAACGCCGACGGCCTTGCGGGTTGCGGAACAAGTCCGGAACGGGTATCTTGTTCATGATTTGTACAGGCACGGGTAGCAAGCTATTTCTTGCTCAGGGGCTCCGCAGCAGATGCTAACTCAGAAACAAAAAGAGCTTTTGCTTTTCATCCACTCGCGTCTGCAGGAGACCGGCGTGCCGCCGTCCTTCGACGAGATGAAGGACGCTCTCGACCTCAAGTCGAAATCCGGCATTCACCGCCTTATCACCGCGCTGGAAGAGCGGGGGTTCATTCGTCGTTTGCCCCACCGGGCCCGGGCGCTGGAAGTCATCAAGCTGCCTGAAAACGCGGAACAGCCACAACCCCGCCGCGGCGGCTTTACGCCCAGCGTCATCGAGGGAAGCCTTGGTCGGCAGCGACAACTCGCGATGCCACCGTCCAACATGGTGGACAGTCGCACGGTGTCCGTGCCTGTTATGGGTCGCATTGCCGCCGGCGTTCCCATCAGCGCGATCCAAACGCACACGCACGACATTGCCTGCCCGGCGGAGTTGTTGGGCAACGGCGAGCACTTCGCGCTCGAGGTGCGCGGCGATTCGATGATTGAGGCCGGCATTCATGACGGCGACATCGTCATAATCAAGCGCTGCGAGACCGCCGAAAATGGCGATATCGTCGTTGCGCTGGTTGAGAAGGAGGAAGCGACACTCAAGCGTCTTCGCAAGAAGGGTTCTGCCATTGCGCTTGAGGCTGCCAATCCGAACTACGAGACCCGCATCTTTGGCCCGGATCAGATCGACATTCAGGGCCGGCTCGTGGGGCTTATCCGGCGGTATTGATGGTGCGAAATGACCGCCCGTCCACGGATCCGCTGCCCGCTGCGAATTCCTCATCAAGAACAGCTGCGCAGACGGTGACCTCGTTCGCCGGCAAATGCGGTGTACGCGATTTTACCCGGTGCAGGGTGTTTACTCCTGAAGCGTCAGATCATCGTCCTCAGCGTCGTCGTCGGTTCGGCTGAAGGCCGCCTCATCTCCATCTTCGATGAGCGTTTGCTTCTGCCGGGAAGCCTCAAGTAAATCGTCGGAAACTGTGAAATCTTGCGACCGTGATGATTGCTCGGATGTTGCGCGATTTTCGGCCCTCTTCGATCGCTCCCGGCGCTGCGACCATGGCCGATCCCCTCGCGCTTCGGCAACGGTGACCACCTCAATGTCGTCGCCAATATAGATCGCATGGGTCCCGTGATCCCTCACCGCGTAGTAGTCGACAACAACGCTGCGTGGCTCGCAGCCTCTCGGTCTCGGAAAAGACATCACCAGCACGTCAGCCCGACGGCAGTCGTCAGAAAGGGCGGCCGGATGGCGCGCAATCGCAACCGTCCGTCCTTTGACTAACGTCACGCAGCCCGCAGCATCACAGCGAAAGCCGTCGAGTGACGTTGCCTCGCGCGCGTTTCGCGGATCGCCATCGCTTTCCAGCCAGCGGCTAAGCTCATAACTCCCTCTCGCACCAGGAAGGGCCGTCAGCTTGCCATCCGTACCTCGGACCGCGACGAGCTCGGCGTTCTGACCAACGAGAACGTCCGGGAATTGCTGGAGAGGCGTCATCGCCAAGCCCAGCGCAACGGCACCCAACCCGAGCAGCCGCCAGCGCGTGCGCCACAGGCACAACCACAGGCCGCCCAGCAGCATGACTCCGAACGCGAACTCGGGAAATGCGGGCACTCGGCCGACGGCACCCGGAAGGCGTGCCACCGCATACGCGCACCAAACCATGATTTTGATGCCCTGCTCCATCACCCATAGCGGCGCAGCCTCAAGGCCGAACGGCATCAGGAGCAACGTCGCGAGCGCGCCCGGCATGACGATGATGTTGCACACCGGCACGGCGATCAGGTTCGCGAGTACCGCGTACTGCTGGCTCGTGTGGAAGTGAAACGCGGAGAACGGAGCAACTGCGAGGCTTGCGATCACCGTGGAGAGTATGATGCCGCCGAAGAAGAGGAAAAACCGCAGCACGGGCCCGAAAAGCGGTCCCGGTTCCTTGCGGCCGCGCTCGGCGCGATCACGGATGAATTCATAACACGAGATCAAGGCCACTACTGCGGCAAACGACATCTGGAAGCCTGCATCGAACAGACTTTCCGGGAGCAGGATGAGCAAGGCCAGCGCCGCCAGTGCCACGTTTCGCAGCGCCAGGGCTGGTCGGTCTAACAGAATTGCCGCGAACGCAATCGAAATGGTGATCCAGGCGCGGATCGTCGGATAGGAGGTTCCCGAAATGAGCAGATAGCCAAACGCACCGATGATGGCCGCGGCTGCTGCCCATTTCTTGATGGGGTATCGAAGCGCAACGGAAGGAATGGCTGCCAGAACGAGGCGCACGGAATAGAAGACAGCGCCAGCCATCACCACCATGTGCAGGCCTGAGATGGACAGGATGTGAACGAGGCCCGAATCCCGAAACGCCTGCGTCGTTTCAGCCGAGATGCCGCCGCGCTCTCCGGCAATCAGCGCAGTGGCGATTGCCCCTTCCTCGCCGGGAAGTACGGCCGCGACGCGCTCCCCAATCACCTGCCGCAAGCGCTGCGTGGAAGCCAGGATGCGCAGACTTAATGGAGCTTCGCTGGCATCCCCCGAAATCTGGGGCTTCGTGACTGCATACCCGACGCCGCCTAATCCGGCGAACCAGGCGGCACGAGCGAAATCATAGTCTCCCGGCAACGAAGGCAACGCCGGCGGCGCGAGGGTGGCTCTCACCCTGATACGCATTCCCGGCGTGAGCTCCGGCGCGGGTGCCATAAGGCGAATGCGCACGCGCCGCGGCTGACGCGCTCGATCGAGAGAACCCAGCCGTAAGACCTGGATCGTAAGGCGAGGTCCCTGCGCCGGACGGGGCTCGATGGCCTCGATAAACCCATCAACAAACACTCGACTCATTTGTCGGTCGAGCACGGGCGCCGAAACCCAGTCGGTGCGAATTTTGGCCGCCGCAAACCCCAGGGTAGCGGCCATCGCAGCGCTTACGGCGATGAGGCTGAATGTCCCGCGCCGCGCGACCATGGCCGTCGCCAGCACGACGAAAAACGGCATGAATGCGAGAAGAACATGCGGCTCCGAAGGCAGGCGGAAATAGGCGAGAATACCGAAGCCGAAAAAGACAGGTATCCACAAGAACCAGCGGTCCTGCTCGGCTTGCAGCAGCGCCTCCAAACGCCGCACAGGCGCCAGCAAGCCCCGCCGCTCGCGCGCGGTCTCGGCCACCTCGACCGTCCCCTCCCCTAAGCTCACGAAGTGCCCCGCCCCGCTCGCCCCTTTCGTCGGGCTGTGCTAAACCCCCACCCAACGTTTCAAACGCCAAAAGAGATTATCGCAAACCATGAGCACCGGCACAGCGGGCCAAGGGTCCAAAGTGGTTACACGTTTCGCGCCGTCGCCGACCGGTTTCCTCCATATTGGCGGCGCGCGGACGGCCCTCTTCAATTGGCTCTACGCCAAGCACACAGGCGGCAAGTTTCTGCTGCGCATCGAGGACACCGACCGCGAGCGCTCCACCAAGGAAGCGATCGACGCCATCCTCGATGGCCTGAAGTGGCTGGAACTCCACTGGGACGAAGAGCCGGTCTTCCAATCATCGCGCGCAGATCGGCACCGCGAAGTGGTGGAAGAGCTGCTTCGCCGCGGCATGGCCTACCGCTGCTATTGCACGCCCGAAGAGCTCGAGGCCATGCGCAAGCAGGCCGAGGCGGAGGGCAGGCCGCCGGTCTACAACGGCTACTGGCGCGACCGCGACCCGTCCGAGGCACCGCCAGGCGTGAAACCCGCCATTCGCCTCAAGACGCCGCGCACAGGCGAAACGGTCATTGAGGACCGCGTGCAAGGGCGCGTTGTCTTCCAGAACGAGCACCTGGATGATCTCATTATCCTGCGCAGCGACGGCACGCCGACCTACAATCTCGCCGTCGTGGTCGACGACCACGACATGGGGATCACGCATATCATTCGCGGGGTCGATCACCTCACGAATGCCGCGCGCCAGACCCAGATTTACAATGCCATGGGCTGGGATGTGCCGGTGTTCGCGCACGTGCCGCTGATTCACGGTCCTGACGGCGCCAAGCTTTCGAAGCGGCATGGTGCGCTGGGCGTCGAGGCATACCGCGCGATGGGCTATCTCCCGGCCGCGCTTCGCAACTACCTCGTGCGGCTTGGTTGGAGCCACGGCAACGACGAGATTTTCTCCACCGAGCAGATGATCGAGTGGTTCGATCTCGATGGTATCGGCCGCTCGCCGGCACGCTTCGATTTTGCAAAGCTAGAGGACCTCAACGGCCACTACATCCG
>Ga0207864_1001849_pt1 | contig 21854 bp, 13 predicted proteins | sample HigsolmetaAR202D_FD_184834 | JGI IMG/M metagenome (GOLD analysis project Ga0207864, IMG submission 184834) | Ionic liquid and high solid enriched microbial communities from the Joint BioEnergy Institute, USA - AR20-2-D (SPAdes) (version 2) ... | reverse complement strand
CCCTCCGTCGCTTCGTCGCTCCGTCGCTTCGTCGTCCTCCCTCCTCCCTCCGTCGCTTCGTCGCTCCGTCGCTTCGTCGCTTTCATTAAGATACCTCAACCCCCTCGACAAACAGCTCAGCATCCCCAGCGCCAGGACGTCGATCTTCAGGATCCCGATCGCATCGATGTCATCCTTGTCCCACTCGATGACCGTGCGGTCTTCCATGGCAGCGTTTTCGATGGGGACCATCTCGCACAATGGCGTGCGCGTCATCACCATGCCGCCGGTGTGCTGCGACAGATGACGCGGGAAGCCCAGCAACTGCTGCGTCAGCGTCACCAGTTGCTGAACGCACAGATCCTCCGGATCCACGCCCGCCTCGCGCAACTGCTGCTCGCTCAGCGAGCCGCGATGCCACCAGTCCAGCTTCCCGGCAAGCTGCTCGACCATGTCCTGGCTCAGCCCCAACGCCTTGCCCACATCGCGCACAGCCGACCGGCCGCGATAGGTGATGACCGTCGCCGTCATCCCAGCCCGATCGCGGCCGTACTTCTCGTAGATGTACTGGATCACCTCCTCGCGACGCTCGTGCTCGAAGTCGATGTCGATGTCCGGCGGCTCGTTCCGCGCAGCCGACACGAATCGCTCGAACAGCACGTCGATCTTGTCCGGATCGACGCTCGTCACGCCGATGCAATAGCACACCGCCGAGTTCGCGGCTGACCCTCGACCCTGGCACAAAATCCCCCGCGAGCGCGCAAAACGCACCAGGTCGTAGACCGTCAGGAAATACGCCTCGATCTTCAGCTCCTCGATCAGCTTCAGTTCATGCTCGATCAACCCCGCCACCTTCGGCGGCACGCCCTGGGGGTATCGCTCCGTTGCCCCGCGATACGCCAGCTCGCGAAGGTACTGAATGGGCGTCATCCCCTGGGGCACGACCTCATGCGGATACTCGTAGCGCAGCTCATCCAGGCTGAACGTGCATCGCCGGGCGATCTCCAAGCCGCGCTCGATGGCTTGCGGGTAATCGGCAAACAGCCGGCGCATCTGCGCAGGCGACTTCAGATACCGCTCGGCATTGCCGAACAGGCGATAGCCGGCTTCGTGGATCGAGCAGCCGTGGCGGATGCACGTCAGCACATCCTGCAGCGGCCGCCGCTCGGGCACGTGGTAATGCACGCCATTGGTCGCCAGCAGCGGCACGCGCGTTTGCCGCGACAGGTCGGCTAGATGCGCAACCCGGCGCGCATCGTCCGGCCCATACACAAACGCCGCCACCAGCGAGAGGCGATCGCGCATCACCTCGCGCAGCGTGTGCAGCAACTGCTCATCCGACAGCCAGGAGGAGCGATCAACCGGCTCGTCGCTGTGCCGCGTCTCCAGATCCACGGCGGCCAGCAATCCCTCCTGATGCTCGAGAAAATCCTCCAGCCGCAGATGGCATTGCCCCTTGGGCGCGCGCCGCCGCCCCAGTGTCAGTAGACGACACAACCGCCCATACGCGGCCCGATCCGTCGGCCAGACCAGCAGATCCGGCGCATCTTCCAACACCAGCCGCGCCCCCACCACCAACTGCGGCGCCCAGCCGGTCGCGGCGATCTGCCGAACCGCGTCGTGCATCCGCACTACGCCCGCCAGCGAGTTCACATCCGTCACGCCGATCGCCCGATACCCCAGCCGCGCGGCTTGCAGCACCAGCTCATCGGCGTGCGACGCACCCCGCAAAAACGAGAAGTTCGTCGTCACATCCAGCTCCGCATACGCCACCGCATCAGGCGCAAAGCGCTCCTCCTCCGGCGGCTGGGGCGCGGGGCGAAGCTTGGGATTGGCGATCTCAGGCATGGCCTTTTCTGCTCATCAAGGGAACATCAGTGAATGGCGGTTCACGCGAACACGCCATGCAGGAACCACCGCCGGCTGGCGCGAACGCGGAAAAGCCAGTAGCGTCGGCCGGCGTCGTCTTCGACATGGAAGTAATCGCGCGTATGCCCATGGCCGCGCCACCACTCGCCGGCGATGCGCTCCGGGCCGACGGCATGGCGAAGGCGGTGCACATCCCGCCCGCGACGGAACAGCACCGGCTGGCCTTCGTCGTCTTCCGACGGGCTGACCATCACCTGCACCTCGCACGGATGCGGCAGGAGGTACAGCGGCCGGCATCTGGCGCGCAGCGGCGATGGCGCCTGTGCCCTGGACCGCCGTCGTGGACGCAGATCGATCTGCGATCGCGCCTGCCACGCCCGCTCCGGCAGGTACGACTCGATCAGCTCCGCCTGCACCACCGCCTGCTCGCCGAGCTTCAGGCGCAGCCGCTCGATCAGGGCAGCCAGCTCGCTTTCGCCCGCATACTGCTCGTGTTCCAGCAGCGGCACCTGCTCATCGACCAGCGGCTCGCTGACGACCACATGCAGGCGGATGGCGACAAAGCCATCCTCCGTCTCCAGGTTCTCCAGCGCGCAGCGCAGCAGGTTGAACAGGTTGACCGGATCGCGCGACGGCCGCGTGAGGCGGATCGTCTGCCGCTGCACCTGCGCATAGGCGGCGAAGAACTCCACATCGATCACGCGCGCCCCGCGCCCCAGCGACGCCAGTTGCGTGACGATCCGTCCGATCAGCTCCTTGAACGCCAGCCAGATCGCCTCCAGCGAATCGACGGCGCCGTCAAAATCGATCCGCGCCTCGATCACCGGCAGATATCGCAGCGGCACCAGCGGCTCGGCGATGCGGCCGAGCATCTGGTCGATCCGCAACAGCAGCAGCGGCCCGAAACGCGCCGGCAGCGACTGGCGCGGCAGGTCCATCACCTGCCCCACCGTCCGCAAGCCCAGGTGATGCAGCTTCGCCAGCGTCGGCTCGTCCAGGCGAAGGGCATACACAGGCAAAGCGCGCAGGCGGTCTGTGATGTCGCGCGATGTCGACATCGATGGCCGATCCGTCCGCTCGAACGTCAGCCCCCAGGCTGCCCCGGGCGTGTCCGCCAGTGCAACGCGCGCGCTGATCCCCAGCCGCCGCAGCGCATCGGCCACCAGATGGACCAGATTCTCCAGACCATCGAACAGCCGCTCACAGCCGGTGACGTCGAGAAACACGGCTGGGTCCGTCTCCTCCGCCGGCACGATCGACACCACCGGGCTGAAGCGCATCATCCATCGCCCCAGCGCCTCCAGCGCTGCGGCGTCGCGATGCGGTTCATAGGGCGCATGCTGCACGCGCGCATCCAGCGCGCGGGCCTGCGCCAGCGTCATGCCCGGGCGCATGCCGGAATGGCGTGCCTCGGCCGACACAGCCATCACGATCTGCCGCGACGCCACCGTCCGCACGAGCACCAGCGGCGGGGATTCGCCCGATGCTTCACGCCCCGACGCGCCGCGCCGCCGCTGCCGGCGCCGCACCCGCTCGATCGGCCAGGCCGTCAGTCGCACGCATAAGATCTGTTTCACGGTCCCACTCCAGAAAGACGGTTTGTCCAACACGTCCTCCATGACCATGAATAAGCTGCACCGACCACCGCTGGGTCGTGCGACTGCCTTCGCAGGGCCGGACCAGCCAGCGCGTGGCTGCGGCGTAGATAGCGGCATGGCGATTGGCGTAGCGTAGGAAGATCCCCACGCCGCCGCCGGTTTCGGCTGCCAGTTGAAACCGCCGCGCCTCGACGCGACTGATCTGATCCAGCGCCGCTACCGTCACCCCGACGCCCGGGCATCGCAGCGACTCAGCCACCGCCCAGATCAGCTCAGTCCGATCGCGCGGACGCAGCAGAAAGACCCGATCCAAGTCAAACCCCATCCCCGCCAGGGCTGGCGGATAGAGCGTCTGGTCGGGATCGCACCAGACCAGCGCAGGCGGGTTCTGTGGCGGCGGCTGGGGAAATGGATCGCCGGGAGCGCGCCGCGGTTGGACAATGCTCATTGCAAAGATGGCAGCTGCCACCATTGCTCTGCCGTCGGCGGGGTCGGTGAGCAGCTCATGCACGGCTGAGCGTTGCAGCCGCCCGCCGGGGGCGAGGGCATCCAGGGCGGACAGGCCCGTGACATACCCCCGCTGCGGCTGGGCTGTCTCCCGCCGCCGGCGGATTTGAAGTTGTCCATCGTGAACGGAAATAAGTTGCATGTCTCCTTCTCCTGCGACCGCCATTGGGTCATCCCGACAAGGCTGTGAGGTGGCACGGGCCAGAAGGTCATCCTGAGCGAAGCGAAGGATGACGATTTCGGGCAACTGTCGTACACGTTGATGCCTCGTGCTTTCCGCGGGGAAAATCACGGGCTGGGTAGCCCGCGCCACGCCGGAAATCTCGCCAGCCCTCAGTTCTGCATTTGTTAGGCTAGGAAATAGTTCGGACGCCAGCAACGGGGGACATGACAGTTTGATTTACCCCCCGTTAAACACGCCTGAGGCCGCACGCCCATAACCCGCGGCTGGCGCGGGTGGCAACCGCCTGAGAGCAAAAGGGTTATGGCAGGTGCAATCGCGGCGCCGCTGAGCGAAGGTCAAAATCCCCAATCCCACCGGGGCTTTCCGCCGCGTATTATCAGCCTGAGGTCAGATCACTCATGTCGCCTGCCTCATCAGACGATGCCAGACTCATGCGGTCTTCGACCGCCGACGGGGCTGGTCCGTCTGCCAGCAACCCACCAGACGTAACACCGCCGCCCCAGCGGCAACGACGATCCATGACCGCTTTTGTCGAATCCTGCGTCGAGACTACCACCAGCTCTGCCCGGCAGGCGGCTCGTGCCGCACGCGGCAAGCCCCGCGGCCGCCAGTTGCTGCGCCTCATGGCAGGAAAGAAAAACATCCTCATCACCACCCATCGCCACCCCGACCCCGACGCCCTCGCCTCCTGCCTGGCGATGCGCGAACTATTCGTCAGTCAGCTTGCCGACACACACGCCACCATCGCCATCCAGGGCGCCGTCGGCAGAGGCATCAACAGCGTCTTCGCCCAGCATGGCGACGACGCCATCGGCAAGTGGAACGACATCGATCCCCAGCAGTTTGACGCCGTCGTCCTGCTGGACACCCAGCCGAACTTCACCAACTCCCCCCTGCCGCCAGGCATCGCTCCGACAGTCGTCATCGATCACCACCGTTCGGTCGGCCGGCGCCCCAAATGCCCCTTCTGCGATATTCGCAAGGACGTCGGCGCCACCGCGTCGATCATCTTCAGCTATTTCATGGAGCTGGAAGTGCCGATCTCGCGCGACCTGGGCGCGATGCTCCTGTTCGCGATCGAGTCGGACCTGGCTGGCGCTGCGGGCACACCGGGCGAGCTGGACAACATCGCGCTGTCCAGCCTGACACTCATCGCCGATCCGCGCAAGCTCTATCGCATGCGCTACGTTGCGCTGCCGCAGAGCTACTACATCGCCTATGCCGAGGCGCTCAACAACGCCCTCTACTACGACAATGCCCTGATCACCCACCTGGATCACATCGATTCGCCGGAGAAACCCGCGATCATCGCGGATTTCCTGCTGCGATTTGATCAGGTGCAGTGGGCGATGGTCACGGCCCGCACGCCGGAGAACCGGATGGTGCTGTCGCTGCGAACCAACAACACGCGTCTGAGCGCAGCCGATGTGATGCGCCGGCTTGTGCGCAATTTAGGCGAAGGCGGCGGCCATCGCAGCAAGGCCGGCGGCACGCTCCCACTGGACAGCGGCTCGGAGGCAGAACTTCAGCGACTGCGCGACACCCTCAAGCGCCGATTCCTGCGCATCCTCGGGATCAAGGCTGCCAAACCGCAGCGGCTGGTGCCGAAGGGGTGAATCCGTTCAGAAACCACGGATAAACACAGATGAACACGGGTGGGCTCTGTGGGGGCGGCGCCTGCAGTGCTTGGGAGTAGGCAGTAGGCAGTGGGCAGTTCGGAAGCTCCAAGAGCCAACTTCTAAGATCCAAGGAAGCTCCAAATTCAAAAGAAGAAAGCTCCAAGATCCCCCCAGCGCGCTCACCGCGCGCGGAACGCAGGCGATCTGCCATGCGGCTGCTTTGAACCTTTGTTCCTTGAGATTTGGACCTTCCCTGGTTCTTAATGATTGGAACTTGGACCTTCACCCCCTTCCCCCTTCGCGTCATCGCGGTCGCCGTTCTTACTGCGGTGTGAACGATCAATCCAACGGCAGCGGTCCCTGATCCTGCGGCTTGGGCTGTTGACCTGGCTGCTGCTCGGGGGCGGGGGCTTGGGGCGTGGGGCGGAAATCTTCGTCTTTGATCTCCCAGACGACGCGTTCCTCGTCATCGTCGCGGCGACGCTGGCCAGCCGGCGGACGCGGCTGATCGGATCGAGGGATGATGATCTCCTTTTCCTCCTCGCCCCGCCGGATGACCTCGATGGCTCGCCCCATGTCAGCCAGCAGTTCGCGCGACGTGATGCCGCCGGCACTGAGGAACAGCAGCAGGATGGCTGCGATCTGAAGCAGGCCCGCCATCGCATAGGCGAACGTCTTGAACCCGTCGGACCCGATCATCGCCGCCAGGCTGTCGAGTAGCAGAACCACCAAAACCGCCGCCAGGGCTGCATAGAACTGAGGCCGGTTTCGCACCAGGTGCGGCCAGATCACGCAGACAAAGATGAACGCTACGATCGCTGTGGTAACACCTTGCATTCGTTCGATTCTACACGGGGGAGGCGGATGCGCCATCCGCTGGGGAGGGATTGAGAGACGAAGAGACGAAGAGACGGAGTGCGCGGCGCGGGCTGCGTGCTTCAGCACGCGCCCCGGGGTGGTTGGCGCGTCCCAAAGAGAATCCCTAACTTTTACTTGACTTTCGCCAATTCCGGGATATGGTGTGGAAGTCAGTTGCAGGTCACTTCCATGGGGGAATGCCCAGATGCAACAGAATGCAACAAAATGTAACACTCAAGAAAACGGCAGCCCGATGGGTCCCGCTCCGCCTGATCGGTGATCGGCTGCCTGGCGGCCCCATCTGGTCGGTTGAGACAGGCGCTACCGCTCGTGACGTTGGTGGATCCGCGGTCGATGCGGTCAGCAGATTTCTTGTGCGCCCACCTTGAAGACCGATGCAACAGAATGCAACAGAATGTAACAAACAAAAAAAGTTGAGCGACGGCGCGACGAAGGGGTGGTGGCCGAGAGACGAAGAGACGAAGAGACGAAGTGGAGGGATGGGCGGCGAGGTCGACGGTATCGGGACGCAGGCCGCTAGGCCCACGGGCCTCGTTTGGCGGCCGGGCTTGCACGGCCGTTCGACGGTCGCGTCTGGTTGCGATGCATGCGCCCCTTCGAGTCCTCGCCGTGGGTGCGGCGTTTGAACTGCGACAGGCCCTGAGCAGATGTCGCACCTGCAGTACGACATGCAGCCACAGTGACGCACCCCAAATTTCAGCGAACGCGGCTGTGCGGAATTTTTTCGTGTGGTGTTGCCCACAACATAACTATGGGATTAAAAACGACTTGCGCATCGCCATCCACAGCTCATCCCGAAGTTTTCCCCCGCGCGGTCCACAAGTTGTTAGTACCCCTCACGTCTGACGGCGCGAACTGATCGACAGTTGCGCCCACGCGGCGGTACTGTCGATCAGAGCCGTCAGGCGACAACTTGGCCCCATTCTTCCCCCGTGAGAAACCTCTTCTCTCCCACAACCCGAAGAGACGTTTCTCAGCCCCATTCGAAAAGGCGTCCTTTGCCCGGGACGCCTTTTTTCTTGCGCGCTAATCAGAACGGTGACCGCGAAAACGCGAAGGGCGCGAAGGACACGCGAAGGGGGGAAGCGCAAAGATCTCAGAGATCGCAAAGAACGCAAAGGATTGGGATGGTTGGGGCGGTTTGGCGGTCCAGCGCGACCCTTGCGTGCTGAAGCACGCAGGCCGCGCCTGCGCACTTCGTCTCTACGTCTCTCAGTCTCTTCGTCTCTTGATCCCCGCTCGTCGCTTTTCGCCTACACCAGCGCCCTCGGGCGGATCCATCGATCCAACCACGGCGTGAGGGCACTCACGAGCAGCACGGCGATGGCGGCGCCGTGGGCGACGGAGATGTACAACTGCAGCACGCCCGTCAGTACGCCGGCCAGCAGCCCGAAGATGACGCAGCCGCGCCGTGTCGTCGGGCGGATGGCTGAGGACGTCGCGACGAAGAAGGCGATCAGCAGCATCGGCCCGGAGAGCACCTGGTAGTTCACGAAGGTGATGGCTGTCGCCCAGCCGACGCCGACCTCCCGGGCGTAAAGCCACTGGCGGCTCGGGCCGGCATCGGTGATCGCCACCGGCACCGGCAGCACGAGCATCACCGCATACGCCACCAGGATCATGAGCATCGGCACGCGCCAGTCGATCACCCCGCGATGCAGCAGGAACAGCCCGCCGATGATGACCAGCAGCCCCGATGCCATGCCGATTGGCGTCGGCTGGCCCCCGATGACCAGATCCTCCAGCGGCGGCATGCGGTCGCGCAGCAGGCCATCGATCGACTGCCATTCCCCCTCCAGGCCGCTGGTGTAAAAGTTCAGCCGCTGCGATGGCGGCTCGCGCCAGATGGCGTCATGATCCGGATCCTGCACCACATCGAGCCATGGTTCCTTCGCCTGCACCGGCACGCCATCGGGCCGATCGACGTCCATCAGATCGCCCGTGAGGATGCTCGATCGCTGCAGCACGCGATGCGGCACGAGATCCTGCCCGAACACGCCTACAAGCAACAGGTACGTCAGCAGCACCGGATGCACGCGACCGGCGCCTAAGCCGCCGAGCAGCCAGTTGAAGATCACCAGCAGCCCCCCCGCGGCTGGCAGGATGATCCAGACGGGCTCTGCTCCGATCCAGCTTGGCTCAGCCGATCCGAGATGCGCCGGCAGCAGCAATCCCAGCAGCATGCCCAGCCACAGGTTGTGATCGTAGCGAAGCTGCTCGCCGCGCGAGCCGACCCGCCGCCAGGCCCATGTCGCCGCCGCCACTGATGTCAGGAGGATCACCAGCACCACGGCTGCGCGCCATCCGAAGTACGCCAGCCCGGCCGCCACCGGGAAGACGGCTGCGAACCAGTGCATCCCCAGGAAGCGCGACACCGTCGCCCCACTATGCAGCCGCGGAGACCACCCCGAACGGCTGACGGCTGGCAATGGTGCTGTGGAGGAAGCGCTGCTCACGGTGCGGTGAAGGATAACGGATTGACAGCAAGAGACGAAGGGGGACGAGCGACGAAGCTACAACGGGGACCAAGAGACCAAGAGACCAAGAGACCAAGAGACCAAGAGACCAAGAGACGAAGAGACGGAGAGACGAAGTTTGCAGGGTCCGCCTTGGCGGACCACAACAGCGCGGCGCGAGCATCCCCCTTCACCCGGCCGATTCGGCATACGGCGTTGGATCCGGAACGCCGGCTTCGGCGAAGCCCTTCTTCCGCAGCAGACACGAATCGCAATGGCCGCAGGCCAATACCTGCCCGCCGCGCACGACAGGGTCGTAGCACGAGTGCGTCATGCCGTAATCGACGCCCAGGCCGACGCCCCGCTGGATGATCTGGGCTTTGGTCAGGTGGATCAGCGGCGCGTGGATCCGAAACGACTGGCCCGCCGATGCATTGACGGTCATCCGCGTCGCGAGGTTGGCCATCGTCTCGAACGCCTCGATGAACGCCGGCCGGCAGTCGGGATAGCCGCTGTAGTCGACCGCATTGACGCCGATGAAGACGTCGCGCACATCCAGCACCTCCGCCCACGCCAGCGCATACGACAGAAAGATCGTGTTGCGGGCTGGGACGTAGGTGATCGGGATCTCGCCCTCATGCGCCTCAGCCGAGCCGATCTGATCCTTGGGCACATCGATGTCAGCCGTCAGCGCGCTCTTGCCGAACTGGCGGAGGTCGATGGTGATGACGCGATGCTCCGCAACGCCGAACGCGGCTGCGATGCGCGCCGCAGCCTCCAGCTCATGCCGATGCCGCTGGCCGTAGTCGAATGTCATCGAATACAGCGGCGCAAATCCCTCCGCCTTGGCAACGGCAAGACACGTCGTAGAGTCCAGCCCCCCGCTGGTCAGAACAATGGCTGGTCGAGCGTTCGTCGGCATGGGCGGCATTGTATGCGCGGATAGTCAGTTGAACCACGGAGGCACGGAGACACAGAGATGGTCATTTTGGATTGCGGATTGCGGATTTTGGATTTTTGAAGTCTGGAGCTTCCTTGGAACTTGGTGGTTGGAGCTTGGAACTTCGTATGAGCGGTTCCAACTCTCCTCCGGGTCTCCGTGGTTCACCAAGCCCTAAGGCAACGCCACAAACTTCGTGATCCGCTGGGTCACGCCGGCCATGTCGTATTGGGTTGACAGGTCCAGCGGAACGAACACGCCCTGGTTATGGTCGGACGCGATGATCAGGTGATGCGGGCCGTTGATGGCGTAGCCGGTGTCCTGCGGCTGGTGGCCGGTGATCAGGATGTTGGCTTCGACGGCGTCAGCAAAGCGCTTGGCCCCGTCGGGCGTCATGTTGCGGCCCCAGATGAGCTGATAGACCGGCCCGGTGCGGCGGGCGTAGTCCTTGCCCGTCAGCTCGCGGCCGAAGACCGTGAAGTCGAAGTTCTCGATCTGCGCGTCGGTCGGGATGCTGTGGCTGAAGAACAAGCCCCCTGGCGTGCGCACAGCCAGCGGCAGGGAGATCAGGAACTCGGTGATGGCGGCGATGACGGCTTCGGCGTGGCCGGGGAAGTCGCGTGCCACGCCCTCATTGAAGGCTTCGCAGACGCTCAAGCCGGCTTTCATGATCCCTTCACCATGCACCTGCGCCAGGTCATGGTTCGCCAGCAGGAAGTGCACCTGGTCGGGGAAATCGCATTTCAGCTCAGCCGCCCGCACCAGCGTGATCCACGAATCCTCGGCTCCGTTGGGATCGAAGTGATCGCCGTGGATCAGCTCATGCAGCACCAGGTGCCGCTGGGGATTGTTGGCCAGGTCGGCATGGCGAATGAGCTTGTCGAAGTTACGCCGGTGATCGTGCAGATCGCCGGTCATCCACACTTCGCCATCCTCGGGCAGATGGACCACCTGCATCATGCGGTAGCTGGAGGACAGGTTCTCATCCACCGCACAACGAAGCACTTCGATTACTTGATCTGGGTTGTTCTGCATGTGACGGGGTAATTCTAGGAACGCCGGGGGAGGATGCCAATGCGTGTGTTTTGGAGGTGGAGCGAAAGAGACGAAGTTGGGGTCAGCGACGAAGGGGAGGCCGCGAGGCGGTGACGAGGGAATAAGGGAAGGCGAAGACCGCCCGTGTAGCCGGCGGCCCCGGCCGCCGCTCGAAAGCACCGCCAACCGTCGCCTCCTGCCCGCTCCCTGCTGCCCGCCGCCTGCTGCCTGCCGCCCCTCACGCCGCCTCCCCCACCGGCGGCGCCGATGCCGGCGGCTCCTCTGTCCGCGGCGCAGGCGGAATGCGGAACGTTGCCCACAGCAACGCCGTCGCCAACGCACACATCAGCCCCGCCAAACCCATCAGCCGCACAACATCCACCTCCGCCACCATCCCCGACAACCACGAACCGCTCACCCGCGCCACCCCCATGATGAGCATCGCATACAGCCCCTGCATTGAGTGCCGGTACTGCTCCTGCGCGTGCATGTTCAGAAACACCGCCGGAACCACATGCACCGCCAGCACCGTCAACCCATGGAACACCTGCGACAGCACCCCCACCCATACGTTCGGGAACACCCACAGCAGCACCAGCCGAACGGCGGCTGCCCCCATCGCCAGCATCACCAGCCCGCGCAGGCCAAGCCGATTGCTCAGCCACCCGAACCCCAGCATGCAGAAAATCTCGACAAACACCCCGATGTTCATGATCGGCCCCAGCCAGGCCTTCCCCACCCCCAGGGCCTCGGTCATGTACAGCGGATAGAACGTGTACATCGCCGCCATCCCCATGTGCGCCAGGAACATCGCAGCGCAAAAGCCCAGCACATGCTTCTGCGTCATGGCGCGCAGCGCCCCCAGCGTCGGCAGGCCGCGCCCCTTCGCCGGCTGGGCGGGATCATCAGCCGCCCGCGGATCGGGCAGGGTCCAGGTGTTGATCATCCCCAACAGTGACATGACCGCCCCGCCGATCAGCACACCGGCGGTTGACAGCCCCATTTTCATCAGCCCGAACAGGATCAACCCCGGGATGATGAAACCGATTGTCCCCCACACGCGCACGCGATGATACGGCGCCGGCGACAAGCCGGCTTCCCGGCGCCGCTGCTGGATCGCAAAGTTCAGCCCGTCCAGCACCGGCAGCAGCGGCAAGATGATCAACGATTGCGCCGACCAGAGTACCAGCGTGTACCAGAACGCCTGTGCCTGGCTCATCAGCAGCAGGAAGACGATACTCAACGTCAGCGCCACGCGGACAATCCGTCGCGGATCGATGGCGGCATCCGCCAGCGCCGTCAGGATGACCGGCGAAATGATGACGGCTGCGCTCGATGCAGCGAAGAGCTGGCCGATCTGGTTGGAATCAAACCCCCGCTCGCGGTACAGCACCGCCAGATAAGGCAACAAGGCGCCTTGAATGCCGTAGATCAGAAAGTATTGCCAGCAGAGTGCACGCATGAAGCAGCGGGGAAACATAGGCGATGGCGGCGGTTTTGTCATCGCCCCCGCGCAGAGCATCTGCATGTGATGCGGCACAGGCTGCTAGCCCGTGATTCCTCACCGGAGACACGGGTTACGGTGACGCCATGCGTCATGCCGCCAACAATCGCCCGAAATGGTCATCCAACCGTAGGCTCAACCGGCTCGACAAACGGCAATGCGGTCACCGTCGCCGTGTGCATGCCGCCCTCAGCCGGCACTTGCACGGTCTTGCCGAGATCGAAAAACCCCTTCTTCACATACCCCAGGGCCAGCGCATGATTCCCCAGCACGGGCGAGAGCGTGCTGCTGGTAATGCCCCCCACCTCGTTGCCGTCGGTGTCGTACAGCTTGGCGCCGGCGACGGGAACGGCATCGGTCTCAATCCGCAAGCCGACCAGCTTGCGCGCCAGTTGCCCGCGCGCATGCATGCGGGCGACGATCTCCTGGCCGAGATAGCATCCCTTGGTGAAGCTCACGGCTCGGTCCAGCAACCCCGTTTCGGCTGGCAGGATCGTGTCGTCGAAATCGATTGCAAAAAGCGGCCGGCCACCTTCGATGCGCGCGGCGTTGTACATCGCCCAGCCGATGGGTCGCAGCCGCCGCTTGCCCAACTGATCCGATTGGCCAAACGTCGCCAGGAAATTGCTCCAGATGACCGCGACATCTTCGGTCCGGCAGATCAGGATGAACCCCGGGCCGACGGTCTGATCGTCGCGCCACACCAGCACATCGCGCCCAAAGACGCTCGCCGGCGTACAACCCAGAATCGGCAGCGACCGCAGGCTCCCGGCTGTTGCGTCCGCCAGAACCGCCGCCGCCCCCGGCCCGTGCAGCGCAAGCTCATGCAGCCGCCCGATCTGCGAAGCGAACTCGACCTTTTCGGAAAAGTGGTATCGCTCCAGTGTCTGCTGGATGACCGGAATCAGGCGGGCTTCCATCTCCAGCAGCAACCTGTCGCCGGTCTCCAGGATGGTCATATCTGTGACGATCCGGCCTTTGTTGTTCAGCAGGAAGGCATAGACGCCCGTACCGGCGGCCATGGGGGTCCTGGTTTCCTTGTCCCAGACCTGGTTGGTCACCAGGTTGTTGAGGAAGGAGCAGCGGTCATCGCCGGTAAGCTGGAGAATCCCGCGATGCGGCAGATCCATCAGCCCGCAGGCTTTGTGCAAGGCCGCGTATTCCGCCTGCGGCTGGCCGAACGTCGAGACGATCTCCACCTCGCCATACGGTTGATACTCGGCTTCCGCCTGGTCGTGCAGATGCTTGAGTGGATTGGGCAACATGCTCCGCATTGTAGGCCAAAACGGCCCAACCCGGGCAATCGCTGGAATCCCCAACCCGCCCCAGCCGTTGGGCATAACCTGCCGCCAGCCGAACGATGAGTTTGCGCCGTGGCAACTGATTGCCTACAATGTATCACCAAGGAAGGACGAGCTAATGCAGTCTCCCCCAGACCCAGCCAACTCGAGTATGCACAGCCAGGATCCCCATCCTCCCCGGCGACAGGGCCGCATGAACAGCAAGGACATTACGCCCGTCCTCAAAGGCTGGGACTACGAACCCGGCACGATCAACGTCCGCAAGATCACCGGCACTGACGGCCGGCCCAAGTTGCAGATGCGCCTGGACCTGGGGCTGCTGCAGATGGAGATGAGCGGCCGGCCCGACGGAACGACGCCCCACGGCTGCGAATCGCTGCTGGACTACTACGAAGCCCGCCTCGACGAGCATCGCCGTGTCAACGGCACGGACCTGGGCTTCCACCTGACGCCCGAGCAGTGCCAGTCGCTGCGGGAGGAGGCGGTGATGTACTACCACCGCTACATCAGCCTGTTTGTCCTTGAGGAGTACAGCGGTGTGGTCCGCGACACCGCCCGCAATCTGCGCCTGCTGAATCTGTGCAGCCAGTTTGCGGAAGAAGAGCACGACCGGCTGGTCCTCGAACAATACCGCCCCTACCTGATCATGATGAACGTCCGCGCGCGGGCGTCCATCGCGTACAAGAACAAGCAGTACGCCAAGGCGCTGGAAGCCATCCAGGAAGGCCTGGACCAGATCCGCGCCTTCTTCCGCCGCTTCGGGCAGGAGCAGCTCTTCGCCCGATCGAACGAGGTGCGCGTGCTGCGGCGCTTCGCCCGTGACATCCGCCGCAAACTGCCGGTCGATCCGGTCGTCCGCCTGCGTTCGCAGCTCGACAAGGCCATCAAGGCTGAGCGATACGAGGATGCAGCCCGCATCCGCGACGAGCTGGCGGCCCTTCGCGCCGGTAAGCCCAAGCGCCCGTAAATGCCGCGGCTATCCGTCTGATCTCCCGTGTCAAAAGAAAAACCCCCGGCGTTTTGCCGGGGGCGTGGGGCATGATCCATCCATGGATAACACTGCTTACGCCGCGGCGCGGGTGAAGCAGAAGACAGAACGACGATTGCCATTGCGAGGCGCTTCCGCACTGGCCGGCACGTCTGTGTCGGCATTGGGATCCTGCTGTTCGGCGGCGTCCTCGCCGACGTTGAGGACCGGCTGCTGCTGCGTCTGCTGAGGCTCCGGCTGGGCTTCTTCCTTCTGCGTGCCCAGGATCCTGCTGATCTCTTCGAGGGCGGCGATGTCTTCTTCCGTCGGCAGCTTGGCGCGCGTGCGCTCCAGCTCGGCACGCAGCGACTCGACCTCAGCCGTCAGCTCCTCGATCCGCTGGGTTTGCTGCTGGATGGTCTGTTGATGCTCCGTCAGCGAGGCTTCCATCTGATCGAGCTGAACACGCTGACGGCCGACAGTGGCCTCGGCGGCTTCCTTGGCGCCGGTGACGCGCGTCAGTTCGACCTCGAGCGTCTTGTTGCGCTCGACCTCGGCGGCCAGCTCCTTCTTCAGCTCAGCCGCATGGGCCTTGCGCTGCGAGATCTCCTGCTGCTGCCGCTTGATGGTGACGGCGCTGGCTTGCAGCTTCTGGGACTGCTCGAGAATGCGGTTCTTGGCCTCTTTGAGCGCCTGGGCGTAGGACATTGCCATGGTTCGGCCTCCGGGGTTGGATCATGTTGCCGGCGAAAACACCACAAGTCTGCCGGCTGTACCACTTGCATCGGGCGGACAGACCTTGCGGTTTAGGAGGGCTGTACGATCTAACACAGGTCCGGTAATGCGGATCGGGCCGAATTCCAGCCGCCGATGGAGGACGCCCGTTACCCCGGGGACGTCCGCCCGGCTTGGTAGGGTTGCATGGCAATGCACCCGTCGTCCAGAAGCGCCATCGCATTCGGAATGCCCATTGGCTGTCTAGGGGCACATTGCCCTGTGCCCCTACAAAGCGGCGTCCTTCCGCTTCGTCGCTCCGTGGCTGACGCACGGCCAGCCGCGTGACGGGTGATCCCCCCTCCTCACCGATTTGGCGCATCGCCACCGGGCGGTCAATATGTTGGGCTCAGCCATGATCGCTCACGGCACAACCCGACCCGACAGGCCCCCGCTGGTCGCGCCCGACCAGATCGAGCATCACCAAGCCGACATGTCCGTCACCGTCGGCGGCGAGGTGACGTTGGGCGCACTGCAGGAGCACCTCGCAGCCACCGGGCAATGGCTGCCCATCGATGGATCGCCCGATTTGACGATCGGCCAAGCCGTCGAGACCAACAGCACAGGCCCCCTGCGGCTGGGCTATGGCGCGTGGCGCGACTTGCTGCTGGGCGCGCAGTTCGTCACGCCGGATGGCCGGCAGATCACAGCCGGCGGGCGGACGCTCAAGAACGTCGCCGGCTATGACCTGACCAAACTCACCGTCGGCCAGGACCGCGAGCTGGCACGCGTGATCGCAATCACGGCTCGCACCTATCGCCGCCCGACACACGCGTTGCTGGTCCAACTGGGACACGATCGCCGCATCGGTGATCTGCTGCCCACGCCCCTGCGCCCGCAGTGGGCGATGCGCACGTCAGCCGGGTTGGAGTGCGGCTATCTCGGCGACGAGCGAACGATTGCCTACATCGAGCAGCAGATCACGACGATTCACCCGCGCTCCGTCACACACCGGAGCCTCGAACAGGACATCGCCGACCGCGCTGCCCGCTGGCGCTGGCCGGTCGAAGGGATGACGCGCCTGATGGTCCCCCCTGCCAGTGTGGAACAGATCGTGGCGGAGATTCCGAACAGTACATGGGTTGCCGATCCGGCGCATGGCGTGATCCTGACGACCGAGCCGCCGCCGAATCGCCCCGGTTTGCGTGGCACGCGCCTGGTCAACGGCAACCTTGTCCCGATTGGTCTGACTGACAGCGAAGTCCGCCTTCACGAGCGGCTTCGGCGGGCGATGGGCAGTTCAACGTGATGCACGACAGCGCTCCGAAAACATCGCTTCCCATCAGCAGTGAACAGGGCACGCGCAATGCCGCGTCGCCCCTGCCGCTGGATCCACGCGCCTATGCGCGCGGGCTGTCGTGTGTGCATTGCGGCTTGTGTCTGCCGGTCTGTCCGACCTACACCGAGACCGGCCACGAAGCCGATTCGCCCCGCGGCCGCATTCAGCTCATGCTCGCACTGGCTGATCAGCAGATCGCCCCGACGCCGTCGGTCCGCCAGCATCTGGATCTGTGCCTCGACTGCCGCGCCTGCGAGACGGCCTGCCCCAGCGGCGTGATCTATCACGAGCTGATCGAAGATGCGCGCCTGCGCTTCACGCAGCAGGGTCAGCCGGTTGTGAAAAGCCGCCTGCTGCGGTGGATCTTCTTCCATCTGCTGACGCGGCCCGATCGTCTCAAGTGGGCGATCCTCCCAGCCCGGCTGATGCAGAAGATCGGCCTGCATGATCTGCTTCGCCGCATCGGGGCGTTCCGACTGCTGCCCTCGTCGCTGGGCAAGATGGTCCAGATGCTGCCCGACAACGGCCGGCTGTGGCCCCAGCCGTTGCCGGAGATCCTGCGGGCGCGGCGGACCTATTCCTCCGACGCCGAGCCCGGCCGACCATCCGATATCCCGCCGGTGAAGCGTGTCGCCTTCTTCGCCGGCTGCGTCGGCAGCGTCATGTTCGACACTGTCAACCGGCAAGCCGTCGAGCTTCTGGCAGCCGCCGGTTGCGATGTCGTCGTGCCGCCGGCGCAAACCTGCTGCGGCGCGATCCATCATCACAATGGCGATGCCGTCTCGGCTGAGGAGATGGCCCGTCGCAACATCGATACCTTCCTGCCGGAGAATGCGCCGCAGGTGGACGTGATCGTCACGACGATCGCCGGCTGCGGTGCGATGCTGCGGGAATACGACGTGCTGCTGCGGGACGATCCGAAGTACGCGGCTCGCGCCCGCGACTTCGTGGCGAAGGTGCGCGACGTGACGGAGGTGCTTGCGGAGCTGAAGCTCCCAGCCATGCCGCATCGCGTCGAAGCGCGCGTGACGTATCACGACGCCTGTCACCTGGCCCATGCCCAGCGCGTGACGGCTGCTCCGCGGCGTCTGCTGGCGCAGATTCCGGGCATCCAGCTTGTTCCCCTGCCCGAATCGGACATGTGCTGCGGCGCGGCTGGCACTTACAACCTCACCCAGCCGGAGATGGCCACGCGCCTGGCCGAACGCAAGCTGCGCAACATCGACACCACAGGCGCCTCAATCTGCGCAGCCGCCAACGTCGGCTGTGCCATGCACATCCAATCCCAAGCCGCCGCGCGGGGGACATCATTGAAGGTGGTCCACCCCGTCGAACTGCTCCATCAAGCCGTCTTCGGTGGCGATCCAGTTACACGCCATGGGAAAGAGTCTCACGCGAGTGCGTGAAGAGGGCCAAGGGAAGAGAACACTTCGTGGCGCGGGCGTCGCGTCTACGTCTACACGTTGAGAATGATCACGGGCTGGTACAACATTATGCATGATCGGCGCAAGTCCTTTCGCGAAGGTCATCCTGAGCGAAGCGAAGGATCTCGGCGTTCGGACGGTTGAGATCCTTCGCTACGCTCAGGATGACGATTTCGGGCGACTATCGCCTATGTTGATGCATAATGTTGTGGTAGCCCGTGCCACCTGAGACAAAGCCAATCGCTACTTCTCTTTGTGATCTCTGCGTTCTTTGCGATCTTTGCGCTTAGCCCTCTTCGCCGCTTCGCGTGAGCTGATCCTCAGTTCCAGTGGATCAGCCCCGGCTCGAACGGCGTTGCCAGGTCGGGGTGACCGGGGAGGATTCGCACAGCGAAGCCCTGTCGGCCGCTGGTCATGCAGCGAATCTGGCCGACGAACAGGTGCCGGTTCGGCCCCATCTCGCGGACATGCTGCAGGCGCAGCGTCTGCGGCTGCTCGATCTCGCCCGTGGCACTGATCGGACCGCAGAAGATCTCAACGCAGACCTCATCCGGATTGATGTCCGGCAGATCGACCAGCGCCTCGACCTGCACCTCCTCGCCGACGCGGTAATGCCCATTGCCGGACGTATGCACCCCGACAATCTTGATCCCGCCCCAACGGTCGCGCAGATGATGCTTGGCATGTGCCAGCTCACGGGCCCGCTTGAGCCCGTCGGCTGCCAGTTGCTCCCCGCGCCTGTGGGCGCGGACGTAGAACCGCTCGGTGTACTCCTGCACCATCCGGTTCGTGTTGAACACCGGCGCCAATGCCCGCATGCAGTTTTTCATGCGGGCGATCCATTCCTTGGGCAGCCGATCGGCGTTGCGCTCATAGAACAGCGGCACGATCTGCTTCTCGAGGATGTCGTACAGCGCGTGGCTCTCGATGGTGTCCTGCTGATTGGCGTCGTTGTAGGTCTCGCCGCGGCCGATGGCCCAGCCGAGCTGCGGGTCATACCCTTCCTCCCACCAGCCATCGAGGATCGAACAGTTGAGCACGCCGTTGACGGCGGCCTTCATGCCGCTGGTGCCCGACGCTTCCATGCCGCGGCGCGGCGTGTTCAGCCACACGTCCACGCCCTGCACAAGGTAGCGCGCGATGTTCATGTCATAGTTCTCGATGAACACGATGCGGCGCCTCACGGCAGCCTGGCGGGCGAATTGCACGATGGCACGGATCAGCTCCTTGCCTTCGTTGTCGGCTGGGTGAGCCTTGCCGGCGAAGATGAACTGCACCGGCCGCTTGGGATCGGTGATCAGCCGGCGCAGGCGTTCCGGATCGCGCAGCAGCAGCGCGCCGCGTTTGTACGTCGCAAAGCGACGGGCAAAGCCGATCGTCAGCGCCTCGGGATCGAGCACTTCCTCGGCTGTCGCGATCTCTTCGTACGTTCCGCCGCGTTTGATGAGCTGCTCCTTGAGGGTCTGCCGCGTCCAGGCGACCAGCCGCTCGCGGCTGCGCTCATGAGCGCGCCACAGCTCCTCATCGGGGATCTGCGCGACGTTCTCCCAGACCGACTGATCGGTCGGATCGTTGCGCCACCGATCGCCCAGATAGCGGTCCAGCAGGTAGGCGATCTCGTTGCCCAGCCACGTGCGGGTGTGGATGCCGTTGGTCACGTGATGGATCGGCACCTCCTGCGGCGGCACCTGCGGCCAGATGTTGTGCCACATCCGCCGCGACACGTCGCCATGCAGCGCCGACACGCCGTTGATCGCATCGGCCAGGCGGATCGCCAGCACGGCCATGGAGAAGCCCTGGCGGCGATTGGAAACATCCTCGCGCCCCAGCGCCAGGAATCCTTCTTCATCCAGCTTCAACCCCGGGATGAACGAGCGGAAGTATTTCAGCACCAGATCCGGCGAGAACATGTCGATGCCCGCCGGGACAGGCGTATGCGTCGTGAAGATGTTGGTCGCCATGACCTGCTGGCGAGCCTCGTCGAAGCTCAGCTCGGGGTTGCGCTCCAGCAGCGTCCGGATGCGCTCCAGCGCCAAGAACGCGGCATGGCCCTCGTTCATGTGCCATGTGGTGACGTCTTCGTTGAGCGCTTCCAGTGCCCGCACACCGCCGATGCCGAGCACGATCTCCTGCTTGATGCGCATTTCCGTGCCGCCGCCATAGAGGCGTGCGGTGATCTCGCGATCGGCAGGCGAGTTTTCCGGGAGATTGGTGTCCAGCAGATAGAGCGGGATCCGGCCGACGCTGGCTTTCCAGACGCGGCAGAACACGGCGTTCTCCGGCATATCGACGCGGATGCGCACGGGCGAACCATCCGTGTAGCGCAGCGGTTCGATCGGCAGGTTGTAGAAGTCGAGCTCGGGATAGGCTTCCTGCTGCCAGCCGTCGCCGCCGAGGTACTGCTGGAAGTAACCGTTGCGGTACAGCAGCCCCACGCCCACCATCGGCAGGCAGATTTCGCTGGCGCTTTTCAGGTGATCGCCGGCCAGCACGCCCAGGCCGCCGGAGTAGATCGGCAGCGACTCATGCAAGCCGAACTCGGCTGAGAAGTACGCCACCTTCATGCGGGTGTCGCCGTACTTCTTGTGGAACCACCCCTCCTCGTTCATGTGCTGCTGGAAGGCGTCGTACACGCGGTGGAGGTGGGCCAGGTAGCTGTCATCCTCCGCAGCCGCGGCCAGACGCTCCTGCGGCAGCGTGCCCAGGAGCTTCACAGGATTGTGATAGACGGCATTCCACAGCTCGCGATCCAGACGACGGAACAGCTCCACCGCGTCGGGATGCCACACCCACCACAGGTTCTGGGCCAGCTCCATCAGCGGCTGAAGGGGCTGTGGAATATCGGGAAACACCTGAAACGTCCGAACATTCGGAGGGACGAAATCGGCCATGGGAAATACCTGTTGGTCTTCGTGATATAAGCGCGCGGCTTCCGGGCGCAACCGAGGGTCGCGTTTAGCGATTATCGGCAGCGCAGGGCATTCTGCACAACTCTATGACCCCATCAACCGCCCGCAGGGGCGATTTGGTCCCCCTTTTCGATGGCCCGGTCAGCCCTGTCCGGCCGTCCAGAACGGGGCGCCGTCACGCGGCTGGGTCGAGCACGACCTTGATACAGCCGTCCTTGCGCGTCTCGAAGAGCCGATAAGCATCCGCCGCTTCGGACAGGGGCACGCGATGCGTCACCACGAAGCTCGGGTCGATCTCGCCCTTGCGAATTCGCTCCAGCAGCGGGCCGACGTACCGCTGGACGTGCGTCTGGCCGGTCTTGATCGTCAGCCCCTTGTTCATGATCGCCCCCAAAGGGATTTTGTCGTCAAACCCGCCATACACCCCCGGCACGGAGACCGTGCCCCCCTTGCGGCAGCAGTGAACCGCCTGGCGGAAGGCGTTGGGACGGTCGTTTTCCATGAACAGCGCCGTCTTGATCCGGTCATAGGCGCCGTCAAGATAGGTGGCGCCGTGGGCTTCCATCCCCACCGCGTCGATGCAAACGTCCGGGCCGATGCCGCCGGTCAGGTCGAGCAGCCGCTCGTAAA
>Ga0207864_1001847_pt1 | contig 21871 bp, 18 predicted proteins | sample HigsolmetaAR202D_FD_184834 | JGI IMG/M metagenome (GOLD analysis project Ga0207864, IMG submission 184834) | Ionic liquid and high solid enriched microbial communities from the Joint BioEnergy Institute, USA - AR20-2-D (SPAdes) (version 2) ... | reverse complement strand
CGTCTCGGGCGCGGCCCGCGCCGCCGAACAGCACGTCGGCGGGCCGAGCAGCACGAGCAGTCAGCGAGGTCGTCCCTTGTCGTCCGTCCCACCCGTCATCGGAGTGCTCGCCCTCCAGGGCGACGTCCGCGAGCACGTCCAGGCCCTGGAGCAGGTGGGCGCCCGTGCGCGCGGCGTCCGCCGTCCCGACGAACTCGACTCCATCGACGGACTGGTCATCCCCGGCGGGGAGTCCACCACCATGTGGCGGCTGGCCGTCTCCTTCGACATGCTCGAACCGCTGCGCAAGTGCATCGCGGCGGGAATGCCCGCCTACGGCACCTGCGCGGGCATGATCATGCTGGCCGACCGGATCGAAGGCGGAGTCCCCGGACAGCAGACCGTCGGCGGGATCGACATGACGGTGCGGCGCAACGCCTTCGGACGCCAGGTCGAGTCCTTCGAAGCGCCGGTCGAGCTGGCCGGAGTGGACGGCGGCCCCGTCGAGGCCGTCTTCATCCGCGCCCCCTGGGTCGAGTCGGTCGGCGAGTCCGCCGAGGTGCTCGGACACGTCTCCCGCGGGGAGCAGGCGGGTAGGATCGTCGCGGTGCGGCAGGGGAGGCTGCTGGCGACCTCGTTCCACCCCGAACTCACCGGTGACACCCGTGTCCACCGGCTCTTCGTCGACATGGTGAAAGGATAGGCATGGCCGGCCACTCCAAATGGGCCACCACCAAGCACAAGAAAGCCGTCATCGACGCCAGGCGAGGCAAGCTCTTCGCGAAGCTGATCAAGAACATCGAGGTGGCGGCACGCACCGGAGGCGGCGACCCCGAGGGCAACCCGACGCTCTACGACGCCATCCAGAAGGCCAAGAAGAACTCGGTCCCGCTGGACAACATCGAGCGCGCCCGCAAGCGCGGCGCCGGTGAGGAGGCGGGCGGCGCCGACTGGCAGACCGTCATGTACGAGGGCTACGCTCCCGGCGGTGTCGCCCTGCTGGTCGAGTGCCTCACCGACAACCGCAACCGCGCCGCCTCCGAGGTGCGTGTGGCGGTCACCCGCAACGGCGGGTCCATGGCCGACGCGGGCTCGGTGTCCTACCTGTTCAACCGCAAGGGCGTGGTGATCGTCCCCAAGGAGGGCACCACCGAGGACGACGTCACCCTCGCGGTGCTCGAAGCCGGTGCCGAGGACGTCAACGACCTGGGCGACTCCTTCGAGATCGTCTGCGAGGCCAGCGACCTCGTCGCGGTGCGCACCGCCCTGCAGGAGGCCGGCATCGAGTACGAGTCCGCCGAGGCGAGCTTCCTGCCGAGCATGGAGGTCCCCCTCGACGAGGAGGGCGCCAAGAAGGTGCTGCGCCTCGTGGAGGCCCTGGAGGACTCCGACGACGTGCAGAACGTCTACACCAACGCCGACATCCCCGACGAGGTCATGGCGAAGATCAGTTGATCCGCCCCTCCCGTTCACGCACGCCCCGGCACGGTCCGGGGCGCGCGTGTTTTCCGGGTACGCCAGGAGAGGCGGCGGACGGTAGGCTCTGCGAACGAGCGTTCGAGAAAACGGGGGAGCAGTGCGCGTACTGGGAATCGACCCGGGTCTGACCCGCTGCGGCGTGGGTGTGGTCGACGGCGCCGTCGGCCGCACGCTCACCCTGGTCGCCGCGGGCGCCGTGCGCACCCCCGCCGACGAGGAGCTCCCCGCGCGCCTGCTCGGTGTCGAACAGGGCATCGAGCAGTGGCTCGACGACTACCGGCCCGACGCGGTCGCGGTGGAACGGGTCTTCGCCCAGCACAACGTGCGCACCGTCATGGGCACCGCTCAGGCCGGAGCCATCGCCGTGGTCTGCGCCGCACGCCGCGGCCTGCCCGTCGCCCTGCACACCCCCAGCGAGGTCAAGGCCGCCATCACCGGAAGCGGACGGGCCGACAAGGCCCAGGTGGGCGCCATGGTCGCCCGCATCCTGCGGCTCGACGGCCCGCCCCGGCCCGCCGACGCCGCCGACGCGGTGGCCCTGGCCATCTGCCACCTGTGGCGCGGCAGCGCCCAGGCCCACCTCGCCCGGGCCCGCCAGGAGTTCGCCCGTCGGATCGAGACCGCACGCCAGGCCCACGGCCTGTGAACCAGCACAGCACAGGGAGAGCACAACCGTGATCGCGTTCCTCAGCGGCCGGGTCGCGTCCCGCGGAGCCGGGACCGCGGTCATCGACGTGGGCGGCGTCGGCATGACCGTGCACTGCACCCCGGCCACCCTGGCCCGGTTGCAGGTGGGAGAGCAGGCCACCGTCGCCACCGCCCTGGTGGTCCGGGAGGACTCCCTCACCCTGTTCGGCTTCGCCGACGAGGACGAGCGCGACACCTTCGAGCGCCTCCAGACCGCCGGAGGGGTCGGGCCGCGCCTCGCCCTGGCCATGCTCTCCGTCCACACCCCCGACGCGCTGCGCCGCGCCGTCGCCGCCGAGGACACCGCGGCGCTCACCCGCGTGCCGGGCATCGGCAGGAAGGGCGCCCAGCGCATCGTGCTGGAGCTGAAGGGCAAACTCGGCGAGCCCGTCGGGGGCGAGACGGCCGCCCCCGCGCAGCCCGCCGCGCAGGAGCCCCTGCCGTGGCGTCCGCAGGTGGTCTCCGGCCTGGTCAACCTGGGCTGGTCGACCCGCGAGGCCGAGGCCGCCGCCGACGCCGTCGCCGCCGAGGCGGGCGAGCAGGCCGACGTCGCCGCCCTGCTGCGCAGCGCCCTGCGCAGACTCAGCCGGGTCTAAGGAGGCACCCTGATGAGCGAACACGAACGGGACCTGGTGTCGCCGGAGGCCGCCCTGGACGACCACGCCGTCGAGGGCGCCCTGCGCCCCCGCACCCTCGACGAGTTCGTCGGCCAGGACCGCGTCCGCGAGCAGCTCGCCCTGGTGCTGCGCAGCGCCCAGCAGCGCGGCAGGGCGCCCGACCACATCCTGATGTCCGGCGGCCCCGGGCTCGGCAAGACCACACTGGCCATGATCATCGCCGCCGAACTGGGCGCCCCGCTGCGCATCACCTCGGGGCCCGCCATCGAGCGGTCCGGGGACCTCGCCGCGGTCCTGTCCACCCTGCGCGAGGGCGAGGTGCTGTTCCTCGACGAGATCCACCGCATGGCCCGCCCCGCCGAGGAGATGCTCTACGTCGCCATGGAGGACTTCCGGGTGGACGTCGTCGTCGGCAAGGGGCCCGGAGCCACCGCGATCCCCCTGGACATCGCCCCGTTCACCCTGGTCGGCGCCACCACCCGGGCCGGCATGCTGCCCGCCCCGCTGCGCGACCGGTTCGGGTTCGTCGCGCACATGGACTTCTACCGGCCCGAGGAGCTGGAGGTCATCCTGCGCCGCTCCGCCGGTCTGCTGGGCGCCCGCCTGGAGGACGACGCCGCCGCCGAGATCGCCCGCCGCTCCCGCGGCACCCCCCGCATCGCCAACCGGCTGCTGCGCCGGGTCCGCGACTACGCCCAGGTCCGCGGCGACGGGCGGCTGACCCTGGAGAGCGCCCGCGCCGCGCTCGACCTCTACGAGGTCGACAACGAGGGACTGGACCGCCTGGACCGGGCCGTGCTGGACGCGCTGCTGCGCCGCTTCCGCGGCGGCCCCGTGGGGCTGTCCACCCTCGCGGTGTCGGTGGGGGAGGAGCCCGAGACGGTGGAGGTGGTCGCCGAGCCCTTCCTCGTCCGCTCGGGGTTCATCGCCCGCACCCCCCGCGGCCGCGTCGCCACCCCCCAGGCGTGGGCCCACATGGGGCTGACCCCGCCGCCGGACGCCGCTTTCGGTGCGGCCGCGCTGTTCGACACCGATGAGGAGCCGTAGGCTGGCAGCACGGGCGGCAGCATGCGCCCCGCTCCGGAGGGGACGCCCGAAGCGGACCGTTCGTTGACGGCAGCGTGCCCCTGACCGCAGCCGCGCCCGTCGGTGCGCGGCCACGAGAACCCAGAAAGGACGCCCCCGTGCAGGGCCTGATCACTCTCGCAGAGCAACAGCAGCAGAACCAGGGCGCCGGCCTGATCAGTCAACTGCTGATGTTCGCCCTCATCATCGTCGTCTTCTACCTGCTGTTCTTCCGGCCGCAGCAGAAGCGTCGGCAGCAGGAGCTCCAGATGCAGAACTCGCTGACGCCGGGCACCGAGGTGCTGACCAAGGCGGGCATCTACGCCACCGTCGTCGAGGTCCACGACGGCGACGTCGAGCTGGAGATCTCCCCGGGAACCCGCATCCGCATGGTCAAGGGCGGCGTGGGGGAGATCATCACCCGCCAGGAGCCCGACGCCGGCCAGCCCGAGGAGCGCCCCGACTCCGGCGACGACAGGGGCGACTCCTGACCGGACTCCCCGCACCGTGATCCCCGGTACCGGCCCGGCCCCGGAGAGCCGGTACCGCCGTCCCCACCAACCAAGAAAGCCGTCCACCCATGACCGCTGACCTGAACACGCTGATCACCCGGTACGTTCGTGACATTCCCGACTATCCGCAGCCCGGCGTGGTCTTCAAGGACATCACCCCGCTGCTCGCCCACCCCTCCGGCCTGGCCACCGTCGTCGACGCCCTCGTCGAACCGTTGCAGGGCAAGGGGATCGACCTGGTCGCGGGACTCGAGGCACGCGGGTTCATCTTCGGCGCGCCCGCGGCGGTACGGCTGGGAGCAGGTTTCGTACCGCTGCGCAAAGCGGGGAAACTCCCCTCACGCACCCTTTCCCAGTCCTATGATCTGGAGTACGGTACCTCCACCGTCGAGATGCACGCGGACGCGGTCGCTCCCGGCAGCCGGGTGCTCATCGTCGACGACGTGCTCGCCACCGGGGGCACAGGGCGGGCCGCGGTGGATCTGATCCGGCGGGCGGGTGGTACCGTCGTGGAATTCTCGGTCCTTCTGGAACTCGGGTTCCTCAAGGGGCGCGAGAAGCTGGCCGACGTCGAACTGCGGTCACTGGCCACCGTCTGACCCCGGTGGGCGTGCCGCGGGACTCCTCGCGGGCACGCCGCCCGGGCACCCCCCTCCGCCGCCGGTGGGGCCTAGACCGGGAATGACGGCACCGCAGTGCCGCGTTGGAAGAGGACATAAGGGCGCGTTCCGGACGCCCGCCCACAAACCGGTGTGCCGAATGGCGACGACCACGTCCCGCTCGTCTCGGCCTGTACGAACCGTCCGGCGTGGTGGCGGCCTCGCCGGCCCAGCCGCGGGAGGGTGCCCAATGCGTAGTGAAACGGTATCGACCCACAGCGAACCGGTGCGCTCCGAACCTCCCGCCCCCGCGGCGGAGACCCCCCAGGAGACGCCCCCGCCGGGTCGGGAGCACAGCGGCGAAGGCCATGACAGCACCGCACCACAGAGACAGCCCGCACCCCCCGCCGCAGCCGACGACCCCGGCGGCGCGGTCCCGCGCCCCGCACCGGCCGCCCCCTCCGGGCCGTCGTCCACGGTACGGGTCCGACGCAGGCTCGCCCGACTCGGCGCCCAACGGGGAACGACCATGAACCCGGTCCTCGAACCGCTCATCAAGACCGTCCGCGCCACCCACCCCAAAGCAGACATCCGGCTCATCGAACGGGCCTACGAGGTCGCCGCCCACCACCACCGGGAGCAGAAGCGCAAGAGCGGAGACCCCTACATCACCCACCCCCTCGCGGTGGCCACCATCCTCGCCGAACTCGGCATGCAGGAGGCCACCATCGCCGCGGGCCTGCTGCACGACACCGTCGAGGACACCAGCTACACCCTCGACCAGTTGCGCACCGACTTCGGCGACGAGATCGCCGAACTCGTCGACGGCGTCACCAAACTCGACAAGGTCAAGTACGGGGAGGCCACCCAGGCCGAGACCGTGCGCAAGATGGTCGTGGCGATGTCCCGCGACATCAGGGTCCTCGTCATCAAGCTGTGCGACCGCCTGCACAACATGCGCACCCTGCGCTACCTGCCGCAGGCCAAGCGGGAGAAGAAAGCACGGGAGACCCTGGAGATCTACGCCCCCCTCGCCCACCGGCTGGGCATGAACACCATCAAGTGGGAGCTGGAGGACCTCGCCTTCGCGACCCTCTACCCCAAGCGCTTCGACGAGATCGCCCGGCTGGTCTCCGAACGCGCGCCGCGCCGCGACGTCTACCTCCAGGACGTCATCGAGGCCGTCTCCGCCGACCTGCGGGAGGCCCGGATCAAGGCCACGGTGCGCGGGCGGCCCAAGCACTACTACTCGATCTACCAGAAGATGATCGCCCGCAACGTCGGGTTCGACGAGATCTACGACCTTGTCGGCATCCGCGTCATCGTCGACAGCGTCCGCGACTGCTACGCGGCGCTGGGCACCATCCACGCGCGCTGGAACCCGGTGCCGGGACGGTTCAAGGACTACATCGCGATGCCGAAGTTCAACATGTACCAGTCCCTGCACACCACCGTGATCGGCCCCGAGGGCAGCCCGGTGGAGCTGCAGATCCGCACCCGCGCCATGCACCGGCGCGCCGAGTACGGCATCGCCGCGCACTGGAAGTACAAGGAGGACCGCAACTCCGGCGGAAGCCGCACCAAGAGCGCCTCCACCGACATGGCCTGGCTGCGCCAGCTCATCGACTGGCAGCAGGAGACCAAGGACCCCGGCGAGTTCCTGGAGTCGCTCCGCTTCGACCTGTCGGTGCAGGAGGTCTTCGTCTTCACCCCCCGCGGCGACGTCATCTCCCTGCCGCAGGGCGCCACCCCCGTCGACTTCGCCTACGCGGTGCACACCGAGGTCGGCCACAGCACCGTGGGCGCCCGGGTCAACGGCCGCCTGGTCTCCCTCGACAGCGAGCTGCACAACGGCGACACCGTCGAGGTCATCACCGCCAAGACCGGCGAGGCCGGGCCCAGCCGCGACTGGCTGGACTTCGTCAAGAGCGCCCGCGCCCGCAACAAGATCCGGCAGTGGTTCACCAAGGAGCGCCGCGAGGCCGCGATCGAGCAGGGCAAGAACGCCATCGCCAAGGTCATGCGCAAGCAGGAGCTGCCGGTCCAGCGGCTGATCAGCGGCGAGTCGCTGATCGCACTCGCCCACGACCTGCGCTACCGCGACCTGGACGCGCTGTACGCGGCGGTCGGCGAGAACCAGATCAGCGCCCAGCGGGTCGTCGAGAAGCTCGTCGAGTCCCTGGGCGCGCTGGACAGCGAGGAGGACATCGCCGAGGTCGCCACCCCCATCCGGGTGCCCCGGAAGCGGGTCACGAGCAACCCCGGCGTGGTGGTCCAGGGCGACCCGGACGTGTGGGTCCGCCTCTCCCGCTGCTGTACCCCCGTCCCCGGGGACACCATCATCGGCTTCGTCACCCGCGGCGCCGGGGTCTCGGTGCACCGCAGCGACTGCGTCAACGTCAGCCAGCTCGACCCCGACCGCATGGTCTCGGTGGAGTGGCAGCCCACCGGCAACTCCATGTTCCTGGTGGCCCTGCAAATCGAGGCGCTGGACCGCACCCGCCTGCTGTCGGACATCACCCGGGTGCTGTCCGACCAGCACGTCAACATCCTCTCGGCGACCGTGCAGACCACCCGGGACCGGGTCGCGCTGAGCCGCTTCACCTTCGAGATGGCCGACCCCGCCCACCTCGGCCACGTCCTGCGGGCGGTCCGCGGCGTGGACGGCGTCTACGACGTGTACCGGGTCCGGAACTGAGCGGAGTGTCACGCTCTGTCCGTCGCGCCCATCGCGCAGACTGACAGCATGCAGAAACTCTCACTGGACGCGCTCGCCGACCACCAGCTCCGGCTCGCCCTCGACTCCTCGGCCGGCCGCAGCGCCACCACCGTCTACGGCGGGCACGAGCGCTCCCTGCGCCAGACCGTGATCGCGCTCCGTGAGGGAGCAGGCCTGTCCGAACACCCCAACCCCGGCCAGAGCACCCTCCAGGTGCTGCGCGGCAGGGTGCGGCTTACCGCCGGGGAGGACTCCTGGGAGGCCCGCACCGGAGACATGATCATCGTCCCGGAGGCCCGGCACGCGCTGACCGCGCTGGCCGACTCGGCGGTGCTGCTGACCGTGGTGATGAACGACGAGCCTCCGGAGGAGGTCAGCCGCCGCCGTCGCCAAGAGCAGCGGACGCCGTGACCGCGTCGGCGGGGCGGGCAACAACCCGGGGCCGGGAGCCGCCCGCCCCGCTCGCGCCTAGCTCATCTCCGCCAGCGCCCGCTCGGCCTCGGCCAGCCACGCCCGCCGGGCCTCCAGCGCCTCCTGCGCCTGCTCGGCCTTGCGCTCGTTGCCCGCCTCGCGGGCGTCGGCCAGTTGCTTCTCCAGGTTGTCGATGGACTCACGCAACTGGGCGATGGTCGCCTCGGCACGGGCGCGCGCCTCGGGGTTGGTGCGCTGCCACTCCTGCTCCTCGGCCTTGCGCACGGCCTCCTCGATCTTGCGGAAGGCGCCCTCCAGCCGGTCCCGGACGTCGCGCGGCGCCGGCCCCGCCTCCTCCCAGCGCTCCTGGAAGTCGCGCAGCTTCGCGCGGGCCTCCCGCGGGTCGGTCACCGGCAGCAGCGTCTGCCGCGCCTCCTCCAGCAGCTTCTCCTTGATCTCGGCGTTGCCGCGCAGCTCCGCGTCGCGTTCGGCGAACACCGCGTTGCGGGCCGCGAAGAAGCGGTCCTGGGCGCCCTTGAAGCGGCTCCACAGCGCGTCCTCGGTGGCGCGGTCGGCGCGTCCGGCAGCCTTCCACTGCTGCATCAGCTCGCGGTAGCGGCTGGCGGTGGGCCCCCAGTCGGTGGAGTCGGCGATGGCCTCGGCCTCGGCGACGATGCGCTCCTTGACCTCACGCACCTGCTCGCGCTGCTCGTCCAGACCGGCGAAGTACGCCTTGCGGCGCTTGGAGAACGCGTTGCGCGCGGCCGACATGCGCTTCCACAGCGCCTGCTCGGTGGCGCGGTCGGCGCGCGGCGCGGCCTTCCACTCGTCGATGAGCTGCCGCATGCGCTCGCCGCCGGTCTTCCAGTGCGTCGTCTCCTCGGCGACCCGCTCGGCCTCGGCGACGATGCGCTCCTTGATCTCGCGGGCCTGGTTGCGGGCTTCCTCCTGGGCCTTCTTCTGCTCGATCCGTCGCTGCTCGATCCGCTCGGCGAGCACGTCCAGGCGCTTGGCCAGGGAATCCAGGTCGCCGACGGCGTGTGCCTCGGTCACGGCCGTACGCAGCTTCTGCACGCTCGCCAGTGCCTGCGCGGCGGACAGGTCGGTGGTGGCCAGACGCTTCTCCAGCAGCTCCACTTCGGTCAGCAGCGAATCGTACTTGCGCTTGAAGAAGGCGAGGGCCTCCTCTGGCGCCCCCGCCTGCCATGACCCGACGACACGTTCGCCCTCGCTCGTGCGCACATAGACCGTGCCGTCGTCGTCTACGCGGCCCCAGGGGTCCGTGGTCACCGTGTCCTCCTGTGTGATGAGCCTGATGCTCGTCAGGTCCGTATGGTCGTGGCAGCGTGCCACCAGCACTGCGGCCGAGACGTCATCTCCCGCCGGAGCGACGGCGCGTTGGCACGTGTATGGGAACGAATCTACCCGTATCCGCCGGATCGACCTGTGATGTTGCCGCCCAGGTCCGTCGTCGTCCACCAAGCACGGTCCGGGCAGGGACCAATATGACACCGTCACGGCGTTTGGCAAAGAGCCACAGGCAGCGTGGTGACCGAATGGTGATGAATCGGGGCGGCAGAGTGACGGTTTCCCGGTATGCCCGTCCCGGACGGCGCCGCCCGGACCGTACCGCCGACGGCGCCCGCGGGCGACGGCCGCAGGCCGCGCCGCCGACGTGGGGGCTTGTCAAGTCGCCACCACCGGCGCCGCGTCGGTACGCTCATGGGGTAACCGACAGCGTCCCCGCTCTGGAAACGAGGTCAGCGCCGACCGTGCTCATCGCAGACTTCCCCGCCGGACCGCTCGCGGCCAACTGCTACGTGGTGGCCTCGGCCGCGGAGGCCGAGTGCGTCATCGTCGACCCGGGCCAGCAGGCCGCGGAGGGAGTGGCCAAGCTGGTGGACGAGTACGCGCTGACCCCGGTCGCCGTCCTGCTCACCCACGGCCACTTCGACCACGTGTGGTCGGCCGCGCAGGTGTGCCGGACCTACGGCGTCGCGGCGTACGCGCACCCCGCGGACCGGCCGCTGCTGAGCGACCCGGCCAGGGGGGTCGACCCGGGACTGGCCGCGCAGTTGGCGGCGCTGTTCGGCGGCGAGCGGCTGCGCGAACCGGAGCGGGTGGTCGAGGTCGCCGACGGCCAGGTCCTGGACCTGGCGGGACTGGAGATCACCGTGGCGCACGCGCCGGGCCACACGCCAGGGTCGGTCGTCTACGCGCTGCCCGCGACCGGGGACGCCCCCGAGGTCCTGCTCACCGGGGACCTGCTGTTCGCGGGCTCCATCGGACGCACCGACTTCCCCGGCGGCGACCACGCCGAGATCCTGCGCAGCCTCTCCCGGGTCTGCCTGAGCCGCGCAGACGACACCGCGGTGCTCCCGGGGCACGGTCCGCGCACCACCATCGGCCGGGAACGCGCCACCAACCCCTTCCTGCGCGACCTGTAGACGGACGCTGTCCAGCGCGAGGAACCGGGAACCAAGGACCATGAGCAGCATCGCCCCGCATGCGGTTTCGGGAGCACGGCCGCCGCGGAGACGAGATACCGGCACCGGCTCCGCACCGTGGAGCCGGTCGACCGCACGCCTCAGGCAACCACCGCGACATTCCGAAACTGCTGAAGGAGAACTCCGTTGATCCGCACGCACGAGGCGGGCACACTACGCGCCGAACACGCCGACGAGACCGTGGTCCTGGCCGGTTGGGTGGCCCGACGCCGCGACCACGGCGGCGTCGTCTTCCTGGACCTGCGTGACGCCTCCGGTGTCGTCCAGGTCGTGGTCCGCGAGGACGAGCTCGCCCACGACCTCCGCTCGGAGTACTGCGTCAAGGTGACCGGTACGGTCCGGATCCGTCCCGAGGGCAACGAGAACCCGGACATCGCCACCGGCGCCGTCGAGGTCGCCGCCGACCGCATCGAGGTGCTGAGCGAGTCCGCTCCGCTGCCCTTCCCGCTCGACGGCGTCCAGGAGGTCTCCGAGGAGGCCCGGCTGCGCTACCGCTACCTGGACATGCGCCGCCTGGAGACGGCGGAGGCGCTGCGCGTCCGGTCCCGGGCGACCTTCGTCGTCCACGACGTCATGCGCGAGCACGGCTTCGTCAACATCGAGACCCCGTACCTGACCCGCTCCACCCCCGAGGGCGCCAGGGACTTCCTGGTGCCGGTGCGCCTACAGCCGGGGCACTGGTACGCCCTGCCGCAGTCCCCGCAACTGTTCAAGCAGTTGCTCATGGTGGGCGGCATGGAGCGGTACTACCAGATCGCCCGCTGCTTCCGCGACGAGGACTTCCGCGCCGACCGGCAGCCGGAGTTCACCCAGATCGACATCGAGATGAGCTTCGTCGACCAGGAGGACGTTATCGGCGTCGGCGAGGCGCTGGTGGCCCGGCTGTGGGGCGAGATCCTCGGCTATGAAATCCCGCTGCCGCTGCCGCGGATGCCGTTCCGCGAGGCGATGGACCGCTTCGGCTCGGACAAGCCCGACCTGCGCTTCGGGGTGGAGCTGACCGAGCTGACCGAGCTGTTCGCCGACACCTCCTTCCGGGTCTTCCAGGCCCCCTACGTGGGCGCCGTGGTGATGCCGGGCGGTGCCTCGCAGACCCGCAAGCAGCTCGACGGCTGGCAGGAGTGGGCCCGGTCGCGTGGGGCCAAAGGGCTGGCTTACGTGCTGGTCCAGCAGGACGGGACGCTTGGCGGCCCGGTCGCCAAGAACCTGTCCGAGGCCGAGAAGGCCGGGCTGCTGGAGGCTACCGGAGCCGCGCCGGGCGACGCCGTCTTCTTCGCCGCGGGCACCCGCCGCCAGGCCCAGGAGCTGCTGGGGGCGGCACGGCTGGAGATCGGCAACCGGCTCGACCTGATCGACCGGTCCCAGTGGTCGTTCCTGTGGGTGGTGGACGCCCCCATGTTCGAGGAGGACGGCGAGGGCGGCTGGACCTCGGTCCACCACCCGTTCACGGCTCCCAAGCCGGAGTTCGCCGCCACGTTCCACGAGGACCCGGCCAACGCGCTGGCCTACGCCTACGACATGGTCTGCAACGGCCAGGAGATCGGCGGCGGGTCGATCCGTATCCACCGGAGCGAGATGCAGCAGCGGGTCTTCGAGACGCTGGGCATCAGCAAGGACGAGGCCGAGGCGAAGTTCGGCTTCCTGCTGGAGGCGTTCAAGTTCGGTCCCCCGCCGCACGGCGGCATCGCGTTCGGCTGGGACCGCATCGTCGCCCTGCTGTCCGGGGGGAGCTCGATCCGCGACGTCATCGCCTTCCCCAAGACCGCGTCGGGGGCCGACCCGTTGACGGGGGCGCCCACCCCGATCACGGCGGAGCAGCGCCGGGAGGCGGGTGTCGACGCCGTTCCGGAGGAGTCGGCCTGACCCGTCCGGGCGGAGTCTGCGGGGCGGGCGGCCGCGGGGCTGCCCGCCCCGTTCGGGTCAGGGCGGGGGAGAAGAGAACCCCTGGTGGTCGGAGAACGGTCCGAGGAAGATTCGCTTTCCGGTCATACAGCGCTTTTCTTGTTATTTTTCTCTCATTACAGTGATGTTGCGTCGCGGAACGGTCGCCGACAGTGATCGACTGTGTGGTGTCGGCCCGTGGGGAGCACCCGCGTCGCGTGTCCCGGAAGGACTGGACCAGCGAAAGGCGTGCCCATGCCCACCACGACACTCCGACGCTCCCTGGCCCTCCTGGCGGCCACCGGCTGCGCCGTCCTCGGCTTCGGCGCCAGCGCGGCCGCCGACGCGGTGGACTCTCCGCAGCGTCCGCCCACGGCCAGCCTCGTGCTCACGATCACCCCGGAAATCGACTCCCCCGTGGTCAGCCACGAGGTCCAACGGCCCCAGGCCAGGAGGGTGACGCTGACCTGCGGCCCCGACGGGGGCAGCCACCCCGCTCCGGAGAAGGCGTGCGAGGCGCTGCGCGAGGTCGACGGCTACTTCGAGCGGCTGCCCTCCATTCCCAACGTGTTCTGCCCGGCGGTCTGGGACCCGGTGCGGGTCACCGCGACCGGAAGCTGGGGGAACCGCAGGGTCGTCTACGCGGAGAGGTTCGGCAACTCCTGCGAGGCGGGAGTGGGGACCAACGGGGTCTTCTTCTTCTGACCGGTTGGAGGAAGGTGAGAGCCCGGCCGGTGCGGCCGGGCCCTCGTCGTGTGTCGCGTGTGCTTGATGTGTCTCAGGTCACAGGAACCACGAGGATGCTCGCGGAGTCTGATGGGGTGATGTGTCGACTGGTGGGTGGATTGACCGGTTGCGGCGTAAAAAGATCGAACATGTCGTAGCCGAGTGCTAGGGTCGCTCCACCAGATGCCACCCGCTTGGACGCCAGTTCAGGCCAGCCATGCCCCCGTACGTGGCCTGGGCGGTGGGACGACGGAGGATTCCGGGCTCTTCTGTTTCCCTCCGGTCGGCATCAGAAGAACCCCCGTATGCACGCAACAGTTGGAGAATTGATGACCCTGGGTTCGTCCCGGTGGGGGATCGGCCGTGTCGCCGCCGCCACCGCGATCGCTGCTGCAACCCTCGCCGTGTCCGGCTGCGGACTGCTCCTGAACCGCGGCGGAAACGCTCTGGACCAGACCCTCGACGAGCTGGAGCAGAACCTCGACGAGCTGGAGAACCCGAGCGGGACCACCGAGGAGGACGTCTTCAACATCGGCGTCGGGGACTGCTTCCCCTCCGAGGAGACCCAGGCCGAAGGGGAGGTCTCGACCGTCCAGACCGTTCCCTGCAGCGAGCCCCACGACGGCGAGGCGTACGCGGCCGGGGACATGCCCGACGGCGATTTCCCCGGTGAGGTGGAGATCCAGAACTTCGCGGACGACTTCTGCATCACCGAGTTCGACCTCTTCGTGGGAGTCTCCTACGAGCAGTCCGAGCTCGACTTCACCTACTACTACCCCACCGCCGAGTCCTGGGCCAGCGGGGACCGCGAGATCCTGTGCGTCGTCTACGACCCCGCGGGCGACGTCACCGGAACCCTCGAGGGCGCCGCTCGCTGACCTGTGACCCCGCACGGCCCCGTCGTGGCACCGCCACTGCGGGGCCGTCTTGTGTGTACGGGAAGACGGCCGATGTCACAACGGGGGGACGGTCGGGTTGAACCGCTAGAATTGTGAACGCTGTGCCGAGAATCCCGATGGCGTCAGGCAAGGGAATGGTCAAGGATCGGCAAGAAAAGTTCTGTCAGGGCGGAAGGATCGCGGCGAATTTCGGGGGACCGGCGGTTCTCAGACCCTGATACGGATGATCTCCAAGCGACCGAATCAAGCGAGAGTTCCCCTCGGCTGGTGACCCGAACGAAGGGGGATATTTCGTTAAAATGGGCTGAAACGGATGTCCGGGAGGGGTTCGCTGTGCGGACAGGACATTCGCGACGACACGGGGATGATCGATTACGTGAACGGATCGACCGGAACAACGGGCGACTTCGCCGGTTCTGGAGGAAAGACTGACGCTCTCGGGGCGGGAATGGACAATCCAGCGGGCACGGCCTTCCACCATGCGCCGACAGCAATGCTCGTGGCCGATCACGCCGGATCCGTCCTCGTGGCCAACCAGGCCCTCACTGCCCTCCTGGGACACCCGTCCAGCGAGATCACGGGCCGCCCCTGGCCCGAACTGTTCATTCCGGACGACCACGGCCGGGCCTGGGAGCAGCACAACAGGGCGCTGCGGGGAACCGTCTCCGGCCCCTGGCCCGACCTCACCCTCCGCACGGCGCAGGGACGGTCGCAGCGCACCGTCGTCCAGGCCCACCCCCTCCCCGCCGCACCCGGGGAGGACGGCCCCGGTGTCGTCGTCCAGATGTCGGTCGCCAGCCGCGACGAGGAGACCCTGCGCATCGTCACCGAACTGCGGCTCCGTGAGGCGGACACCGCCCTGTGGTCGCTCGACCTCACCACCGGCGAACTGAGCGAGTTGTTCGGCCCGTCCCCGCTGGGCCGGATGCTCGCCGGCGAGTCCTGCACCCTGGAGGACTGCCTGGCCCGGGTGCACCGCGACGACGTCGCCCGGCTGCGCGACGCACTGGAGACCTCCTACCAGGGGCGCGACTACGAGCAGCGGTTCCGCATGTTCGACCAGGTGGGCGACGAGCGGTGGCTGTACGCCCGCGCCACCCACGTCGGCGGTGAGCGCCCCCGGCTCGTCGGCGTCGTCGACGACATGACCGAGCACGTCCAGCTCGTCCGCCGCCTGGCCGACCGCCGCCGGATCGAGGCCGCCCAGGGGCGGCAGGTCAACGAACTGGCCGCCAAACTGGTCTCCGCCACCACGGTGCAGGAGGTCACCGACCTGCTCAGCAAGGAGTTCATGCCGATCTTCGGCGGCGACGGCGGCCACGTCCTGCTGCTGGACCAGGACGAACTGCAGATCTACCCCGCGGACACCAGGGATGCGGGCAGGTGGCTGCACCCCGGCGAACACCGGGACGTCTCCCACCCCACCGGGGCAGTCCTCCAGGACCGCCAGCTGCGCTTCTTCGAGAGCCGTTCCGAGCTGCTGGAACGGTTCCCCGCGGTGGAGGGGGCGCTGCGCCGCATCGGAAGCCACTCCTGGGCCTTCGTCCCGGTCTTCGGGGACGCCAAGGTGGCCCTGGGCGTGTGGGTGGTGGCCTGGACCCAGCCCCACCACGCCACCCCGGACGAGCGGGCGCTCATGCTGACCCTCGCCGGACTGGCCGGGCAGGCCCTGCAACGCGTCAACCGCCAGCGCGCCGAACTGGAGCTCGCCGACGCGGTCCAACGGCGCATGCTGCCCCCGCAGCCCCCGGACTTCTCCGAGCTCGACGTGGCCGTGCGCTACCTGCCCGCGCGGGCCGGCTGGCGGGTGTGCGGCGACTTCTACGACGCCATCAGACTGCCCGGACGGCGCATCGGCCTGGTCGTGGGCGACGTCCAGGGCCACGGCGTGGAGGCCGCCGCCGCGATGGGCCAGATCCGCATGGCGTTCCGCGCCTACGCCAGCAACCAGAGCGACCCCGGCACGGTCCTCACCGAGACCAACCGGCTGCTCACCGAGACCGGGGAGATCGTCTTCGCCACCTGCGGCTACCTGGTGATCGACGTCGACCTGGGGCAGTTGCAGGCGGCGTGGGCGGGACAGCCGCCCGTCGTCCTGGCCACCACCTCCGGCTTCGAGGTGTGGGAGCCCGAGACCGGGCCGCCGGTCGGCGTGGACGCGGAGGCGAAGTACCCGGTCAGCTCCCGCTCCCTGCCGTCCGGCAGCACCCTGCTGATGTGCTCGGACGGGCTCGTGGAGAGCGCCGAGGTGAACATGGACGACGGTCTGGCCGCGGTCGGCAACGAACTCAGCGCCAAGGCCGCCGACGTGCACAGCGCGGCCACCGCCCTGGCCGACCTCGCACCGGCGGGACGCGGCGACGACATCGCGATCCTCGTCGCCCGGGTCCGCTGACCCGATGGCGCGGATCGGGGCGGCCGCGGCCGGGCTGCTGCTCGCCTTCACGGCCCTGGCGCTCCTCCTGGCCGCGGGGACGGGCCGGTCCCCCGTCCACGGGTGGGACGCCGTCCTCACCGGAGCGGTCGCCGACACGCGGTCCCCCTTCGCGACCGGAGCGGCGCTGCTGCTCCACCACGTCGGGGCGTGGCCGTGGGGGAGCGTCCTGGTGGTCGGGCTGCTGCTGCCGCTGGTGCTGCTGCGCCGCTGGATCTCGGCCCTGCTGGTCGCGCTCGCCTGGGCCGCCACCTCCCTGGCCGCGGTCCCCCTGGCCAAGGACGTGGTCGGCCGCGGCCGCCCCGCGCAGGGCCTGGTCGTCGAGGACTCGGCGGCCTACCCGTCCGGGCACACCGCGTTCGCCGCGGCGCTGGCCGTCGCCGCGGCGGCCGTCAGCCCGCCGCGGGCGCGGATCCCCGTGCTGCTGGCCGGGGCCGCGTTCACCGCGGTGATGGCCTGGAGCCGGATGTACCTGGGAGTGCACTGGTTCTTCGACACGGTCGGGGGAGCGCTGCTGGGAGCCGGACTCGGACTGCTGGTCTGGTGGCTGCTCCACCCGCTGCTCCCGCGCCCCGTCACCGGAGGGGAGAGGCGGGACTAGGCTGAAGACGTGTCCGAAACGCTGTTCGACGACGCCGGAGCCGAAGCCCACCGCTCCGAGGAGCCGCTGGCGGTGCGGATGCGCCCCCGCACCCTCGACGAGGTGGTCGGCCAGCGGCACCTGCTGGGGGAGGGGAGCCCGCTGCGCAGGCTCGTCGAGGACGACGCGCCCATGTCGCTGCTGCTGTGGGGGCCGCCCGGAACCGGCAAGACTACGCTGGCCACCGTGGTCAGCAGGGCCACCCGCAGGCGCTTCGTGGAGCTGTCGGCGGTCACCTCCGGCGTCAAGGACATCCGCGCGGTGGTCGACGAGGCCCGCCGCGAACTCGGCATGCGCGGCGTGCGCACCCTGCTCTTCGTCGACGAGGTCCACCGCTTCAGCAAGACCCAGCAGGACGCCCTGCTGCCCTCGGTGGAGAACCGCTGGGTCAGCTTCATCGGCGCCACCACCGAGAACCCGTTCTTCTCGGTCATCAGCCCGCTGCTGTCCCGCTCGCTGCTGCTCACCCTGGAGTCGCACACCGACGACGACATCCGCACTGTCCTGGAACGGGCCCTGGTCGACGAACGCGGCCTCGCCGGCCGCTACACCCTGGCCGCCGACGCCGCCGACCACCTGGTACGGCTCGCCGGGGGAGACGCCCGGCGCTCGCTGACCTACCTGGAGGCCGCCGCACTGGTCGCGGGGGAGCGCACCGAGATCACCGTGACCGACGTCGAGCGCGCGGCCGACCGCACCGCGGTGCGCTACGACCGCTCCGGCGACCAGCACTACGACGTGGTCAGCGCGTTCATCAAGAGCATGCGCGGCAGCGACGTCGACGCGGCCCTGCACTACCTGGCCCGCATGATCGAGGCGGGGGAGGACCCGCGGTTCATCGCCCGCCGCATCGTGGTGCACGCCAGCGAGGACGTGGGCATGGCCGACCCCACCGCACTGCAGGTCGCGGTCGCCGCCGCCCAGGCCGTCGAACTGGTCGGCCTGCCCGAGGCGCGCATCAACCTCGCCCAGGCGGTCATCCACATCGCGCTCGCACCCAAGTCCAACGCGGTGGTCACCGCCATCGACCGGGCCGTCGGCGACGTGCGCGCCGGGCGGCTCGGCGCGGTCCCCGCCCACCTGCGCGACAGCCACTACCGGGGCGCCGCCGACCTCGGCCACGGTGTGGGCTACCGCTACCCGCACGACCATCCGGGCGGGGTGGTGGCCCAGCGGCACCTGCCCGAAGGGCTGGAGAACGCCGAGTACTACCGGCCCACCACCCACGGCGCCGAGCGCCGCTTCGGCGAGGTGCTGCGGCGGATCAGGGGAGTGCTGCGCGGCGGCTCCGACTGACCGCGGGCGGAGCGTGCGGCTCCGCGGCGTACCGCACGCGTGCGGCGCCGGGAACGCGGGGACTGCTCCGGAGGCGCGCTGTGCGGCGGGGCGCTCCGCGGTTTCCGGTGTTGCGGACGCGACGGCGCGGTGCTCCCGAGTCCCCCGGTGCCGCACGGGAAATCTTCTCCGGAGGCCGGCCGGTGAGGAGACGCTTTCCTCGGCTGCGGTGCGTTTCCGGGGTTTCCGGATTGCGGAGCTCTTCGGAAGATTGGCGACAGAAGAGATGTGTGTTGCTGTATCGCCATCAAAAGTAATGGATGTCGTTTTTGAGAGATCCTGTGCCGGTGGGCACCGGGCCGCCGCCCCCTCCTCCGAGTGGTTGGCACTCTCGGTGACCGTGTGACTCCTCTCGAGGGCTTCTTCGGGGGGCAGGGCTCTCTCAAGGTGTTTTTTGTGCTTATCCCCAAAAATGGGGGTGATCCATTGCCAGGGTGAACTATTAGGGTTATTCGTAATGACTTTTCGGACGGCTGACAGCGGCGTCTCCGCACGGACGCCGAACAGGGCGGGAAGCACTGGATGACCGAGTACGCCACCGGAACGGTGCAGGAGGACGGCCGCTACCGCTACTCCTTCCGCGCCGACAGCAGCGGCGGCAGTGGACGGGCCGAGGTTCTCATCGAAACGGTCGACCCGCAGCTCACCGAAGAGCTGGCCGCCGAGGCGGCCCTGGCAGCAGAGGCCACCGGCGCGGTCATGGACGGGACCGGAGGAAGGTTCCCGCGCACCCTGGCCGAGTACGTCGAGGCGGGAACCGGCGCCAACAGCTCCCGGAGCACGCTCGTGCTGCGCGTGCCCAGGGGGAGGGGCCAGCTCCTCTACCTGGAACCGGCGATCCAGGACAACCCCCGCCTCCTGCCGGTCACCCCCAAGGTCGTCCGCAAGATCGCCGTCGACGTGTACGAGGCGCTCGCCGTCCTGCACAGCGTCGGCTACGCCCACGGCGCCGTGAACACCTCCAGCCTGCTGTGGAACCGGCGCGAGGCGGTGCTCGCCCGCTACCACCGCGTCATCAGCGACCCCGACGGACGGCGAAGCAGCATCGACGTGGCCGACGCGGCCCGCCTGCTCTACCACGTCGCCACCGGACGGCCGCTGAGCGGCGAGCTGACCCACAGCGCCCACCGGGAGCTGAACAGCCGAGTGTCCGGCCTGGGCGACCTCGTCGCCGCCGCCCTGGACCCGCCCGACCGGCGGATCAGCGCCGCCGAGGCCCGGGACCGGGCCCGCCAACTGGTCCCGGTGGAGGAGAACGCACAGAGCGACGCGGCCTCCGCGCCCCGACGAGAGGACACCCCGGAGGAGGCCGCGGCACGGCGGGAGTTCCGGGAGCTCAGGGTCGAGCAGCAGGACGCCCGCCGCAGACGCCACCCTCCCGAGCCTCTCCCCGAGCCGCGCTGGCCCACGCCCGACCCGGGCCTCCTGAAGCCCCGGTCGCCGTGGCGGGTGCTGCTGGACGAGGGGGTCGGACCCGCCGCGCGCCAACTGCTCGACCGCGCCGGCGGACCGGCGACCCGGCCCCTGGCCGTCGGGACGGCAGCCGTGCTGCTGGTGATCATCCTCGGGGTACTGCTGGGAAGGATGCTGTGATGAGCCGACCGGTGGACCTGCCGCCGACGGTGGACTGTCCGTACTGCCTCGCACGGATCGACACCTCGCGCGCCAGAAGCGTCATCCGCGACATCGCCACCCAGGAGGTGAAAGGCGACGTCACCGACGTCGTCCGGCAGCACGGACTCATCGGTGTCGCCCCCTACAACCGCGGCAACACCTACCTGGAGTGCACCCGCAGGGTGCGCCTCGACCCCACGTCGGCGACAGGCTACGGTGCCGGCCTCCTGGACGAGCCCACCACCGTCGTCGTGGGCGGCTCCGGGGACGGCGAGCCCACGACCGCCTTCACCGGCGGCATCGACTTCGACGACCCGGACGACGAACCCACCGGGTCCCCCCTCTCACTGGACGACGACGTCGACGGGGAGGACGACGGGGACGGCTGGGAGAGCTCCACCGGCACCCAGCCCCGCCCTGTCCTGCCGACCCAGACCGACGAGAACGAACTGCCCGACCCGCACTACCTCCCCTACGAGTACTGCCAGATACGGCGCACCCTCAACATCGGACTCATCGGAACCACCCGCTCCGGCAAGTCGCACCTGCTCGCGGCGATGCTGTACCGGCTGCGGGAGGAGGAGAGGCGGCTCGCCCGGCTCGGCGTGCACGTGGAACCCTTCGCCGAGATGTGGGAACACTACATGCAGCGCGAGGACATCGCCGGCTTCCTCGCCCCCGACCGGCGCACCGCCCTGCGCCGCACCAACCGGACCGACCCGGTCGAGTTCCGCATGGCCTACACGGTCACCAGCACCTGGAACGGCGAGCCGACCGACTGCGTGGTGAGCTTCTTCGACGTGGCCGGAGAGCTCTTCCTCGACGCCAAGGCGCGCCGCCGCCTCCAGTTCATCTACGGCCTGGACGCCTACATCTTCGTCGCGGACAGCCAGGCGCTGTACGGCTGGGACGGCAAGCGCCGCGGCCTGCTCCACCGGTCGGGGTTCGACGAAGTCATCAACCAGATCCTCCAGAACGAGCGTCACATGGCGCACGCCACGAAGCAGAGACGGGAGACCTTCCTTCCCAAGCCCGCGGTGGTGGTCCTCGCCAAGGCCGACCTCCTGCTCGCCCAGAACGAGTACTGGACCAGCAGGTGGCTGGAGCGCGACGACGACTTCGAACTGGAGACGGTCGACGAGGAGAGCGAGGACGTCTACGTCTACTGCGCGACCAACGGGGCCAGGGAATGGCTGAAGCCGGTCAGCGCGTTCGAGGACGCCACCCTCCACTTCACCTCGGCCACCGGCTGCGAGGAGCGGGACGGGCACTACAACAAGCGGAAGTTCCGCCACATGCGCGTCCTGCGCCCCCTGCTGGCCCTATTCGCCATGACGGGAATCATCGACCCGAAGACGATCAACCACGCCTACGTGCCAGGCGTGCGCGACCCGAGGTGAAAGGGGACGGGGTGAGCACGACCCGCGCAGAGCGGGACACGCGCGTCCACCAGGTGGTGTTCCGGTGGACCGACCAGCACCTGCTGGGCGGACGCGGCATAGGCCCGGTGGGAACGTCGCTGCCGGAGCAGCGGGACCTGGCCCGGTGGAGCGACCTGTTGGACAACGGGGACCTGGTCGGGCCGATGCACCCCGACCGGCCCGCGGTCGGGCTGCTGCGGCCGCGGTCCCGTTCCGGCCTGGCCGTGATCGTCCGCGCCGACGCGGTGCCCACCTCGTCCCGGGGCTCCCACCAGGTCCACGCCCTGGTGGGGGCGGCCGACGTGCTGACCGCACGGCTCGCCCTCGGCCTGCGGGACTGGACGGG
>Ga0207864_1001838_pt1 | contig 21938 bp, 21 predicted proteins | sample HigsolmetaAR202D_FD_184834 | JGI IMG/M metagenome (GOLD analysis project Ga0207864, IMG submission 184834) | Ionic liquid and high solid enriched microbial communities from the Joint BioEnergy Institute, USA - AR20-2-D (SPAdes) (version 2) ... | reverse complement strand
TGCAGCAGCAATTGCGACAGTGCCGCCGCGACATCATTGCGCAATGTTGCCAGCCGCTGGTGGAGCTGATCGTGCAGTTCGACGAGCACGACAGCCGCCAGATGTTCCCGGCGTACGGAACGCATCGTGTCCGCCAGTGCCAGCCAGTCGCCGCGCACCGCTTCGTCAATCGCGTCGATCATCCGCTGTCGCAGCCCGCCGGCAAGCTGACGCACGGCAATCGGGTCGAGTTCCACACCCGCCCACCGATTGAATGTGCCATCTTCCGCACACAGCGCTTCAAGCGACCGTCCGCGCGTCAGCAGCGTCATGAGCAGCGTCAGGTCATCGAGTGTCGCGGCCGCGGCAGGCGCTTTCTCCCCCGCCGCCCACGCCCGTACCCACGCGCGGCGTTGGGCATCAATCTGCCGCAAGAGATCGGACATGCGTGTGCCGATGTAGGGCACTTCCACCGGCTCGTTGCGTTCAAGGGCGGCCCGCCACTGAGCCTCGCCGGGCATCTGCGTAAAGGTGGCGACCTGTCGGTCGAATCGGCCGATCGCGCGTGACGCCTCCGGACCAAATGTCGAATCCTGCAGTTGCTGCGCCAGTTGCGAGACATGACGGGCGACATCGGTACGGCTCGCAGCGGCGATCGACGCCAGACGCTGGCTGAATCCCCGCAATCGCACCAGCGTCGCCAGGTCCTCACAACGCTGATCGAGGTAGTTCAGCGACACGCTCGCCGCGGGCAGTGCGATCGCTCGCGGATTCTCCGCGATCTGCAGCGCAATATCCGCCACCAGCCTTTCACTTTGCATGTAGTGCTCAGTGAAACGAGCGAAAGCGGTGCGCAGGTCCGGCTCCAGCCCTTCGATGGTGAGTGAACGCTCCCGTGCGATGGTCTGGCCGGCTCGCGTGGCCCAGCGCAGCATGGCGGCCCCGATGAGGCGTTCCTCGCCCTGACCTCGCAGTTGCCCCAGCGCGGCTGCGAAAAGATCTCGCAGGGCCTCTACCACCGGGTCGTTCACTCGAAGCTGCGCCAGCGACGCGAGCAGACTTTCAAACGCAAAAAGCTGCTCGAAGCGTCGCTGCGCCTCGTTGCGCTGACGTGGGTCGAGGTAAGCAGCCATCGCGTCGCGCAGATCGTGTTCGATCGTCAGCCGCTCGCTTTCACCCAGCCAGGTCACCTGATCGAGGCTGGCAATGTAGTCGGCGACGCGACGCATGTGACGAAACGATTCAGCGGTCTGTGGTGCGTAGGCATCGAGTCCGGCTGCGCGGTTGAGCATCTCCAGCACGCGGGCCATGTGTGCGCGGGCCTCGGCGGCACTGGTCAGACTGTTGATGCGCTGCGCCAGCGCGGTGATATCGTCCGCCGTGGGTGTGGGCGAATCGAAGCCCGGATGTGACGATTCGACACCGCGCGGCGGCGGCCAGGAACCGGCCAATCGCGCATCGACGGCGGGGAGCGCGGCGAGCAGACCGCTCATCGTGCGCAGCAGATAAACGCGCACATCCTCTGGTGCGATGCTGTCCGGTCGCAGGTTCACCCGTTCCTCGTCGATAAAACGTCGCAGCGCATCGCCCAACCGCTGCCCCGCCGCTCCCTCCAGCGTCATATACCGTGCGAAAAGCGCATCGAACGCCTCGACATGGTTGGCGAGCGTGGTGCCGGCCAGCACGGCGTAACTGCTGTCAGCCGACGCGTCTCCCAGCCGCAGCAACACACGGGCGATCGAACGAATCTGAATTGACGCCTGATTCACCAGATATGCCGGAGTATTGGGCAGGGCGGCCGGCGCTCGTCGTAACTGGTCAATCTGCTGATCAAGCTGTTCGATGCGTTCCTCGACGTAGAAATTGGGCAGCGGCTGAACGTAGGGGCGGTCCAGATCGAGCTGCGCGACCACCTTCGCGGCTGCCAAGTGCAGCAGCATTGCAATGACCACCACGAAGATGCGCGGTCGATCACTCATCACGTCTCAGCATCGGTCGAGGGTCGCCACCGGCTGCAGCAAGGCGACGGGGTCGGGGTCACCGGGATAACGAATCCACTCGAGAATGAGGCCCTGCGGCGGCAGCGTGGGGCCGGTATCGCGGCGATCGCCCGTGGCGATGGCGTGATCGATCTGCGACGGCTCAAATCTGCCACGCCCCACCTCCACCAGCGTGCCAGCGATGATACGCACCATGTTGTAAAGGAACCCGTCGCCCTGCACGACGATGTGCACCTCCGGCGCGTGGGCCGTCACGTAGCACTGATGGATCGTGCGCACGGTACTGGTACGGTTGTGATGGACGGTGGTGAAGGCGGCAAAATCGTGCGTGCCGATGAGCCGGGCCGCCGCCTCGTTCATGCGGTCGATGTCCAGACGCGTCCAGCAGTGCCACACGCAATGGCGAATCCACAGCGGCCGCCGCACCGTGTTCCAGATGCGGTAGCGGTACTGCTTGCTTTCAACGTCGTTGATCGCGCGGAAGTTCGGCGCAGCCTCCTGTGTGCTGAGCACCTCCACGTCATCGGGCAGGCGGGCATTCACCGCCATCGTGATGCGGTCTGGCGGAATGCGTGTGGCGGCGTCAAACTGAGCGACCTGTCCCTGAGCATGCACCCCTGCATCGGTGCGGCTGGCACCCACAAGGTGAATGCGCTGCTGCAAGAGGTCCACCAGCGCCGCCTCGACCGTGCCCTGCACCGTGCGCAGCGGCTCACGGCCGGGCGGGTGCTGCTTCTGCCAGCCGTGGAACAGCGCCCCATCGTAGGCGATGGTCATGCGGTACCGTCGCACCGGCAGTTGCCGATCGGACCGGCTGAGGGGCTGGGGCTGCTCCACAACGTCGTACTGAGTCGTCTGGTCCTGCACACCCCAAGTGTATCACGCACGGGCGGCCACGGTCCCCTCCTCAACCACTTCCACCGCCTCCAGCGACTGCTCCAGGTCGGCGATGATGTCATCCGAATGCTCCAGCCCGACGCTCAGCCGCACAATGCCCGGCTGCCCCACCATCGCCCGGAAGCGTGCTTCGCGATCGGGCAGGTCGAACAGCCTGAGCAGATCTTCGGGGGTGAAGTACATGATGAGCGTCTCGAGGTCGCCCAGTGAAACCGCGTTGACAATCATGCGAAGTCGCCGCACGAAATCACGGTGGCCCTGCTGATCGGTGCGCAGGGTGAACCGCAGCACGCCGCCAAACCCACCGGGCATCTGCCGCCGAGCCAGTTCATGCTGTGGGTGGTCGGGCAGGCCGGGATAGCGCACCTGCGCCACCTTCTCGTGCGATTGCAACCAGCGGGCAATCGTCATCGCGTTATCGCAGTGAGCCTTCATGCGCAGCGGCAGCGTCGACACTCCACGCGTCACCAGGAACGCATTAAACGGGCTGGCACAGCCGCCCATGAGCATCATTGTGCGGCGCATCGGCTCGATGATTTCCCGTCGTCCCAGCACCGCCCCGCCCAGCGCATCGCCGTGACCGTTGATGTACTTGGTCGCGCTGTGGATCACCACATCCACGCCCAGCTTCAGTGGGTGCTGACACATCATGCCTGAGAAGGTCGAGTCGATCGCCAGCAGCGCGCTGTGCGGCCGCACCACCTGCGCCACGGCCGCGATGTCGGTCAGTTGCAACAGCGGATTGTCCGGCGATTCAATGTAGACGATCTTCGTGTCGTCACGCAGGGCAGCAGCAATGTTGCGCGCATCGGTCGCGTCGACGAAATCGACGCTCACGCCGGCATCCAGCCGACCTTCCGTGAAAAGCCACTTGGTGTTGGAGTAGAGCGTTTCGGCGAGGATGGCGTGCCCGCCGGATCGCAGCGCGTGAAAGAGCACGGTGCTCACTGCCGCCATCCCGCTGGCAGTGAAAATGCACGCCTCAGCCCCCTCCTCCAGCACCGCCAGCCGTTCCTCCAGCCCTTCGATCGTCGGGTTGCACGCCCGGGTGTAGACGTAGGGCGTAACCCGGCCCTCTTCGTCCGGCCGCAGGTCCGCGTTGCTCGCCATCACGATCGGACGCTTGAAGCTGCGCGTCACCGGGTCGATGCGATTGCCCGCGTGGATTGCAGCTGTCTGGACCCGCCACGTCCGCGTGGAATTGGTCTGATTCGTCGCCATGAGAAATACCTCCCGTCAACCTTGCGCGCCCGCCGCCTCCAGGTCGCAAAAAACATGGAATCGTGACACCTTTGTATGTACGCTATGAAGCTCGTTGTACGCTCCGGATGGGGGGCACTTTTTTAAGGAGCACTCGCCCATGGCAGATCACGTTTACAAGATCGTGGAACTCACCGGCTCATCATCCACCTCGCTGCAGGCCGCGATCGAAAACGCCGTTGCCCGCGCCGCCAAAACACTGCGCTATCTGCGATGGTTCGAGGTGGTGGACACCCGCGGCCACATCGAGCAGGGCCGCATCGCCCACTGGCAGGTCACGGTGAAGATCGGCTTCCGACTCGACGATGAGATCGAGTTCGAAGACGATTCGGACTACTACCGCCACAACCCCGAAGTCGCAGCGCAGGAAAAGAAGAAGGAAGAAGAGAAGGAAAACAACACCTCCCGCAAGCGCGCGACCAAGAAGGCGTCACCCGCCCGCAAAAAACGCTCCTGATCCTCCACCACGTCCCCCACCAAGCACCCCACCGATGCCCACCCACACAGTGGGTGGGTACGGCCCCCCTTTCACATTGCCGCCCCCATTCCCTCCTCTTCCTCGCGCATCGTCTCCGGATCGATCCCCCGTTCGCGACACCACGCCCGATACGCCTGTGGCGCGATCTCGCTGGGCTTGATCTCGCTGCGCCCGCCCCAGAAAACGTTCGTGTACAGGATCGGAATCCCAGCCTCCTCCAGATGCCGGTCGATTGCCGCCTTGTGCGCCAGCACCACGTCCTTCTCGGTACCGTGCGCAACGCCCATAATGTTCACGTTGTTGAAATCAGGCCCCGCCTCGCGCCAGTAGGCATGCGTCATGATGTGGTGACGGCCCACCTCCAGCCCAGCGTCGATCTCCCGGCCCGGCGGCACCGCCCAGTGGAACAGCGCGTTGTATTTCGTCACCGTCGTGCCATCAGCCAGCTTCTTGACGTGCTCCAGAAACGTTGAGAACCGCCCAATGATGTTCCGGCGGTTCAGGTCCTCGGCAATGCGGTAGAACGTCTCCAGGTCCACCCCCGCCTCAGCAGCCCGCCCCGCCCACAGGTCCGGCTTGATCTCCTCAACCGCGAACTCGCGCTTCAGCGCGACCAGCACGTCCCACTCCTGCTCCGTCAGCTTGACCACCTGTACATCAAGCATCCGCCCCGGCTCCTCGGTGCGTGATCCCGGCTCGATGGTCCGCCGCCGCACGTGCCCCACGCCCAGCGCGAACAGTTTCTTCGCGGGCAGCAGCTTGTAACGCAAAGCCCCCGTCTGCGACGCCAGGTAGTCGCAGTGCCTGGTCATCGAGTAGCCCACGGGCACCTTCAGGGTGGTCCACAGCCGATACTGCGAACCAGCCGTGGCTCCATCGGTCGAGCGGATGACCACGTGCCCGCTGAAGGGGTCCTCGTTGAACATGAAGTCGAAGGCTTCATTGAGCCGGTCGGCCGGTACCTGCCATGCCACCAGCGCCCCCGGCGCGAGATTGGTCGCCATGAGCGTCTGCCGCACCCGGCGGATCGTCCCCGCTTCGAGCATCGCCCGAATCCGCTCGATCACCACCTCCAGGTCCAGCCCAGCCTCCCGTGCGATGTACCCCAGCGGATCACGCTGAAAACCCTGCACCTTATCCTCAGATATGGCCAGAATTCGGGCATTGATCGGATCGTTCACCGCAACGGGAAGGGTCACTTCGTTCATAAGACCAGTTTACCCGAAGATCCCCTCCCCGTCACCCCGCAACGTTCAGAAAAACCGCCGCCTCCCCTGAAAGCCCACCTACACCGTGGGGGGGTCCCCTTTCCCTTGGAACCCTTGGGTTGAAGATGCCAGCAGCGACTGGTTCGAAAAGCGGCTTCCCGCCATCGCTCGGGAGCATGGGTTCAACATCGTGGCATCGAACCGGACGTCTGATCTCCCGGACCCCGCACCGCAGTGGCACGGCCACGGCCAGAGCCGCATCATTCGCGCCGATGGCCGCATCCTTTCCGCCCTCGACCCGGGTCGAGGAAGGTGTGGTCGTCGCCGAACTGCCATTCCCCGCCTTCGATTACGTGGATCAGCCATGACCTCTGGCTCCGCCTTTGGGCGGTCGGGACAGCGACACGATCCGCTGCAACGCGGATGCTATAATTCCCCCGTTCCGATTCTGGCGTATCCTGCGCCCCGTTCGTCAGATGACGTGCGGCAACATGGAATGGGTGACCATTCCAGTCCGGTGGTCCTGTAAACCTCTGTCGAGCCAGTTGTGACCTTGACTTCCACTGCCCCCGACATTGCCGCGACGGCCCACACGCAGCCGTTGCTCTCCGTGCGAAATCTCAAGACTTACTTTCCCGTGAAGCGCGGCGTGCTGCGTCGGACAGTCGGGCATGTCCGCGCGGTGGATGATGTGAGCTTCCACGTCCACCGACAGGAAACACTGGGGCTGGTGGGTGAGTCCGGCTGCGGCAAGTCGACGGTTGGCCGAACCATCCTCCGCCTCATCCCCGCAACCGGGGGAACGGTCACGTTCAACGGCACCGATGTCTTTTCCGCTCCGCGCGGCGAGATGCGAAAGCTCCGCCGGCAGATGCAGATCGTCTTCCAGGACCCCGTCGGCTCGCTCAACCCGCGCATGACGGTCGGCCGCATCATCGGCGAACCCATCGCGGTGCATAACCTTGCCCGCGGCAGCGAACTGGACGACCGTGTCGCCCAACTGCTCACCCGCGTCGGGTTGCAGCCCGAATACGCCCAGCGCTACCCGCATGAGTTTTCCGGCGGACAGCGTCAGCGCATCGGCATCGCGCGGGCGCTGGCGCTGCAGCCGCAGTTCATCGTCTGCGATGAACCGGTCAGCGCGCTGGACGTGTCGATCCAGTCGCAGATTCTGAACCTGCTGTCGGACCTGCAGGATGAGCTGGGGCTGGCGTACCTGTTCATCGCGCACAACCTGGCGGTGGTGGAACACTTCTGCAATCGCGTGGCGGTGATGTATCTTGGCAGGATCGTCGAGATCGCCGACCGGGATGAGCTGTATGCCAACCCGCGTCACCCGTACACGCAGGCGCTGCTCAGTGCCGCGCCGCATCCCGAGCCGGTAAAGAAAAGCTCGCGAATCGTGCTGCCGGGCGAAGTGCCCTCGCCGATGAACCCGCCCCCGGGTTGCCCGTTCCATCCTCGCTGCACGCTGACACGCACGATGACTGAACAGGCGGGCGCAGCCGATGTGGTTCAAATCACCGTCGCGGGCAAGCCGGCCCGTGTGATGCGCCGCTGCGTGGATGAACGGCCGACACTCGACGCCATGCCGCAAAACAGCGAACACTGCGTGGCGTGCCACTTCCACGACCAGCAACCTGCCGAAAAGCTTCGCAGCGCAGTCGTGGGTTGAGACGCCAGAGAGGATGATCCGGTCTGCCGTGAGCTGCGAACGCTCAATCCCCTGAACCTCTTGGCAGATCGAAGGCTTTAGGATACAAATATCGCCCAACGGGGCGGCCGCATGCCAGCAGACATGTGCGGCCTGTTTTTCGGGGGCGATACATCACCTCTGACTCTCTTTTCACAGGGTTAACATGAGCCACATCAACGGTGGAACGTTCGGTACAACGGACAGTCTCTTGCTGCCTGATCTGGCGCTGGACGCCCATGGGCGGCTGCTGGATGAGGTGTATTGCCGTGTGTGTGGCTACAACCTGCGCGGGGCTGACCCCAAGGGGGTCTGCTCGGAATGCGGTACAGCCGTTGGCTATTCCGTCGTGGGCGATATGTTGCGCTACAGCGCCCCAACATGGATCCGCACAGTGGCACGCGGCGCAACGCTCGTCGTGGCCGGCATTGCCACACTCATCATTACGATGCTGTTGGTTCTGGTGGCAGGGTTCGTCAGCCCGGCGCTGGTCGACATCGTCGCCCTCCTGGCCAGCCTTGCCGCGATCGGCATGCTCATCGCGGGCATCTGGTACATCACCGTGCCAGAACCCGCCAAACAGGATCAGGAATCCGGACTGAACGCTCGCAAGCTCACACGCTATGCGCTGATCCCCGGTTATCTGCTCAACACGGTCTCACAAGTCACCGCAAATAACGCTACCACCCAGGCGGTGGCACTCATGGCAGGCGGCACGCAACTCATCGGCACCCTGCTGAGTATCGTCGGATTCTTCGCTTATTTCGTGTTTCTGCGTCAATTGGCATTACGTGTTCCTGACGACAAGCTGGCGAGCCAGACACGCATCGTTATGTGGGGAATCGTAGCCGGTTACGTCCTGATATTCGTGGCAGCGATCATGATTGTTAGCGTTGCGGCTATGACCGGCACCACGGGAACCAGCGGGGGGTTCGGATTGTGGACAGCATTCATGTGTTTCGCCAGCTTGATCCTGATAGTCTTCGGAATCTGGTCACTGCTGCTGATCGACCGCTACCGCCGCGTGCTCAACGAAGCCGCTGCACAGGCGGAAACCACCTGGGCGGCACGCGGCTGATTGCCGCAGACCGAGGCGTAACGTGGGACATTCAGAGTCGGGCAACGCTGATCGCATTCTCCATGCCGCCGACCTGTTGCCCGCGGATCTGCCGCTGGACGATCAGGGCCGTCTGGCGGAGGATTTGTCCTGTCACATATGCGGATACCTGCGCGGGGCAGACCCGCGTGGCGCGTGCCCCGAGTGTGGTTCCGCGGCTGGATGGTCGATCATCGGCGATCTGCTGCGCTACAGTGAGCCGCGCTGGATGCGGCAGGTTGCTCGTGGCGCCTTCACGATCGTCGCAGCTCTGGCCATGGCAATGATTCACTTCTCCTTGCGCATCACGATCATGACGATCGACATCGCGAGATGGGAAGAGATCATACAGAGGCCGGTGCTCGATCAACTTTCCTTGCTATTAATCCTGTTGAACATATCCATTCTGATCGCGGGTGTGTGGCGCCTCACGACACCAGAGGCCGCCAAACAGGACAGTGAAACACTCCTGCACGCGCGAAAATTGGCACGCTTTGGATTTGTCGTATCACTCGTTCTGGGTGCAGCGTTCCTGATTACAATCAATTGGTCGTACCCATCCATCCACCACGCGATATTCGCTCTTGTTTTGACCGGATTCCTCGTTGCGTCCGCGATGATGACGTTCGGATTTTTCGGTTACCTGCGGCAATTAGGCCAGCGCATACCGAATACGGTAATGAGCCGCCAGGCGGTAATGCTTCGTGTGTCTGCTCTCCCCGATCGCGAGGATCCTCGACAGCACTCGGTCCGTCACAGTTTCGGACTGGCTATCCATCATCATGTGCTCGGCCATTGGGGTGATATTCATATGTACCGTGAACGGGATTCTGCTACTGGATAAATATCGTCGCGCACTGATGACAGCCGCAGAGGAGGCCGAACAAACCTGGGCTTCCCACGCACGATCGACCGATCAGGCAACGGGGTCGTCTGATGGCGAATCCATTACTCATTGAGCCAGGGTAGATTCATCGGCCCCTGGTCCTTCCAGTTCGCGTGCCAGCGAAGTGTCCACAGATCAGGCAGGTAGACGCCACGGGCGTGACCATCCGCGAAGACAACGTTGATGTTGTGCTCGTGACGGCGAATGGCGAAACGCGGCAGACCGAAGCTGTCCAGTGGCATATCGGGGCCGTACTCCCACATGCTGGGCTGATCACCTGAGCCAAAGGTCGCACCGGGAAAGCCGGCCGTCCACATACAATCGGCAAAGAGCGGCACGCGGGCATCGGTCGCATCGATGCGATCGAAATAGTTTTCAACCGGCACGAACTGCGACGGCCACGCGCCCATCCGGTTTGCCATGCCGTTGCGTCCATACCCACCGATCAAAAGATCATTCACGCCGTCCCCTGTGAGATCGATGCGCCCTTCCACGTAGGCGAAGGACGCCCCACCGAGCAGGTAACCGCCCACCACCGACTCCGGCGCCGCCACCGGATCCGGCGCACTGGGACACATCAGAACCAGGTCGTTCGCGAAGTACCGAACCAGATCATGCGTTGGCGCGAACGCGGGGTCGTAGTGCGGAAAGCAATCCTTGTTCTCAGCCGTGTAAGTGATCATCGCGACGCCGAGTTGGCGCACGTTGCTCTGACAGGAGGTGTTGTTGGCGGTTTCACGAGCGCGCGACAGTGCTGGTAACAGTAGCGCGATCAGCAGCGCAATGATGGATATGACAACCAGCAGTTCGATTAAGGTAACGCTTTTCGCATGACGAACTCCTCATGCACGGGCGAATTGAATGATGTCGTTCGCCTGCCGACGAACGACACCCGCGACCTGCCAGCCGCCTACGATCAATCACTTGCGTCGACGCATCAGGAACAGCCCCCCCATTCCCATTAGTGCTGCGCTGGCCGGCTCCGGCACGAGCGTGCGAAGCTGGATCATGTTGAGCTGAACGATGCTGTTGCCGGACTGCGGCCCGTTGATGAATGTCTGCGTCGTGGCATCGGCGGTGAACGTGCCGATCACCCACTGCGACCCGCCGTCACCGTTGCCATCGAGCGTCACTTCGTTGCCAGCCGTCCACTTGCTGGTGCGATCCGCGGCGCCATCGAAACCGGTGCGCGTCTCGACGTACCAGATCTGCACTTCGTAAACATATCCGACCGTCAGCCCCTCAATGGTGATTGTGACCGTGTCCCCGCCCGCCGGGTTGAAGCGTGCACTATCCAGCGCGGTGTTGTACGCGCTGCTTCCGCCCGGATCAGCGCCGGTCCAGAAGTTGGCGTTCACGGCGTTGAGGTACGGCAGGTGGAAGGTGTAACCGTTGACGGTAACACTTCCGCCCGGGTTCACACCGTCGGGCAGGTTGTCATCGGCTGCGAAGGTGACGCCATTGATGACCTCGGCTGTGGAACCACCGACATTCACCGCCGCCGCCGCTGTGCCGTTGAGGCTCACATCCGCCTCCCCCGTCACATTGCCCGACACCATCCAGTTCACCAGGCCCGCCTGTGCCGACCCCGCCAGGAGAGCACCGAACATGAATCCCATCGCCGTTGCATACCGATGCAGTCGCATAACGTCCTCCCTTTGCATGGTGTGAATGTTCTTTTCCAATGGACGCGCATGTCCTACTGCGGTCGTCCAGCCTCATAAAGCGTGCGAATGGTTTCGACATCGAGTACCGAACGGAAAATGGCCAGCTCGTCGATCCACCCCGAGAATGCGAACTTGCTGGGGTTCTGCTCCTCGGGATAGGCTTCGTAGTGATTGGCTGTGCCGATCCACAGATCAGCCGTCGTGTGAACGAGTGGATATGCAAGCGTCTGCACGTCGACCAGTTCACCGTTGCGATAGAAGCGTGCGGTGCGCCCGTCAAACGTGACGACGATCAGTTGCCAGTCTCGCGAAGGCGCAATGGGCTGGGATTCGTACACGCCATCCGGTGCGCCCCTGGGTGTCGGCCCGGTGGCGAACTGGATGGAATGCGTACTGGGGTAGACGGCGCTTTGAAACTCAACATCGGAACCGCGTTTGGAAATGATGGTGCGTGGTGCATCATCCATATCCGCCAGCCGAATCCAATAGGCGATGGTCAACTGCTGCGCGGTGCTGAACACCGGATCATGCGGGACAATCACACGCTGCGGCTCACTACGCGGGGCGTAGAAAAGTGCCGCCTTTTCGGCGAATCGCCCATTGGTCCAGCTCGGCCGCGTGGCCTCATCCGTGAGGTCGCCCAGCGTGCCGTGCAGACGATCTGCCGTGATCCCCGCGCGGTTGAGCAGTCGATCCTGTGATCGCGACTCGGCATCGAAGGGGTAATAGGCGATCAGATCATCACGCCGCCGAAGTTCATAGCTGTAAGCGAGCCAGCGGTGGTACGCTGAGCCCTGCCTGGCCATGACGTGGGCGTTGAGTTCATCACGTCGAACGAACGCCAGCGGGTCCGGCTGCACCGGTGTAACCACCCCGGTCGGATCGACGCGCACAGCACTGCCGGCGGTGAATGACTGTGCGGTGGAAGGCGTCGTGCCATCACCTGTCGCAAGGGCGACAGCCCCTTCATAAATCAACACGTGTGTATCGCCGTTGTTATCGACACGGACGCCGAACTCCGTGCCCAGGTCGATCACAGCCGCGTTGGGGGCTGCGACGGTGAAGCCTCGCGCCTCGGTGGGCACGTGCCCCACCAGTCGACCGCGAAGCAGCCTCGCCCGATCGCGGGACACCAGTTCAAGCTCCACGGGAGCCTGCAGAATCACCGTCGCGCCACTATCGAACTGAATCTCAGCGAAGCCCTGCTTCAATCGCAATGATGAGGCGCGCAAGCGCGTTCCGGCTTGAGTCGGTAAAGCCGGATTCTCCCACTGCGCATCGAACGTGCGTTCCAGCGTCGCCACCAGCGGCGGTACATCCACCGCAGCGAGGTTTGGATCGTTCGCTGGCGGTGCGGCGACCGGGTTCGGCCGCGCGATGAGGTAAACCACCAGTGCCAGCAGCGCCGCCATCGTTCCGTACACCATTGCGCGCGGAATGACGATGTGCCGCACCGGCGTAACAGTAACATCGTGCATCATCGTGACAAAGGCGCGTCGCCGTTCGGCCTCCTCTGCCTGACGGCGGGCGGCGAGCATCGCCCGTTGCGCCGCACGTCGGGCTGCAGCACGGCTTTCCTGTTCAAGCACCTCCTCGAGTAATGCCGCATCGTCCGCCTCACCGCTGCGCGTCTCCTCCAGAACGCTGTCGACCAGTTCCCACGGCCGACCGTATGCATCGTGATACGCCGTCGCCTTGAGCGCCGCGTGCTGGTCCAGATACTCCACAAGAAGCAAACGTGCGGCATTGTCACGCTGCACAAGTGCTTCTAGCTCCGCCAGTTGCCCGGCTTCGATCGTGCCGTCGCAAACCATCGCGGCCCGGCTGACGACGAACTCGAAATGATCGCTGTCCAGCCTCACGGCGTCCCTCCCGCGGCCAGACGATGATCGACACATTGCATGAGCGCCAGCCGAATACGCTGCAGCGCCTTATAGACCGTGTTGACAGGTCGATTGGTCTGCTCGGCGATGCGCACGGCGGTGATGCCCTGCGTGTAATAGGCGTCGATGATCCGACGATCCACATCGCGCAGCTTCTGCAGACAATCCGAAAGCGCCTGACGACGTTCCTCCAGATAGTCTGCATGTTCGTGACGGGTCTGCGCGATGTCGCGCATGAGCGATTCGCTGAAGAACAACCGCTCGCGCATGCGTTCACGCCGGAACTTGCGCACGATGTTGAACGCGATGCCGCACGCCCAGCGCGTGAAATCGGCCGATGGGTCAAAGTCGCCGAATCGCCTCCACAGCACCAGGCTGGTTTCCTGCAGCACCTCCTGTGCGTCATCGTGCTGCGGCAGCAACGTGAGGATGAACCCATGCAGCCGGGCGTGACTGGCGGCATAAAGCTGAACGAATCGCTCAAGCTGCAGGGGGTCCGCACTCGCGGACGGTGCGGTCGATTCCGGCGTGACCTCTGTCGAGGGCAGAGGCGAATCGTCCGACATGTTGAGGGGTGGATAGTCCATGCCGCTCTCCGATTCCACGTGGGTATTGCGCACTGGCGCGGAATCTGGTATCTCGAGATGACAAAAAATTGAGATTTGATGGCAGCGCACATGAAATTCGCCGGCAAGGGGCAGCCTCGCCGGCGATTCATGCGGTCAGCCCTCGGTATCCCCCCCCTTTTATTCAAGTCCAGCGCAGGTCGTAAGTCTCGCCGTGGCGTGGGTGGTTGGTGTCGTGGGCTTGCAGGGTGAGGGTCAGGCCTTCATCGCGCATGTGAGCGGCAACCCAGCCGTTGGGCTGGGCATTGTCGAAGACGTAGGCACAGGCCGGCAGGTTGACGAGGTGGATGCCCGCGTGGACGCTGCGCTCCCAGCGATGGCGGTGGCCATAGAGATACGCCTTGACGTGCTTATGGGCGGTCAGGACGTCGAAGAATGCCTTCGTATCGCGGATGCCGATGACCGCTTTGCCCTCGGGCTGGTCCCATTGCGGGTCGTGGTGGGCCATGACGATCGCGGGCTTGTCGGCATGGGCCTTGAGCGCGCCATCGAGCCAGCGAATCTGCGCCTCGCCCATCTCACCGGTGACAACATCGGTCTGGAACAGCGAATCAAGCAGGAACCAGTTGGTGCGCGGCGTGCGCAGGACGGTGATGTGCCGGCCGTCGACGAGGAAGCTGTCCGACCGCTGCCAGGCGAGCTGTTGATACATGCGTTCGCGGTGGTCGTGATTGCCCATGAGCAGGTGCACGGGCATGCGCGCCTCGCGTAGCGGTTCGAGCGTCGCCGCCAGGTTGCGGTAGTCTTCGGTGAGCCCCTTGAGATAGGCGCAGTCACCGTTGATGAGGACGCCTGCCGGCCGGGGCGACTGGGCGAGAATCTTGCGGATGGCCTGCTCGGCGTTTTCGGTCATGTTGACGCCACGGTTGGTGGTTGAACGGTCACCCGGCACATGGATATCCGACAGCAGGGCCAGAAAGTTCGGGTCAGCCTCCTCGGCGAACGCGGGGTTCCAGGTGAGCACGGTCGCCCCGGCCATGGCCGCGGACTTGAGAAAAGTTCGCCGGGAAACCGTCTGGACGTGCACGGGCATAGCAACTCCTTTCGCGAGGGTCGCGACCATCATGCCCCAAAAGGCACGCAAGAACAAGAAAAAGTCCCGCAGCGGGTCGCTCGAACATCCCATGCCCGGCTCATGAGGAAGCGGGTACAATAAAGGGCCATGATGCCGACGACGCACAATTTCGCCGAAGGACAGTTGTTGCCGCCCATCTGTGCGATCTTTCGCCGGTTCCTCAAGCGGCAGGGGCTCAAGTTCACGACGGAGCGGGCCCGCATTCTCGACGCGGTGCTCAAGCAGGAAGGCGTTTTCGAGGCGGACCAACTGCTCAACCAGATGCGGGCGGAAGGCCACCGCGTCAGCAAGGCAACAATTTACCGCACACTCAAGCACCTGCAGGAATCGAAAATCATCTCCGAGGTGCTGCTGGATTCGAAATACGCGCATTACGAACTGACCTTCGGCAAGCCCGCGCAGGGACACCTGGTGTGCGTGGAGACCGGCCGCGTGGTCGAGATTCCAAGTCCCTGGCTGGAATCGGTGCGCGATCAGATCTGCCGCAAACATGGCTTTGAACCGGTCAGCCACCGGTTCGTCATCTACGGGATCAGCCCCGAGGCGAAGGCGAGGGATCGCGAGGAAGACGCTGCCGACAACGAGTGACGGCGTGCATCACCTGCCAGCCGCATGGCCGCACCCACCCCTTCTAGCCGATTTCCCGATCTGAACTTGGCGAATGTTCCTTAACCGGATTTGCATTGCTCCGACGTCGCGCGGTGGCGTAAGCTGGCTGCCGTGGGCTCATCGATCAGGGGAGAGGAACATGCCGTTACCGAAGATTGATTTCTCCGCCGCGCAACGTCTTTGCACCGAATCGGAGCTGAGGCTGCTGCAGGCCAGTGCGGAAGAGCGTTTGTCGCGTCTGACACTGGGTGAACTCCGACGCCACATCACCGAGGCGCGTCGCCTGCGTGACAGATGGCAGGAGGAATCGACGCGTCAGCGCCGCCCCATCGACCCGGGCAGCCACCGCATCGACCGCGTCTCCCCCGTGCGAAGCCGCCAGAAAGCCGACCTCTTCGCCGCCGCCGTCTCCCGATTCGAAGCCCAACTGGGCAAACTCGGCGACCCTGTCGCCCGCAGCGAATAACGAAAAAACCCGTAGCACTCGCAACTTTCCTCTTCTCCCTCCGGGAGAGGAGGCAAGGCAATGCCACGTAGTGCTTTTTGCCAAATCGCCAAATACCTCCCCCTCACTCCCCTTCTTCCAGATCGCTGTGTTCGATCGGGCGGCTGATGGTATAGGAGCCGCTGGCCCATTTGGCCAGATCGATGGTGCGACAGCGTTCGCTGCAGAAGGGGAAGCTGGGGCCGTCTTCGGAGACGGGCTTTTTGCAGATGGGGCACGGCCGGGTGGGCGGCTGCTCGGGCTTACGCAGCGCATGGTCGAATCGGCGGGCCAGTTCATCGGCCCGGTCGCGCCATGCACCGCCCCGGTCGGCGACGGTGACGTTGCGGTGATCGTCGCCCACGTGCACCAGTTCGATGTGCAGGTAATCATCACCCAGTTCATCACCCAGGCGGTCGGCCCACTCGATGACCACCACCGCCTGCTCGCGCATCTCGGGCATCGGCCGGTCCCAGCCGATCGACTCAAGATCGGCCAGCGTCCTGAGCCGGTAGGCATCAATGTGGACCAGCGGCGTGGGGTGGTTGTCGCTGGTGTATTCGTGGACGAGGACGTAGGTGGGGCTGGCGACCTGCGAGGGGTCCATGCCCATGCCCATCGCCATGCCGCGCACGAACTGGGTCTTGCCCGCACCCAGTTCACCGACCAGCGCGATCAGATCGCCCGGCCGGACCATGCCCCCCAGGGCCTTGCCCAGCGCCAACGTCTGTTCCACGGAACGGGTCTGACCGTGCCACATATTCTTATTCCGCTTGTGGTTGCGCTGATGGCTGTTCACGCGATGGCGTCCAGCAGCCGCTGGCGTGTTTCGGGCTTGCCCAGCTGCGCCTTGCCGAACCCGGGCAGGGCACCGGCTTCCACGGCCTGGGCCTGGGCGTCCTCGTAATTGGACACGAGGATCATCCGCGGCGGATTCGGCAGGGCCGCCAGTTTGCGGATCAACGCGATGCCGCTGGAATCCTCTGCGAAGCCCGGTTCCAGCACGCGGTTGACCAGCAACAGCGATCGCGGCGTCAGATGCGCTTCAAGTTCCTTTTCCGTGGCGGGGGAAACTACCGCGATATCGCCCAGCAGCGTGCGCATCGCGCTCCTGAGCATGGCGGTGTCGGGAATGCAGTGGCCAACAAGAACAATCTGGGTCACCGTGGCCTGGGGGGTCGTCGCGCTCATCGTTACTCCGAAACAGCTTGCGCGGGGGCGTGCAACCAGCCCGCATGTCATACAATCGCGCCATGCGCGAATGGGATCTGCTCCATCAAGTGTATCGCCTCAACGCGGCGCTTCCATCGTCCGTGACCATCCCGCCCGGCGACGACATGGGCGCGGTGCGGCTCGACGATGATCAGGTGCTGGTAACGGTCGACCAGATCATTGACGGCCTGCACTTTCGGCTCAGCGACACGCCGGTGGCGAAGATCGGCCGCAAGGCGATCACGCGCAACCTGTCAGATGTGGCCGCGATGGCCGCTCAACCGGTCGGCGCGGTGGTTGCCGCCGTCCTGCCCCGCGAACTGGGCGAGGCTCGTACACTCGAACTCTTCAACGCCATGCGAACGACGGCCCTGGCGTACGGCTGCCCGTTGTTTGGGGGCGACATCTCCATCTGGGACAAGCCGCTGGTGCTCAGCGTGACCGTGCTAGCCCAGCCCGATGGGGTGACGCCCCTGCGTCGCAATGGCGCGAAGCCCGGCGACGTGATCTGTGTGACCGGCCAACTGGGCGGCAGCTTCGAAGCGATGCCCGGCGCAAACGGCAGCCAATATGTGCATCACCTGGATTTCGAGCCCCGCCTGACTGTCGCGCGGAAGCTGGCCACGCAACCCGGGCTGACGATTCACAGCATGATCGACCTGAGCGATGGGCTGGCGACCGATCTGGGGCACATCTGCCGGGCGTCAGGCGTGGGGGCAGAAATTTCGTGCGATCGTCTGCCCGTGAGCGAAGCCGCCCGCCGGGCCAGCGACCGCACAGGCCGGCCGGCATGGCAGCACGCGCTGACCGATGGCGAGGATTACGAACTGTGCTTCACGGTCGACCCGGCATCGGCAGACCAACTCCCCGCCGATATCGACGGCGTGCCTATCACACGCATCGGCATCGTCACGGAACGGCATGATGATGGGCCGCTCATTTCCATTCGACTATCCGATGGCACGGTGCAACCGCTCACGATCGCGGGGTGGGAGCACACCTGACTCAGCCTCATCGGAATAAGAACGAAACCGACCCACCAGTCGCACGACAGTCAGCATCCTGGCTCCTGCCGTCGCGGTTGGCAGATCGGTTCGCATCTCGGTCGCGCCTTCGGGTTGGTGCCCGGGCGCGACCTCCCATCACGGCCGCGTTCCCCATCATTCGCGGGCACGTTGGCGCAATTCCTCGGTCTGGCGCTGCGCCTCTTCGGATACCACTTCCATGCCGCTGCCCACGACCTGGCTGCCGCGGTCGATGATCTCGTGGCCCATCTCCCGGGCGCGCGAGCCAGCTTTGTGCTTCATCCTGTCCGCCGCCTTGCCCATCGCGCGGTCTTCCCGCCGGGTGCGTGGCAGCATCGCCCCGACCGCTATGCCCAGCATCACCGCGATGCCCCCCGCCGCCAGCGGATAGTCGCGCAGCGTCTTCTTCGCAACATCCTTGCCCTGAGCAAACTGCTCACCGGCCTGCTGCATCTTCTCGCTGACGCGCTCACGCACCTGGCTGAGGCGTTCGCCCGCGTGGCTGAACCGGCCCTCGCCCGATGTGCTGAGTTTCTGCCCCAGCTGCGACAGCTTTTCACGCGCGCCGCTGAGCATGTGTTTGCCCTTTTCCTTCACCTGCTCACCCATTTCGCTGAGCTTCTCAGTGACGCTCCTGCCAGCCGTTTCGGTTTCGCTTTCGCTGCTGATCTCAGGCTGGTCGAACTCCCTGGCGAACTCCTCGCCGTAGGATGCGGTGTAGGGTTCGCCCGTTCGCGCGTCGACGGCCGAATACTCTTCGCCCACCGGGTGCCGTCGACGGGGCGCAGGCTCGTCCACCCTGCTTTCTTCTGAAAAAGAAGCGCCACTCTGCGCCTTGTACTGGTTGTAAGCCAGCCACCCGACACCCAGGCCGATCAATGCCAGCGGAACGGGGTTTTCACGAAGTGATGCCCATAGTGCCTGGCCGGTATCGCGGGTCATGCATCGGGCGCGCTCAGCCATGTCGTGACGGTTGATATTGAAAGCGTTCATGATCTCTTCCATGATGCGTCTGGGTTCAAGCTCCGCGCTCAGTCGGTCAAGGGTGCGATCCATCTCGGCACGTGTCCGGTCGATGTCGGCTTTGATCTGACTGGGCGAGGCGTCCTGGTAATCTTGGCGCAATCGCGCCGAACTCACGCCAGTTTGTGTTTCAGCCATGCCTTGTGCTCCTGCAGTGACTGCACCGTTTTCTCCGGCGTGGGCTTCTCGTGTTTCAGGGTGCTGATGCCCTTCTGGATGAACGCGTAGCCAATCGCCCCGACCACCACGCCCACGATCAGCGGCGCCAGCCAGGTACTCACGGTGACCGACACGCCCGCAGCATTGAGTGCCACCGTCAGCCCATAGGTTGCCGCCAGAAGAAGGAACAGCAGTGCCGCGTATCCGACGGCCGCGCCGATCACCAGATAAGCCGAGTTGCGTGCATACACCCTGCCTTTTTCAGCCATTTCGGCCTTGACGAGGGCGATCTCCTGGCGGACCAGCAGCGAAGTTTCATCACGCAGATCCTTGAGCAGGTCGACGACATTGCGGCCGTCACTTCGCGCGCCTGAGCTGGGGCCATGGAAGCCCTGTCCAGTCGCCCGATCGGTTTGGGTCTGGCCCTGTTCCATGGTCAGATCTCCTCCGAGTAGTCAGGTCGGTCCGGGCTGCGTGATTCAACACCGCGTTCGCCGACGTCGACATCGATGTCCAGATCCATGGCTTCGCGACGCATCGCCTCGGGGATGTCGGTCTCCCTGGGTTCAGCGAAGTGCGAGGCGGGCAGCATGCCACCTTCCATCTCGACGCCCGCTTCGCTGATTGGGCCACTGGTCGCCTCCACCGCCTGCCCACCCGGCTCGGTGCGAATCTGCGATTCACCGGCGCCCATCTGCTCGGCTGACTCCTGAACGGCAGCCGCACCGGCAGTGCTTGTGGTGGCCGAAGTGCCGTACCGCGCTTGCTGCGATTCGCTCACGCTCGTTTGGTAACCCGATACGCTGCTCGTACCGGCCGATCCGCCGCCGCCGCTGTGGGAATGCTTAGACGCCTTAAAGAAACGCGACGCCCCCAGCCCCGCCAGAAACATCGCACCGATGAAGATTTCCGGTCGGCGGCTAACCAGGCTGCGGACATCCTGGAGAATTTCATTGGGGCTGCGGTCCTCGACGTACCGGCAGACGCGATCGCACTGTTTGGCCAGCGTGCGACAATAGGACGCCAGCACCTCATCGCCATGCCGCTGCAGCGTGTCGCCCGCCTCGCGCAGCGCAGCGCTAATGTCATTGAAGACTCTGGCGATACGGTTTTTCTGCTCGGCTGCCAGCTCCCGGCCGCTTTCGCTGATCTTTCTGGTGACCTCGTCAACCTTGTGGCGGGCCTCCTGAGCAATCTCACGGGCGGTTTCACGTGCCTCATCGGTCAGGCGATCGCCGGGGAACCCCTGCTCTCGCGTACGGTCGCCACCGCCGGGTCGGTTGTCCCTGATCATGTCTGGTACTCCTTGGACGGAGGCGAGGATGATGCCCGCGCCGAGCGAGCCTCCCGCCACGCGAAAAACGTTTGCTAATCGTCCACGGATAATCTTTTACGGACGTATGGCCGGGGCAATACAGGGGGAGGATGGCACGTTTATCGGGGAAAGCCTTCCATCGCGGACTTGGCGAGCCGATATCGCTTTAATGGTGAGGCTCTGCGCGGGTCGAACTCGACGGACGGAGGCAAATCGAAGCCCGTCCACAGCACAGGGCCATACCGGTGTGGGATTTGCACTTCCCCTCGGGAGCCCACCACCGGCGATATGGGAAAGAGAACAGGTCACGCGTAAACATCTGGGAACGTGAGGGATCGGTCATGAGATGGATGGCGCGGATTCTGGGGTTTGTCCTGGTGACGGCCGCCAGTCTGGCTCCGCTCGCCGCCCAGGATTCTCAATCGAAGCACTGGGCTTTCCAGCCCGTGGCACATGTGGAACCACCCCAGGTCGACCACCCCGACTGGGCACAGAACCCCATCGACCAGTTCATTTACGCCGAACTAAAGGCACGCGGTCTGCAGCCGGCCGGCCTCGCCGACAAGCGCACGCTCATCCGCAGGGCCACCTTCGACCTCATCGGCCTTCCGCCCACCCCCGAAGAGGTGCAGGCGTTCCTCGAAGATGAAAGCCCCGAGGCGTTCGCGCGCGTGGTCGAACGCCTGCTCGCCTCACGCCATTACGGTGAACGCTGGGGCAGGCACTGGCTCGACCTGGCGCGCTACAGCGACACGGCTGGCGATTCCAGCGACTACCCCATTCCCCAGGCCTACCTCTACCGCAACTACGTCATCGACGCATTCAACCGCGACATGCCCTACGACCAGTTCCTGCGCGAACAGATCGCAGGTGACAAACTCGCGCAGCTCGAACCGGATGATCGCTACGCCGAGAAGATCATCGCCACCGGGTTCATCGCGCTGTCGCGGCGGTTTGGCGGCGTCACCAAGGGCCAGCCTCATCTCATCATCGAGGACACCATCGACACGCTCGGCCGGGCAACCATGGCGATGACGCTGCGCTGTGCGCGATGTCACGATCACATGACCGACCCGATCACGACCCGCGATTACTACGCGCTGTACGGCATCTTCGAAAGCACGCGCTATCCGCATCCCGGGGCGGAGCACGGCAAGGAGCCGTTCGATTTCGTGCCGCTGGTGCCGCCCGATCAGATGCCTGCGGATGAGGCAGAAGCAAAGAAGGTGCCGCTGGCGTATGCGGTGATCGATGCCGAGCCGCGCGACGCTCGCATTCACCTGCGCGGCGAACCGCACCAGAAAGGCCAGCGGGTGAAGCGCGGAGTGCCCGCGGTGCTGCGGGGGTCCGAACCGATCGACAT
>Ga0207864_1001833_pt1 | contig 22004 bp, 20 predicted proteins | sample HigsolmetaAR202D_FD_184834 | JGI IMG/M metagenome (GOLD analysis project Ga0207864, IMG submission 184834) | Ionic liquid and high solid enriched microbial communities from the Joint BioEnergy Institute, USA - AR20-2-D (SPAdes) (version 2) ... | reverse complement strand
AGGTCTACGACCAGTACACCGACGCCCAGCGCCGCGCCGCGGGCGACTGACCGGGGCGGGGACCGGGGCGGCGGACGGTCCCGGAGGAGCCGCGGAACCCGCCGTGCGCCCGGGCGGGGAGCCCTGCCGCGGCGCCGGACGTCGGCACGGGAGCCAAACCGGTTCGAAGCAGCGCTCCAAAGCTGGTAATCTCTTAGGCGTCGTCGCACGACGGCAGGCAAGGGGCTATAGCGCAGTCCGGTAGCGCACCTCGTTCGCATCGAGGGGGTCAGGGGTTCAAATCCCCTTAGCTCCACAGATCGGGCCCGTACCGTTTCCGGTGCGGGCCCTTCCTGTTTCCTCCTGCGGTTTTTCCGTGGAGTATGTCCGCGGCCACGGAGTGCAACCGTTGAGTGTTGTCGGGAACGAGAACGGAAACAGTGTGTAATCCCACTAAAGGCAACGGAAAGACAACGCTTCTCGGAAGAAGTCAAAGGAAATGCTAATGACCTGCCGGAAGGTGGGTTAAACCGGCGGACACCGTGCCGGGAGGCCGGTTTTCCGGGCCTTCCCCGCGGCCGGGATCGTGTCCGGGAGGGGGGTGCTTCCGCGCTCCGCGCGGCGGCCCCGGAACGGCGGGATCGCCTGTCAGGACGGGAAGCCCGGGCCCGGACCCGCGGGGACCTGCGCCGTTGGGCGAGGCGGGGCAATGGCGACTATCACGACCAAGAACCTTTTAGGGAGCAAGTTCGAAAATCGGGCTCTTCTGGGTATTGTGCCCTTCCGTCCTGATACGTCATCTTGTGACACGGGGATGGACGTGAGTCACAACTGAAGGGTGCATTGTGATCAAGAAGATCTGCGTCGTGGCCGCCCTGACCACCGCGGCCATATTCGGCTCGACCGGAGCCGCGTCCGCTGACTCTCCGGGCACCGAGTTCCGGGGCTGGACGTGGTGGCTGGGCACCGGAGTCGCCGAAATAGCCGACGAAATCGTCGGGTTCATCGTGGGCGAGACCGACAGCGGCGAGGTCGTCCTCTTCCCCGAGCTGCGGGGATGACGAGGCCCCTCGCTCCTCCGCCGGGCGCATGACCCTGGCCCCCGGTTCCGCCCTGTGAACCGGGTGTCACTCCGTGCCGTCCGGGTGGCCGCCCCGCAACGGCAGCGACCGAACCGCCGAAACGGAAATCCGTAACCTCCGGCGGTGCCGCCGCGGTCGCGGCCGCGGCCTGCCCGAACGGCCGCGGGGAGCACCCCCGTGCGCCGCAGGGGGATTGACGGACGCCCCCGCGGGTCATGCTTTAGGCGATCTCGCGGCGTGCGGGGGACGGCGGCCGCCGTCCCCCGCACGGTCGCGGCCGCGACCCGGAAGGAGCGAGGTGACCGATCGTCCTGAGCAGCACGAGGAGGAGGGCGGGTACTACTTCGTCGACGAGACCCCCCGCCCCGCCGAGGTCCCGCCGCCCGCGGAGGCCGCCGCCGTTCCGCGCGAACCGGATCCCCCGGAAGCCGGACAGGACTTCCGACGGACGACTCCGGCGAGGGTCAAGGTGATCCGCCCGGAGCGGCCCAGGGGACACTGGTGGCTGATCAGCGGGACCGTGCTGTACGTGATGTGCTCCGCGGGCAGCGCCGACTACCTCCCGGTCGGCGTGCGCCTCCTCGGCCACGTCCTGTTCTGGCTGGCCCTGGGAGCCGGGCTGCTGGTGACCGTCCAGCGGGAGCGGATCCACGGCTGGGAGCCCGCCCGCCGGTGGCCGTGGGCGGCCGCCCTGATCTGCGGCACCCTCGCCGTCGAGGTGCTCGTCGCGGCGGTGAGCTCCCCCGTCGTCATCATCGGATCGGCGGTGGTGCTCTCCGTGGTCGTGCTCATCCTGTTCATGCTGGGATGACGGCGCAGCGCCCTCCGCCGGGGCGCCGTACGTCAGGTGGCCTCGTCGTCGAAGGGCGGACGGCGGCCGTTCAACCGGGCCGAGACGCTCAGCGAGGTCGACTCCTCCGACGCCTCCCAGAAGTGCTTCTGGATGAACCGCCTCGGGTTGAGGTCCTCGACGTCGAAGTCCTGGTACTCGGGGCCCAGCCCCTCGCGGATGTCCCTCTTGGCGTTGTCGGCCAGCCGCCGGAGCTGCCGGAGCGCCCGTCCGGCCTGCGCCGCGACCTTGGGAAGCTGCTCGGGACCGAGGATCAGGAGCGCGAGAACGCCCAGCACGAGGAACTCGCCCGCCCCGATGTTGAACATGCGTCTTCCTCCACAGACCCCACGCGATCCGGCCTGCTAGCAGACTAACTGTTTCCTGATGGTTCGCCTGCCATGGCCCGACTTCCCACTTCTGTCCCGCCGGCCGCCGGAGCGGCACCGCGCACCCCCAGGACCAGACGGGCCGCCAGCAGCACCACCAGGCCCAGCAGCCAACCGCCCAGCGACTCGCTGAGCCAGTGGTAGTCCAGAACGGTCATCATCACCCCGACCGCGGCCACCGGAACCAGGGAGAGGCCCAGCGCGAGCCGCAGGCGCCGGGCGTCGGGGAACACCCCGCCCGCACCGAAGAGCAGCCACGCCGCCAACGGGTAGGTGAGCGCCGCGTTGGCCGAGTGCCCCGACGGAAAAGAGACATATCCCTCGAAGGCGGCCGCGCCGGGAACGAGCACGGCGCCCGCCCAGGCCACGACGTTGTCCCACCCGGGAGCGACCTGGTCCACCCCGAGCACCGGGGGAGTGCGCCCCACCGCCACCTTCAGCAGCGTGCCCAGCACCGCCAGCGACCCCAGGCCGGTCAGCACCGCCCACAGCGGCCGCAGCCCGCGCCCGCGCCGCGCCGCCCACAGCGCCAGCCCCAGCAGCAGCGGAACCGTCACCAGACGCTGGCCCAGCCGGGCCACCACCACCGCCGCCGCCAGCAGCGGCCCCTCGGGCTGCCGCGGGTCGACGAACACGTGGACCGGCCAGTCCAGCGCCGTCACCGGCCCGCCGACCAGGACCTGCCAGGTCACCGCGGCCAGTGCGGCCGCCGCCGCGACCAGCCCGAGCAGCAGCGGAGCCGCGGGGGGCGCGTCCGGGGCGACGGTCCGGTGCGACGTCACTGGCCTGCCCTCCCCACGGATCGACTCGGCGGAGCGGAGTTCAGCTTAGAGCCCGCACCCGCCGCGGGCCGGGCAAGCGCGCCCGGAAGCCGGACACCGGGGGGAACAGGCGGTTGGTCCGACGGCAGGCCGACGCGTTAGGGTGACCTCCGGACGACACGCGGGACGAACGGGGGACTACGTGGCGAACTGGGCGCTGCGGCACAAGGTGGCCCGGTTCGTCGAATCCCGCTGGTTCCAGAACGTCGTCGTCGCGGCGATCCTGGTCAACGGGGTCATCCTGGGCCTGGAGACCTACGAGACCAAGTTCTGGTGGCTGGACCGCAACTGGGTGGTGGTGGAGGGCTGCTTCCTCGCCTTCTTCGCCGCCGAGCTGTCGCTCAAGATCTTCGCCCGCGGTCTCGCGTTCTTCCGGGACGCCTGGAACTGGTTCGACCTGGTCGTGGTGGGGATCGCGCTGATCCCCCTGACCGGGAGCTTCGCGGTGCTGCGCCTGGTGCGCGTGCTGCGCCTGCTCCGCCTGGTCAGCGTGGTCCCCAGCCTGCGCTACATCGTCAACGCGCTGTTCCGGTCCGTTCCCGGCCTGGGCACCGTCATCGCGCTGCTGTTCGTGGTCATGTACACCGCGGCGGTCATGGGCGAGCAGTTGTTCGGGGAGATCTCCCCCGAGTACTTCGGCGACCTGGGGACCACCCTCTACACCCTGTTCATGCTGCTGACCACGGAGAACTGGCCGGACATCTCCGACTCGGTGATCGGGGAGGCCCCCTACGCCTGGATCTTCTTCGTCAGCTACATCGTCGTCAGCGCCTTCATCGTGCTCAACCTGATCATCGGTGTGATCGTGACCACGATGGAGGAGGAGGTCAACGCCCACCGCTGGGCGGAGGACCAGGAACTGGAGCTGGAACAGCACCACGAGGTCATGCGCCGCCTGGACCAGCTCAGCGACCAGGTCGCCGTGCTGTCCGCCCAGTTGCGCGCGCTCGGCGTGGCCGTGGAGGGGGCGACCATCCAGCGGTCGGACTCCGCGGAGGACTCCAGGGGAGCAAAACGGCCCTCCGCCGCCAGAGGGCGAAGGGCCAGAAGAAAAAACCGGCGACGCTGACGCTAGAGCGCGCGCACGTCGGACGCCTGGGGGCCCTTGGGGCCCTGGGTGATCTCGAACTCGACAGCCTGGTTCTCTTCCAGGTTCCGGAAGCCGGTACCCGCGATCGCCGAGTAGTGCACGAACACGTCCGGGCCGCCGCCGTCAACGGCGATGAACCCGAAACCCTTCTCAGAGTTGAACCACTTCACGGTGCCCTGAGCCATCTGCTCTCCCTTGGGACTACAACAGGACCGCACTCTGCTGGTCCCGGGCTGCTGAGCGCCCGTCCCGGGAGTAGCCACCCAAATGACCAGCGCCCACGTGAGTTCCGCGAGGGCGCCTAGGGCATCCATGGAAACTACAACCGCAACCGCCTCCGACCCTACCAGCCGCCCAGGCGGAATGCGGAGACACACGCGTTGCGATTTCTGAGAAAAGTCCGAATTTACCTAGGTGGCCTTTCTAACATTTGCCCCATGCGGATTCTGTGCTAGCGCCGGGCCGCCGGGCCGCCCGGAGCCGCCCGGCCGCGGCGGTCAGCCGCCGCTGTTGCCGTAGATCCAGGTCGGGAACCACATCCGCTCCGCCCACTCCTCGTGCGGGATCAGCTCGGCGCTCAGCACGGGGTACAGGTAGGCGAAGTTCGCGATGACCAGCAGCATGAACACCCCGTAGACCACCCCGCCGGTCACCCGCGACCACGGGGAGAACCCCGGACGGCCTCCCGCGGGCCCCAGCAGCAGGCCCAGCGCCAGCACGATCGCCAGCACCAGGAACGGCAGCATCGGCAGCGCGTAGAACAGGAACATCGTGCGCGTCGGGAACGCGAGCCACGGCAGCCACCCGGCGGACGCCCCCAGCAGCACCGCACCGGCCCGCCAGTCCCGGTAGGTCACCCACCAGCCCACCATCACCGCGCAGGCCAGGAGGGACAGCCACCACACCGCCGGGGTGCCGACGCTCAGGATCGCGTTGGAGCACGTCGCCGCCCCGCAGCCCCGGCCGTCCCCGTCGTAGTAGAACGCCACCGGGACGCGCATGATCACCCACTCCCAGGGCTGGGAGGCGAAGTCGTGCTGGGCGTCCAGGCCGCTGTGGAAGGACCAGATCCGCCAGTGGTAGTAGCCCAGGCTGACCAGCGCGTTCGCCGCCGTGCGCAGCGGGGCGGGCAGGAAGCCGGTGAAGGCGTCCACCTCGGGGGTGTGCTCGGCCCACTGGCGGCCCCACCCCCCGTCGGTGGCCAGCCAGCCGCTCCACGTCGCCAGGTAGACGACCAGGGCCGTCCCCACCATCTGGAAGAACGCGGGCACCGCGTCGAAGACCAGCCAGCGCAGCCACACCCGCCGCTGGCCCACGCTGCGCCGGGCGCCGTAGTCCCACGCCACCGTGAGCAGGCCGAACGCGGCCAGGTAGAACAGCGCCGTCCACTTCGTGCCGCACGCCAGCCCCAGGCACACCCCGGCCGCGATCCGCCACCAGCGCACCCCCAGCCAGCGCACCGCGGCCTCCTCGCCCGAGCGCACCTGCTCCAGGCGCGCCGCGGCGGCCATCGCCCACCGCTCCCGCACGCCGGGCCGGGCAGGCGCGCCCGCCTGCTCCCCGGCCGGGGCCGAGGAGGGGGCCAGCACCCGCGTCGTGTTGGCGACCAGCGTCCACCAGAACAGCGAGAAGGCACTCACGGTGGCGCGCCCCGCCTCGGTGGCCGAGGCCAGCCGGGCGCGGGTGCGGTCCCGGTCCACCACCAGGCACCCGAAGCCCGCCAGCACCCAGAAGGTGAGGAAGATGTCCACCATGGCGATCCGGCTCAGGGTGAAGTGCAGCCCGTCCAGCGCCATGAGCAGACCGGCGGACGCCCCCAGCAGCACCGACCGGGTCATCCGCAGCGCGATGCGCACCAGCAGCAGCACCGACAGCGCGCCGAACAGCGCCGCCGCGAACCGCCACCCCGTCGGGGTGAAGGTCTCCCCGAACGGCAGCAGCCCCCACACGGTGTCGCCCAGGGCGATCAGCCACTTGCCCAGCGGCGGGTGCACCACGAAGTCCCCGGTGCCGGTGAAGATGTCGGTGATGCCGTGGCGCAGCAGGTCGTCGGCGTTCTCCACGGTCTCGTGCTCGTACCCGTACGCGCGCAGCCCGTAGGCGTCCTTGGCGTAGTAGGTCTCGTCGAAGTAGATCTGCGCCGGCTCCCCGAGCCGGATGAACCGCAGCGCGCCGGCGAACGCGGCGACGACCAGTGCGGCCACCCAGCCTGCCCACGCCGGGGAGGGCATGTCCGGCACCAGCCGTGCGCGCAGCGACGACCGGTTCACGGGCGGGGGAGGAACCTCGTCCAGTAGGGCTGTGGTGCTCATGCGCGTGGTAGGCGAGTACGTCCCTGCGGCGCACGGCGCGCCGAGGAAAGACGCCGACTCCTTTCCGTCGACCCGCTGGCGGGCGGCACCAGCCGGACCACCGGGTCCCGCGTCCCGCCCGACCGGCGGGACCGGGACGACTCCTGGTGGGCGTGGAGGCACAGTTCAGCCAGGCCGGATTGCGCAGTGTCCCGACAGGGAGCCGGAAAGTCACGGCGGGAAGGCCGGACGCTCCGCCGCCGGGTCGAAGCGACGGTGCCGCCCCGGCCATACTAGAGCGAAAGAGGGTGCGAGGAGGCGGCGCCGGGACACCTCGAACCAACCTCTAACCCGACCGTGGACGGAGGGCCAGTGGCCGACCAGCACAACGGCACACGGCCGGGAACCCTGATCCTGGCCGGGCTGCCGATCGGACACCGCGACGACGCCACCCCGCGGCTGCGCGCCGCACTGGAGGAGGCGCAGATCATCGCGGCCGAGGACACCCGGCGGCTGCGCCAGTTCGCCGCCCGGCTGGGCGTGCGCCCCGGCGGGGAGGACGGCGCCCGCATCGTCTCCTACTACGACGCCAACGAACGCGACCGGGCCGAGGAGCTGCTCGCCGACCTCCAGGCCGGACACGACGTCCTCGTGGTCACCGACGCGGGCATGCCCGGCGTCTCCGACCCCGGATACCGGCTGGTCACCGCGTGCGTGGCGGCCGGGGTGCCGGTCACCGCCATTCCCGGCCCCTCGGCGGTCACCACCGCCCTGGTGCTGTCCGGCCTGCCCACCGACCGGTTCTGCTTCGAGGGGTTCCCGCCCCGCCGGGGACTGGCCGCCTACCTCGCCGAGCTCGCCGACGAGCGCCGCACCATGGTCTTCTTCGAGGCCCCGCACCGGCTGGCCGCCACCCTGGCCGCCATGGCCGAGGCGTTCGGCCCCGACCGGCCCGCCGCGGTCTGCCGCGAACTCACCAAGACCTACGAGGAGGTCCGCCGGGGCGGCCTCGCCGAACTCGCCGAGTGGGCCGCCGGGCACGCCCGCGGCGAGATCACCCTGGTCGTGGGGGGAGCGCCGAAGCAGGCCGCGCCGGCCGCCCCCGCCGACCTGGCGGCGGCCGTGGCCGCCCTGGAGGAGCGGGGCGTCCCCCGCAAGACGGCCATCCAGCAGGTCGCCCGCGAGCACGGCCGGCCCAAACGCGAGGTCTACGACGCGGTGCACCGCGGCTGACCGCCGGAACGCCGACGGGGGCGCGGCCCCGCGGACCGCGCCCCCGCCCCGGAAGAGCCGGACGAGGACGGCTACACGACCGCCCCGTCGGTCTTCTCCCGGGCGACCCGCAGCTCCTTGCGCTGCTTGGTCTTGCGCTCCTTGACCACGTGCGGCGGCGGCGTCCGGTCGAACCGCTGAAGCCAGATCGCCAGCGGCACCGCCACGAACACCGTGGAGAACATGCCGGAGACCAGGCCCACCAGCATCGCGACCGAGAAGTCGGTGAGCGAGGACCCGCCCAGCACCGCCAGCGCGGCCAGGATGAACAGGCCGCCGATACCGGAGTTCACGGTACGCGGCAGCGTGTGCAGGATCGCCGTGTTCGCGATCTCGCGGAACGGCTTCTTCGGGCTGTGCGCCCACTCGTCCCGCACCCGGTCGAACACCACCACCGAGTCGTTCACCGAGAAGCCGATGATGCTCAGCACCGCGGCGAGGAACACGCCGTCGATCGGCTTGCCCAGCCACGCGAACAGGCCCACCACCAGCACGATGTCGAAGGCCAGCGCCAGCATCGTGGACAGGCCGAACGACCAGCGGAACCGCCACGCCAGGTACGCCATCTGCAACACCAGCGCCGCGATCAGCGCGATCAGCGCCTTGTTGCGCAGCTCGTCGCCCATGCTCGGGCCGATCTTCTCGTCGCTGACCCGCTGGACGTCGCCGCCCTGCTCGGAGATCGCCTCCTCGATCTGGGTGGCCTCCTCGTCGGAGATCTGCCCGGTGCGCACCGAGATGTCGCCGTCGTCGACCGTCTGGACGACCGCGCCCGGGTAGCCGGCGTCCGCGACGATCTCCCGCGCCTGGTCGGCGTTGAGCTCCTCGGTGACCGAGAAGGTCATCACCCGGCCGCCGGTGAACTCCACGCCGAAGTTCGGCGAGCGCACGAACACGCCGAGGATCGCCAGCAGCGTGATGGCGCCGGTGATGCCCAGCCACAGCGTGCTGCGCTTCATCAGGTCCGGGTTGTGCTCCACCAGCCACCTGCGGACCACGCTGATGTGGGCGATGCCGCTGCTGGCCGGGAACTTCTGCACGATGAGCGGGATGACCGCCACCGACACCGCCAGCACGGCCAGCGCGCCGGCGACCAGCAGCAGCCAGTTGTCCAGGCTGAACCCGTCGGACAGCACCGCCACCAGGCCCACGACCAGCGCCGCCGCGCCGATGAGCCACAGCCGCCGCGCCGGGGTGGCGCGGGAGACCGCCCACTCCATCAGCACCCGGGCGATGAGCAGCGCCGAGATCATCGACGCGATCGTGCCCAGGCCCAGCGTCACGCCGAAGCCCTGCACGGTGCCGGACGCCAGGAAGAACAGCAGGGCCGCCGCGATGAGCGTGGTGACGTTGGTGTCCAGCACCGCGCTCCACGCCTTCTGCGAACCGACGGTGAACGCCTTGAGCAGGTTCGGCGGGATCGCGCGCCGCCGACGCCGGGTCAGCACGCCGGCCGCGGCCTCCGCCTGCTCCTTCTCGGTGGCGTCCGCCATGCCCGCGGACTTGTTGGCCTGGTAGACCTTCTCCTGCCGCTGGTACTCCTCCCGCGTCCGCTCGAAGATCAGCACGTTGGCGTCGATCGCCATACCGATGGCCAGCACGAAACCGGCCAGACCCGGCAGGGTGAGCGTCGCGCCCAGCGCCACCAGCGCCGCGTAGGAGATGACGGCGTAGCACAGCAGCGCGATGGAGGCGAGGAAGCCCGCGAAGCGGTAGGTGACGCTGATGTAGACGGCGGTCAGCGCGACACCGATGAGGCCGGCGATGAAGCTGGCCTCGATGGCCTCGGCGCCCAGGGTCGGGCCGACCGTCTGGCGCTGCACCTCCTCGACGGGCAGCGGCAGCGAACCACCCTCGATCAGCAGGGCCAGCTCGTTGGCGGCCTCGCTGTCGAAGCTGCCGGTGATCGAGGTGCGGCCGCCGGACATGCCGACGTCGCAGGCCACGTCGGCGACGACCTCCGGCGAGGAGATGACCTCGTTGTCCAGCACGATCGCGATGCGCCGCTTCGGGTCGCCGGACGGGTTGCAGGCGGCGTCGCCGGTCAGCTCCTTCCAGGCGTCGCGGCCGTCGCCCCGGAACTCGACGTTGACCATCCACTCGGTCTGCATCTCGTTGAGCGCGGCCTCGGCGCTGGCGACCTGCTCGCCGGTGAGCGCGGCCTTGCCCAGCATCAGCATGGTGCCGGACTCGTCGGGCAGCGTCAGCGCGACGTCGTTCGGGTCGACGGGCTCGGCGGCCGGGGCCTCCTGTGCGGGGGCCTCCTCGGTCGAGGAGTCCTCCGCGGTGCTGTCGGCGGGGGCCTTCGCCTCGTCGGCGGGCGCGTTGCCGAAGTCGCCGAACATCCCGTTGGTGGAGCCGATGCTCTGGTCCACGCCCAGTACCGGGTGGATGGTCAGCTGGGCGGTCTGGCCGAGCACCTCGGCGGCCTCGGTGGGGTCCTGCACGCCGGGGAGCTCGACGATGATCCGGTTCTCCCCGGAGCGGGACAGCGTGGCCTCGCTGACACCGAGGGAGTCGATGCGGTTGCGCAGCACCTCCACGACCCGGTCGGTGTTCTCGGCGTTGGCCTCGGTCCCGTCGTCGGCGTCGCGGGTCTCCAGGACGATCTGGGTGCCGCCGCTGAGGTCGAGGCCCAGCGTCGGCTTCATGAACCAGCCGGCGGCGAACGCGCCGACCATGATGAGCAGGGATATGAGCGCGCGCAGCCAGCGCGCTCCGGATCCCGGTGAACTGGTCAAGACGGACTACCTCTCACGACTACGAAGGGGGTGGGGGAACACGGCGGCACGGGACTGCGTGCGCCGTCGGAGTGCTCAGCCGCCGGACGGGGGTCGACTGAGCGCCGTGAGCGGCGGAGCCCGTCCCCGGGGCAGGGCCAGGTGCGCCTCGGGCAGCAGGCCGGGGCCGCCGGTGCGCGGCGAGAGCCGCCGCAGGCCGGTCGGCGCCGGGAGGGCCGCCGGGGGCGGCACGTACCCGTCCGGCAGGTCGCGCGGGTACGCGCTCGGCTTGCCCTGCCCCTGGGCCAGCGCCAGGGAGATCGTGGTGGAGTCCGAGGCGGGCTTGACCACCACGTGCGGCCACGGCTTGACCACGGCCACGGCGGTGGACGGCGCGGTGCCGCGCACTGCCCGCTGCTCCGGCCCCGAGGGGGACTGGCCGAACGCCAGCAGCACGGACAGCAGCGCGGCCAGGACACGGGAGACCGTGGTGACCACCTTCCTCCGGTGCGTGACGAACGGACAGTGAAGTTACGGACACACACCCTATCCGGGGGACAGAAGAAAAGAGACGGGCAGTCGAGTACCGATTTCCTGACGTTTCACCGGGGAAGAGCGGAATCTGCCGCCCTCCCGGGGCGGGGAGTCGGATGAAGCGCGGCCCGCTTGGCTCTAGGCTTGAGTCATGTCGTCGAAACGCCACATTCTGACTGCGGTGGCCTGGCCCTACGCCAACGGCCCCCGCCACATCGGGCATGTTTCCGGGTTCGGAGTCCCCTCCGACGTCTTCGCTCGTTTCCAGCGAATGTCCGGCAACAACGTGCTGATGGTCAGTGGCACCGACGAGCACGGGACACCGATCCAGGTGCTGGCCGACCAGGAGGGCGTGAGCGCCCGGGAGCTGGTCGACCGCTACAACCGGATCATCGCCGAAGACCTCGTTGCGCTCGGCCTCTCCTACGACCTGTTCACCCGGACCACCACCGCCAACCACTACGCGGTGGTGCAGGAGCTGTTCACCGGCCTGCACCGCAACGGCTACATCTTCAGCAAGACCACCAAGGGCGCGATCTCGCCGTCCACCGGCCGCACCCTGCCCGACCGCTACGTCGAGGGCACCTGCCCCATCTGCGGCTACGACGGTGCGCGCGGCGACCAGTGCGACAACTGCGGCAACCAGCTCGACCCGATCGACCTGATCAACCCCAGGTCGAAGATCAACGGCGAGACGCCGGAGTTCGTCGACACCGAGCACTTCATGCTCGACCTGCCCGCGTTCGCCGAGCTCCTGGGCGACTGGCTGAAGAGCAAGCAGGGCCAGTGGCGCCCCAACGTGCTGAAGTTCTCGCTGAACCTGCTCGACGAGCTCCAGCCCCGGGCGATCACCCGCGACCTCGACTGGGGCGTGCCGATCCCGCTGGAGGGATGGCGCGACCAGCCCAACAAGCGCCTCTACGTCTGGTTCGACGCGGTCATCGGCTACCTGTCCGCCTCCATCGAGTGGGCCAAGCGCAGCGGCGACCCCGAGGCGTGGCGGAAGTGGTGGCAGAACGGCGAGGCCGAGGCCTTCTACTTCATGGGCAAGGACAACATCGTCTTCCACTCCGAGATCTGGCCTGCCATGCTGCTCGGCTACAGCGGGCAAGGCGCTCGGGGCGGCGAACCGGGCTCGCTGGGTGCGCTGAACCTGCCCACCGAGGTGGTCTCCAGCGAGTTCCTGACGATGGAGGGCCGCAAGTTCTCCTCGTCCCGCCGCGTCGTCATCTACGTGCGCGACTTCCTGGAGCGCTACGACGCCGACGCGCTGCGCTACTACATCGTCGCGGCCGGGCCCGAGACCCAGGACACCGACTTCACCTGGGCCGAGTTCGTCCGCCGCAACAACGACGAGCTGGTGGCGGCCTGGGGCAACCTGGTCAACCGGTCCATCTCCATGGCGGCCAAGAACATCGGCCACATCCCGGAGGCCGGGGAGCTCACCGACGTCGACCGCGCGGTGCTGGACGCCTCGAAGGCCGCGTTCACGACCGTCGGGGAGCGGCTGAACCGGGCGCAGTTCAAGGCCGCCCTCCAGGAGGCCATGCGCACCGTCGCCGAGGCCAACAAGTACATCTCCGACCAGGCCCCCTGGCAGTTGAAGAAGACCGACCCGAAGCGCATGGCGACCGTCCTGCACGTCGCCCTGCAACTGGTGAGCGACGCCAAGACGCTGCTCACCCCGTTCCTGCCCGCCTCGTCGAACAAGGTGTACGAGATGCTCGGCGGCCAGGGCACGTGGACGGGGATGCCGCGCCTGGAGGAGGTCACCGACTCCATCGGCGGTGAGGACGGCGTGTCCACCTACCCGGTGATCACCGGCGACTACGCGGACAACGAGGCGCGCTGGGAGTCGATCCCGATCGTGCCCGGCACCCCGCTGAAGCCGCCGACGCCGCTGTTCCGCAAGCTCGACCAGTCCGTGGTCGACGAGGAGCTGGCCCGCCTGGAGGAGGCGGCCGGGTAGGCCCGACCGGCAGAAGCGACGAGGGCGGTCCCGCGCGGGACCGCCCTCGGTGCTGTCCGGGGATGCTCCGGACCACAGGCGACACGCTGAGGCGTGCTCTGAGAGGAGCTGTGCCCCCGGGGAGCGTGCGAGCGGAGACTCCGCCGGGGTCCACGGCGTACAGGCTACCTCCGCCGCGGCGGGCGTGTGGGGTGTTTCACCGAACTGCTCCGTGCGCGTCGGCGGTGCGGGCACCCGCGCGGGGTGCTTCAGCCCAGGAGCGCGGTGCCCAGCAGGGCGGACAGGCAGCCGGCGGCGAAGGCGAGCGCGGGCGAGGCCACGGGCGCGGCGGCGCGCACGGCGTCGGACAGGCGGCGGCGCAGCGGGGTGCGGAGCTTGCGGGCGTAGTAGTCCCGGGTGGCGTGGGCGGGCCAGTACTGGCCGGGCCGGTGGGTGCCGCAGGCCACGGCGCGCAGGTAGGCGATGCGGTCGAGGGTCTCCGGATCGACCGGGTAGTGGCGGGCTTTGCGCAGGGGGCGCTCGGCGGGCCGGGGCGCGGGACGCGGGGGCGGCGCGACCGGGGCGAGGATGTCGGGGCGCACCCCGGCGAGCTGGCGGATCAGGGCCGCCAGCCGGGCGTCCTGGGTCCGGTCGGTGTCGGTTGGGTTGCTGAGGGTGAAGGTCGCGGGCATGGCAGTGCGGTGCCTTTCCGTACGTACGGGGAGGGGCCGGGCGTGCGGGCCGCGGCGCGGACGGCGGACGGTCTCAGGTGCGGGCGACGAACGCGGGCAGGCCGGGCGGGACCTGCGCCGGGTCGAGTGCGAAGTCGGCCCAGACCACCAGGCCCAGGTTGGCCCGGGGGTGTGACACGACCGGGCGGTGCCCCCAGTCCAGGGCGAGCGCGGAGACCAGCAGCAGTCCGCGGTGGCGCTCGACGGTGAACCATTCGGTGCAGTCCAGGTCGGGGATGCGGGGCCGGTGCGGGGTCAGGCCGCCGTCGGTGACCGCGAGGCGCAGCCGGTCGGGCGCGGGAAGCGACAGGGAGCACACGACCTCGCCGCCGGGCGCGCCGGAGGCCGTGTGGACCACCGCGTTGGCGAACAGCTCGCTGGCGCACAACTGCACGTCGTCCACCAGCCCGGAGGGGAACCCGTCCAGATCGCGGCACACGTGCGAACGCACCCGGCCCGCCAGGGCCAGCGAGCCGGGATAGACCCGCGGCTCCCACCGGACCAACGGGACGGGCGGAGCCGAGGGCGGTTGGGCAGCAGTCATGAGGCACCCCACAGAAAAGCAGGCCGTTCCAGCACGGCAGCAGGACATCTGATGCACAGATTAAATGAGGCGGCCTCAAAAGTTGAGTGCCTTCTAACTATGTGTAGCAAAGTCGCATATGTGAGTTTCGAGGCGGCTTTAAGATGGGTGAGCTGACGACTCGGCCCGGGAGGTGCGATGGCTGCGAGAATGCCAGTCCGGAGACGGCACTTGGTGATTCAGTTGAAGCGGCTCCGGCGTGAGGCCGGACTCTCCCAGGACGAGGTGTGGAAGGCACTGGGATGGAGCCGGGCCAAACTCCAACGTCTCGAAGCCGGAGATTTCCAGAGGCTCCGTGCGGGAGACATCATGGCGCTGTGCCAGATCTACAAGGCTGACGAGGCCGTGGCGCAGGAGCTCATTCAGATCGCCCGAGATTCCCGCACGGAAAAGCCCTGGTGGACGCAGTACAAGGATGTGCTTCCAGGGGCCTTCCTGGGTCTTGAGACAGAAGCCACGCTGATCCAGGAGTACAACATCGCCCTTGTACCCGGGTTGCTCCAGACTCGCGACTACACCGCTGCCCTGATGCGCACCTCGGTAGACATCCATGGAGAGGAAGAGATCCGACGTCGTCTGGAGATACGAGCCGAACGGCAGAGGGCAGTGCTCGACCGCGATAATCCTCCGATGGTCATGGCGGTCATCGACGAAGCCGCGGTACGCCGTCAGATTGGCGGGGGCGAGACGATGAAGTCCCAGGTCAGACACTTGATCGAACTCTCTGAACGGCCTCGGGTTGACATCCAGGTACTTCCGTTCGCCGCAGGAGCGCACGCAGCAGCCGGAATCCCCTTCACCATCCTCGGCTTTGACGGCACTGATGCTGCTGGCAGTGTCGTTTATCTGGAAACCCACAAAGATGGGTACTACTTGGACACTGATGAGGAGATTGCCAGGTATAGGCTGATTTTCGGTCGTACTCAGGGAAGCGCCATGTCTGTCGAGGACTCGCGTGACTTCCTGGAACGGTTGCTCGTCTGACGACTTGGACTGGTGGAGGGGAGACGTGGACCTGACTGTCGCCAGGTGGAAGAAGTCCAGTTACAGCAACCCCAGCAGCAACAACTGTGTCGAGGTTGCCACTGCTCCGCGTTCTTCCGCTGTCCGTGACACGCAGCACCGGCACCTGGGCCACCTGGAGTTTCCCGCTGCCGAGTGGGCGGCGCTCCTGGCCGCTGCCAAGCACGGCGAGCTCTGAGAGGTAGTCCCTGTTTTCCGACTGCTCTCAACCTACGACCAGAAGTCCAGTTCTGGATCGTCCAGTGCTTCGAGCACATCGGGACCGCCCAGGACAACCGCCGCGCCGGGAAGATGGCGGTAGCGCAGCATCGCCGAGAGCACGTCTGCGAAGGGCTGGAAACGTAGCGACTCGGTGATCTCGGCAGCCTCTGTAGGGTTGCCTTCCTGGACGAGGCGCTGTCGGTCACGTAGCAACGACCGCATTGTTATGAACGCGACGGCGCGGCCCCGGGTGAGGACGGTGCGGTTGAGTCCGAAGACCTTGATGGTTGCCTCGCCCCGTTCAGACAGCGCCTCGTACTCCCCGATGCTCAGCAGCAGCCTCAAGTGTTCGTAGGGGTCTTCGGCGGTTGGATCGACCAGCAGCGGGGTCCCGTTGGCAGCACGGGGGAAGAGATCACGCTTCTGGTGGCTGTTGCAGTGGGAACAGGCGAGGAAATGGTTGTGCCAGTCGAAGGTGCGCAGTGGAGCTTGAGCGATCGGCTCGAAGTGGTCGATGGCATCACCCTGGTTGTCGCCGCAGTACATGCACCGCTTGATACCGGTCGGTGGCCATCGTGGCGAGCAGTTCTCGCACCGACCGGCGGACGTTATCCGCCCTCTTCCACTCGTTTCGCGCCTCCCCGGGGCCAGCTTCAGAGGCGCGGAGTTCTTCAGTTTTCCTGGCCAACTGGTGACGTAACGGTTCGGGCAGCTTCGCCCGGCGAATACGAATCACGTCAAGCCCGGTGTATCCGTCCCGCAACCTCGTCCACCCGTGCGGTGAACGAACTGGTCAGAGTCCTTTGCAGGTCCTCGTATTCACTCACCTCTTCGGGAGTGGCCGTTCCGCGCAGTACGGCAGACTCCAGACGTGCCAGTCGCCGACGTTTCTCCTCGGCACGTTCCGAGTAGGGCGAGTCGATTCCGAACAGCTCGGTAAGCAGTGCATCGTCACCGCTGCCGTACACCACCCGCTCGTACAGCTCCTCGGAGACCACACGGGGAGCCTCGTCCTCGTCCACGCCGGGCAACCTGATCAAGCCTCCCGGATCGGCGCTTTGGCAGATGTAGGGGCTGTGCGAGGTCACGATGAACTGGATGCGGGGGAAGTGCCGCTTCAGCCAGTCACCGATCACCTTCTGCCAGCTCACGTGCAGGTGAGCGTCGATCTCGTCGATCAGTACCACTCCGGGACAGACCACGGTCGGAACGGAGTCCCGCTCGCCGAGAGCCTCAGTGCCGAAAGCGTCGAAGGCGTGGCGAACCAGATCCAGTACCAGGGCGGTGACCGTGCGGTAGCCGTCGCTCATCTCCCGCAACGGGATCTCCCCGCCGTCACGGACCACCCACAGACCTTCGCTGTCCACCCGCAGCACCCGGAACCCGTCGGGCAGCAAGCCGTCGTTGAGCAGGGAGAATACGAACTCCAGGAGTTCTGCGGCTCCCTCCCGCTCCTCCAGACGCCTCAGATGCAGGCTGATCAGCCACTGGACACTTTCTGTCAGGGATGCGTCCTCGTTGAAGAGAGTGGCGAGCCTGGAGACCGGCCCCGTGGCGAGCATCAACCGCTGAGCCTCTGACGACCCTCGGCCCAAGCGTCGGAAAGGCCCGTATCCTGCGACGAACCAGCCCCGAGGATTATCCGACCAAGGACCGCGGTGAAGGGGAAGGTCTGACGGAACGTCGACGATGAGCGTTGACCGGGCGCTGTTCCCGGGACGATCGTCGCCGAGGTTCTCCCACGTCAGCACAGTGTTGAACGGCTCTCGGAGGGGAGAGCCGTTGTTCAGGAGGTCCCATTCCGGGTCGGGATGGACCAAGGCGTTGATCTGCCCCCGCGAACTGCCGGAGGACAGCCACCCCTGGAAGTCGGGGACTAGGCGGCGTCCGGTCAGGTGGCCGACCAGTGCCAGAGCCAGGGACCGTAGCAGCGTGGTCTTTCCGGAGCCGTTGCGTCCGGCGAGCACGGTCCATCCTGCGTGTTCACCACCGGGGCGAGTGAATCGCAGGTCGACACCGCGTGTGCCATGGAACCCGCGGATGTCAGAGATCGCCAGTTTCGCGACGTACAAGGAACGCTCCGAGCGTGGACGGCCAAGACAAGTGCAAGCCCGAGATCCTTACCGGGTCATCCTGCTGCATGCTCGCCTCAACAGAAGACAGGTGCGCTGTGGAGCAGGCCGGAAAGGCTGTGCCCCGGAGCTTGACGAGCGGAGGCTACGCCGGGGCTTACGAGGCACACTCTACTGCAGTACTGCAGTCCGTAGCGGCTGCCGGTAGGGCAGAAGCCCGACGCGCTCCCGACGATCATGGTGCTGGGACCATAGAGGCCGCCCGTCATGGCCCTGGGGCCATGATCGCCGGGTCAGGAGGCGAGCTCCTGGGACTCGGAGACCACGTAGGGCGCCTCCTCCCGGCCCGCGGCGGGCAGGAGGACCAGGCCCCCGGGGTCGGCGCTCCGGCAGATGTAGGGGCTGTGCGTGGTCACCACGAACTGGATGCGGGGGAAGTGCCGCGTCAGCCAGTCGCCGATGGTCTGCTGCCAGCCCGCGTGCAGGTGCGCCTCGACCTCGTCGATCAGGACCACGCCGGGGCAGACCACGGCCGGGGCGCCCGCGTGCTCGCCGAGCGCCGCGGTGCCGAACACCTCGAAGGCGTGCCGCACCAGGTCCACCACCAGCGCCACGACCATCCGGTGACCGTCGCTCAGCTCCGCGAGCAGGAACTCCTCGCCGCCGTGGGCCACCCACAGGCCGTCGTCGTCCAGCCGCACCACCCGGAACCCGCCGGGCAGCAGCCCGTCGTCGAGCAGCGACAGCACGAACCGCGGCAGCCTGGCGGAGCCCTCCCGCCAGCCCAGGTGGACACCGGTCAGCCAGCGCAGCGCCTCGGAGAGGGACGTGTCCTCGCCGAACAGGTTGGCCAGCCGGGACACCGCGCCCGGCACCGGCACCGGCCGCCCCGTGGACCGCGCCCCGACCAGGCGGCGGAACGGACCGTAGCCGACCACGAACCAGCCCTTGGGCTCCTCCGTCCACGGGCCGTTCTCCAACAGCACCGTGCGGTCCGGCTCGATGAGGAACTGCGGCCGGCCCCCGCCGAAGTCGCTCCAGTACAGCTCCGCCTCGAACGGCTCCCGCAGCACGTCGCGCCCCCGGGGCGTGCGGTCCCACTTCGGGTCCGGGTGGACCCGCACGCGCACCCGGCCGTCCGTCTCCCCCCGGGACAGCCAGCCCCGGAAGTCCGTCATCAGGTTGCGGCTCACCGACGGCCCCACCAGCGCCAGCGCCAGCGCGCGCAGCAGCGTGCTCTTGCCCGCGCCGTTGGGCCCCGCGAGCACGGTCCAGCCCGCGTGGGTGCCGTCGGGCCGGGTGAGGCCCAGATCGGCGCCGCGCGCGCCGCGGAATCCGCGGATTCCGGAGACCGTCAACTCTGCGACGTACAAGAAACGCTCCGAGTACGGAGAAAGAGGGGTACCCCGCCAGGATAGGCGCGTCCCGCACCGGTCCCGCTGTCCATGCCGCGAACCGGGCGGTCCGCGCTCCCCTAGACTTGCCTTCCGTGAGCAAGAGCAAGCGCCAGCGGGAGAACCGGGACCGGGCCCGCACCGAGCCGCCGCCGCTGCCCGAACCGCTGCGGGTGGCGGTGCCCGACTGCCACACCCACATGGACATGCAGGGCGGCGACGTCGCGGCGATCGTGGCCAAGGCCGCCTCGGTCGGGGTGACCCCGCTGATCCAGGTCGGCTGCGACCTGGCCGGGTCGCGCTGGGCGGTCCGGGCGGCCACCGAGCACGACACGGTGTGGGCGGCCGTGGCGCTGCACCCCAACGAGGCCCCGCGCATCGTCTACGGCGTCACCGCCGAGGAGGCCACCCAGTGGGACCCGGAGCGTCCCGCCGGAGGGGAGGCCGCCCTGGACGAGGCGCTCGCCGAGATCGACGCGCTCGCCGCCCACGAGCGGGTGCGCGCCGTCGGCGAGACCGGGCTCGACCACTACCGCACCACCGCCGAGCGGTGGGCCGTCCAGGAGCGGTCGTTCCGCGCGCACATCGCCATCGCCAAGCGGCACGGCAAGGCGCTGATGATCCACGACCGCGACGCCCACGACGACGTGCTGCGCGTCCTCGACGAGGAGGGCGCCCCCGAGCGGGTGGTGTTCCACTGCTTCTCCGGCGGCGCCGAGCTGGCCAAGGCCTGCGCCGATCGCGGCTACTACATGAGCTTCGCGGGCAACGTCACCTTCGGCACCGCCCAGCACCTGCGCGACGCCGCCGCCGTCGCCCCGCCGGAGCTGCTGCTGGTCGAGACCGACGCGCCCTTCCTCACCCCGCGGCCGCACCGGGGCCGCCCCAACGCCCCCTACCTGGTCCCGCACACCCTGCGCGCGCTCGCCGAGGTCAGGGGCGTCGCCGAGGACGAACTGGCCGAGACGGTCGCGGCCAACGCCCGGCGCGCCTTCGACCTGCCCTGACCGGCGCCGGGACACTGCCGCCGGCGGGGCTCAGCGGTCCACGCCCCACTCCTTCAGGGTCTCCTCCAGGCCGGGCGTCGGCGCGCCCGGCGCGCGCGTGTTGCGGCCCGGGGTGCGGCTGAACCGCGGCGCGGGACCCGGGTAGACGACGTCGCCGTCGCGCACCACCGTGCCCCGGGCGCGGATGTGCGGGTGGTCGGCGGCCTCGGCCATGCTCAGCACCGGGGACACGCAGGCGTCGGAGTCGGCGAAGACCTCCGCCCACTCGTCGCGGGTCCGCGTGCGCAGCACGGCCGCGAACCGCTCCCGCAGCACCGGCCAGCCCGACCGGTCCCACTGCTCGGGCAGCTCGGCGGCGTCCAGGCCGGTCCGCTCCAGGAACAGCGCGTAGAACCGCGGCTCCAGGCAGGCCACCGCCAGGTAGCGGCCGTCGGCGCACTCGTAGACGTCGTAGAACGGGGCGCCCGAGTCCAGGTAGTTGACGCCCCGCTCGTCGCTCCACAGGCCCTGGACGCGGTCCTCGTACATCATCGACATCAGCAGGGCGCTGCCGTCCACCATGGCCGCGTCCACCACCTGGCCGCGCCCCGAACGGCCGCGCTCCAGTAGGGCGGCGAGGATGCCGGTGACCACGAACATGGTCCCGCCGCCGAAGTCGCCGACCAGGTTGACCGGCGGCACGGGCGCCTGCCCCCGGCGGCCCACGCTGTGCAGCGCCCCGGTCAGCGAGATGTAGTTCATGTCGTGCCCGGCGCGCAGCGCCAGCGGGCCGTCCTGCCCCCACCCGGTCATCCGCGCGTACACCAGTCCCGGGTTGGCCGCCAGGCACTCCTCGGGGCCCAGGCCGAGCCGTTCCATCACCCCGGGCCGGAACCCCTCCAGCAGGACGTCCGCGGCGTCGACCACGGCGCGCACCCGGGCGAGGTCCTCCGGCGACTTCAGGTCCGCCTCCAGCACCGGGCGGCCCGCGCTCATCTGGGGCCACTTCGCCCCCGGGGCGAGCGTGGGGGAGCCGGGCCGGTCCACCCGGATCACGCTGGCCCCCAGGTCGGCCAGGAGCATGGCGGCCATCGGCCCCGGGCCGATTCCGGCGAACTCCACGACGCGGATTCCGTTGAGGGGTCCCATGAGCAGCCTCCGAGGTGAGACGACAGACCAGGCGACAGGGGCGCGGTCCCATTGTGCTCTTCCCGGATCGGGCGCTGTCGCGCAGGACCGGGAAGTGCCCGGTGCGTTCCGAGAGGTCGCGGGCCTTTCCGGGGCTGCTCTCGAAGAGATCTGTCCGTGAATAACTGGTGTGGGTAGCATTGCCGAAAAAGCAGAATTTCCGTTGGAGGGGATCCGTTTCCGGGAAACGGGAGTCCTACGGTCGATTTCTTCTGGCAACCCGCGTTCGTGCAGAAAGAGACAGCCGCTGTGCCTGTTCCCCCCGCTGCGCCGCTTTCCCCCGACTGGCAGTTGCGAGTCCGCACGCTCGACGGGGGCACAGCGGGAGCCGGAGTCCTCGTCTCTCCGCGGCATCTGCTCACCTGCGCCCACGTGGTCTGCGCCGCCCTGGGGGTCTTCTGGGAGGAGGAGGCCACGCCGCGCCCGGAGGAGCCGGTCCTGCTGGACGCGCCCCGCGGCGGCGGCACCTGGCAGGCCCGGGCGACCGTCCTCGAGGACGGCTGGTTCGTCGACCGCTCCCCGTGGGACGCGGCAGTCCTCCTGCTCGACCGCCCCGCACCGGCCGCGCCGCCCGAGATCCGGCGCTGCGGTCCGGTCGACCGGCCGGGGCGGACGGTGAGCATGGTGGGCTTCACCCACGACACGGCTCCGGCCGGGGTGTGGTCCCGGGCGACCCTGGTCGGCCAGGGCGGTGGGCGCCGCTTCGAGTACGTGCAGCTCGACCTCGAGTCCTCGACCGCGGCGCGGGTGGTCTACGGCTTCAGTGGCAGCGGCGTCCGGGAGGACCCCGGCGGGGCGCTGATCGGCATTGTCTGCCAGGCCGACCACGACGAGACGGGCCTGGGGGTGCGCGGCTGGATGATCCCGGTCG
>Ga0207864_1001832_pt1 | contig 22020 bp, 15 predicted proteins | sample HigsolmetaAR202D_FD_184834 | JGI IMG/M metagenome (GOLD analysis project Ga0207864, IMG submission 184834) | Ionic liquid and high solid enriched microbial communities from the Joint BioEnergy Institute, USA - AR20-2-D (SPAdes) (version 2) ... | reverse complement strand
CGTGGCACACATCCACGGCGGCGACCGGGCCGAGGGCGTCGCCGATGAGGCGATGCGGCACGCCATTTCGAAGCTGTCGCACCTGCACTTCGCAGCCACGAACCAAAGTCGACGGCGGCTCATCCGCATGGGAGAGGACCCGCGACACGTCTTCGCGGCCGGTTCACCTGCGGTCGACGGACTGGATGGAATCGAGCCGGCGTCGGACGGTTTCGATCTGATCGTGATGCAACACCCGATCGGAGCATCGGTTACGCAGGAGCGGCGGTGGATGGCTGGGACGCTCGCCGCCACGCAAGGGTACCGACGGCTGATCCTGCAGCCCAACCTCGACCCGGGGCGCGATGGCATCGTCTCGGCGCTGCAGGCGGCACGGCTGGGCAGGAGTGATCGACTGATCGAGCATCTGACCCGTCCGGCGTTCCTTGCTCATCTCAAGGCGGCGCGCGCGATCGTGGGCAACTCGTCGGCCGGGCTGATCGAGGCGGCGGCCCTGGGGGTGCCGTGTGTGAACATCGGCCCCCGGCAGGCCGGCCGGGAAAAGCCGGGCAACGTCATCGACTGCGACTATGGCACCGCGTCGGTGCGGGCGGCCCTGGAAAAGGCGCTGGCTGTCGACCGGCGACGTATCCGCCATCCCTACGGCGACGGCCGGGCGGGCGAACGCATCGCACGGCTGTTGGCGGAGGTGGAGCTGGAGGAAGTAGCCGTGCGGAAAAGGAATACGTATTAGGGCGAGGCGGAGCATGTAAATCCGAAGCCTGAATCCAAAAGAAATCCAAATGACCAAAGGACCGAATGACCAAAGTTTTGGATTCTGGACATTCGGAGGACATTCGGACATTGGGTCTTCTTTCGGTTTCGGTTTCGGGCTTCAGATTTCCCCGCAAGGAGCCTGCCCTCTTTTGTCGCAACCCGCGCCCGCTTGTTAGGATGTCACCCCCGCGAACCGGTATCGGTGGCCGGTCGTATCGTTTAGCGTTCGCCCCCCTCTGGGCGTTGTGAAGCCGGACTCTGGGAAGATCTCGTCCGGTAAGCCTTTCCGGGCATTTGCACCCTCGTCACCAGGGACGCATCGGCTATGGCACACGATTTCGTCGAAGAAGGCTTGCAGATCGAATCGCAGACTGGACGCATCAGCCTCCAGATTCTGGCAACGCTGTTCGGCGGGGTGCTCCTGATCGCGTCGCTCGTAGCGGTGCTGGTCTTCGAGGACCGCGAGCAGAGCGACCTGCTGGCGATGATCTCGGCGATCCTGCTGGGGGCGCCTCTGGTGTGGGTGGCACTGAAGGACTTGTGGCACGGCCACATGCACTTCAACGAACTGGTCGCGCTGGCGGTGGCGGCGGCATTCGCGATGGGGCGGCCCGAAGGCGCGGAAGACGCCCTCTTCAGCGGTTATCACGAGGCGGCCTCGATCGCCTTTTTCATGATCATCAGCGTGCTGATCGAAAGCCGCACTGCCCTGGGGGCGCAGGCGAGCATCGAATCGCTGGTGAAGATCACCCCCACGCGGGCACGGCGGCTGGAGAATGGCTCGGAGGTCGAGGTCGAGGCCAAGGACCTGCGGCCGGGCGACGTCGTGCGGGTGCGGCCGGGCGATGCGGTGCCGGCGGACGGCCGAGTGATGCGCGGCACCAGCACCATCAACCAGGCACCCATCACCGGTGAATCGCTGCCTGCTGAAAAGCAGGAGGGCGATGAGGTGTTCGGTGGCACGATCAACCTGACGGGCGTGCTGGACATCGAGGTAACCAAGGCGGGTGAGGACACGACGCTCGGCCGGGTGAAGGAGCTGATTCTGCAGGCGGAGCGGACGCGCATCCCAATCATGCGGATGATCGACCGTTATGCCGGCTGGTACACGCCAACGGTACTGATGCTGGCGGGTATCGTCTGGTTTTTCGCGCGTAGGATGGGGCTGGACAACCCCGAGGAGCGCGTGATCGCCATGCTGGTGGTGGCCTGCCCCTGTGCCCTGGTGCTGGCGACGCCCACGGCGATGGTGGCGGCGCTGTCGTCGGCGGCCCGACTGGGCGTGCTCATCAAGAGCGTGGTGAACCTGGAGGCGGCCCGCAACCTGACGGCCATCATCTTCGACAAGACCGGCACGCTGACCACCGGCGAGCTGCAGGTGATCAAGCTTGCCCCCGCGCCGGGCGTGGATGGGGCGGACCTGCTTCGCACGGCGGCGTCGCTGGAGCAGAACTCGCGGCACCCGGTCGCCAAGGCGGTGACGGATGTGGCACGCAAGGCAAGGCTGCAACTGGATGCGCCCGAGCAGTTTGAAGAAGTGCCCGGCCGGGGCGTGCGTGGCGTGGTGGCAGGTCGATCGGTGGCGGTCGGTCGCGCCAACTGGCTCACGGACGAGGCCAAACAGGGCAACGGTACGGTGGCGGCGGCGATCGCTGAGGCGCAGCAAAGCCCCGACGCCGAGGGGCTGAGCACGCTGTTCGTCGTGCGTGATGGACAGTTGCTGGGCTGGATCGGCCTGGCGGACAACGCCCGGCCTGGTGCGGCGGCGGCGGTCGACCGACTGCGTGAAATCGGCCTGAAGCGTCTGGTCATCGTTACCGGTGACCGTGAGTCGGTCGCCAAGCGTATCGCGGCCCAGCTTCACACCGAATATGAGGCTGAGGTGCTGCCGCACCAGAAGCTGGAGATGGTGGACAAGCTCAAGGAAAAGGGCCATCGCGTGGCGGTGGTGGGCGATGGCGTGAACGACGCGCCGGCACTGGCGGCGGGCGACATCTCGATCGCCATGGGGGCGGCTGGCTCCGACGTGGCGATCCACTCCGCCTCGATCGCCCTCATGAACAACAATCTCAACCGCATCCCGTTCCTGATCGAGCTGTCGCGCAAAACAACCAGCGTCGTGCGACAGAACCTGCTCATCGGCTTCGGGTTCATCATCATCTTCGAGGTGCTGGCGGCGGCGGGGCAGATCTCGCCCATCCTCGCAGCGGTGCTGCACGTGGTCAGCGGCCTGGTGGTGATTTTCAACTCCGCCCGACTGGTACGCAGCGGCGAGGACATCGAGATGGCAGAGGCGGCGGCGCTGGAGCAGGCGACGCCCAAACGGCAGGTCGAAACCACGCACAGTCATACCCATCAGCACGCCGCGGCGGTGTGAGGACAACGAGCACAGAGAACAGGCGAAAACTTGTCGGGTGAATTGTATTCGGGAAAACGGCGGCCAGGCCGCGCTAAAGATGCATGTTTGAGCAGCTTCTGACCATTGCCCGCAACACGTTCGTGGAGTCCATCCGCCAGCCGATCTTCGTGACGCTGGTCATGGTGGGCATCCTGGCGATGGCGCTGAACCTGGAACTGGCGGCGTTCGCCTTTACCGATGACAACAAGCTGCTGATCGACCTGGGCATGAGCACGCTGATGCTCACGTGCCTATTCCTGGCGGCGTTCACGGCCACCAACGTGCTGAGCCAGGAGATCGAGAACCGCACCGTACTGACCACCGTGAGCAAACCAGTGGCCCGGCCGGTGTTCGTACTGGGCAAGTACGTGGGCGTGTCCGGGGCGATCGCGCTGGCGTTCTGGATTCTCACCATTGTGCTCTTCATGACCGTGCGTCATCGCGTCATGACCACCGCCAGCGACAAGCTGGATGGTCCGGTGGTGACCTTTTCGGTCATCGCGGCGCTGATTGCACTCTTTGGCGCGACGGTGATGAATTACCTTTATCACTGGGTATTCAGCGCCACGTTCGTGGTGTGGCTGGCGATTCTGGAAACGTTGGCGTGGGTGCTGGTGCTGCTGGTGGACAAGCACTGGTCGATTCAGCCCATCACCGCGGAGTTCACCGCGCCCGACAGCGTGCTGGGGCAGTTGCACCTGGCGGTGTGGCTGCTGTTTCTGGGAATGCTGATCTTCACCGCGGTGTCGGTGGCGACATCGACGCGATTGGGGCAGGTGACGACGATCATGGTGTGCGTGGTGGTGTTTCTGGCGTCGACACTCACCGCATCGATGATCGACTACAGCCAGACGACCGACACCTGGGCGATGGTGTTGCGCAGCGTGGTGCCGAACCTGCAATACCTGTGGCATGCCGACGCCCTGACTGCGGGACACAAGCTGGAGCTTTACCACGTGGCGCTGGTCAGCGGGTACGCGATGCTGTTCATCGTGGCGATCATCAGCATGGCGATCGCACTGTTCCAGACGCGCGAAGTGGGCTGATTCGCGAATGGTGGATGCGACGCATCCGCGAGTTGGATTGGATAAACAGAGACTGCCGATGACACACGACCAACAGACGTATCGACGTGCCGCCAGTGCCGCCCTGACCGGGTTGATCGTTCAGGCGGTGCTGGCGCTGGGCGTGCTGGTGCTGGCGATGTGGGTGCAAAGCCCGGCGGTGACCGCGGTGACGTGGCACTTTTTCGGCGGGTTGCCGATCTGGATCGTGCTGTTGATGATCTATCATCAGCACCGCCTGGAGCGTGCCGAGGCGCTGGAGACGGAGCAGCTTGCCGCGCGTGACGCCGCTGCTGCCGCGATCTTCGACGAGCGCGCCCAGGACCTGCACGTGGCGCGGCGTCGGCTCAACCGCTTCTACAAGTGGGGACTGGGTGGCGTCAGTGTGGGGCTGGCGGCCTACCTCATGCTGGTGGGCGGAATCCTCTTCAGCCGCAACTACGGTGCATGGCAGGATGAAAGCCTGGTGCGGCTGGCGATTCGGCAGGACATCAACCCCGCGCCGCTGTTGCTGGCCGCGGTCGCGCTGGGACTGATCGCGTTCCTCGTGGCACGCTATGTGGCGGGCATGACCCGCATCAAGGAGTGGCAGCTTCTGCGCGGCGGGGCGAGCTACCTGATGGGCAATGCGCTCCTGTCCGTGCTCATCCTCATCGCCTCCAGCTTCGCTGCGTTTGGGTACAACACCGGCTTCGTCATCCTGGCGCTGGTGGTGCCCGCCATCATGGCGCTGATTGGCTTTGAAATCATCACGACGTTCCTACTGTCCGCTTATCGACCGCGACGACCGGGCGAGATGCCCCGGCCCGCGTTCGACTCGCGACTGCTGGGCTGGACGACCAGCCCCGAATCGCTCGGCCGCATCATCTCCGAGACGATCAACTACCAGTTCGGTTTCGAGATTTCGCGAAGCTGGTTCTATCGGCTGCTGTCCCGTGCGATCACACCGCTGATCGTGATGGGCATGCTCTCGCTGATCGCGGTCAGTTCGATCGTGGTGGTGGAGCCGCACGAACGGGCAGTGATTCTCAAGTTTGGCGCGGTGCAGCGCACGGTGGGACCGGGCCCGCATGTGAAGTGGCCCTGGCCGATCGGTCGCGCCCAGAAGTATGAGGTCGACCGCGTGCATCAGGTGATCGCAGGTTCGACAAGCTCGGGCGTGAAGGACGATGCGACCGCGGTTCTCTGGACCGGCACGCACACGGCTGAGGATGAGCAGTATCTGGTGACTGCACCGGCGCAGTTGCAGCAGGTTACACCGCACGATGTCGCTGCAGCGGAGCAGGAGGCGATCCTGACCGGCGAGGATCAGCGGGTGGATGTGGGTGTGGCGCTGCTCGCCGCCGAGGCAGCGGTGCAATACAAGATTCGCGACCTGGACAAGTACGTGCAGGCGGTGCAGACAGACCGGCAGATGCAGGAGCTGGTGGCTGCCATCGCCGACCGCTGCCTGGGACTCTATTTCGCCACGCACGACATTGACACGCTGCTGAGTTCCGGCCGGACGCGCGCTTCGCAGGAGCTGCGTGAAGCCATCCAGCGCGAGGCGGATGAACTGGAACTGGGTATTCAGATTGTCTTCGTCGGGCTGGCGGGGATCCATCCCCCTGCCAAGGATGGCGTGGCGGAAAGCTTTCATCAGCAGATCGCAGCGTTCCAGGAAGCGCAGAGCACCATCAACGATGCGGAAAAGCAGGCGGTGCAGATTCTGACCGAAGCGGCTGGTTCGCGCGAGATGGCGCTGCGGATTGATGCGGCTATTCGCAAACTGCAGGAACTGAAGATCAACAACGCCGACGCGGCTGCGATCGAGGAAGCGGAACTGGCGCTGCGGCGGCTGCTGGAAACCGAAGCGCTGGGTACCGTGGCGCAGACGATTCATGAAGCGCGGGCCTATCGCTGGCAACGCGAGTTGGCCGCGCAGGCGGATGTGCGCGGGTTCATGGCGGCGAAGGCGGCGTACAAACACGCACCGCAGTACTACATGGACCGGGCGTGGTACGAAGCGCTGGCCGAGCACCTGCCCAAGACCCGTAAATACATCGTGGATGTGAACAAACTGGAATCGCCGGTGTTCATGCTCGACTTCAAGGAGTCGTCGGGCCGCATCGGCGGATTGTTTGATGAGTAATTAAGAAGGCACGAAGGCACCCAGGGAAACCTCACGCTTCGAGCTTCGATGGTTAGCCTGTACAGGGATTCACCATGAAGAATTCATTCGCCATTCTGGTTGCGGCACTGGTGGTACTGGTGCTGCTGGTCAACATGTTCTGCTTCCAGGTGCGTCATAACGAGGTGGCGGTGGTCACCACGTTCCAGAAGGCGGACGAGAACAGTGTGCGCACGGAGCCGCGGCTGTACTTCCGGCAGCCCCCGCCCATTCAGACGGTGACCAAATACCCCAAGCGGCTGCACCTGCTGGAAACCAAGATCGAGGAGTCGAGCGTCAGTGACCAGAACAACGTGGCGCTGTCGGTCTACGTGACCTGGCAGATCAGCAACCCGCTGGATTTCTATCGCAATTTCAAGACGATCGACCGAGCGCAGGAAAACATCGAAGCCAAGACACGCAACGCCCAGAGCATCGTCACGCAGTACAAGCTTGAGGAGCTGGTCAATGTCGATCCGTCGCGCGTGAAGATCGCACAGGTGGAGCAGGAAATCGCTCAGATGCTCGCGGAGGAGCTGAAGGACGAGGGTGTGGCGATCAAGAAGGTGGGCATTCGCCGCATCATGCTGCCCGAGCCGGTGACGCCCGCGGTGTTCAAGCGAATGATCGGTGACCGCGAGAAGCTGGCACAGGCGATGCGTTCGGCCGGCACCGCGCAGGCCAAGAGCATCATCTCCGAGGCGGAACGCATCCGCGACAGCATGATGACCCACGCCGAGCGTTACGCCCGTGCTGAGCGTGCCCGCGGCGATGAGGCTGCGGCGCAGCTCTACACCGTCTTCGCGGAAAACCCCGAACTGGCGAACTTCCTCAAGCGGCTGGAGTCGATTCCCAAGATGATCGGCCAGGGTTCAACGCTGATCCTCAACGCGAACATGCTCGACTTGCAGCCGCCCACCGGCAACGCGCCCGTGCCCGTGCGCGACGAACCGGCGATCACGGTTGAGAACCCCCAGAACGCCGTGCAGTGAGATTGCATCCGCGAACCGCGATGTTTTCCGCAGTGACGCTCGTGGCAATTTGAGGACCCGTTCATGACTCAGGCCCCATTCAACCCGTTCGAGCATCATCATCCGCATCATCACGATGATGAACATGAGCTTGACCTGGATCTGCTTGATCCAGCGCAACAATCGCTCAACGATGCGCTGCGTGTCAGCTTCGGGCTGCTGAAGATCGTGATGCTTGGCGTCGTGGTCGCCTACTTCTTCACCGGTGTGTCGATGGTGGGCGAGAACGAACAGGCGGTGCGGCTGCGCTTCGGTGAAGTGGTGGGCGAAGGTGAAAACCGCATCCTCACCAAGGGTGTGCACTTCGGCTGGCCCTTCCCCATCGAAGAAGTCATCAAAGTTCCCAACGACCGCCGCAGCGTCACCCTCAACGAGCAGTTCATGTACAGCATGACCGATGAGGAACGCGCCCTGCCCATCGATCAGCGGGCGGAACGGCGGCAGCTTCAAAACCTCGATCCCTCGAAGGATGGTTCGCTGCTCACCGGCGATGTGAACATCGCACATGGTGAGTGGAAGGTGTTCTATCGCATCGAGAACCCTGTGGCCTATCTCGAAAACGTCGGCAGCGAGGATGCCGCCGCGGATCTGGTGCGCGTGGCGGCGGAGCACGGCATCGTGGCGACGGCCGCACAGGTCACCGCCGATACACTGCTTTCCGCCAGCGACACGCTTCGCACCACCATGATGAGCCGCATTCAGGCAGCGCTGGACGACATGGACACGGGCATTCGCGTGCTGGATGTGAGTGGCACGGCGATGGTGCCGCTGCAGGTGCGTAACGCCCGCAACGCCGTTACCAGTGCTTCCAGTGAACGTGCCCAGGCGGTTCTGGAAGCGCAGCGTGAGCATGACGAGAAGCTCGGCTCCGCCGCCGGGGCTGCCTGGCAGCAGCTCTGGACGATGGTGCAGGCGTACGAGCGAGCGCGGCTGTCCAACGATCAGGAGGCTCTGCGCATCGCAGAGGAAGACCTGACACAGGCCTTTGAAACGCTCAACACCGGTCCGAAGTACGGCAACATGGCGATCGGTGGCGAGGTGGCACAGATCATTCATCAGGCACGCACCTATCGTGCTCAGGTGGAAGAGCAGACCCGCGCCGAGGCGGATTACTTCAAGGCCATGCTGGTTGCATACAACGAGAACCCGCGGGTGTTCATGCAGCGTGCCTGGACGGAAATGCTGGCTGGGCTGCTGAACTCGGAAAACGACACGGAAGTCTACTACACGCAGGACAAGGGGCAGCTTCGCATCCAGTTGCATCGCGATCCTGAGATCCAGCGTCGCCGCGATGAGAAACGCATCGCTGAGGAAACGCAGAAGTTCGAACAGGAGGCGAAGCAGCGGCGCGAACGGCGGTAAGAAACCACGCCGCATCGTGCCGGCCTGACCACGCCACCGCTCAAGACGTAAGGTTTCGTATGACTACCGTTGCAACCATGTCGGACGAGAAGGCGCGGACGGATTACGGCGATGTGCTGGTCAAGTGCATCGGCCTGACGAAAATATTCCGCGACTTCTGGATGCGTCCGCGCGTCCGGGCGGTGGACGGGATCGACCTGGAAGTGCGTCGCGGCGAGGTGTTCGGCCTGCTGGGGCCCAACGGCTCGGGCAAGTCGACCACAATCAAGATGATCCTGGGGCTGTTGCAGCCGACCGCCGGTCGTATCGCCGTCTTCGGCAAGCGACCCGACGATGTCGCCATCAAGGCGAACATCGGCTACCTGCCCGAGGAGTCCTACCTCTACCGTTTCCTCAACGCGCGTGAAACATTGGAGTATTACGGCCGCCTCTTCCACCAGAACCGCCTCAAGCGCAACAGCCGCATCGACATGCTGCTGGAGATGGTCGGGCTGGAAGCGGTGCAGCGCCGCCCCGTCGGTGAATACTCCAAGGGTATGCAGCGCCGCATCGGCCTGGCGCAGGCGCTCATCAACGATCCACAACTGCTCATCCTCGACGAGCCGACCACGGGCATGGACCCGATTGGCACGCGTCAGATCAAGGACCTGATTCTCAAGCTCGCCGAGCGCGGCAAGACGATCATTCTCTGCTCGCACCTGCTCAGCGATGTGGAAGATGTGTGCGACCGCGTGGCGATCATGTTTGGCGGCAAGGTACGGGCTGAGGGCACCGTCGATGAGCTGCTCACCCGGCAGGACGCGACAACGATCAACACCGCGGCCCTCGATGATGCGACGCGGCAGGCGGTGATCGATCTTCTGGAAAGCCGGGGCATTCGCGTGGACAAGGTCGAGCAGCCTCGCCAGCGTCTGGAGGACCTGTTCCTGGAGATCGTGCATCAGGCGCAGCAGCAGGGCATCGCCACCAGCGGGGCGCGTTCCGGCGGGCAGATCGCTCGCTTCCTCGCCGAGGATGATGCCGAAACCCGCGCGGCGCACCTGCCGGAGTCTGCCGAGACGTCGAAGCTGCTGGAGGAACTCATCAGTGCTGGCGCACCGCAGCAGGTGAAAGCGCCGGTTGAGCCGCAGACCCCCGCCGAGCCGCAGCTCGATACATCGCTGCTCCGCGAGCTGACACAGGCTGAGCCGCCCCCCGCCGCGCCGCCCCAGCCGGAGCCGCAATCCCCCAACGTGCCCGAACCGGATCGCAGCGTGATCGATTCGCTGATCGACGATGGTTCCTCGGATCGGAGAGCCTGACACGTGCTGAAGCAGTGGCTGCTAATCCGTTGGGTTCAAATGAGCCTGGCGATCGTGGCGATCATCGTCGGCACGGGTGCGCTGGGGCTGGTAGCGTGGTGGTCCGGGTCGCCGCTGCTGGCTGTTGCGTTCCTGAGCGTGGGTATCATGGCGGCGACGTTCATCGTCGGCCTGGCGCTGGTTCGCCTGATCCTGTCGCCGGGGCATCCTGTTCTGGCCGTGGCGCGCACGCTCGTCGATGAAGCCATTCGCATGAAGGTCGCCGTGGTGCTGATCATCGTGCTGATGGTCATCGTGCCTTTCATGCCCGTCCTTTTCGATCCGCAGGAACGCCTGAGCTATCGCCTCAACACGTTCCTGACCTACTCGATCATGATCTGCAGCCTGCTGCTGAGCCTCATGACCATCTTTCTGGGGTGCGGCACGGTGGCGAACGATCTGAAATATCGCCACGTTTTCATGTCGCTGACCAAGCCGATTGGTCGCGGTCAGTATCTATTGGGTAAATGGCTGGGCATTGCGCTGCTGAACCTGTTGCTGATCTGCGTGACGGGGCTGGTAATCGATGGCCTGGCGATCATGATGGCGAGGTACGGCCGGCCGGTCGATGAACTCGACGCCGCCATTGTGATGGAGGAGGTGCTCACCGCACGTGAATCGAAGCTGCCGGAGTATCCCGGCGATCTGAACCAGGCGGTGCAGGCGGAGATCGAACGACGCGAGCGCGATATTCCCGGTGCCTTCCTCAACATGACGCCGGAGGAAGCGCGTCAGCGTGTGACGCAGGAGTTGATCCAGCAGTGGCACGCCATAGCGCCGTTGAACCACCATGGCTTTGTGTTTCGCGGACTGGAGAAGGTCAAGGAACGTGGCGGCTGGATGCAGCTTCGCCTCAAACCACGCCAGGGCGGCGGCACGAATACGATCCGCTTTAGGATGCAGATCAACGGCCGCGAAGTTCTGCCCGACGGCAGGCCCATGCCACCCATAGCCAACGACACTTACTACCGCCTGCCGTTGGAGGCTTCGCTCATCAACGACAAGGGTGAGCTGCACGTTGCGATTCGCAACCAGCATCCGATTGATCCGCGACTGACGCCGAACATGACGCTGCAGTTCGAGCCGGGTGAAGGGCTGGAACTGCTGGTGCAGTCGGGTACCTTCGCACCGAACCTCGCCAAAGGCATGTTCGTGCTGTGGATCCGACTGTGCTGTCTGGGAATGCTTGGTCTGGTCGCGGCGACGTTCCTGAGTTTCCCGGTTGCGGCGCTCTTCACGATGATGGTCTACTTCGCCGCCGTCGGTAGCGCGTTCATCTCCGAATCGCTGCACTCCTATGCCGCGTTCGGCTTCAAGGATGATGTGCTGCTGATCGAGAAGATCGGCCTGATTATCAGCGAGCTGATGAGCAAGCTGGCAGCGGGTGAGATCGGGCAAGTGTTCAAGTTCGTGCTCAAGGGTATCGGTTCGGTGTTTATGTTGATGATCCCATCCTTCGGTGACCTGGACCCGGTACCGATGGTTTCCGATGGCCGTGTGGTGCCCGGCGAGATGCTGTGGGATGCGGTCTGGAAGGTGGGGCTGCTGTGGACCGGTCTGGCTGGAGTGATCGGCTGGCAGATATTCCGTCGCCGTGAGCTGGCGCGGGTGATCGTGTGATGATCGGCGTGGAGGTACACGAGAAGGCGGTAGCCCAATCGATGGCTAAAGGATCAACGCGGTGAGCGTCAATCGCTGGATACAACTGGCCTGTGTGCTCGTGAGCGTCGTGTGTGTGGCGATGGCCGCATCGCTGGCGCCGCGCATCGACCAGCAGCGCAAGGACCTGCAGCTCACGTTCACGATCGAGGACGGCAAGAACATGCCTCCGGCGGAGGCGGCGGTGACGATGGCGCTGGGTTCGTTCCGCGGCCTGTTTGCCGACATGCTCTGGTACCGCGCGACGCAACTGCACCAGGCTGGCCGACATCATGAAGCCGACATCCTGGCCAGATGGATCACCACGCTTCAGCCGCGCTTCGGCCAGGTGTGGGTGTTCCAGGGCTGGAACATGGCCTACAACATCTCGGTCACCAAGCAGACGCCAGAGGAACGCTGGGAGTGGGTGAACAAGGGCATCCGCCTCGTTCGCGACAAGGGTATCCCGTACAACGAATCGAACGTGTTGCTGTACAAGGAACTGGCGTGGTGGTACTTCCACAAGATCGGCCAGTACAGCGACGACATGCACTGGTATTACAAGACCAAGTTTGCCGAGGAATGGCAGATTGTCCTGGGCGACAGTGCACAAGGCGCGACGACGCAGCAGACGCTCGATGCCTTCCGCCGCATCGTCGATGCGCCTGACACCGTGGCGGAGCTGATGGCGCAGGACCGCGAAGTGGCGGCGCTGGTCGACCGTCTGGCGCAGATGGGATGGGTGCTCGACCGCCACGGCCGATTCACCCTGGAGGACAAGGAAAACAATATCCGGTTCGACGACGACAACCAGGGCAAGCTGCTGCGGCAGATGGGCCGAATCATGCTCTATCTCGGTTCGGTCATGAATGATGTGGTGGTGCGACAGGGGCTTGTCGACCATCTGCGCCGGCAGGAGGTGGATGTTCGCCTGATCGATCTGCTGACCGATGAATCGCTGCGACCGGCGATTGACAAGCTGCTGCTGACGCTGCGCAAGCGCGAGCTGATCGACTATTACAACATGCGGCCGGATTACATGATGATGGTTATGGAAGGCCGCGCCGGTGGCATGGAAAACCCCGTTCCGCTGCCGCTGGACTGGCGTCACCCGGCGGCGCACGCGATCTACTGGTCTCAGCTCGGCGTCGAGAAATCCATTTACCTGCTCAACAAGAAGAACGTCGACAAGCTGAACACCTATCGCCAGTACATTCACTCGGTGCAGGCGCTGGTGTATTCCGGTCGCGTCCAGTATGACCCGCTGCTGCGGCGCGATCAGGACGGGGAGTTCGGGCGTGTCGATCAGTTCCCTGACGTGCGCTTCTTCGATGCATACGATCAGGCTGTCGAAGCGGGCCGTGAATACGTGATCAACAACGCGGAGCTGTTCAACGATCCAACGGTGGACAGCTTCGACATGGGACACGAGAACCTGCTGATCAAGGCGGTGGTGTTCTCGTACCTGTATGGCTACCGCGACAAGGCGGAGCAGTTCTACGAGAAGGTGCGCCGACTTTACAGCCACAAGCCGGACAACCGTGAGTCCGGCCGGTACTACATGCCGCTGGAAACGTTCGTCGAGGTGGAAGCGCCACAGGCATGGGATGAGTACGTTGGCAAGGTGCAGTTTGTCGACGCGATGCTGATCCACGCGTTCCGCGATGGGTTGGGGCGGAACGATCTGGAAACCTACAGCCGATTCCGCCGCGTCGCCGCCCGCGCGTTCGCCGAGTTCCAGCAGACGGGTACCACCATCGCCACCGCGCCACAGGAACGGCTGGCGCTGGGTATGGGCGATGACACCCGGATCGCCTTCGTCGAGAAAGAGATCCGCGTGTTTGCCAATTACATGGTCTATCAGGGGCACGATCTTTACGCACGATCGGTGGCGTGGCGTAACGCGCCAGACCTGCTTCGCAAGGGGGCGTATGACCTGGTTCGCGGGCAGTTGGTTGCACAGTGCCAGATGATGAACGCACCGTTCGCCACACTCTTCCCGGAGCCGCCGGGCATGGAAGAGTTCCGCCGGTCGCGTCTGGCGACACCGGATCAGACTCCGAGCGGCGAGGTGCCACGCGTGGAGCGGCGGTGATTGCAGCAGACTCGCGTCTGATCACGCTTTCATGTGCGCGACACTGATATGACAGCCCATTGCGTGTGTCGCGCCGGCAGGTAGTGTCACCGCATTCGGCCCGATGTTTGCCGTCTCCAAGCACAGCATGTGCTTCCACTCGTCCGGCCCGAAATCGGCCATCCGTGCCGCCTTCTCAATCCAGGGGTTCCACAGCACCGTCGAACACGAGCCCGATTTGCTTACCGTGATGCGCCGCCGCAGCGTGGGATCGTCCACGTGGCACGGGGCGGTCGTATCCAGATAGACGCGATCGGTTTCACCGGTGATCGTCGCGGGTTCCCGGCCGGCCCACTTTTCCTTGAATTGGTCGACCTTGTCGATGTAACGAGTCTTTTCCAGCCCGTGCACTGTAGTCTGTTGTACATCGCCGATGGCGAGATAGGTGTGCAGGGCGGATTCAAACGTGATCGCATTGGCGCTGCGGTTTTGCACGTGCAGTGTCAGGTTCAGGTGTTCGCCCAACTCGACGATCAATCGCAATGCCGCATCGAAGGGCCACGCGGTTGATTCCTGTGCATTCAAGTCGATCGCCAGTGTGACGAGCACGACACCATCGCGTGCCTCCGTCCGCTCCACGCGCCATGGCCGCTGCCTCACCAGTCCATGCATCGGTGCTGCGGCATCGCTGGGATGCTGGGCGAACCATGGAAAGACGATCGGCACACCGCCACGGATCGGATGGCCCTCGGCATATCGGCTTCGGTGGCTCGTGAAGATCACCGGGTGATGCCCACGCGGCTGCCAGTGCACAAGGTGCGCCCCGTGCAGATAGAGCACCGCTTCACACGTTTCGGATTCGACATGGATGCGCGGCAGATTCCCCTGGCCACGCTCGAAAAGCAGCACGCCCGGCAGCGCGAACCGCTGATTGAGTTGTTGGACGATCATGGTGCGTCCGTGTTCGCCTTCGCGTCAGGGTCGTACAGCCGTGCGGTGATGATGTAATCCAGTTCGGGGAACTTAGCGTTCAGATAAGCGTTGCCCTGTGCGTGGATGCGCTGTTGATCGGGGCCGCGCCCGCGTGGTGCGCCTTCGCCGTAACCGCTGTAGAGCGCATCGACCACGTCCATGCCCTGCACGACGATGCCAAACGGCGCGAAACCCATCGTGTCCAGCTGGTTATTGTCGCTGTAGTTGATGAACAGTTGTGTGGTGCGGGTGTTGGGCCCGGCGGTGGCGAAGGTAATGGTCCCACGGGTGTTACTCTTGACGACCGGGTCGTCGGGGATGGTTTGTGTGCGCCAGGCGGCATTCACACGCGGGTCGCCGTGCAATCCGAACTGGGCGACGAAGTTGTCGACGACGCGGAAGAAGCGCACCTGGTCGTAATAACCGTTGACGACGAGGTTGTAGAAGCGGTCAGCCCCGCGCGGCGCCCAGTCTCGCTGCACCAGTACGATGAAGTCGCCCTTGCTCGTGTGGAACTTCACGTGAAACGTGGCCGGGGCGGTCTGTTTGAAGCGATCGTTATCGGGATTGATCAGATTCTCCACCGAGGGCACGGCATCGGTATCGCCGGATTCCTCCTGGGGCGAGGCCGTGTCCGAAGCCGCGGGTGTGTTGGACGGCGACGGCGAGGGCGTCGGCTGGTGCGCGCCCGCACGATCGGTACCTTCGTTACAACCCGACATCCCCAGCCCGATCATCAGCAGCAGTAAGGCGAGTGTGCGTTTCATATGAACGATTATAAGGTTCCCCGCCTGTTGGGGCTTGCGTATTGTCCGCTAACCTCAAGCTCCGCGGGGAATCAGCCGAAGGCACCAAACAGGAGACAGATGCCCCATGCTGCGCGTCGAACTCGCTTGTGCCAAGCCCGGAATGAAGTTGGCCGTGCCTGTGACCCATCCCCGCCACCCCACGCGTGTGCTGTTGCGTGGCGGGTTCGAGCTTGATGCGTCGTCCATCAGCCGCCTGATCGAACTGAACATCCGCACCGTCTGGGTTGCCTACCCGAGCCTTGCGTCGATCACGCAGTTCATCAATCCGCAGGCGATGCAGACGCAGGCTCATCTGGTCGAACAGATCTCTGAAACGTTCGAGAAGGTGCAGAGCCGCGCCTGTGCCAAGCTTCCTTATAACGAATACTGCCGTTCAGTCGCGCAGCTCATCGACAATCTGGTAGGCCACCCCCGGGCGGCCATCTTCGTCGATGAACTGGCCAGCAGCGGCTGCAACGACCTCATGCGGCACAGCTCCACCGTCACCTACCTGAGCGTCCTCATGGGCCTGAAGCTCGAAGGTTATCTCGTGCGGCAGCGCAAGCATGTGGACCCGGCCCGCGCCAAGGAAGTGACGCACCTGGGCATGGGTGCGATGCTGCATGATGTGGGCATCACACGCCTGCCCACGGAGGTCTACAACCGATACATGGAGACCGGCGACGAGTCCGACCCCGAGTGGCGCAAGCATCCGGTGCTGGGGTATGACATCGTCAAGGGCAACGTCGAGCCGACCGCTGCCAACTGCGTGCTGCACCATCATCAGCGCATCGACGGCTCAGGCTACGGCGGGCGGGATGGTGAAGTGCTGTCAGGATCGCGCATTCACGTCTTCGCACGCATCGTCGGGCTGGCTGAGCAGTTTGATCGTTTGCGCCATCCGCCGGGGCTGCCCGCTCAGTCCACTGCCTGGGCGCTGCGCGCGCTGCTGAGCGACAACATGATCTGTAAGTTTGATCCGCAGATCATGGCGGCGTTGTTCAGTGTCGCGCCGCCGTATCCGCCCGGTTCGCTCGTCACACTCAGCACGGGCCAGCGCGCGGTGGTGGTGGATCATCGCGTGGAGGATCCCTGTCGGCCGACGGTGCAGCTTCTGGAAGGCGGTGGTGAACTGAACAAGGATGACCCGGCGCTGAGCCCGCCGATCGACCTGATGGAACACCCGCGCGTCCAGATCGTGGAGTGCGACGGTCACAACGTCGCCGACCTGAACTTCCCGCCTCCTGCGTTCCTCAGCCTCGACCTGTGCTGGGCGGCGTGAGGATGAAATGCGAGGATTGGCACGAAGACACAGAGCACAAAGGGAAGACCAATCGAAAACAACGCTGAAACAGTAAGCGACACGACTTGTCGCGTTCTGATTTCCCTTTTCACCAGCTTTTCTCAATTTCCAGCAGCGTTTTTCTTTTCAACGTATTCCCTCACGCGCTCGACATACGCATCGGTGCGCAGTCCCACCTGACGTGCCTCCTCAAGTGCATCTTCGAAGGGAATGCCATCCTTGAGTACGCGATACGCCAGCCAGATCGCACCGACGCGGTTGGCGCTGGAGCAGTAGACCGCGATCGGACGGTCAGCTTCACTGGCCAGCAGCGCGACCGCTTCGTCGAGCACTTCATCAGTCAGCTCATCCACGTTGCGGAAAGCCGGGTTGTGATACGTTATGCCCAGATCGGTCACAGCCTTACGCTGATCGAAATCGGGTGTCTCGACGGGATGGCGCAGGTTGATCACCGTTTTGACGCCCTGGTCACGCAACATGGCCAGTGCTTCGGCGGACGGCTGACTGCACATCCAGACATCCGCGAACCGATGCACGTTCTGCGTATCGCCCAGTTCCGCTTCCTCGATGCGCGGGGACGCGGTCAAATCCGTCGATTCCGACGATGCAATGGGCTCGGGCGGTGTGGGTTCACAGCCCATCAGCCCGGCCAGGCCGATCATCCCCCACAGCACCATACCTGCGAACGTGTCTGACCTGACGGTAGACGCATGAAACATCATGGGGAAATCTCCTTACCTGTGAGGTGACGCCAGCAATCGGTCGGCGAGCCACTTAAAGCCAGCGCCAGACATTTGGCACGCAATACGCCAACACATTCATCATACGGATGAAACAACTCGTAGCCCATGGGGATTGTCATCTCGGCGGGCTATAATCACCACGTTACCCTCGCGCACACGGCGTCGGGCGGGTGTCGCATGAAATTCACACCTCAACCTTATCGCTGCCGGCGCAAGGCCTTCGACCTGCTGATCGCGCAGTTGCCTCACCTGGAGCAGCCGATCGGACTGTTCAACGGCGCCATGGCGATCGCCATGCACGAAATGTCCGACGCCAGTGTCTCCACCGTCGACCTGATTATTCGCGGGCTGACCGATCGCATTCGCAGCCGTGTCAGGAGCGACAACGTACAGGCTTTGCTAGCCCATGCGCATGAGGTGCTTTTCGAGGAGGAAGGCTTCGCAGGCAACGTCGATGATTATCACAACCCGTTCAACAGTTACCTGCCTGCTGTGCTGGAGACCCGGCGAGGGATTCCCATCACGCTTTCACTCGTTTACAAGTGTGTGGTGGAACGACTTGGTCTGACGGTCCACGGCATCAACGCGCCGGGGCATTTTCTTGTGGCGGTGCATCACCCCGGGCAGCGCAGCCCGCTGATCATCGATCCATTCTTTGGTGGAAGAGCGATGTCCATTGAGGAAGCTGCCGACCGCGCTCAGCAGGTTATGGGCCAACCAGTTGCTCAGCCTCAGCTATTGATCCAGACGGCCACGCATCGCCAGTGGTTGCTGCGCATGCTGAACAACCTGCACGGCATTTTTGCCCAGCAACGCCGCCCCCACGACATGGCAGCCATGGCGGAGCTGCGCGCGGCACTGGAAATACCGTAAACCGCGGATTAATGACACGAAGGGCAAACACAAAACTACGCGACTTGTCGCGTCTTTTCATTCGTGTCTATTCGTGGTTTTCAAACCTTCGCCAGCCAGTGCCGTGCGTATTCGAGTCCCTGCAGGATGGCACTGGTCGGTTCCTCAATGCCTTCGAACTCGAGTGACAGGTAGCCTTTGTAGCCTGCTTTTTTGAGGTGGCGGAACTGAGCAGGGATGTCGATTGCGCCGTGACCGACGATCGCGCCGCGGAGGGCAATGTCGGTCGGTGTGGCGAACCAGCCGTGGGCTGGCATGAGCTTCTTCGGCTTCACGTGGAAGTCTTTCAGGTGCACCATGACGGCGTAGGGCGCCAGCCGTTTCACCGCCGCGACCGGGTCATCGTTGACGCACAGGAAATTGCCCATGTCCAGCGTCAGCGAGAAGTTGGGGTGGTTCACTGTCTTGAGCAGTTTTTCGACGCGATCGGCAGCCTGCATGAAGAAGCCATGGTTCTCGACGCTGGTTTTCACGCCGCGCTCCGCACCGTAGTCAGCGATCTCGCGGATGATTGGCACGACACGCTTGAGCGCTTCGGCGATTGTGCGCGGGCCGGTGTAACGGGGCAGGGCGTCGAAACCCGTCGTCACATCGTGACGCATCGATGGCACGCCCAGTTCAGCCGCGACATCCACTTCGGTCTTCAGCGCTTCGATCTGCCGGCGCAATTTCGCGGGCGGCTGAATCAGCTCGGCTGCGACGCAGTAGCTGACGATCTTCAGGCCGCGTTTTTCGCACCGCTTGCGGATAGCCCGTGCCCGCCGCACGGGATTGTCGGCGGCCTTCGCGTCCAGTCCGGCGAACTCGATCGCATCCACGCCAGTGTCGGCGATCCAGTCGATCGCCTGTTCGAGTGACTTGTTCTGTTCCGCACACCAGCGCCAGAGGCTGTAGGAGCTGATCGCAAGCTTCATGGCTAAACCTTATGTGGAGACCTTTTTCGCGTCCTTGCACAGTGTTTCGGTAAGTTAGCCGCTGCGTGATGTGCAACGCAAACGCGCAGTATTGGTCTGATGAATCGGTGTCCCTGCTGTGGTGGGTGCTGATGAATCCATACCATGCGACCAGCCGGAGTTTGCTATAATCGGCGTTCCGGTCCATTGCCGTTTTGAGGCAATCGAGGATAGTGCAACATGCGAGAGCAAGTAGCGGCTCCGCCGTCCGAACCTCAGGTGCGGCGAAGCTTTATGAAACGGTTTCTGGCACTGGTGATCGGCGGATTGGCCGTGCTGGCGCCATTGGTCCCCGGTGGGGCGGTGCTACTGGATCCGATCCTTCGGCGACGACAGGCGAAGGGAGCGACCGGCGGGGCGGACCTGGAAGGTTTCATCGCTGTGGCGAGTCTCTCGGCTTTGCCCGCTGACGGGATGCCGCGACGTTTTCCCGTGCTGGCGGACCGCGTGGACGCCTGGAGCACTCAGCCCAATGTGCCGATTGGCGCGGTATACCTGCGGCGGACCGGCGAAGCCGAGGTGAGCGCAATCAACGTGGTTTGTCCGCATCTGGGCTGTGCAGTGCGGACTGAGGCGGATGGCCACTTCGTCTGCCCGTGCCACGACAGCGAGTTCGACCCGACGGGCAAGATCATCGCTGTCACCCGGCACGGCAAGAAAACCGTCGCCCAGCGCGATCTGGACACGCTGGAGGTGCGGATCGTGGGTGACAGCATTCTGGTCCGCTTCCAGAACTTTCGTGCAGCAATTCGTGAGAAGATACCTGTTTAAGTTTGCGCGATGCGACGGTGGCCTGAATGGTCCAGCGTCGAAACCGATTGCAGATTCGAATCAGGCAGCGGAAGCCGGATCTGCATACCTCTTCACCGACTGACCATGAACGATCTGATCAACTGGCTCGATGACCGAACGGGGCTGCGCAAACTGGTTCACGCCAGCCTCTATGAACATATCCCCGGTGGGTCACGATGGCGCTACGTCTGGGGAAGCACGCTGGCGTTCACCTTCATGGTGCAGTTGATCACCGGTGTGGTGCTCTGGTCGGCCTACAGCCCCAGCGCCCAGACCGCGTGGGAAAGTGTCTACTACATTCAGTACGAAATGACCGGCGGGTGGCTGCTGCGAGGTATCCATCACTACACCGCGCAGGCGATGGTCGTGCTGCTGCTGCTGCACTTCATGCAGATTGTGATTGACGGGGCGTACAAGGCGCCGCGTGAGTTCAACTTCTGGACGGGATTGATCCTTGCGAAGCTGATTCTGGCGCTGTCGCTGACGGGGTATCTGCTGCCGTGGGATCAGAAGGGCTACTGGGCGACGAAGGTTGCGACCAACCTGATGACGAACGTGCCGTTCATCGGCGAGTATCTGCAGCGCACGGTGGTGGGAGGGGCGGATTACGGGCATCACACGCTGACGCGCTTCTTTGCGATTCACGCGGGGGTGCTGCCCGCCCTGGTTATCTTCTTCATCGTGCTGCACCTGTACCTGTTCCGCCGGCACGGCATCCACGCCAAACAGCCGACCCGTCGGCCGGATGAATACTTCTGGCCCGATCAGGTACTCAAGGATGCAGTAGCGTGTCTGGCGGTGCTGGCGATCGTCATTACGCTGGTGATCCTGCATCGCGTGAATGGCGAAGTGGGGGCGCCGCTAAGCGCCCCGGCTGATCCATCGCAGCCTTACGATGCTGCCCGGCCTGAGTGGTACTTCCTCTTCCTCTTCCAGCTGCTCAAGTACTTCGACTCACAGTTCGTGGGGGCGATCGTCATTCCCGGCGTGATCTTCCTGATCATCGCGCTGATGCCACTGGTGGGGCGATGGAAGCTGGGGCATGGCTTTAACGTGGGGGTGACGGTCGCGCTGGCGGTGGGCATCGCGCTTCTGACGGCTGAGGCGGTGCGTCAGGATGCCGCTAACCCCGAGCATGATCGCGCCATTGCGGCCGCGGCCCAGGACGCCCATCGCGCGGTAGTTCTTGCTCAGGCGCCGGCGGGCATTCCCAGCGAGGGTGCGGTGGCACTGCTGCGGAACGATCCCCTGACACAGGGGCCTCGCCTTTTTGCCGCCAACTGCGCCGCCTGTCACGGGTGGGATGGGCATGATGGTACGGGCAAACCGCTGGCCGAAGCGCCGACCGCGCCGGACCTGGCGGGCTTCGCCAGCCGCAAATGGCTGACCCACTTTTTCGATCCCGCCCAGATCGCCACGCCCAAGTTCTTCGGCAACACGGCGTTCAAGGATGGCGACATGGTCGGCGTCATCCGCGATGAGGTCGCAGGCTACGATGAGGATGAACGCGAGCTGCTCAGGGCGGTGATTGTGGCCCTTTCCGCGGAAGCCAGGCTTCCCTCGCAGCGTGAGCTGGATGAACGCGACGCCACTCTCATCAGCCATGGCCGGCAGGCAATGGATGAACTGGGGTGCCTGGACTGTCACGTCTTCCACGACCAGGGCAAGGCCCGGGCACCGAAGCTGACCGACTATGGCTCGCGTCAGTGGCTGATCGACTTTATCTCCAACCCGGCCCACGCCGA
>Ga0207864_1001828_pt1 | contig 22054 bp, 20 predicted proteins | sample HigsolmetaAR202D_FD_184834 | JGI IMG/M metagenome (GOLD analysis project Ga0207864, IMG submission 184834) | Ionic liquid and high solid enriched microbial communities from the Joint BioEnergy Institute, USA - AR20-2-D (SPAdes) (version 2) ... | reverse complement strand
CCGCCCCGCGTCCCTCCACCGGCTCTTTCCGGGAGCGCGGCTCAACCCGCGCTCCCCTCGCCCTTCACCATCTGCGGCAGCGTCGTGAGCTCCAGGACCTGGAACCGCCGCACCCCGGCCGGGAGCTGGATCTCGACCGTGTCCCCGACCTTCGCGCCCATGAGCCCCCGGCCCAGCGGGCTCGACATCGAGATGTGCCCCGCGTCGAGGTCCATGTAGTCGCCTGCGACGATCGTGTACGTGAACTCGTCGCCCGTGTCCACGTTCTTCACCGTGAGCCGCGAGCCGAACCCGACGCGGTCTTCGGGGATCGCGTTCACGTCGATCTTCGACAGCTCGTGCAGCCGCTGCGTCAGGTGGTTGATCCGCGCCTGCACGAACTTCTGCCGGTCGAGCGCCGAGTGGTACTCCGCGTTCTCCCGCAGGTCCCCGAGCTCGACGGCCTTCTGGATCGCCTTGGGCAGCGTGACGTTCAGCTCGTGCCCGAGCCGCTCGAGCTCTTCGGATATCTTGGCCTTGATCTCTTCGAGCATGGACGACCTCCGGTTCTCCCCATCACGTCGCCCGATCGCCTCCCGACGCCGTGGACGACGGCGACAATAAAAGCGACGGCCCCCCGGCGCCGACTCGCCAGGCGCCGCAGGGCCGAAGCCATGATTGATCCTGCCGTTAAGATAGCGCTTCCATCACGGAAAAGGGAGCCCTTCGTTCCTCGGGAGGATCGGCGCTCGGCCGCTACATAGCGCTGATCGACGGACCGAACCGGCCACCGCCCTGGTTCAGCTCGAGAACGGCGCCGAACACCGCCGCGCGGCGGATCACACGCGCCATTCGCGCCCGCGGACGCCGAGAACGCTGCACACCGTTCATCGTCCCGGTGACAGGGTCACCAAACCTCGACTTCGTAGCTGGCCCACCTCACGAATGAGCCGCCCTCGTTGCGAAGCCCCAGTACGGTGTTGTGCTCGCTTCCCGCCTCCTCGAGCAACGCCACGACCAGGTCCGGGTCGCCGTCGCCATCCAGATCGCCGAGCACGATCAGCGCCGACTGGATTGCCCGGTTGTGGCGCGGCGGGTCGTAAGCCGCGAAGCCCGCGGTCAATGCGACGAGCGCCGCGCCGGCGAGCGCGTGCGCGGCTCGGAGCCGGGCGCGCCGGGGGTGCACCGGATCGTTGCTTTGCATGCTATCGTCCTTCGCCAGAGGTCGAAGCCGTGATGAGTTGTTGCGTTTCCGCCCGATCCCGGTCACGCTCTGGAAGATCCGAAAAGCGGCGAACCGGCCCCCCCTTCGTTGGCGTCGACTCCCACGTTGTAGGGACCCATGGATACGCCGAGGTTTGGCTCAGGTCGCATCAGATCGTGTTCACTCCGAAGAGGGCGCGACGGCGCTTTCGTTGGCCGTGTCGAAGCGCCGCAGCGCGTCATGCGTGTGCGATGCGGCCGCAAAGACTACTGCGAACGGTCGACTGGCTCTTACGTGCGATCGACGTGGCCTTACTCGGCAGCGCGGGGGCGGCGGTATCGTGGACGAACCGAGGGGAGGCGCAGCGGGTCGGCCGACGACGCGGCAGGCCGCCGGGGCCCCGCGGGGCCCCGGAAACCGGCCGACTTACGATCATCGGCGCGGGACGCACCGGGGCAGGCTCACAAGGGGATCACGATGGTCATCTGGAGCGTCCTCGCGCTCCAGGCGCCCATCCGCTCGAGGGCGGGCGTCACGTACGCCTGGCGCGCGGCGCCGTGCGCCTCGTCGGCCGCAGGGCGCGACGGACGGATCCCCAAGTCGGCACCGGCGTCAGATCCGGATGGCTGGCTCGCAAGGTTCATCGGCTCGTTCATGGTCCCCTCGTTCAGAGATCGGTGCAGTCCGCGAGTCAAATGTAATCGTCGGTTGTCGCGACCGACACGGCCCCGGCCACGACGATCGCCTCATTTGTTCAGGTACACCGAGACGGTGTGGGACGGGGTCAGGAAGCCGGCACTGTTCACCACGACGATGTCCAGGTCGCCATCCCCGTCCATATCGCCCAGCGTAACGGAGTACGAGGAGATCTCCTCGCCGAAGGTGGCATGCGAGCCGAAGCTCCCATCACCCTGGTTGAGCAACACCGAGATGTTGCCGGAAATTTCGTTCGCCGCGACCACGTCCAGGTGCCCGTCCCCGTCCCTGTCGCCCAACGCGAGCGACCAGGGCGTCGTGGGATAGCCGATTGGTACTGTAACCAGGGTATACGTCGTGTCGACGACGAAACTCCCGGGGCCGCCCGTCGTCGCCACGCGGTAGCGGATCACCTGGGGAGGGTGCACCGGACACTCCACGAGCTCCTGCCCGATCACCACCTCCACCTCCTCGCCCGGGAAGAAGGCCGCCGGGGACGTCGTCAGCCGGGTCGTACCGTCCCCGTCGATCGAGCCGCCCGGGAAGTGCGGTCCGCTCTGCGTGCCGCGTACGGAGAACGCGTTCTGCGATACCACTTCCATTGGCACGTCGGCGGTCACCTCGAGTTGCGCGTTCCGCCCGATGAAGCTCGCACTCCCGTCCAACGCATACGGGTCCGGCGAGATCGATATCGAGGTCGGCGGCCGGGCGTTCACGAGGTATTGCGTCGGGCTCGCCAGGGGACCCGCAGTGCGCAGGCTGCAGATCTGCCGGGTCGCGTTCCCGGCGCGGAACAACCTGCCGGCGAGCACCGTCGCCTTGTCGGCCCCGAGCGACGCCGCCCGCGCCGCGAACGCCTCGCGTCCCGCCAGGGTCTGCTCCACGAGCGACTGCGTGATCTTGACCTCGTTGTCGTCCACGGCGAGGAAGAGGATGCTCACCGTGAAGGGGTCGTCGGCCGGCGTCGCCTGTAGCGGCACCCTGTAGGCGAAGGTCACGATCCCGTCGAACTGCTCCGGCTCCGGGTTCGCCGGCAGCTCGCGCGTGGTCGTGCTCCCCCTGCGGCGCACCACGAAGCCGTAGGGGAAGACATCCTCGATCCCCTCTCCCGCCAGCGCGCCGATCGCGTCCGCTTCCTCCTCCGTCAGCGCCTGCAGGACGTCGGGATTGATCGGAAAGATCGAATCCGTCGTCGCGTCCTTGGCCACGGCGCCCGTGGGCATGAGCTGGGCGGCGAGCTCCTCCGCGGCATCACCGCCGTCGAAGCGCAGGAGTTTGGAGATCGGGGTGTGGTGGAGCGTCGTGGTCGTGCTCACCGCGTAGAACGTCAGGTTCTTGCGCGGCGTGTCGTACGGCGTGCCGTTCTTCTGCGCGTTCCGCACCCGGTAGGTGGCGTAGAGATAGCGATGGCCGCCACCGCCACGCTCACCTTCGGTGAAGGTGCCCGTCGAGAGCAGCTCGAGCTGGATGGTGCCATCGCCGCCGCCATCGGTCTGGGCGGGAAGGTCGAAATCCTGAGGCGCGAGGCCGCCCGCCGCGCCGCTGCTTGCAATGGCGCGCAGCCGCTCCAGTTCGGCGACGGTCGGCGCGCTCAACGCGCTCGACGTCACCTGCCCCGTGCCGAGCCCCCGAGATCGTGATCTCGACCACCCCGAGCGGGCGCGGCGGCATACGGCCTTCTCCTCCGCCGCGGGCGCTCGGCCTCGTGGGCTCGTCCGCACAGGCGGCAAGCCCGAGAGTGAGCGCAAAGAGAGGGGGAAATACGAACGCCGGCCGTGCCTCCGGACGGCCGACTCCGACTGGGCGACGTCGCCCACGGATCCACCGCATGGGACCTCCGACTTGGACTTGGGAGTTCGAATGCGCGGACGGAGATCCTGCGGCCGTCCGTGACTCGAGCTCAACGATTCACGACGACAACAGCGGCAAGCGTGAGACCGAAGGCAAACAACTGGCGCAAAAGGTAAACAACTGGCGCAAAACGCGAAACGGGTCCGATGCGCCGGGATCGGGAACCCGTCCTCGGCCGGGAAAAACGAAAGAGCCGGCGCGTCAGCGCGCCGGCGATCCGTTGGCCGCGTGGAGCAGCTTTTCTGCGCGGAACAGCGGATCCGCGGATTGGAGCAGCTTCCCTCGCAACCGCGGCGGCAGATCCGTATTCGCCTCGAGGAACTCGCGCACGATCGCCGCGACGGCGGGGGAAGAGTGCCCGCCGAGCGTCGCATCGAGCCAGCGCTGGGGGAAGAAGATGTCGCCCGTGCGGCGTATCTCCTCGAGCAGCTCGAGGCTGGGCCGCACGTAGCGTTCGGCGTGCGCCGCGCGGAGGGGATGGTTCAGGTACGACACGGCGGTCAGCACCCACGCCTCTCGGCGTCTGTTCTCCGGGTCGGCGAGCGAGGCGAAGAACGAGTCGCGCACGGCGGTGTCCGCCGACAGCGCGGGGATCAGGAATTCGAAACGTGCGTGGCGGTCGGGGTTCTCGATCCGCGCGAGCTGGGCATCGAGGACGTCGCTCCACCCCTCGACCTCGCGGACGGCGAGCTCGAGCGCGAGGGTCGTGTAGTCGCTCTCGTCGAGCGTGACGCCGGGGACCGCCTCGTCGCCGCGCCAGATGCGGAGCAGCCGCCGGACGCCCGCCGGGGTGAGCGCGACGTCGCGGTACGCCCGGAAGAAGAGCGACTTGCGGCTGGCCGTGCCGGCGCGCTCGAGGTGGCGCCAGAGGAGCGCCTCGACCTCGGGCGCGCGGCGCGTCCGGTCGACGGGCGAGAGGAAACGCCAGTACGCGGTCGTCAGGTCGGCGACGATGCGCTGGACGTTCAGCTCGTCGCCCTCGGTCTCGAGAGCGCGCGCGGCCAGGTCGATCAGCTCGCCGGGCGGGACGAGCCCCTCGAGCATCGCATCCCACAGGGTGATCCATGCGACGCCGCGCACGAGCGGGTCGCGGATCGCCGGGAGGTGGCGCAGCAGATGGCGCAGCGAGCGGGCGTCGAGGAGGAAGAGACCGTAGCCGACGCCGCGGCCGTCGGCGAGGACGAAGTCGGGCGCAGGTAGGCCGGCCGCCTCGGCGACGTCGACCTCGGGGCCGTCGAGCTGCACGGCGATCGTGCGCACCGTGTCGGGATAGGCGAGGAGCACGTCGAGCCGCTGGCTCCAGACTCTCCCCTGGCCGCGAGGGTCGGACTGCGTGAGGCGGAGCGACGCGATGCGCCCGTCCTGGATGTCGAGCAGCGTCGCGACGGTCGGCCGGCCTGGCTCCTCGACCCAGACCGCGCTCCACGCCATCAGGTCCTCCGGCGTCCGGCTGTCGAGGATCTCGATCAACTGCGGCCACGTCGCGTTCGCGTACGCATACGTGCGCAGGTACTCCCGCAGCCCGTCCCGGAACGCATCCTCGCCCACGATCCGCTCGAGCTGCCGCATCACGATCGGCGCCTTCTGGTAGATGATCGGGCCGTAGAGCGACGCCGCGTCGTTCAGGTTCTCGAGCTCCTGGCGGATCGGGTTCGCGCCCTCGGTCCGGTCGACGCCGTACGCCAGCGGGTGGTGCGCGAGGAGGAAGCGCAGCTCGTGGTCGATCTCCGGGAACGAAGGATTCACGATCTTCGCGGCCATGAAGTTCGCGAAGACCTCCTTCGTCCAGACGTCGTCGAACCAGTCCATGGTGACGAGGTCGCCGAACCACATGTGCGCGGTCTCGTGGGCGATGAGGCTCGCGCGCCCGAGCCGCTGCGCCTGCGTGGCCGAGGCCTCGAGCAGCATCGACGACGCGTTGTAGAACACCGCGCCGGGGTGCTCCATCCCGCCGAACTGGAAGGCGGGGATCAGGACGAAGTCGAACTTGTCGAACGGGTACGGGATTGCGGTGTAGCGCTCGAGCCAGGCGAGGGCGGCGGCTTGGAGGTCGAAGATCTCGTCGCGGTTGCGCGCGACCTTCTGCTCGTCCGTCTCCCGGTGGTACATGTTCAGCTCGCGGCCGCCGCGCACCGCCGTCTCGACCTGGAAGTCGCCCGCGGCGAACGTGAACAGGTAGGTGCTGATCGGCCGGGTCTCGGCGAAGCGGAGGACGGCGCGGTCGGCGGAGACGTCGCGGCGCTCGAGCTTGCCGTTCGAGACCGCGCGCCACGCGGCCGGGATCTCGAGCGTCAGCCGGTAGCGCGCCTTGAGGTTCGGCTGGTCGAAGCTCGGAAACGCCTGCGACGCGCGGTCGGGGACGAAGAGCGCGTAGAGGAAGTCGTCGCCCCGGTTGAGCGGCTCGTCGCCGGCGGTGAATTCGATGTCGAGGTGGTTCTCACCCTCCCGCAGCGCCTCCGGCGGCAGGACGATGTGGCCGTTGACGACGTCGTAATCGACCGCGTACTCGCCCACGCGGACGGCCGCAATCCGGTCCGGCGGCTGGCGGAAATCGAGGACGAGCGGCGACTCCGCGTCGCTCAGCCGCAGCCGGATCCGGACGCGCCCCTGGATCGGCTCCGTCCGCTGCTCGGGGATCGAGAGCCGCAGGTCGTAGCGCAGGTCGGAGATCGTCCCGGCCCGGTGGCGGGCGAGCTCCCAGGAGACGCCCGGCGAAAGGTCGGGCTCGACTGGTCGATCACCTGGCGCAGGGAGCCACGCTGCCGCGGCGCCCAACGCCAGGGCGAAGATCGGGATCATGCCATCGTGCAAGAATGGGAATTTTCGGTATAGCCCGAAGAAAATGGGCGAATGGGTCGCGGGATGCAACGTTCTTGGCGCGGCGCGGCACCCCTTGTGCGACGCTGATCCTGCGCACAGCGCGCGGGAGGCCGCATGATCCGTTCGATTCTGGTGCCGCTGGACGGCTCGGAGTTCAGCGAGCAGGCGCTGCCGACGGCGGGCGCGATCGCGCACCGCGAGGGCGCGACGCTGCGGCTGGTCACCGTGCACGTCCCGACGGCGATCCTACCGTTCGGCGGGTCGATGCCGATCGAAGCGGAGGTGGAGCGGCGGGAGCGGGAGAGTGCGGAGAAGCGGCTCGGTCAGCTCGCGCGGCGAGTCGCCGAGGACTACGAGATCCCCGTCGAGCACGTGCTGCTGGACGGGCCCGTCGTCGAGACGATCGACCGCTTCGCCACGGAGACGGGCGTCGAGCTGATCGTGATGACGACGCACGGCCGGAGCGGGCTGCAGCGCGCGTGGCTGGGGAGCGTGGCGGACGGGCTGGTCCGTCGCACGCGTCTTCCCGTGCTCCTGCTCCGCCCGGGCGAGCGCGCTCCGGAGCAGCGGCTGCAGTTGGCGGCGTTCCGCCGCGTGCTCGTCCCGCTGGACGGCTCCGCGCTGGCCGAACAGATCGTCCCGGCCGCGGTCGCTGTGGCGGGCGCGACTGCGTCGGAGTTCGTGCTGCTGCGGATCGTGCCGCCTCTCGGGACGACGCAGCCCTGGGCCGCCGAGTACGCGGCGTTCGTCCAGAGTTCCGACCTGAAGCAGCGGATGGAGGAGGCCGGCGCATACCTCGACCGCGTCGCCGGGACGCTGCGCGGGAAGGGGCTCGAGGTGGACACGCGCGTCGTCCCGCACAGCCAGGCGGCGATCGCGATCCTCGACGAGGCCGAGCGCCTCGGTGCCGACCTGATCGCCATGGCGACGCACGGCCGCGGCGGCGTCACGCGCATGGTGATCGGGAGCGTGGCGGACAGCGTGCTCCGCCGGACCGCTGCGCCGCTGCTGCTGATTCGGCCGGCGGGGTGAGCGGGCGCGACGCGGGCGCCCGAGCGATCGACCGGGCGCCGGCGCCGCCCGCGCGGTCCTGACCTACCCAGCGGCGCGGGACCCGGCGCTAGCGCCCTCAGGGCACCCGCGCGGGCGGCGGCGCGCCGCGGGCGCGACGACGGATCCGGGCGCGCGTGCACGCCCGCGGCTCGCACCCGACGCGCCGGGCGATCCGCCTCCAGACCGCGTCGTGTCCCGCCGACCCGTGCTCCAGCCACGCCTCGACGTGCGCCATCTCGTGCAGCAGCGTGTCGCGCAGCTGCGCCTCGTTCCCGGCCAGGAAGAGGTCCGGGTTGAGCGCCAGCTCGACGACGACGCGCGTCCCGTCCGCCCGGCGGTGCCACCGGACGTGGCCGAGCCGCCGCGTCATCCGCCGGCTGAGCCGGATCGGCAGGTCGGCCGGGAGCCGGCCGGCGAAGCGTTCGGCGTTGAGGCGCAGGTACTCGTCCCTGAGGTAGCGACGCTGCTCGGGCGTGCCGCAGCACGGGCCAGGGCGCGGCTCCGCGGCCGGCCGCGCATACACGGCGTCGGGGTGGTCTCGCAGCGCGAGCCGGCCCCACCCCCGGATCGCGGCCACCGCCCGGGCGTGCGCTGGACTCCGGCGCCGGGCCGCGAGGAACAGCGCGATCGCGTCCAGGACGTCCGGCGGCGCAGTGCGGAAGAACGTGTGGACGTAGAGCGTGCGCCCGTCGCGCGAGAGCGAGAGTAGCCGCGTGCGGTTCGCCTTGAACCGCACGCGGTCGATCCGCCGGACGCCGCGCGTGCGGAGCTCGGTCAGGAACGATTCCGCCGTGCGGGGCGGGATGGTAGCGTCCTCGGCGTGCAACAGCGCGGCGGTCCCGTCCGCGGGCGCGACGGACGGCCCGGCCGACTCACGGTTCCGGGCGATCATCGAGTGCGGCCGCGCCGGTACTGCTCGAGCGCCTCGAGCTCCTCGCCCGTGAGCGGCGCCCGCTCCGGAATGTACAGCACCTCGCCCGGATGGATGCGGTCGGGATCCTCGATCACGGCGCGGTTCGCAACCCAGATCTTCACCCACAGCGAGGCGTCGCCGTAGACCTTGCGCGCGATGTTCATCAGACTGCGGTCGTCGTCGTGGACTGTGTAGAGGTTCGGCGCCGGGATGCGGCCGCGGTAATACCCGTCGCGCGCCGCGCGCTCCTCCGCCGTGAGCGGACCGGACCGCGGGACGACGATGACCTGCCCGACGCGGACGACGTCGGGGTCCGCGATCGCGACGCGGTTGGCGAGCCAGAGCTTCGGCCAGAGCGACACGTCGCCGTAGACCTTCCGGGCGATGTCCATCAGCCCGATGTCGTCCACCTGGACGGTGTAGCGGCTGACCGTCGGGTCGGCGGCGTGCGCCGGCTCCACGCCGCGCGGCGCCGTATCGGGCCGCGCAACGGCCGGCAGCGCCGGCGCGGGCACCCCACCGCGACCGTTCGGCGGCTGCGGCGTCGGCGCGATCTCGGCCCGGTCGACGATCCGGATCGTACGCCGCACCGGGACGATCCGCAACGACACCTCCCGCGCCTGGCCCGGCGCCAGCTCGATGGTGCTGACCGGCGTCTCGACCTCGTGGTTCGGCGGCAGGTCGAGCGGCCGGACCTCCAGCGTCCAGCGCCCGGGCCGCAGCAGCCCGAAGTCGAACGCGCCGCGGCTGTCCGTCAGGCGACGATGCACCTCCCCGTCGCTCGAGACCTGGACGAGCACGTTCGCCGCGCCGCCCACGTCCACGAGCTCGAGGTCGCCGGCCTGCTGGAACACGGACTCCTGCGCGAACCGGCGCACCGTGCCCGTCAGCCGCGCGCCCCGCGCGAGCCCGATCTCGACGCGCGTCGCTTCGTCCTCGGCGACGTCGAGCCGAAGCGGCATCTGCTTCAGCGGGACCCGATCGATGCCGGCGCCAAGCCGATCGAGGGTGAGGATCTGCGTCCCCGGCTGCACGCCCGAGAACTCGGCGACGCCTTCGTCGTCGGTCAGGACCGCCCGGTCTCCGAGCCGCACGAGCACGCCCTCGAGCCCCGCGCCGGTCTCGGCGTCGAAGACCCGCCCGACGACGCGCCCGCCGCCGCGCGTGGGGATCGGGATCGCGAACGGGATCCCGTACTCGACGATCGCGTCGGTCCGGTCCGGCGCCGGGTACGACCCGGACTCCACGCTCCGGGCCCGGGATTCGATACTGTGCCCGAACGGCAGGTTGTAGTCGATCCCGAGATCGAGGACGGTGGGGCCCCAGCGGCCGGAGTCGTCATCGCGGCGAGAAGACACCGAGAGCCGGACCCGGATCTGATCACCGATCGGAACGAACGCCTGCGCGCCGGCCAGGAGCCAGGCCTGGCCCCGCGCGGCGTACGGCTGCCGGCCCCGGAACCGATCCGTCCACACCGAATAAGACCCGCCGGCCAGACGCCAGCTCGCCCGGAGCGTGTAACGGCGAAGGTCCGACGTGGCACCGGTGAGCAAGTCCTCCGTGTTGCCGATCTCGATCTGCGGCGCCAGGGCGACGCCGCGGAGGTCCACCCCGACACGCAGCCGGGCGGAGCGCTCCTGCCGGTCGTACGGCGAGGACGCGAACGAGCCGGTACGATGCGTTTCGCGGAGCGTCAGCGTGGCGAGACCACCGTAGCCGAGCTCGACGGCGTTGGTTCGGGCGTCGTCCTCGCGGCCGGAAATCACCCGTTGACCGCTCCGGTTCACCCACGCACGGAGGGAGAGCTCGCGCCACGGGTTGACGCTCAAACTCGCGTAATCCGTCGACGTGCCCCGGTACAGCCCCGGATAGGCCGCGTCGACCCGAGAGTGGCGCGCGTGGAGTGCAACGCGAGAGCGCGTCGCCCGAAGCTCGAGTGCGCGGGCGTCGGGGCGGCCGCCGGCGCCCGCTTCGCCGACGACGCCGTACTCGGCGGCGAGCGACACGCCCGGGAGCGGCGCGAGCCGACCCTGCCCCGTCCATGTCACGCCACCGCCCGTGCCGGCGAGATTCCCATAATGCAGCCGGAAATGGGACTCGCCCCGCCCGAGCCCGACGAACGCCGCCTGCTGGGCGAAGCCCGTGCCGTAGCGACGGTCCGCGGCCGCGAAGCCGCCCATCTCGAGGAATCCGCGCGCGATGCTGCCGCCGACGCCGAAGGCATAGCGGCCGGACATCGTGAGCAGCCGCGGGTCGTAATACCGGTCGCCGAGGTGGATGTCGAAGCTCTTGCCGCGGATCTGGACCCGGTACTCGTCGCGCTCGCCGAACGGCGACGTTTCCGTCGTCCCCGGGCCGCGCAGCAGGAGATCGAGCGTGATGGCGCCGTCGCGGGTCAGCGGGCCGCGGCCGGAGAGCTCGAGCGGCGAAACGCGCTCCATTGGCCAGCCGCCGCGAATGCCCAGGCGAACCGGGAACCGGAGGGATTCGCCGTCCGACCGGCCGCCCGCGGCGACGACCTCCACCACGCTCGTTGCGGAGACGACCGGCGCGTCGGCGGCTTTCTCCGCATCCGGCGCCGGCCTATCCGCATGCGGCGCCGCCTTCCCCGCGCCGGGCCCGGTAGCGAGCACGCCCGAGTCCGCCACGGGCACGGCCCGAGCGCGCAGCGTCACCGCGTTGCGTAGCGAGGCCTGGAGACGCGCGTCCGTCTCGACGCGCGCCCGGACGACTCGGCTCTCGCCGCGATCGAGCGTGAACGACGTGGCATCCAAGCGGACCGGGAAGCGCCGGCTCCCGTTGGCGTACAGCTCGACGCCGGTCCTTACGTTCCCCCGGTTCGCGACGATGAAGCTCGCCTCGTAGACGGTGCCCGCCTCCACGAGCCGGGGCGCGTCCACCAGCGTTAGCGCCAGCGACCGGATCTCGGCCACCTCGACGACGACGGTGTCGCGGCACTGAGGCCCGGTCGGCCACCCGGCGACGGCGTCGTAAGGGATCGTGTAGCGCCCCGCGGGCGCGTCCTCCGGGACCTGCATGGCGACCACGTGGACCTCGCTCGCGCCGACCGCGAGGCGAGCGCCGCGCTTCCCGGCGCCAAGTTCCCAATCCCGCGGCAGCTCGGCGTGGGTCCACACCGAGATCGCCCGATCGCTCAGATTGGTCAGCCGGAACACCGCGCGCACGAGTTCCCCCGGCCGCACGCGCACGACGGCCGGGCTCCGCAGCTCGATCGCGAGGAGCGTGTCCTGCGCGGCCGCGGAGAGGGCGGTGCGTGCGGTGGGCGCTGCAACCGAGTCGGGTGCGACGACCGTGATGGGCGCCGCGACCGCGGAGGCCTGCGCATCGACCGCGGCGGGCGCGGCGCCGGCCGAGAGTGCAGTGCCGCACAGGCTCGCGGCGACCGCCGCTGCCCGGGTGATCAGGCCGAACCAGGAGCCGGATCGGGGTCCCACGTTGCTCCGTCAGAAGCGAAGGGTGTACTGGGCGCCGAAGATCTCCGCTCCGGTGTCCGCCGCGACGAGAGCCTCGTACGTGCCGGCGGGCAGCGCCCCCAGCCGGAAGCGCTTACGCACCGACGTGCCCGGATGGAGAATGCGCACCGTGTCCTCGAAGCCGGCCACACGTTGGCCGGTTGCGTCGTACAGCTCCACCGTGACATCCAGGGGCGAGGACCGCTCGCCGACGTTGAGGATGTCGAACTCGAGGTGGGCGGCGCCCGCTTCGTCTACGCTGAAACGAGGTTGCGCGAAGTCGAGCCGCGATTCCCCTGTCCCCTCCACGTGCGTGACGATCTGCACGCCATAGCGGACGCGCGTCGTGATCGCGACGCCGGGCCTTTGCTCCGCGGCCTTTGCGGATTCCGCCGAGCCGGGCGGCACCGCCTCGACCATCACCACGCTCCAGTAGCTCCCCGAGAGCGGCGGATCGGCGTCGGCGGGGACGTGGACCTCGTAGGTCACGGTGGCCTGGCTGCGCGGCGCGATCGTGATGAACGACGGATTGATCGTGATCCACCGCGCGTTCGAGCGCGGGACCGTGCCGGGCTCGTCGAAGAGCGACCTTCCGTCCGCGTAGAAGAGGTAGTCGGTATGGTAGAGCTTTGCCTCCTGCGGCGCGTCCGTCGTGTTTGTCACGACGATCGTCCCCGCGTACGTCTGCCCGGGCCGCGCCACGTGCTGCTGTAGCGTGCGATCCAGTACTGCGATCTGCGCCGACGCCGAACGCGGCAGCGGGACGATCCCAACCGCAGACACGAAGAAGAGAGCGACACCTCGAAGCAACTTCATCGACACCTCCGATCGGCCCACAGAGGGCGCCCAGCCGGGACGGATCATATCCGCGCTGACGGCGACACGAGCGTGAACGTCACCCCGACGGTCTGCAGGGTCACCACCCCGGCAGCCGGTGTGGCCGAAAGCGAATACCTGATCTTCAGCCCCGACGCGTTGATCCCCGGGGGAATACCGGTCACCACGTCCTGTTCCGACGTGGTGAGGACGACGGGCCCGACACTCGTCGCGCCCGGCGGCGCCTCCAGCTCGACCTGCAACGTCACGCCGGGCGGGAGCGGCGTATCCAGCCGAGCGGCGATCCGGGCGTTGGCCGCACCCGTCGGCGTCGTCACGTTGTAGGTCGTTGACTCGTCACTGACCGGATCGGGCGCGGAGCCGGGGACGGCCGTCGAGACGACCAGCGCGCCCGGGTCTGCGGTCACCGTCAGCGTCTGCGCTGTGGCGGTCCCGGGGATGGCGATCCATAGCCCGATGAGCGGCACCACCCAGCGGATTCGGTCCATCGCGCGACTCATGGAACGTGGTCCTCTATCCGCCTGACCCGCGCGCGGGAAGCCCTCACAACGGGCTCCCGCGCACCGCCGCACACCGGATAGGCCGGCAGCACTGGCGTACCGCGGCGACCCATCCGGTGTGACGCGACGTGGGTCGTCAGATGACCGTAAACACCACGGTGATGTTGGTCTGCGGCACGACCCCGGCGGTCACATCCGCCGTGAGCGTGTACGTGATCCCGAGACCGCTTTCCGCGGTCGGGCCGATCCCCGTCACGGCGTCCTGCGCGGTGGTCGTGAGATCGATCGAGCCGGTCGAGGTCCCACCCGCCGCGGGCTCCACCAACTCGATCGTCAGCGTGAGGCCGGCCGGCAGGGGCGTGGCGTTGTCGATCGCCACCTGGATGCTCCGGCCCGTCTCGTTCGTCGTGATCGAGTAGGAGGCCGTGTTGTCCGTAACCGAGACCGGCTGCCCACCCGCCGTCGCGGCGTTGATGGTCAGCGTTGGATTGCCGACGACCGCGATCTCGTTGATCGCCTGAACCTCGATGGTGACCGTCTGCTGGTCCGACTGCCCCATCGCCACCCCCGCCGACGCGAAGACCAGCGCGGCGAGTGCTGCTGCACTGCGGATGCACGTCTTCATGGTGAACCTCCCGCGTGTGAAACGTTGAGTGTCGCCGCGGAGGATTCCGCGGCGAAAAAAAGGGCCAAACCGCAGACGCGGTTCGGCCCAGCATCGGGGCACCTGCTTCGGTGGGTGACGCCGCCTTCGCCGGCCCGGCGTCACCCGTCGTACCAACTACATTGCGCTACTTCGACCTGACCCAGCTCCACACCTCCTTCGCCGACGCGCGCTTGCCGGTCTCCAGCACGCCGACCCGGTAGATCCGGGCGCCGAGCCAGAGCGTCACGCACGTCGTCGCAATGACGCCGAGCGCCGACACGATCAGGTGCAGCGCGGGCACCTCACCGATCGCCGCGCGCATGGGCATGACGACCGGCGCGGTGAACGGGATCAGCGAGCCGGCCACCGCGGCCGTGCTGTCCGGATCCTGGATCACGGCGCCCATCATCATGATGGCCACGATCAGCGGCATGAACACGGGCCACTGGAGCTGCTGCGCCTCCTGGTCCGTCGTCGCGATCGCGCCCATCGCGGCATAGATCCCCGAGTAGAGGAAGAAGCCGCCGAAGAAGAAGAACAGGAAGATCCCGCCCACCGAGAGCGGCACGTCGGGGAGGTCGGGCGCCGGGCCGCCGCCCAGACGCGCGGCGAGGGCGTCGCCTTGGGTCAGCAGGAACGCGCCGAAGCCGGCCCAGATCAGGATCTGGAGCAGCCCCGCTCCACCGATCCCGATAACCTTCCCGACCATCAGCTCCTCGGCGCGGATCGAGCTCATCACCACCTCGACGACGCGGTCGCGCTTCTCCTCCAGCACGCCGCGCATGGCCGCGTTCCCGTACAGGATAACGGCCATGTAGATGACAAACCCGATGATGTAGGTCAGGATGATGAGCGCCGCGGGCGTCCCGCTCGCCGCCTTCCCGCCGATCTTGCGCGCCTCGATGTCGACGGGCCGGAGCGCGGCGGCGACCTGCGCCGGATCGATCCCCGCCGAGCGGAGCCGCGTCCCCTGCACCGTCATCTGCACCGCGTTCTCGATGCGGGCGAGGTCCGCCATGTTCGTGGCGTTCTGCCCCTCGTAGACCGGCCGCCCGCCGTCGATCACGTCCGCGGGGAGCCAGAGATAGCCGTCCAGCTCCTCGGCCTGGACGCGCTCGACGAGCCGGGTCCGCACCGCCTCGGGATCCGCACCCGCGGAGACGACCTCGACGTGGAACCGGGTGACGCGGCTCGCTTCGTCCGCCGGCGGCACCGCGCCCAGCACCGTCGCGACCTCCCGCGCCAGCGCCTCTTCGCCTTCGGCCACGATCGCGATCGTGCGCTCCCCGCCGCCCGGCCGCATGAACAGGATCTGCAGCGCGAAGATGCCGATGATGAAGACCGGCCCGAGCACGGTCCCGGCCACGAAAGCCTTCGTGCGGACCATTTCGTTGAACTCGCGCTTGATGACGGGCCACGTCCTAGACATGCACCACCTCCTCCGTCATCCCGGCCTCCGCCCTGGCGCCGACCCGCTCCAGGAAGATCTGCTCGAGCGACGGCTCGACGCGCTCGAAGCGACGAATCTGCATCCCCGCGTCGACCACGAAGCGCAGGAGTTCCTGCGCCGTCGCGTTCGCCCGCAGCCGGACCTCGGCGACGTGCCCTTCCTCGCGGACCTGCGAGACCAACGGCGAGGCGCGCAGCGTCGACATCGCCTCGGGCGTCCACTGCTCCAGCGCGATCGCGACGTACTCGCCGCCGTGCTGCCGCTTCACGTCCCCGATCGGGCCGTCGACCACCTTCCGGCCGCGCGAGAGGATGCAGACGTGGTCGCAGATCCGCTCGGCCTGCTCGATCATGTGCGTGCAGAAGACGATCGTCCGCTCCTGCCGCTTCAGCTCGAGCACGATCTCCTTGAGCAGCTGCTGGTTGATCACGTCCAGCCCGCTGAACGGCTCGTCCAGGATCACGATGTCCGGCTCGTGCAGGACGGACGCGATGAACTGGATCTTCTGCTGGTTCCCCTTCGACAGCTCCTGCAGCCGCGCGTTCTCGCGGTCGGCCAGCCCGAAGCGCTCGAGCCAGTCGCGGATGCGCGGCATCGACTTCGACGGCGGGATCCCCTTGATCTCCGCCATGAAGGCCAGTAGCCGCCCGACCTGCATGCGACGGTACAGCCCGCGCTCTTCCGGGAGGAACCCGATCCGGTCCAGCGCCTTCTGGTCGACCGGCCGGCCCCACAGCAGGATCTGCCCCGCATCCGGGTTCAGGATCCGGAGGAGCATCCGGATCGTCGTCGTCTTGCCGGCCCCGTTCGGGCCGAGCAGCCCGTACGTCGCGCCGCGCGGGACCGCGAGGTCCAGCCCCGCGACGGCCGTGACCGGGCCGAAACGCTTCTCGACTCCGCGCAGCTCGATGACCGGCGCGGCGTCGTCGCCACGCACTTGCGTCGTCAATTCGGTCGTTCCCTGTGGTAGGTTGCCGTGAAGGTGCCGTAGCTCTCGATCGGCTGAGAAACGGTGAGGACGTCGCCTTCGAGCGTCCCCTCGGTGGAGCCGTGCCTCGGGTCGGCGGATTTCAACGTGACCCGGGTCCCGGACGCGGCGTACGTGCCCGTGGTGATGACCTCGACATCGTCCCTGCTCACGATCGAGCTATCGAGCACGAAATCGACGGCGAAGCTGGCCTCGTACGTGCCCTGCTCCAGCTTCAGCGTCCCGGATTGGATCACCGCCTGCCAGGACCCGCTCGGGTCCTGCCAGGTCACGGCGGCCGCAGGCAACTCCTCGCCGTTCACGGTTTGGAGCACGTACTCCCCGGCGACGAGGTCTTCGGAACCCGGGTCGGTGGAGTCGCCGCCACATGCGCCGACTCCCGCCACGAGCGTGGCGATCGCAAGCGCCCGCAGCATCGCGGTCACTCTCATCATGGAATGATCCCTTCGGGCGGAACGACGATAATTCCTGAAGCTGAGGTCTGTCAACGCTTTTCCCAGCGACCGCCCTCGAGCCGCCGGTCCGGCGTCAGTCGCGGCGCGAGCGTCGGCCCCGCGACGTAGGTCCAGCACGCCCACTCGCTCGCGCGCACGCCGACGCGGCGGAACAGCCCGTCGGCGACGCCCTCGTAGCGATCGAATCGCGCGAGCGCGTCCGTCGGGCATCGCCAGACCTCGCCCTCGACCCGGCCCGGCCCCGCCAGGACCAGCGCCGGGTACTCGCCATCGATGTCGAAGAGAGTTCCGTTGATCGTGGCCGTGCCCACGAATTCGCACCCCTCGAGCAGCTCGGCCGCCGCGCCGCCGCGCCGCAGGGTGCCGTACGTGAAGAGGTGGAAGGTCGCGGCGCCGTCCCGGGCCGCGTCGCCCCTGGTCATGTCCGTTCTCCTCCCTGACCGCGAGAAATCACCGCCGGCGCGGCCACGCGAGCGCGTTGCGGATCCGGCGCACGCCGCGGACCCGCCGCGCAGCGCCGTGCGCGGCCCGGGCCACCGCCGGGTGGTCGACCCGGCCGGCGAGGGTGATCACGGCGTCGTCCGCGTAGACCGAGATCCGATCCGCCTGCTCGGGCGGGAGCACGCGGTACAGCGCCCGGTCCACCGCGCGGGCCAGCTCGCGATCCCGCAGCGCCCGCCGATGCCGCTCCTCGACCCGCCGCGACACGTGATGCAGCTCGTGCGGCCACCCGCTCCCCTCCGGCTCCGGCGGGTAGAGCACGCCTCGCGGGAGCCAGTACTCCGGCCGCTCCGCATACGCGCCGCGGTACCCCTCCGGCGACCCGAAGCCCCCGCGCTCGTACCGCCCGACCGGCTCCTCGTCGTGAATCCGATGCGCGCGGCGGTACTTCCACGCCGCACGCTCCTGCGGGTGCGGCATCCACCGTCGACTCATGGCGTCGGCCTCCTTCCCTGGCGGTCCTCCCGCCCACACGCACCGCACGTTCCACACCGGGGCCGACAGGGTGCTACGACGTACTCGCGAGCGAGGACCGCGGGCGTCGACGCGACCGCCGCTACGCAGGCACCGCTTGGCCGCCGCGCCGTCGCACGACCCGGCTACGCCCCGATCGGAATCGGCAGCTCGAACACCTTCGCCTCGGGGCCCGTCGCGTCCCCGAGCCGGAGCACGGCCGGCGGCTCGACCTCGCGTCTGACGTATCCAAGGGCGATCGTCTGGCGATACAGCGGCGAGGCGCACGAGCTGGTGATACGGCCCACGGACTTGCCGGTTTCGGCGACGAACAACTCCGTCCCCGCCGCCGGCGCGGGCTCCTCGCCCAGGAGCAGGCCGCGCAGGTGACGGTTCACGTGCCCCCGGTGCAGGATCCGGACGATGACCTCCTGCCCCGTGTAGCACCCCTTCGTCGTGCTGATCGCCCGCTCGCGCAGCCCGGCCTCGAGCGGGATCACCGACTCGTCCAGCTCCGCGCCCCAGCGCGGCACGCCCGCCTCGATGCGGAGCACCTCGAGCGCGCCGTGCCCGACCGGCCTCGCGCCGGCCGACTGGATCGCACGCCAGAGGTCGGCCGCCGCGTCGGCCGGCACGAAGACGTCGTAACCCTCCTCGCCGGCATAACCCGTACGGGCGACGAGCAGCTCGACGTCGCCGAACGCGACGGACACATGCGCCTCCTCGGCGAGGCCGGGCGGGATCTCCGCGCCGGTCGCGCGCATCAGCACCTCACGCGACTCCGGGCCGAAGACGCCGAGCACGTGCACCCCCGGCTCGAGCGGCTCGACCCGGGCGAAGAGCGGCGGCACGTACTTCTTCAGGTGCGCCAGCACGCCGTCCAGCGCGGCGGCGTCGACGTCCATCAGCAGTTCACCGCCCGGCCGGCGGAAAACGCGCGCGTCCGCGACCATCTTCCCCTTCGGCGTGAGGAGCGCGGCGTACACGCCCTGCCCCTCCGGCGCGCCGGCGAGGTCGTTCGTGATCAGACCCTGGATCATCTTGAGCGGCTCGCGGCCGTAGACGCGCAGCGCGACCCGGTCCACCCGGTCGACGACGCCGGCGCCGCGGCGCACGGACTCGTACTCCGCCGCCGGGTCGCCGTAGTTCCGCGGCGCCTGCCGCCCGGAGACGCTGCCGTACCGGGCGCCCAGCTCCTCGTGGAGCGCTGCCAGCAACATCGTCTCGTTCATGGTCGGATGATTCTCCGGCGACGACGTCGCCGCGAAGCGACGTCTCGAGCCGAACGGATCAGCGGGATTCGCGGCCCAGCCGCTCGATCATGTTCCGGACCCGCCGCGCGTCCGGCGCGTCCGGCGCGGCGTTCAGGTAGGTCTCCAGATCCGCGATCGCCTCCGCCACCCGCCCCGCCCTGGCCAGCAGCATCCCGCGGTCGCGCAGCTCGCCGACCGCAGTCGGGCGAATCAGCAGGATCCGCTCGATCGCCGCCAGCGCCTTCCGATCCTCGTTCGAGTTCAGGTAGATCGCCTTCAGGTTCTTCAGCAGCCGGACCAGCACGCCCTTCTTCCCGGTCGACTCCAGGAACTCCGGCTGCAGCCGGACCAGCCCGCCGTACACCCGGTCGAGCAGCTCCTGCGCCTGGTCCTCGAAGCGGATCCGCCCGCCGTCGAACGGGTCGAGCAGCACCCGCACGACCTCGCCCTCGTACCTCACCAGGAAATGGCCCGGGAAGCCGACGCCCGAGAGCGGCAGCCCCAGTCGCCAACCCACCTCGAGGTAGATCAGGCTCAGCGTGATCGGGATCCCGACGCGGCGGTCCAGGACGTCGTTCAGGAACGAGTTGCGCGGGTCGTAGTACGCCTCCGCGTTCCCGCGGAACCGCTCCTCCTCGAAGAGGACCCGGTTCAGCTCCTGGAGCACGATCAGCGGCGCCGTCTCGTCGCCCAGCCGGTCCCGCACCCGCTCCGCCAGCACGTCGAGCCGCTGGAGGTACGGGCCCGGCACCAGCTGCGGGTACTCCTCGGCCGCGATCTCGAGCGCCGCGGCCGCGAGGTCCAGCTCCGACTCGGGCCGCGTGACCATGGCCGCGAACCGGTCCCGTGCCGTCAGTCCGCGCGAGGTCACCGCCCTACCTCCGGAAGGGTGCCGTGGATCGTCCCGAACACGCGTGCCGAGCCGCCGTGGGGCTTCGTTGTGGTCGCATGGCCCCAAAGTAAGGGGCCGACGATCCTCCCGGCAACCGGCCCCGCGCAACGCTTTCGTCACGCCGCGTCCCGGTCCTCCGTCCCCTCGTCCCGGCTCAGGTCCAGCGCCGCCGCACGCCCGCAGCTGTGACAGTACAGCACGACCGTGTAATCCCCCTCCGGCTTCGTCGGCACCGCGGTCCCCCGCTCCATGCTCGGCGCGTCCAGGAAGGCGACGACCTCGATCGTGTTCGGGCCGCAACGCGGGCACGGGACGTTCGAAGGATCCTCCAGGTACGACAGCGCCAGCGCCAGCCCGTCCTGCATGTCGAACTCTGGCGGCCCGGCCGCGTCATCGAATCCGGACCCGAGCTGATCCTTGAAATCCGACATGGCGTTCGCCTCCCCGACGAAGGGTTCGTACGACACGCAGGGCGCAACAATTATTCCCTGCATGTGGGGGGTGGGTGGATAGCGCCGGCGACGTGGGCGACGTGGGCGACGTGGGCGGTGTGGGCACAGCGTGGGCGCGGCGCGGGCGTCGTGGCGGGGGGCGGGCGGCGTGGGCGGGCGGCGTGGGCAGGGCGGCGCGGTGGCGAGCGACAGGGGTACCGGGGGAGGCGTGCGCGGCACCCGGGCGGCCGGCCAGCCCGGGCTCGGAGGTGACGCGCGGCGAAACGCAACGATCGCGAAGGCGACGCGTCGCCCGCGGCCGCAACGGTTTCGTAACTCGTTGCCCGGCGCGCACTTCGGGTTATTTTCGGGGTATCAGGTGCCGATGGGATGCGGGGGTGGAGTGGAGGCGCGATTGCACCGAACGACGACGAAACAACAACCATGAACGGAAACCTGTCGCTCCTCCGGGAGCTGATCGAGAACATCCGCGAGACGGGGATGACGTGGGCGCGGAAGCGCCGCGAGCTGACCGCGCTGCAGAACCGTCGCAAGGCGGTCCAGCTCGAGCTGCGCGACCGCCTTATGGCCGAAGCGGAAGCCCGAGGCGGGCGCCTCTCCGCGACGGCTGCGCTCGAGGAGGCCCGCGCGCACCCCGAGTACATCGCCTGCCTGGATGAGATCGCGCTGAAGCAGTTCGAGGCGGACGCCGCCGAGGTCGCCTACACCGCGGCCCGGGCGCTCTTCCAGGCGGCGATCACGGCGCCGGACGAGGCGGGGTTGCTGGCGGCGTAGGGTCGGCGGGGGGTGTAGGTGTCGGGTGTCAGGGCTCAGGGCTCAGGTGTTGGGTTTCGGGCGGCCCGACCTCCGTACCCCCGCGCTAAGTGCGACCGTGGCCGGCGCGGTGCTATCGGGGGCGTTTCGGTCGGCGGGGCGATCGGCGACGGTCCCCGCCAGTGACATGCCGGCTCGGCGGCTTGCCTATACCGCCCGCTGCAGTCCTCAATCGCACAACCATCGCCTTTTCGCGAACGGTTGATCGATTCGGTCATCTATATGCACCCAATCGCACGATCGTTGTGCGCGCCGGACTTCATTGTGCGACTGGGGTGCTATACGGCACCCAACCGAACAAAAAACATCCGTTCACCGTCGGTTGTGCATTTGGGTGCGGCCGTGCTGTCCGACGATGCGGCCGGGCCCTCGGCTTGCGCCGCTGGCTCGGCTCGCCGGCCCGCCGCCCGCGCGGCTCGTCGAGCCGGCGGTGCCGTTGCACCGCCCCAACTGAACCCACACCGTCTGGCCATGAGAGCGGGTGCGATTCGGTGGAATTATTCCACCCAATCGCACCAGCTTTCTGAGCACGGGATTTTCGGGTGCGGTTGGGTCGTATATATCCACCCAACCGCACCATGAACGCGACCCCGGGGGCCGCGGGTTCAGTTGGGTACCACGCCGGAACGAGGGCTGAGCCAGCGAACCCTCTCCCGCACACCGGAGAGCGCGCCACACCGCCGGCAAAGAAGCCGTACACCGCCCAGTGGCCAGCAGCGCCCCGCTCCCGCCGCCACGGGCGGCCACTCCCGCGGCCGCAAGGCCGCCCCCCCACCCGCGCCGGCCAAAGGCCCGGCGCCCCCGCGCGCGAAGCGCGCCCCTCCC
>Ga0207864_1001827_pt1 | contig 22056 bp, 23 predicted proteins | sample HigsolmetaAR202D_FD_184834 | JGI IMG/M metagenome (GOLD analysis project Ga0207864, IMG submission 184834) | Ionic liquid and high solid enriched microbial communities from the Joint BioEnergy Institute, USA - AR20-2-D (SPAdes) (version 2) ... | reverse complement strand
GGCTCGTGCAACGGCTGATCGAAATTCCGTCGCTGATCGAAAAGACGCTGCATCTCGATACGACGATCAAAGAGCTCGCCAAGCGCTTTGCCGACAAGCATCACGCGCTGTTCCTCGGGCGCGGTCCGATGCACCCCGTGGCGATGGAAGGCGCGCTCAAGCTCAAGGAAATTTCCTATATTCACGCCGAAGCGTATCCCGCCGGCGAGCTCAAGCACGGCCCGCTCGCGCTCGTCGATGCCGATATGCCCGTTATCGCCGTTGCGCCGAACAACGACTTGCTCGAGAAGCTCAAGTCGAACCTGCAGGAAGTGCGCGCCCGCGGCGGCGAGCTCTACGTGTTCGCCGATCCGGATGCCGGGCTCGAATCATCCGAAGGCGTCACCGTCATCACGATGCCGAAGCACGTCAGCCACTTCCAGGCCCCGGCGATCTACACGATCCCGCTGCAGCTGCTGGCTTATCACTGCGCGATTCTGAAAGGCACGGACGTCGATCAGCCGAGAAATTTGGCGAAGTCGGTGACGGTGGAGTAGGTCGCAACTCTGGAGAAAGACCATTTGTGCGTCGAAAATAAAGTCGTTTCCTTGGGAACATAGTCCTTTCCTGGGTAACAAAGTCGTTTCCGTGGGAACAAAGCCGTTTCCCGCAAAGAGTGGAGTGTGAAATCGATTGAGTCGACCAGACAAGCTGCAGGTCGCTCAGCGCTATCCGCTCTCAGAGTCGGCAGCGAGAACCGACAAGAAAGTTTTGACTTAAACAATGCGGATCAATGTGCTCGATGGAAAGCCGTCGACACAAAAAGTGTTTCCGCCGTTTCAAAGCGCTCCACCGTACCTCGGATGAGCGAACCGAAATTCAATCGTTTCGATTGGTTGGCGATCAAGCGATCAACCTCGCGTGCAAGTACATGCGCGACCAGAGATGGGAGGAGCCTTACATGCGCAAGTATTTTGCTCACGTTCGGTCGGCTGCCTTTGTAGGCATTCTCGCCGCGTTTCGCGCGCGAGCGCACCTGAGCGGTGCTACGGCGCGAAGTTCGTCGCCCGATTTAATCGATTGAAGCCAGGACGGAGCGTGGCATCATCGTCTGCAATATGTAACGGGGAACGCTGAAACTCCACCCCTGCACGTCAGACTCAGACAAAACTGAAAGCTAGTACGCGGTGACGTAGACGATGCAGCGGCCTGCGCTTTGCGCGCGCCTCAACGAATTCGGCAGATGCCGTTACAGATCTCGGACGCCCCCGCATTCATTCGCGAAAGCGATCCTTTGGTGACCGTGGCCACGTTACCGCCCAATCCGAGAACCGCGCCGTTATAGCTTCAGGCGTGAACACTCAAGCGAACAGGATCACAGATCCTTACCCTCGCACGCTGTTCGAGCTGCTTTGCTCTACGCACGCGCTTAGTCGTCCACGAGCGGGACATCGGGATCTGGCCATTCGATGTGCGCGCCCTTCAGCTGGTCTGGGCGCAGCAACAGCATCGCCTCCGGCGGCACTGTCCCACTTGCAACAAGGCGTCGGTCTCGCTGCTGGGAAGCGCGCTTCATAGCCCGGGCGCGCTTTGGGGAAATTGCGCGGATTCGAGAACGCCTGGATTTCTTAACCATCGCTGATCCCACGCTCGGTCACCACCCCGCCAAGCGGTCGGCACTCAACGCGCCACTCATCGTGGTCGGAACACGATGGCTCTGCGCAGCTCGAGCGCCACCGAAATCGCGACAATCCGCGACGCTTCTTGTGGTACCAATTACGGTCCGATGTGCGGAGCCGAAGCACAATAGCACGATTTCGCGCACACGTGGATGCCGCACGAGACTCCATTGCGTCCCAGGTGAGGCTAAGCTCAGGTATCGTTCTCCGGCTTGCGACCATCAGAGCTGATGATCATTTCCAAGCAATGACCACTACCGAAGAGGACTCCCTCAATCAATAGTACCGCCGCCGCCCGAGGATTTCGTCGTCAACTACGAGATCAGTCGAGACAGCATTGTCAGGCCGCGCCGAGTGCCGGAATATGAGCCGGTACTCGGGCGGTAGCACGGCGAGGCCCGCTTCGGAGGAGGCCAGCGCGGGAGGCAGCATTTCTTGAAACGTACGCCGACCGGAAGGCGTCAGCTCGACATCGACGGCTCTCTTGTCGACGAGTGAAGACTCCCTCTTCACCAACCCTCTTTCTTCGAGCCTCGGCATCATCTCGTTGATGGTGCTGCGATCGATTCTGATGAGCTGCGCGTTATAGGAGGGGCAAAGGGCGGGGGGATGCAGGACGAAAAGGTAAGGGGCTGCCTTCAGCGGGATATCTTGCGAGTTTCGGGAGGGCAGCGGTGAAGCCTCGCCTCACTGCCGCTTGCCATTCGATGGAGTGGAAGAAGGCTGCTCTATTCACTCCCACGCAGCTTTCCACGCACCTCGTCTGCCCACATTGCACGAGCGCGCCCGCCTTTGTGCCGACCTCCATGCGGCGCGCCCACTGCGCGAGCTGGCCGAAGGTCGCTCGTGGCGGTATAGATGAGAAGACGCGCCATGTCCCGATCCCCCTGGGGCACGTACAGACGCTCCCTCAGGAATGCACACGAGGAGCGGCGCCGACCTACACGAAATGCGCCCGGTGCGATACTGCCGTGCCGGACGAGCCGGCCGAAGATCGCATGCCGTATTCAACGTGCGGTTCGAAGTCTCGTAAAGTGCACGTATTCGTCGAAAAACAAATAACTCTTCGCGGCGGTCTCGCTACAAAGGCAAAACGCGATGGTGAGCGGAAGCCATTTATCGAGGACATGTCTGTTCCGTAGTTCTCCGTAAGCCGCCAAAAGTTCGTCCAGCGGGAGCGCGTGATCGATCGTGAGAATGACCGATACTTTGAGCGCATCACCGACCATGAAAGCGGTGAGGTAATCCACGAGATCGAAGAGCCGCTTTCGCAGCACAGAGGTCACGACAGTGCGAAACTCAAATGATGGGTACTCCAACCGTGGTGCCAGCGGCTAACAAGTGGTTGCAGCGGACCGTGATCTCCTGACACGTGCATCGCAACACGCGGACCATTGCATTATGCGCTTGTCGCGCTAGGTACGTGGTCGCGCGACGGCTGAACCGCGGCGTTAGGCTGACCTGAGATTGATTCTTGTAGCCAGTCCGGCTGTGAGTTCCCATGGTACGTTTGGGCCTGGAGAACTCAAACGTGAAGAAGAAGCGGTATACGGAAGAATAGATTATCGGCACCCTTCTAGAGGCTGAGGTGCCTGGTGCGCAGATCCGCGCCCTGGTTCGTAACCACAACATTACCGAGCACACCTTCGAGCACTGGTGTAACAAATGCGGCGGCATGGAGGTCTCCGACACGCGCAAGCTGAAGTCGCTGGAGGCTGAGAACGTGAAGGTGAAGAAGCTCGTGGCTGAGCAACTGCTGTCGATTGAGACGCTGAAAGAGTTCTCGCGGGGGAAATGAGAACCCGTTCGCTCGACCGTACGGTAAGCCTGAGTTCATCCGCAGCGACAAAGGCGCCGAGTTCACGGCGAATGCCGTGATGAAGTGGTTACGCGATCAGAACGTCGCTCCTGCCTACATCGCGCCCTGTCGGCCATCGCAGAACGACTTCTTCGAGAGCTTCCATGGCGAGCTGCGCGATGAATGTCTGAATCGTAAGTGGTTCCGAGATATTCGCGACGTACGCGTGCTGATCGAACGTCAGCCGCGATTCTACAACCATCAGCGCCCGCACAGCGCGCTGAACTACCGAACACCTGCTCGGGCTCGACAGCAGTCGATCGAGGAAAGCAAAATCGAGCCAAGATTCACGGCTTAGATGGCTACAAAATCCAACCTCAGGTCACGGGCCTTCAAATTGCCGGGCCGGCTATCCGCTAATGTCGATGTTATCGCCTGCGCTCAGGGGCCACGGGCCGCGTGGCAAAACCCCACGGAGTTGATTGCGATATCTAAACGGGTATTATTCTTCGGGCCCTAGTACCCATCAGAAGCGGTCATAAGTCGGATAAATAGATGAGGCGAAGGAGCCTGCGCAGGGCCAGCAAGAGTGTAGCAGCGGATCTTGGCTCGGTTTCCGCGGACCAATTGCTGGCCAGAGCTACTCTTGCGGCGAAGATCAATAAGCTCATCGAAGACCGAAAGCTAAGCCAAGCGGACGCGGCTGAGATTCTGGGTATGCCTCAGCCGAAGGTTTCCGCAATTCGCAACTACAAGCTGCACGGAATTTCTCTTGAGCGCCTAATGAAGGCACTTGCTGCGCTCGGTCAGAAAGTCGAGATCGTCGTACGCTCACCAAGTCGGCGAGAAGGGCGATTTTGAGTCGGCGTGATGTTGCGGGCGAGATCTATTGTTGCAAGCTTGCTGTGACGCTCTAAGGGCACCAAAGCACATCTGTAGGCTTGGAATGAGAGAGCAAACATCAACAAGGGGCGAGCAGGTTACCGCTGTGCTCAATAGGTGCGGGCAGAATCGGTCCCAGCAGACGACTACGGTGCGGCCGTTCTTTGGATACTACGGGGGGAAGTGGCGTGACGCCCTGAAGCATTACCCCGAGCCTCAGTTTGACACCATCGTCGAGCCTTTTGCGGGATCAGCTGGATACTCGCTACGGTACTACACACGCAATGTGATTCTCTGCGAGATAGATCCGGTGCTCGCTGGCATTTGGAAGTATCTTACGCGCGTTAAGGCGAGTGAAATTCTCGCCATTCCAGATCTCAGGGGCGAAATGACTGTGGATGACCTCCCGATCTGTGAGGAGGCGAAGTGGCTCGTTGGGTTTTGGATGAACCGGGGCGTTTCTTCTCCTCGTAAGTCACCATCCAAGTGGATGCGGGAGAGGATTCGACCTGGATCATTTTGGGGGAAGCGCGTTCGGGAAACGATTGCATCTCAAGTGCATCTCATCCGTCATTGGAAGGTTTATCACTGCAGTTATCTCGATTGTCCTACGCCGCGCGCAGCCACCTGGTTCATTGATCCGCCGTATCAGCTCGCAGGTAGACACTACAAGTTCGGATCAGATGACATTGACTACAAGCAGCTCGCGGTTTGGTGTAAGTCACGGCCTGGACAGGTCATCGTCTGCGAGAACGCGGGGGCGGATTGGCTTCCGTTTCGCGATATCGGAGACGTGAAGACAACCAGATCACAGCGGCGTTCAAAAGAAGTGATCTGGGTTAGAAGCGCTCGAGTCGTCGATCGAGGTGGCCAGCGGCTGTTGCGAACTGGAACATGAGCGCCATCACGGCAGAACTGCACAAGGCATTTCTGCGCCCACTTGACGATCGGGTGCTTCGCCATAGCGATGTGAAAGAGAAGCCGCTATTAGTTGATCTCGCACTTCCGTTACCGCCTCGCTTACGAGTGTACATGTACAGCCTAGTCGTCGGCGGAAAGCACCGGCGGGGTGAATACAAGGCGGTACTGCGTGTGCCCGGGCAACCCGTAGGCGAGTATGACTCGTTCGACCACTCAGGGGATCGATTGGCGATCCTTGTCGCCTACCACGACGATCTAGATGTGTTTGTGTTCTGGGACGCGAGTCTACATCCGCAGTTTAAGAACGGCGGGAACATCCAGGTGAAGGATGCCACTGTGCTGAGGGCTGCTGCCACGGGACATGCAGAACAAGTCCGGTCTCTATCAGGTGGAAAACGTGAACTCGTAATAGCGTGCCGGTCATACAATCTCGCGGCGGCTATCGATGCTCGCGTGAGCAGGACCGGCGACACGGAGGATCAATGGGGCCGCTGTCCGAACTGACGCTGAAGACTGCTTACCACAAGGGACGTGATGACCTAGCAGAGCATTTCTACCTGCCATGTATGCGGCGATCGGTCGCATACGATCGCGCTGTCGGATATTTTCGGAGTGCAGTGTTCATCATCGCATGGAGTGCACTTCGAGATTTCGTGGCCCGGAATGGCAAGATTCGCATTCTCTGCTCACAAGTTCTCGCCGCTGAGGACATCGATGCCCTTGAGCGTGGTTACTCCGCCCGTGCAGATGACTCCCTCAGCGCAAGACTTCTAGAAGAGGTTCGCAGCCTGCTGCGAGAGGACGTCTTGCGCGAGCCTGCACGTGTGCTCGCCGGGTTGGTAGCGAATGGAACCATTGAGCTGAAGATCGCAGTATTGCGCGACTCGGACATCACTAAAGCGCAAGGTCGCATCTTCCATGACAAGTTGGGCATATTCCGTGACGCATGCGGAAACTTCGTAATCTTCAAGGGATCGATGAATGAAACATGGAACGGACTGGCATCCGACGGAAATCTTGAATCGATAGATGTTGCGGCGAGCTGGATGGGTGCTCGCGACCTAGAGCGGGCCCGAAACGAAGATAGCTACTTTTCCGATCTTTGGTCGAACAAGTATCCGTCGCTTCTTGTGCGCCCGTTTCCGCTTGTGGCTAAGGAGGAGCTGGAACGTGCGGCCGATGAAGAGTGGGATACGATCCTTGAACGCCTTCTATCGAAAAGCACGAAGCAACAAGCGCAGGTCGATGCTCGAGGTCGCAGCTTACTGCCCCATCAGGCTGCAGGACTGGCTTCATGGAAGGCTAACGAACGTTGCGGGATCCTCGAGTTCGCAACCGGAAGTGGCAAGACCTTCATCGCGATCAATGCAATCCGCGACGCCATTCAAGACAACCGAGAGCCCGTCGTTGTTATCGTCCCGGATCAAGTACTGTTCGCACAGTGGTACAAGGAGATCGAGGACACGCTTTCCGATCTGCAGGTGCGCATCCTTCGGGCGGGAGCCGGATATGACAATTGGCGCCACCATCTATCCCTGTGGACGGCGCCCGGCGAAGAACCGCGAATTGTGCTTGCGACAGTACAGACTGCGGCTAGCAACGATTTCCGTTCGCGGGTCTCTGGCGGTAGGCATCTCTTACTCGTAGCTGATGAGGTTCATCGCTTAGGATCACCGCGCCATCGCGAGATCCTGGATGCGGCTCTATTCGGTCCACGGCTCGGGCTCAGCGCAACTCCAGAGCGTGCCGGTGATCCAGTGGGCACGGCTGCTCTGATCTCATTCTTTAAAGGTATTCTGAAACCGCCCTACACGCTGGCGGATGCCATACGTGACCGTGTGCTCTGTGGCTACTTTTATAGACCCCACACTGTTGATCTCTCAGAGGACGAAGCGAGGGAGTGGCGAGCAATCTCCGCGGAGATATCGCGTCTATATGCCCGTCTTGCTTCCGGAGAAAATACTCAGGAATTATCGGACCGAATACAGCGCCTTCTAATCCAGCGAGCACGGATCGTGAAACAAGCCGAGGCGAAAGTACGCCTTGCGGCCGATGTACTTAAGAAAGAGTTCCAGCGGGGTCAGCGCTGGATCGTCTATTGTGATGATCTGGCACAGCTTAACCGTGTTAGCAGATCCCTTTCGGAAGTTGGTATTCAGAATCTTCCCTTTCATTCTCAAATGGAAGGGGACCGAGATGAAACCCTCAAGTGGCTTGACAAGCGTGGTGGCGTGGTAGTCGCCATCAAATGTCTTGATGAGGGGGTGAATGTCCCTTCAGTAACTCATGCGCTGATACTCGCCTCGTCGAAGAATCCGAGAGAATTTATCCAGCGGCGTGGGCGAGTGCTTCGTAAGTCTCGTGGTAAAGCCCTCGCTTATGTGCATGATGCCTTAGTGCTGCCGCCAAGGCCGTTGGAGGTGCAGGGCGGTGGGCACGATCCCATTATTGCCGGGGAGCTTGCGCGCGCGGTCGAGTTCGCGCTTCATGCGGAAAACGCGGCTGCGGCTTCTGATCTCCAGCAAATCGCGGTGCAGGTAGGAATTGATTGGCGAAGTCTAATAAGGGAGGGGGTGGAAGATGCGGACGACTGACTTGTCAGATCTCCTGAAGGCAGTCGAGTCAATACGGTCTGAAATGCATCCAGATCTGAGCCGGAGCTTTCTCGAAGCCGTGGTTGCGGCGGAAGAGGCCAATCCTGAAGACGACGACGGGGCGATGAAGGCGATAGAGGCTGCCCTTAACGCTGCGCTTCGTAGTGACGGAGGCGCCTAATGCTTCAGCTCAAACGACTAGAGGTCCAGGGCTTCGGACCCTTCGCCGACCCACAAGTAATCAACTTTCCAACCTCGCCGGGTGTCACGGTCATCTACGGCGAAAACATGCGAGGCAAGACATCCTTGCTAAATGCTATTCGATATGCGTTCTTCGGTACCGTGCTCGGCCGAGGGTCAAGGCCGCGACGACTGCATACAATTAGCAACCGTGACCTTGCTGCCGAGGGGCGCTTCGGGTTCACGGTCACTCTCGAATTTAATTACGACGGACAAGAGTACGAGCTCGTGCGGGAGTGTCGTCCTCGCGTGGCAACGCCAACTTGCGACCAAGATTACGCGCAGGACGTGATGCTGCGCCGAGGAGTCTCTGCACTTGGTCCGCAGGAAAGAGAGCGGGCGTTGCAGATGATCTTTCCGTCAGAGGTGTCCCGCTTCTTCCTCTTCGATGGAGAACTTCTGCAAGAGTACGAGGAGCTACTCATCAACGAGAGCAGCACAGGACGGCGGATCTCGGAAGCAATCGAGCGAATTCTTGGACTGCCCATCCTCAAGAGGGGACGAGCGCATCTCACGCAGTTGTTTGAGGAGGCTGATAGGCAGGCTGCCAAGGAGGCCTCGCGACATCAGGAAACTCAGGCGTTGGGAACGGCACTGGAGCAGGTGACGGAACAAAAGGAAGCTCATCGTAAGGAACTTACGCGTTTGCAGAATCAACTCGAGGACTTGAACGATCAGAAAGCCGAAGTAGAACAGCGGCTACAATCGCAGCAGAAGTACGCAAGCATCCTGGAGAACTTGGATGCTGCCCGCGCGAGACTTGAAGCCGCGAATGGCGAGATGGGGAGCGTTCGTGGTGAGCTACAGCGAGCAATGGCGGATGCGTGGCGCTCTTTGCTCAGAGAGTCAGTTCGAGCGGCGCGCGAAGCTGCTCAGCGTGACGTGAAAGGTCAGCTAAATGCACTAGTTCTTTCGCTGCGACAAGAAGCTATCGCAGATGGTCATTGCAAGACATGCGATCAAGACCTGTCGCAGGAAGTTCGACAACGGCTAAAGACTACCGTCTCGGCAGACGTCGCGAAGACTGTCGAGGAGACGTTTGGAGTCTCTGGCGCAATGTCACGGCTTGCAGATCTGAGCAAGTTTCAGGAGATGGACAATTCCGGTGAGGTTCGACAGCTCTTCCGGCGCTTACGTGCGTTGGAGATGGAAACTGTAACGCTCAAGGACACGATTGCTGACCTACAGGCGGACCTTGCGGAATCCAACCCGGAAATGCTTCGAAGCACGAAAGCTTCTTATGGAGAGATTATCGAGCGCATTTCCATAGTAAAGCGAGCAATTGAAAATGAAGAAAAAGCAATTGGGGAGAAGGATCAGAGCATCCAACGCTTGAAGAGAAAACTGGAGGCTGCAGGCTCGCCTAACTTGCGCGCCACGCAGGTTCGGGCAAAGATGCTGAGAGATGCTGCGGAAGTGTTTTCAAGCGCTATCGAGCGTTACAAGTCAGATCTTCGGGTCCGAGTGGAAGCGACCGCGTCTCGTCTATTTCGGCTCATGACTACCGAGAAGCAGGACTACGACTGTCTAACCATCAACGAAGGGTATGGGCTTACTATTCGTCATAGGGATGGTAGAGCAGAAGATGCGCGTTCAGCAGGAGCGGAGCATGTCGTCGCGCTCGCATTGATGGGGGCACTTCAGCACAATGCGCCGTTACGTGGACCGATCGTAATGGACTCCCCCTTCGGCCGTCTCGATGAGGAGCATACATCCAACGTTATCCGGACGCTTCCGGAAATGGCAGAACAAGTCGTCCTTCTCGTATATGAAGCCGAGGTTGGCAAGGCGAGAATGCGAGATCTTCTGGGTTCAAGACTGTTGCGCGAGTACCAGCTAGATCGCATCTCGTCCCGTAGAACATCTGTACGTGAGATCAAGTGAGGTAGCGTCAATGGAGCGAGATCGCGAGACGATTGGGTTGACGCCGGAAACGCAAGCTATGCTGGCCAACATTGAGGAGCGAGGATGGTTCATGGAAGGGCAGGACATCGCTCGCTTCTGTCTAGCGTATGCAATACGAGCTAAAGTGCCGGAGGGAACAACGCCGGATACGGAAACTCGTTGGGCTGCGGGAAACTTCGACAAGACAGGGGAGATCCGGGCGTTGTTGGCGGCGCTATATCCGGCCTGCAAGACACCAGTCCGCCTCATGGAGCATCTTGTGAATGAAGGTCTGAGATTAGTAGCAGCAAGAGTTGCCTCCAGCTCTGTCGGTCCCGCAGAACTGATGGATTAGCGGGTTGTGGCTGTAGTTGGATGTCCGCAAGGGCGGTGAGCTACTTCGATGTCGGACACACAAAAAGGCATTCGGCACGTCAATTGGCGCGAAGCGCTGGTCAAGCGCGGCACTGAACTAACTGAGGCAGATCGGCGGTTGTTATCGCTGCTTGCCGACGGAAAGAGCACACCAGAGATCGCCCGGGAACTTGGAACCAACCGAAGTGCAGTTTGGCGACAGGCGGTTAGATTGCGCTCTTGGATCGGTGAGTGAAAAGCAGACCACTCAGCCGAGTGCCGGATAACTTCGCGCGTGGCGAAAATGGAGGCGGGAACAAGATCGTGGTTTCCGTAAGTGGGCGTCTTGAGGATGACGCACGGAGACGTTCCTAGAGAAGACGTTCTAGGGTTCTTCAATCGCAATGTGACCAGCGCGTACTCGCGAGGTAAGCAAATCGCTATTCGTGCTCGGAGCAGGGTGTAGAACAGAACTTCACAGGACTGGTGAACAAAGTCAGGGGAAATAATGATGCTTAGGGCCGCGCGTTTCCGCGTTCAGAACTTCCGAAACATCGATGACAGCGGCTGGATTCCCTTAGAGCGCGTGACAAACTTCGTCGGGCGGAACGAGTCCGGCAAGACGGCGCTTCTGAAGGCGCTCCACAAGTTCAATCCAGCGACGCCCGAGCCCTATGATCCGCAGAAGGAGTTTCCGCGCGACCGCTATACGCGCGACTACATCGCGAAAGGTGCAAAGGGCGGCGACTGGCCCGTCTGCTCCGTCGCCTTCGTCCTGCCGGATGACCTGAAGGACCAAATCGCCGCACTTCTTGAGCCGGGACAGGCAGCGCCCAATGAAGCCGTCGTCACCCGCTACTATGACGGCTCGCTGCTGATCGAGTATGACCCGGAGATTGAAGAGAAGGATCTGACTCCGGATTCGATCGTCAAGGCGCTCGGCACGTTCGCCAGTAGCGCTCGGCGTCTTGCCGCGCCCACGCCGCAACAGGAGGAAGCGACAGCCAGTTTGCGCACCACTCTCGCGGAATGGGCGACCGGCTGGCAGGAGAAGCTCAAGGCTGCGGGCGATCTTCGGAATGCCGAGGGAGCGAAACTGCTTGGCGCGCTTCGCAGCGAAGCGGAAAAAAAGAGCAATCCGCAAACGGCCGACATGGTTGAGACGCTTCAGGCCGCGATCGAGCCGATCCTTGAAGCTGCCAAACGCGGCCCCGTGCTGGGCCGGGTTGATGAGTTGATCAAGGGTAACCTACCCGTTTTCATCTATTTCGAGAATTACGGCGTTCTCGACAGCGCGGTATGGCTGCCGCGCTTCCTCGAAGACCTTGCTCGCAACATGACTGACGCCCGGGTGAGAACCATCAGCGCCATGTTTCGGCATGTCGGCCTAGATCCGAAGGAAATTGCGGACCTCGGCGCGGAGGAAGCGCGGAACGTACGGCAGGCGGGCAACCAGCCGTCCAAAGACGTGATCACCAAGGATCAGCGCCGGAAGGAAGAGCGGGCGATCCGGCTCAATTCCGCGTCGCTTGACATCAGCGAGCGGTTTTCCGCCTGGTGGTCGCAGCGGCGGCACAAGATACGCTACCATGCCGACGGTGATTACTTCCGCATCTGGATCGCCGATGACCGGCGGCCTGGCGTGGAGATCGAGCTGGAAGCGCGCAGCAAGGGCTTCCAGTGGTTCTTTTCTTTCTATCTAGTCTTCCTTGTCGAGTCCGACCACGGTCACAAGGACGCGATCCTGCTGCTGGATGAGCCGGGTCTTCACCTGCATCCGACCGCGCAGCAGGAGCTGATCGCGTTTTTCGAGAAGCTGTCGGAGAAGAACCAGCTTCTTTATTCGACGCACTCGCCGTTCCTGATCGACGGCGAACACCTGCATCGGGTCCGGCCCGTCACCGAAGATGAAACCGGGCATTCGCACATCAGCGTTGAAACCTGGCCGAAAAATCGCGAGACGATCTTTCCGCTGCAAGCCGCCGCCGGTTACGCGATGGTGCGCGGATTGTTCCAGCACGCGAAGAACGTCCTCGTCGAGGGCATGAGCGACTACTATTACCTGCATGCGCTTTCTCAGCAGTGCGCTGCCGTGAAGCGCGCTGCCCTTCCGGAGGACATCTATATCACCGCCTGTGGCGGCACCAAGCTTGTCGGTCAATTCGCCTCTCTGTTTCTTGCGCAGCAAGTTCGGCCGCTTGTCCTTCTTGACGGTGACGACGCCGGGCGCGTCCGGCGCGACGCCCTGATGAAAGAACTTTACGCCGGGCACGACAGCGGCATCCTCATGCTTGACAACGTGCTCGGGCGTGCGGGGCAGGAGGTCGAAGTCGAAGATATTCTTGGCGAAGACATCATCCTGCCTGCTGTTGAAGCGGTCGTTGGCAAGGCGATCAAGATGACCGAAGCAGACCGCAAGGCGGGCAGCCTTCCGAGCGCTATCAAGGCCGCCGCCAAGCGTCAGGGCGTTGATCTGCCCGACGGGTGGAAGGCTTCCGTTGCCATCCATCTTGTATCGGAGTGGGCGGAGAAACGGAGGCGGCTTCCCGATGATGTTCTCGCGCAAGCCGAGGCGCTCTTCAAGAGTATTGCCGAGCGGTTTGCCGCCGGGCTCTCAACGGGAGTTTAGGCTGCCATCGAAGGGCGGTGATGGGTGCGCGCGACGTCATGGCATCAGCCGCTGGCTGATCTCGCTCGAGGTGCGGCATGGCCGGGGTGAGTTGCTCTTGTTATTTTCCGACAGTTGGCTGATTTCAGCCCGGTATCGTAGCGAATAGATGCCGGGCGCAGCCACCCGGGTCTCCGGGGTAGATTGGCAATCGCCAAACCACCAACTACCAGGAGAACCCAGATGACTACGCTCTCCCAGAGTACCAAGAGAACGCTACGTCACGGCCTTGAGACGCGCCACAAGCGCCTGCTGCGCCTTGAGCAACACGCGCAGGGCGACACCATCGTGCTCAGCGAGACACAGATCCGCCTGCTCGAGCGGCACTCCGTCGAGTTCCGATGCCGACATGTGGAAGCGTCCCGACCCGGAGAATTGCTGAATCAGGACACCTTCTACTGGGGCACACTCAAAGGTGTCGGCAAGGTCTATGTCCAGGTCGTCATCGATGTGTTCTGCTCACTGGCCTTCGCTAAGGTCTATACCTCCAAGATGCCGGTGACCGCCGCCGATCTGCTCTACGATCGCGTCCTACCGTTCTATGAGGCGCTCGGCGTGAAGGTCGGTGCCGTGCTCACCGACAATGGTCGCGAGTTCTGCGGTGTGCCCGAGCAGCACGCGTATGAGCTGCTACTGGCAATGGAAGACATCGAACATCGCACTACCAAAGTCCGAAGCCCTCGCACCAATGGATTCGTTGAGCGTATGAACCGCACGCTTCTCGATGAGTGCTTCCGCGTCCAGGGCCGGCAGACTTGGTACATCGGCATCGATGAGATCCAGCGCGATCTCGATCGCTTCCTGCGCTATTACAACCTCGAGCGCAGTCACCAAGGCTATCGCTTGAAAGGTCGCACGCCGGCTCAGGCGCTCATGGAAGCGCTCGGCATCGTCGAGATCCCCGACGTTGTTCCAACAGAGGAGGCTAACGAGCCGCTGCCAACGGCTGCTTGATGACTAACCCGGAGATCCGGAGTGTCGGGTAAATACAAGACTTGTACAGCCGGGGGCATCGACGAGCGACAGTGTTCACATATGCATCTGCGCAAAGACGAACTCATCAATTCAGCCCATGCGTTCTCCCTGCCAGTTATGTGAAGTCGAATCCTGGCCGAGACGCCTTTTGATTTAAAATGAAGGCGTGGAGCAGGTCTCGCTGAACCCGCCGCAGCAGGGCGTGAGCCTACGGCAAAGAGGCGACATTCCCATTCGCTCCGCGTAACAACAAGTAACGGCTTACGATGGCCCGTGGTCGAACGACCACAAACCGCGCTGGGATAAGTGCTGCAGCCTAGGCGCTTCGAAAGCGACCTCGTGTCGCCAAGGAGTGCTTTTGTCTGCTCGAACAACAACAACGAACGGCGCGTCCGCTGAATCTCTTCGCGAGATCCTGCCTGAGTGCGTATTCCACCTTGATCAGGTGTGCGCTGCCCACGCATTTCGTCGCAGCGTTGCCATCACACGTACTCATTGCGCACTCGCGTCTGACGTTCGAGCTCCGAACGCACGTCGCTATTCCCCGTCGCATAGCGCCCTCCAGCGGGTTCGCCCGCCAGCAGGACGCAGCGGACAGAGGAAACGCTCATGAGTCGGAGAAAGTATCAGTTCAGCGAAGCGAAGATCCAAAAGTATCTCAAGGAGGGTCGCGGCACAGGCGACGGAGCCAACTATCGACCGTGGCTAACCGTCTATGACGTGCCTTCGACGGGACGGTCTCACCGCGTCTACGGCATCAAGACCGGCCGAATTCATTACCTGTTGTCTGACGGTGAGTGGAAAAGCTTCATCCGGTTCGAGTTTGACGACACCGTCCTTGATATTCGAGAGCAGTTTCCGCTCGATCGTCGCCAGACGATGCAAGCAGCTTGCAAGCTTGGATACAAGCATCCGATCACTACGGACGGTACCCCGTACGTGATGACCATCGACTTCTTGCTTACTCGCCGTGTAGGCGACCGGCTGGCCCTCGAGGCCCTCTCCTTCAAGTACAACCCCGCCGAGCTCAAGGAGCGGGAAACGCAGTTGCACGAGATTGCTGCGGAATGCGTTCAAAGCAACGGTCTGACGCTGAGATTCATTGACGAGACGTACTTCGAACCGAACTTCATCCGCAACTACGACTCGATTCGCGGCTGCTTCGACATCTCCGCGCTTCATGGGTATGACCCGAGCCTCGCTCAGAGAATCGCGAAAGCGCTCATCACGGCGGTTAAAGCCGCAAAACCTCGCTTACTCGAAGAGACCTGCTACGAGATCGCGGCCCAACACCAGGTCAGTGCAAACGAAGTATTCACGATTGCCAAGCACCTTCTCGCTCGAGGTGTTTTGGCCTGCGATCTCAGTGCTTATGCGGACCTTGCTGAAGTCCCTATGAGCAAGATCTGGATTCGGCCACAAGGAGCGTGGGTATGCCAGCAATAGTCAAGAACATGCTACTCCGTGACCGGGACGCCAACGTGACGTACCGGGTGATTGACACCGTTAATCCTGCACGGCTTGGCGTGACCGGCGTCGGCGACTACGTCGTTCTAATGGACACCGACGTAACCAAGAACGTGATGCCTCACGGTGTCCCGCAGACGGTGGTTCTCAATCATCTCGGACGACGGGAATGGGTCATTGCGGAAGATGACGAGCCCTCAATCGATCTCAATGCGCTGAGCGATGCGGAGAAGCGCGCTCTTGAACGGCGGTGGGATCTCTTGCAGAAAGCCCTGAACTCTCCTTTCGAGCTACTGCATCCGGCTGGTCGCGCTCAGCTTGCGAGAAAACTCGCGCGCGAAGGGATTGCGACTCGTCCGACCCTTTACGAAGTATTGCGGTTGTACTGGGCGCGCGGGCCCCGCAAGCAAAGCCTTCTGCCGAATTATCAGCAATGCGGCGCGCCGGGGAAGCCGAGAGTGCCCGTCAGTGTACTGAAGAAAACTGGACGGCCGAGAACCGTCACGCCCGGCAGGGGTGTCGCGATGACCTCCGAGCATCGGCGAAAGATGGCGGTTGCGCTGGCAACCTCGCCTGCCGGAAAAGAGGCGCGATGGCTCAGTGCGGCGTATCACCATTTGCTGATTACGCAGTACCCCGAGCACGTACGTCTAGTGCCCGGTCGTCCGCCGCAGATCGAGAATTACGACGCTGTTCCGACGTTCGAGCAGTTTCGCTACTTCTGGACGCGGCAGTACGACCTTGAGACCCGGCAGCGCAAACGCCTTCGACAGCGACGGTTCGACGCACTGACGAAAATACTGGCCTCGGGGACGCTCAAAGATCTGCGAGGTCCGGCCAGCCGATACGAGATCGACGCGACTATCGTCGATGTATACATCGTTTCCCGGTTCAATCCAAACCACGTCATCGGTCGGCCGACCCTGTACCTGGTGGTCGACCAATTCTCGCGCCTGATTGTGGGTTTTTACCTGGGGCTGGAGCCGCCGTGTTGGGCGGGCGCAATGCTTGCGCTGTGGAGCTGCAACATCAACAAGGTCGAGCTGTGTCGCCAGTACGGTATCGAGATCACCAGCGAAGAATGGCCAACGGGCTTCATGCCGCTGCATCTGCTGGGTGACCGCGGAGAGACGATGTCACCAATGGCCGAGGCGCTCAGCGCGGGCTTCAACATCGACGTCGAGAACACCCCGCCATATACCGGCGCGGCCAAGGCCGTTGTCGAACGCAGCTTCGGCTCTATACAGGTCGGCTCGTTCGGTCCGTACCTCCCGGGCTACGTTGACAAGGAATTTCTGGGGCGTGGCGAACGGCCGCCTCAGCTCGATGCCGTCCTGAACCTCGATCAGCTCACGCGAATCCTCCTCGCATCGATCATCAAGCACAACCATCACGTCATTCGGGAGTACGCGGGAACGCCCGGGCAGATCATCGAAGGCGTCGAGTTCACGCCCATTGCGCTATGGCATTGGGGGGCTAAACACCTGCGCTTTGAAGGGCGACGGTTCACGGAAGAGCACCTCGCTCGCCACCTCTGGCCCGAGCAACGCGTGGCCCTTCAAAAGCGTGGCCTGCACTTCTGTCGTGGGCTCTGGTATTACGGTGCGAAGCTTCGTGAGCAGCATTGGTTTCTTCGCGCGCTCAAAGAGGGTCGCGAGCTGAGCGCAAGGGTTCATCCACAGCGTCTCACGGAACTGCTCGTCGTATCAGACGATGAACGCGGCACGATGTTGCCACTTCCAGTTGCGCCGAGAAGTCAGCCCTATTCGCGCTTCACGCTCTCCGAATTGGTCGCTCTTGATCTGCAGAAGAAGCGCCAGAACAAGGCGGCGGAGTGGCGCAATCAGCCGCTGCAGACCCGAATGAGCGAAATCATCGAGAAGGGCGTCGCCGAATCAAAGGCTTTTGCCAAAGCGCACCGTGATCCTCTGCTTTCCAACAACGCGCGTCTAAAGAACATCCGCGTGAACCGAGAGGTGGAGCTCGCCGCAATGACCGCTGAAGCGCTCGCCGGGCACATGGGGCTCGGAAGCGACAACACCGCCATAGACGTTACGCCGGAGGCGCCTCTCGAGATCGAGCAGAAGGCCCTCCAGTTCGTTGACGAACTTTTCACTACTACCAACAAGAACTAGAAGGTGACGCAGATGAGAAACCAGGTCCTTCCAGGCTTTCAGTTCCACCAGGACGCACCCTCATTTCTGAGGAACTCCTTTGAAGCAGCTTACATCCCCGAGGCACACACGTTGCATTCGGGCAATCCGCTCATCGACGCACTGCCCCCGGTGAGATCAGATGAAGACTGGCTTCGCACGCTGTTCGGCCAGCCGAATTTCGATCGCTCGCAACTCGAAGCCGACGCCTACATCCGCTCGTATTTCGTCGCGAATCTCAAGCACCTGTTCTTTCCCACTGCGCAGCATGCCAAGCTCGCTCGACGCATCGATCAGCTCATCCGATGGGGTTACGCGTATCGTCATCCTCACTCACCCGCTCGCATGGCGATGCTGCAGAAAACCTATGCTGAGGCGCAGGCGGCGGGCGTACCAGAAAACCGCACTTACTCGACTGTAAGCCCGATTTGCAGCTACTCGCTGATCGGCGGCTCTGGAATGGGCAAGTCAACAAGCATTGAGCGTGTGCTTGCTTCGTATCCTCAATGCATTCGACATCCTGTTCATCAGTTAACCCAGGTAGTCTGGTTAAAGGTTGACTGCCCGAAAAACGGCGACGTACTCGACCTCGCTGCTTCAGTGGTGGGCGCTTTTGATCGGCTTCTCGGCACATCGAGCATACCGGCGAACTGGCGGCGGCGGGGTGATGGGTACTATCGAGCGAAAGTCAGCCATTTCGCAGTGGCTCATCACTTGGGCATTCTCGTGCTCGATGAAATGCAGAACTTGTGCGCAAGGAAAAGCGGCGGTCGCGAAGTCATGCTCAACTGGTTTCAGGAGCTCGTAAACGATCTGAAAGTACCCATCGTCCTTCTCGGCACGTACAAGGCCACGAAAGTACTTCAACTCGACATGCGCCATGCGCGCCGAGCCGGCATTTTCGGTAGCGAGCGGTGGGATGCGCTCAAGCCCGGCGCCGAATTCAATGCTCTCGTTCACGCCTTGTGGCGCTTCCAGTGGCTACGTCGCCCCGGAGAGCTGACGGAAGAGATGATCAAAGTGATGTACGAGGAAACCCAAGGGATACGTGCGTTCATCGTCGACATGTTCCTGGTAGCCCAGCTGTACGCGCTGTGGAAAGGCGACGAAACGCTGACGCCGGAGTTGTTCAAACATGTCGCGAGAACGGAGTTCTCTGCAGTCCAACCGATGCTGAGCGCGCTGAGATCCGGAGATCCGGCGCGAATATGCAAGTTCGACGACTTGATGCTGTACGACCTCGATGCACACATCGAGCAGCTCAGGCGTCTTGTGCCAGCACCGCAAGTGGAAGAACCACAACTGCCGACCCATGCCTCCGTGATGGCACAAGCCTGTGCAAATGTCATGAGCGCACTCTCGATCAGCGACGTCGAGGCGAAGCAGCTCGTGATGAAAGCCATGAACGGGAAGGAGCAATCAGTTCGTGCTCTGACCAAAGCGGCTTGCAAGCTCTACTTCGAATCCGACGACGAGGGGCTCGAGGAGGTCGCGAATGCATAGGCTACAGCCGCCACCGAGCGCCCCGCAGAGGACGAAGACCATTCCAAACCTGCCGAGCCCGCTTCCGGACGAGCTCCTTTACAGCCTGATTGCAAGATCAGCGGTGCACGTCGGGTATTGGGAGGCGAAACCCTTTATGCGCGTGCTGTACCACGGCATTACGAAACCGGCCTGTCCGGATCTTCCCGGAGCGCTCGAACGCATCATTTTGTCGTCGGGTAGTGCGTGGGGCGCGGACGCGCGTACGCTCGCGTTTCAACACACGCTGCTTCCGTACTTCACGTCCTTCATGCCTGGCCCGCGGCGAGAAGCGGCGATCCGCCATATTCTCGCGGGCACAGGTCATCTCCATATGTCGCTCGGCATCAACGCATCCGGCGTCAGGCCAGTGGAGTACTTTCGGATGTGCGCGACCTGCACGCAGCGAGACATCTCGCAGTTCGGCGAGACATATTGGCGCAGGTCACACCATCTGCCAGGCGTCTTCGTATGTGCTGAACACGGCGCACTGTTACTGGAGACTGAAGTGCCATTTCGCCCGGCGCGGCGCTACGAACACGTATACGCCCACCCGGACTTGCTCAAACGAGCGAAAGCACTCCGCCCTCCCTGCACTCGGGATGACCTGCTACTCGAAATCGCGCACCGATCGCGGCGGCTACTTGACGAGTCTCCAATAGGAGCAACCGACTACCGGGCGGTCATGGCACGGTGCGGGTTTGTTGGGGGCTATGGCGCACCGGCGCGGTTTCGCGCAGCCATGCAGGCGATCCTGCCGAAGCCGCTGCTCGCAGTCATGTTCACTGAAATCGGCACCGATGGCTTTCCGCACTGGGTCGATTCGGCGCGACGAAGACCGAGAACGATCATGCATCCGCTGAAGCACGTGCTCATCCAGCTCGTTCTCGACTCAGTCGCCGAACTTGACGCCGGCCCATCGAAAAGCAGCCGGCCAGATCTTCGCGGAAAGTCATTGCGACCTGAGCTCCGCGCCGAAGCGCAGGCCCTTGCCCAGCAAGGGCTGAGTGTTCGAGCGATTGCGAAGCGGCTGGCGTGCGACTGGAAGACCGCGGATCGGCTGCTGAAGCCCATACCGATGCCCGCGATTGCACCTGATAGCAAAACGTCCCGTCGCGACCGTGTAGCATGGCTGGAGCACTGCAGGAAGAATCGCGGGGCGACGAGGACGGAGCTTCGACGGATGGCGAAAGCGCTCTATAAGAGGCTGTATCGCAGCGACCGAGAGTGGCTCATGGCACACGGGCCAAGCCGTGCTTTGCGAACGCCAAAAGCTCGCGTCAACTGGAGCAAGCGCGATATCGAGCTTGCTCGGGCAGTGGCACGTGAAGCCGATAGACTCGCCGCGCAGAAACCGTTCGTAAGGATCACACGGACTCGCATCCTTACAACGCTTCGCATGGAGTCAACCTACCACCGAAACCTGGCGAGACTCCCGCGTACGGCCGAGGTTTTGGCGGCGCGCACGGAGTCCATCGAGGCGTTTCAGGTGCGACGCCTGCGAGCGGTGATGCGGGCGAGTGACGAGAGCGACAAAGATTGGCTCATGCTGCGCCAAGCGCACATCAACGTTGAACGCTTGATAGACGGAGGAGCTGCATTGGTCGCCGCGGCGCGGCAGGAGGCGCCGTGTACGTAAGCTTCCGTCCTTCCTTCACAGGGCCGGAGATTCCGGCTTGGATTTGCAGCTGGACTTGGCAGGACCGAGATTGGTACCTCCAAGTATGCAAACGCCGACGCGGCCGCTGGGTCAGCGAACTGCAGCATCCGCGCGAGCTCATCAAGACGCGAGCATTTGAACCGAGCACGGTCGGTCTCAAGACCCAAGGTGGTGAAGTGCGTCGATTTACGATTCACGACATCTCGAGACTCGGCGCGCTACTTGAGCCAATGGAAGTCTTAGGGCCGATGTTAGGGAATGGGGCCGCTTTCTCACAGCACGCGATCTATGCACACGAATCGGAGAAGGGCCGGCTCCTGTTCCCGGCGTGGCTCTTGATCAACTACCTCTGGGTTTGGTCCAGGCGTGCGTTGCGTGCGCTGTTCATGCCGAACAGCCTTGACGTGCTGATCCAGAGTTTCTCCAGCGAAGTGCTCGTAAACGCGGACCTTGCCTCCGGGTTGGTAACGAAGATTGCCGAATCGCGGATACGCTGGTTAGCTACATCCCAGGACGCGCGCGCGTCGTGGGCGAGCGTACTGATGAACGCATGTAAGGGACGAATCGATTTGCTCTTGCCCAAAGCCTCGATGCAAGGCTGGGTCTGGGGAACGTATGTTCGAGGCGGATTGCTCGCGTGCGAGCTCGCTTCTATCGACATCAGCTTTGACCTTGGCGAGTCCAGGTCACTGCGGGTTGCGACGAAATGAAGCAAAGCGTTGATCAGATCCCTCGGGGGTGCCAAATCATCTGGCGAAAGGTGCGGTAGATGATGATTGACAAGGTGTGTCTGTTCGACATGGACGATACGCTATACGACTACGTGGGCCAACTGCGTCGCGACCTCGAATGTCTACAGTCGCCGCAAGAGCAATCTCTCTGCGTGAACTTGTGGAACGATCCTGCACCTTGGCTTAAGCGCCGCATAGAGCTGATAAAGAGCCAGCCTGGGTGGTGGCTGAACTTGCCGCGGTTTCAGCTAGGCTGGGATGTATATGCAGCAGCAGTTGATATTGGATATGTTGTTGAGATCTTAACTAAGGGACCCGCGAACAATTTCAGTGCGTGGTCGGAGAAAGCCGAGCGTGTTCGCAGGGACTTCGGGCCGGAGGTGGCCCTTAATATTGTCGGAGCAACCAAACGTCGCACTTACGTGTAGAAGTCAATACTTGATCTGACAGTCTGCGTTTTCTCTCCGAGTGTCGATCCGCTTCGTCACTGTCGGTTGGTGCTACGCCGCGAGTGTCTTCTCCTTCGCCAGCGCTTTGCTATCGAGGAAGG
>Ga0207864_1001824_pt1 | contig 22078 bp, 15 predicted proteins | sample HigsolmetaAR202D_FD_184834 | JGI IMG/M metagenome (GOLD analysis project Ga0207864, IMG submission 184834) | Ionic liquid and high solid enriched microbial communities from the Joint BioEnergy Institute, USA - AR20-2-D (SPAdes) (version 2) ... | reverse complement strand
CGGACGCTTCCTGCGCGATGGTCATCCCCGAGGGGACGTAGTTTCCGCCGGAGAGGATGAACTTGAACGCCTCCTCAGCGGAGACATCCACGATCTGCACCTGCTGGCGCGGGACGAAGTAGAGCCGCCCGTTGGTCGGGTTGGGCGCAGCCGGGACAAACACGCAGCAGGTCTGCGGATCTTCCGGCAGCGGCTGGCCGCTGGTGAAACCCAGCGTGCGGGCGCCTGTCATTTCATCGCGAATCAGGCAGACATGCGCAAACATTCCGCCGCTGCCGGCGGGGGTGACCGACACGTGCTTCCATGCCGTGTACAACTCCCGCAGCATCGGGATGCGCCCCAGCAGCCGATCCACCAGGCCCAGCAGCCATTTGCCCACCAGGCTGCTGACGATCAGCCCCAGCACGTAGATCGTCACGAGCGCCGCGATGATGCCGACAAAGGGGATGTCCCATCCCGTCAGCCAGACCCACACACCGCGCGTCGTGCCTTCGACCCACGCCACGACGGCAACGGTCGCCACGACTGGCACTGCTGCGAAGATCCCCGCCAGAAATGTGTTCCTCAGATGCTTGGCCAACCCCATGGCTTTCCTTCTGTTGATCGGATGAGATCGGTGATGCGTCGCGAGCGAGCGGATGGGCGCTGCCGGATCGGCTGACTTCACTCGCCTGCATCCGCGGGGGCGTCGCCAGCCAATGCGGCGCGAAGGACGGCCACGCGCTCAGCCCGCTGCTGCGGCGGCGCATCGACGTCGAAGCTGATCGGCTGATCCTTCAGTTCGTTCAGCCGCTTGAGCGCCAGTTCGCGCAGCGCGCGATCCTGGCTGAGCAGCACATCCAGAAGAAAGTCGACATCAGACGCCATCGCCGCGACCTTGGCTTCGTCCAGACGCTGATACTCTTCCAGAACTTCGTCGATTCGCGCGTTCTGTTCGGGCGAAAGCTGGCGGCGATCCAGATGACGCAGTGCCAGCACGGCCTGATCGCCGAGCTTGCGCAGTTCGGCGACGGCGGCTTCGCGCTCGGTGAAGGCATCGGCATCGAGCCGCGGCAGCAGGGCGTTGACCTGCTCCATCGTCTTAGGATCGACATTCTCGGCGCGGCCGAGCACCAGCCATGCAAGGCGCGAATCGACGGACAGGAGATTCTCGGCGCCCAGCCGCTGCAGGACGGGCCGCAGGTAGCGGTTGACGACATCGCCGTGCGCTTCGCGCAGCGACGGCAGATCGGCCGCTTCGAGGCGCAGGCTGACCGTGCGATTGCCCTCGGTGTCAAAGCCGTTGACGAAGAGGCGCAGCCCGCCGGTGTCGACAATGCCTTCCTCCGGCGTGACCATCGGCGAGCGGTCGAGCAGCTCCACCTGCGTCATGCCGCCGATCTCTTCGAGGGCGCCGGCGATGCTCAATTGCGTGGTGCTGGCGGTGACCATCGCATGCGAGAAGATGTTGGCTGGGTCGGAAAAGTCGTAGCGTTCGACGACCATGTAGCTCGGTCCGGGGCGCGCGTTGTTGCCCTGGTGAACGACAACGCGCCACAGGCCGGGGTCGTCGGTCACGACGACGCGCTGGTCGCCGCTGGTGCCGGGGAGCTTCGTATCGACGGTGAGGCGGCCGTCTTCGACGCCGATCTGCAGGACCTGCTCGATCGTGTACTCGCCCAGGACGGGGCGCGAACCGAATTGCAGTTCAATGACGCGGCGCTGCTCAGCCTTGAGCTGCTCGATCGTCGGCTGGGTCGCCGGCGGCGCGGGAGGGTCAGCCTGCTGGGCGACGGCGGGGATGCCGATGGCCGCGGCGGCGGCGAACACGATGGGCAGCAGGGGATGTCTCATGCGGTTCATTGTATCGCTGCTGGGCGCGAAGGCTTATTCCTGCGGGAGCTTGCGCTTGAGCAGTTGCGAGACGACGGCTGGTTCGACCTGCTGGCCGTGCTGCTTCATGAATGCGCCCATGGCCTGGCCGAACTGGCGGGCGGTGAAGCTGTTGTGGGCCAGGAACTGGTCGATGAGCTGCTCGGTCTGTTCGGCTGAGGCCTTCTGAGGCAGGTACTCGTCGACGATGGCGATCTCGGCGCGCAGCTTGCGGACCTCCTCGTCCCGGCCGAGCTTTTCGTATTCTTCGAGGGACTTGGCCAGCCGCTTGCGGTAGGCGGCGACGGCCTGTTCCGGAGTGGTTGGCTGGGGGGCCAGGTCGACGTTCTTGACGTCGCTGAGGAGCATGCGGATCACGCCCAGGCGATCCTTCAGGCCGGCCTTGAGGGCGGCTTTCATGTCGTTGGTGAGGCGGGTTTGCAAATCCATCTTTACACTCCGGTGATTTGTTGAGTATATTATCGGAAGTATCGAAGGCTGCTACCCGTGTATCGGATCTAGCCGATGAGAATCGGGTACCCATCGCAGCACACGGGGCGTGGCGTCAGGTTGTAGTCGTATCGGTTGCCCCTCCTTCGATTCGCGGCCGCTGTCATTGGCGTGGCGGCCAAACGGGGCAGCGAGGAATCGTCTTCTCGTTCCAGAGATCTCGATAATCGTGGGCCGTCGGGCCCGCGGTGGTTGAGCAGCCCGGGCCGGTCTGCGGCACGCGGCTTGCCCACCCCTTCCGAGTGACACGGAGGTTTTCTCCCATCGGTGCAGCCCAGCTCGCTCGGGCTGGCGCTCAGATGAGTGTTTCCGGGGACAAGGACCCCAATGCAAACCGTGCATACCCAACAGAAGCAAGGCGGCCGCAGGCGCCGCCGTGGCGGAAAATCCGGCGGTAAGCGACGTCATCGCAACCAGCAGCAACAGCAGCAACAGGCATTCAGCCCGGCGGAGAACGGCCAGGCCCTGGCGGGGCTCCAGACGGTCGAAGGCGTGATGCAGCAGCTCGACGAGCGCAAGGACGGCCAGCTTCGCGAGCCGGAGGCGCTGCTGCGGCCGGTGCGCGGCGGGATCATCGTCCCCAAGGAGCTGATCGCCCGCCACCGCCTCAAGCCCGGCTTGCTGCTGACCGGCCATGTCCGCGGCAATCGCCTGGTGAACATCGAGAAGATCGAGAATCAGCCGGTGTCGGAGTGGGAGAGCCGCACGACGATCTACGATTCGACACCGCTGGACCCCCAGCCCGGTTTGCGGCTGGAGCACAATCCCACCGAGTACACCACGCGTGCGATCGACCTGCTGGCGCCCGTCGGGTTCGGGCAGCGCGGACTGATCGTCGCGCCACCGCGCACGGGCAAGACGATCCTGATGCAGAACATCGCCCGTGGCGTGGCAGCCAACTACCCCGATGTGGAGCTGATCCTCCTGCTGGTCGATGAGCGGCCCGAGGAAGTGACCGACATGACCCGCAACGTGCCGGGCACGGTCCATGCCTCGTCCAACGACAATCCGGTCGAGCATCATCTCGACCTGGCGCAGCTCGTGATCGAGCGATGCAAGCGGCGGGTGGAGTACGGCAAGGACGTTGTCGTGCTGATGGACTCGCTTACGCGCCTGGGGCGCGCGTTCAACACCGGCTCGCGCGGTGGACGGACGCTGTCGGGCGGGCTGGATAACCGGGCGTTGGAAATACCCAAGCGGCTTTTCGGCGCAGCCCGCAAGATCGAGAACGGCGGCAGCCTCACGATCATCGCCACCTGCCTGATCGATACCGGCAGCCGGATGGATCAGGTGATCTTCGAGGAGTTCAAAGGCACTGGCAACATGGAGCTGACGCTGGATCGCAACATCGCGAACCTGCGCATCTTCCCGGCGCTGAACATCACCGAATCCGGCACACGCAAGGAAGAAAAGCTGCTGGGCGAGAAGGAACTGGCAGCCAGCCGGCAGATCCGCCGTCACCTGCTGAACATGCCCCCCGCGCAGGCGATGAAGACGCTGCTCGACGTGCTGAAGAAGTATCCGACGAACAAGGATCTGCTCAACACGATTCGCGTGTAGTGGCTTGTTGCATGGTGCATGACGGCCACCGCCCGTTGAGATCAACCGGCGGTATGCGACGTGCCACGAGCCGCGCGCAGCGGAGCGACTATGCGAGCCTGGATACTGCCTGAACCGGTTGGGATCGATGCGCTGCAACTGGTGGATCTGCCCGAACCGTCGCCGGATGCGGGGGAGGCGGTGCTCGAGCTGGACTTCGCAGCCCTCAACCCCGCCGATCGTTACCTTGCCGAAAAACTCTATCCCGCCAAGCCGTCCTGGCCGCATGTGCTGGGGCGCGACGGCTTGGGGACGGTTGTCGCCGTCGGGCCGGGCGTGACCGAGGTGAAGGTCGGCGATCGCCGCGTGATCCTGCGTAGCGAGATCGGTGTATCGCGGCAGGGGACCTTTGCCCAGCGCGTGGCGGTGCCTGTGGCGTCGCTGGCGACCTGGCCGGCGGGGTGGTCAGACGAGCAGGCGGCTGGCGCGCCGCTGGTATATCTGACGGCCTGGCAGGCACTGACGATGTGGGATCTGCCGGCGCCGACGACCGTGCTGATCACGGGCGCTTCGGGCGGTGTGGGGGTGGCCGCCGTTCAACTGGCATCCGCGATGGGGCATCGCGTGGTCGCGATGTCGCGATCACCGGAGAAGCGCAAGCGCCTGCAGGAGCTGGGAGCCGCGTTCACGTTCGATGCGTCCGAGGCGCGGTGGAGCGAGCAGGTGCGCGAGGCGCTGGGTGGACGCAAGGTCGGCTTGGCGATCGACAACATCGGCGGGGATGAGTTTGCGTCGATGATCGACACGCTCGGCGGCGAGGGGCGCGTGAGCGTTGTCGGTGCTCTGGCCGGGCCGGTGCCGCAGTTCAACACGTCAACCCTGCTGTTCCGACGGATCCGCGTCGGCGGCGTTGCTGTCGGATCGTACACGCCCGAACAGGCGCAGGCTGCCTGGCGGCAGATTCAGGCGGCGCTGGAGCGAGCCGGCCATCAGCCGGTGGTCGATTCGGTATTCCCCTTCGCCCAATTGCCGCAGGCATTTGCGCGATTGGCTGGCGGGCCGATGGGGAAGGTGGTTCTGCGCGTCAGGGAAGGGTAGGGAGTAAGCGACCAGCGACAAAGCGACGAAGGGAGAGGGAGGGCGGCAAAGGGGCGTGCCTGGACGTCGACACGCTGCCGGGTATAAGCCACATGCATTGCGCCGCATGGGACATGCAACAAGCGTCGCGCAGCGTGGGCTACGCTGTGAGTTTCAGGCGATCGGCCGTTGGTGGTTTACCAGCCGCCGCGTGACTGCTCGAGCTTGCGAGCGTGCTCGATGGAGTAGCGGGCCCAGGGCTTGGCTTCGAGGCGCGGTTTGCCGATGGGCTTGCCGGTGGCTTCGCAGATGCCGTAGGTGCCGTTCTGGATCTTGGCCAGGGCGTGATTGATCTCGCGAAGCAGCGCCCGGTCCTTCTCCACCAGCCCCAGCGTGAACTCCTGCTCGTAGTTGTCGGTGCCCATGTCAGCCATGTGGACCGGCAGGTTGGACAGATTGCTTCCACCACCGGCGTTGAGGGCTTCGCGCTCCATGGAGCTCATGTCGCCGACCAGCTCGCGGCGTTTGGCCAGCAGCAGTTCGCGGAAATGCTCCAGATCGCGCTTGGTCAGGCCTGAGCCGGACTTCTTGGGGCGGGCGGCTTTGGGTTTCGCGGCTGCGGCGACCGCCGGTCTGGCGGGACGGGTGGTGCGCTGGGTGGACTTCTTTACGGTCTTCGTCGATTTGGACGCAGCGGAACGGGCTGCCGGCTTGGCGGTCTTGCTCCGGGAGGTGCTGCGTGCGGCAGTGGTCTTACCCCGCTTGGAAGGTGCTTTTTTGGCCACTCGCTTGGGTTCCTTTCCGACTTGCTCGAAAGACGATTGGAGTTGCTTTGACCCGAGGCGAAAGCGGGCGAATGCTATGAAGTTGCGGCCAACCTGTCAAGTTGTCAGGTGGATTTGGCGGGCTGAAGCGCAAAGATTGTGAAAATCACGGAAACCCAGCCGGCGGCCAATCCGGGGACGCGCCAGTTCGTAACCCGCCCACGTTGTCCTCGCAGCCCTGCCTGCCCGCTGACGCAAGGCTTCAGCCAGCCGGCGGTTACGGCCCCATCGGACCCGCCTCCGCCAGCACGCAGGGCCTGCTGGAACGTTGTCCAGAGCAAAGTGAAGAAGGTGCTCGCCGTTCGGGCGGATGAGATCCTTTGCGTCGCTCAGGACGACGATTGCGGGATCGCCTTTACGCTCTATGCGATCTTTGGGCTCTTTGCGCTTCGCGCCGGCTCCGCCCAAAAAAGAGCACCGCATCGCAAGCGGCCTGGCGGCGCGCTGGCGATGCGGTGCGGAGGGTTCGCCCGGGAAGGGCGGTTACTTGATGAACAGCATCTCCCGGTAGGTCGGCAGCGGCCACAGGTCATCCGGGACCGTCAGCTCGATCTTGTCGCCGATCTTGCGGGTCTCGTTCATGGCCGTCAGGACCTCGTCACGCATGTACTTGGCGTGCTCGTAGGGATCGCCGTTACCCTCGTGGGCCAGGGCCTTGTCGAGCTTGCCGATTGCCTTCTGGAAGTCGTCAACAAGCTTGGAGAACTCCTTGAGCGCCGACGTAGCCGAGGCTGACTCGATGCCCGCCGCCTTCAGCGAGGAGACGTTCTGGGCCAGCTCGGTCTGGTAGCGGATGGCAGCCGGCAGGATCATCGTCCGGGCCATCAGGCTGGTCAGGTTCGCCTCGATGTTGAGCGTCTTGGCGTAGGCCTCCGAGAGGATGTTGAAGCGGCTGCGCAGTTCCTTCTCGGTGTAGACCTTGTACTTGCTCAGCAGCTCGATGTTCTTCTTGTCGAGGATGGCCGGGAGGGCGTCGACCGTGTTGCGGAAGTTGGGCAGGCCGCGCCGCTCGGCTTCGCGATGCCACTCCTCGGAGTAGTTGTCACCGTTGAAGATGACGCGCTTGTTCTCCTTGATGATCTGCGGGAGCAGATCCTGGATGGCGCTGTTGAGGTCCTTGCCGCCCTTGATGGCGTTCTCGAGCTCGGTCGCGATGTAGTCGAGGCTTTCGGCCACGATCGCGTTGAGGATCGTGTTCGGGCCGGCGATGTTCTGGCTGGAGCCGACAGCGCGGAACTCGAACTTGTTGCCGGTGAAGGCGAAGGGGCTGGTGCGGTTGCGGTCGCCGGCTTCCTTCGGCAGCTTCGGCAGGACATCGACGCCGGTCTCGAACAGGCCACCCTTCTTGGAGGTCTTGGCGCCACCCTTTTCGATCTGCTCGATGATGTCGTTGAGCTGATCGCCGAGGTAGACCGAGATGATAGCCGGCGGAGCTTCGTTGGCGCCCAGGCGATGATCGTTGCCGGCGCCGGCGATCGCGACGCGCAGCAGATCCGCATGGCGGTTGACCGCGCGGATGACCGCACAGCAGAAGACCAGGAACTGGGCGTTGTCGTGCGGGTTGTCGCCTGGATCCAGCAGGTTCTCACCGGTGTCGGTGCACATCGACCAGTTGTTGTGCTTGCCCGAACCGTTGACGCCGGCGAAGGGCTTTTCGTGCAGCAGGCAGGCCAGGCCGTACTTGTCAGCCGTGTTGCGCAGCACCTGCATGATCAGGTTCTGGTGATCGGTCGCGAGGTTCGAGTTCTCGAAGATCGGGGCGATCTCGTACTGGCTGGGCGCGACCTCGTTGTGACGGGTCTTGACCGGCACGCCGAGCTTGAACAGCTCCATCTCAACTTCAGCCATGCAGGCCAGGACGCGCTCGGGGATCGAGCCGAAGTACTGGTCTTCCATCTCCTGGCCCTTGGGCGGGCGGGCGCCGAAGAGCGTCCGGCCGGCGTTGATCAGGTCAGGACGGGCATAGTAGAAGTTCTTGTCGATCAGGAAGTATTCCTGCTCGGGGCCGACGGTCGTGGTCACGCGATGCACGTCCTTCTTGCCGAACAGGCGGAGGATGCGCAGCGCCTGCTCGCTGAGGGCCGCCATCGAGCGGAGCAGGGGGGTCTTCTTGTCCAGGGCCTCGCCGGTCCAGCTCAGGAAGGCCGTGGGGATGACCAGCGTCGAGCCGTTGGGGTTCTCGATGATGAAGGCCGGGCTGGTCGGGTCCCAGGCGGTGTAGCCGCGGGCTTCGAACGTCGCACGCAGACCGCCCGAGGGGAAGCTCGACGCGTCGGGCTCACCCTTGATCAGCTCCTTGCCGGAAAACTCAGCAATCGCGCCGCCGGAGGGGGTGGGGGTGATGAAGCTGTCATGCTTCTCAGCCGTGAGGCCGGTCATCGGCTGGAACAGGTGCGTGTAGTGCGTCGCACCCTTTTCCATGGCCCAATCCTTCATGGCGGTGGCGACAGCCTCAGCCACGGCGGGATCGAGGGGTTCGCCGTACTTGATCGTCCGCTGCAGGGCCTTGAAGACGCTCTTGGGGAGGCGCGCCTGCTGCGTTTCCTCGTTGAAGACGTTGATGCCGAAGATGTCGGTGACCTGCGTCTTACGGAAGTCGACACGATTGAGCGTGTGACGGGTGGTCGCGATAGCCTTGATCGCTTCCTGGCGAACGTTCGATCCCATGTTCGGGTTCTCCTCAGATCTAAAACAGGGTTGCGCCGGGCACACGGCCCGACAGTTACAGAATCACCAGCCCGGCTGGGTACACATCGACCGCAAGCCGACAGTGTGAGGGCGATTCAGGCATATTCTGCTTTCGTCGCGATGGGCTGCTGCGGAGGAACCCGCGCCCTACCTCACGCCAAACAACCCAGAAGCAAAAGGCGTGCAAGTCCTGAATTTTCCGTTTTCCGCGCCGAAGGATGCGCGCGAATCAAGCAATCCATCCTACACGGGATCGACCTGCCTAGATAGCGCGCACGGCAGGCCCGACTGTTGAAATGTGCGATTATGGACCCGGGGGATGGGAGGGCGGCCGTCAGCGGGCACGCTCCTCAAGGTAACGCTTCAGCGCGCCAATATTCTCAAATTCCGCCAGCTCATTGCCGGCGAACTGCACGCCGAACGCCTGCTCGATGCTGAACATCAGGTTGATGTGGTTGACCGAGTCCCACTGGGGGATGTCCCTGGCCGTCATGTCGTCGCGCAGGCGGAGCGTGTCGTCGGCGAAGACGGTCTGGAACACTTCTTCGAGGCGGTCGTGGATGGTCATGGGGAGCAGGTAGAAGACAGAAGACAGAAGGAACTCGGTTACGTGGCCGCGGTGGCCAGGTCGTCGACGTTTTCGATGAAGCCGTTGGTGATCGGGCCCTTGGCGGCCAAGTCGTATTCCCAGACGGTCGTGCCGTCGGTGTCCGAGACCTTCTCGAACCCGAACTTGCCGAAAATCTCCTTCACCATGCCGTTCTTGGCTGTCGGAATATACGTGCCGCGGATGCGGCTGCAACCCAATTCCCCAGCCCGGCGGCAAAGATGTGATAGCAGCTCGGCTTCCACCGTCCGGCCGATCACGCGGCAGCTCATCAGCCAGGAATCGATGTCCAGCACGTCGCCGGACTTGAACGCGATGATCAGGCTGACCAGTCCATGATCGGCAAACCGATCCCGCAGCGTCAGGGAATAGTGGACGCAGTTGGGGTCAGCCATGAACCGCCGCAACTCGCCGATGCCATGGCGGCGCGTCGTCAGGTTGAACTGATTGGTCTTGCCCAACAGTTGGGCAACGCGCGGCAACGTCAGCTCGTCAAAGGGTTTGACGACGGCTGACATCTGCAGCGAGCGGTAGAAGTCTTCGATGCTGCCGGCTTGGGCTTCGAGCTCGGCGATCTGCGCCCGGGCGCGATACTGCTCAGCCCGGGCGGCGTCTTCCTTCGTGAAGCTGCTGGTCTCGAACAGCAGATAGTTGCTCAGGGCCCGGACGTAGTGGGCCGGATCGGGCGGCAGAACGATGACGTCGACCTCCGGCTGGAACTGCCGCATGGCCTGCCGCTCAGCCGGGTTGTCATCGACGAAGACCAGCGAGTCGATGCCGATGTTGAGCGTCTGGGCGATCCGCTGGATGTTCTGCGGTTTGGGCTCCCAGTTGGCGACGAACATCGCGATGTCGTCCAGGCGGATGCGCATCTCCGGGTGCTTCTCGAAGACCTCCCGCGCGTCAGCATCGTTGTTCTTGGAGTTGACCGCCAGGATCACCCCCTTGCGCTTGAGCTCGAGGATGTACTCCTGGAAGGCGACGTAGGCTTCGCCGATGGGCGAGCCCTGGCCGAGCTTGATCCCCGCCAAGCCGTCCTCGCCGATGATTCCGCCCCAGAGCGTGTTGTCCAGGTCAAGGACCAGGCACTTCTTGCTGAGGCCCAGATCGGCTGCCAGCACGGCTGCTGTGTGCTTCGCCAGCAGCGGCAGGGCGTCGAGCGACACCGCCTGCTTGCTGAGATGCCAGTACTTCGGGTCGAACCATCGGTTCTTGCCGATCGTGCCGGCCAGGCGCTCGCAGTCGACGATGCTGACATTCGCCCCAGCCGCCTCGCCGAGGCGCTGGTTAAGCCGTTGCACCATCATGTAGCGCGAGCCGGGCAGGCGGCTGCCCAGATGGCCCATCGGCAGGTCGGTGTCGATGGCGAAGTTGTGCTGGATGACGCGAGCGCCGCAGCGGTCCTGCACCGTCTTCCAGAGCTGCGTCCACCGCGCCACTTCGTTTTCGACGGCCTTTTCGTGATCGTCCGCGTAGGGCGGCAGGCGAAGCTCGCCGGCATGTACGACCAGGATCACGAAATCCGGCTTGAAGCGGTACAGCTCCGAGTTCGGATCGATGATGTCCTGCTGATACTGGCCGTAATGCGACTCGTACAGCTCGATCTGCACGCCAAACTTGATGGCTGCCACAGCCAACAGTTGCTTGAACTGCGTGGTCGTGTAGCTGCCGAGGATAGCCACGCGCGCGGTGCGCTTGCGGTTGGGCCAATCCGTCTTGAGATACTTGCCCAGCACGCCGGCGACGCCTTGCCACGTGAGGAAATCATCCCCCGAATCGAGGGCAGCCAGCGCCCACTGGCGAGCCTTGTCATCTTCGCCGAGCTGGGCGTAGGTGCGCGCGATCTTAAGGCAAAGCTGCGGTTCGGGCACTTCGCTGGCGGTCGCAGCCTGCAGATAGGCTTCGACAGCGCCGCGATGATCGCCCGCCTTGCGCAGCGCATCGCCGCGGTTCAACGCCTCATTGCCGGCTTGTGAATCCCTGGATGGTTCGCCTGTGGCCATGTCTTGTACTGCTGAAAAACTCACCGCAGAAACGCAAAGATCGCAGAGAGAGGCTGAATCATCTGCGTTGATCCGCGTTCATCTGTGGTTTCATGTTTGCTTTGGTTTCGCCGGGGGGATAATCCGCGGCGGTGGAGCGATCACGATCGACCCTGCCTGCACATTGGTCATGACCACCGCATTGGGGCCGATGCGGACGTTGTCGCCGATCTTCACCGGTCCGATGATGACCGATCCTGCCCCCATCTCCACGCCATTCCCCAGTACCGGCCCCTTGTCCGCGAAGCTGTCCGAGCCCGCGCCGATCGTGCAGTTCTGCCGAACCAGGCAGTCGTGGCCGATCTCGGCATGGTGGTGGATGACGATGCCGCTCTGGTGGCCGATCCGGAACCGCCGCCCGACACGCGTCGTCTCCGGCAGCTCGATTCCATAGAAATTGCGCACAAACCAGTGCATCGGCTTGTAGATGATCTTCAGCGGGATGCGGAAGATCGCCGGCATCGACAGAATCCGATGCCCGAACCGATAGACCACTACAGCGTGCAGGCCGGGCTTGCTGATCTTGCCGTCGTGGCGACGATAGTCCTCCGCCAGTTGCTTCCAGAACCCGATGGGCCCATAACGCGGATCGGGCGCAGCCTCGGGCGGCGCCGACGGGGCAGCAGCGGGATTGGCAGGAGCGGTTTCGGTCTGCATGGATGTCATCACGCGGCTCAACCGCGGTTGTGTCAAATTAGGGAATCTCCGTTCCCTTTGACTACGTCATTGAAGAGTATCGGTCAAGCCGACAGGTTAGATGTGTCCGGCTGGACTGAAGATAGATCGCCGGGGCAGAAATCTGTCAGCCCACGAGCGGGAGGTGAACCAGATGGCCGACAAATTGCGATGGGGCATTATCGGAACCGGCAATATCGCCCGCCAGTTCGCGGAGGGCGTCGCGGGGGCGAAGCGCAGCGTCATCTCGGCCGTCGCCTCCCGCCGGCAGGAGACAGCCGACGCCTTCGCAGGGCAACACGCCATCCCGAACGCTTACGGAGATTATGCAAAATTGCTGGATGATCCAGCCGTCGAGGCCGTCTACATCTCCCTGCCCAACTCCCTGCATTGCCAGTGGACGATCCGCGCACTCCAAGCCGGCAAGCATGTCCTGTGCGAAAAGCCGTTCGCCATGAACCTCGACGAGGCTCAGCGGATGTTCGCAGCCGCGGAGGCGGCCGATCGGCTGCTCATGGAAGCTTTCATGTACCGCTGCCATCCGCTCATCACAGCCGTGCGCGACGCCGTGCGCAGCGGCGAGATCGGTCGGCTGCAGATCATCCGCACGAGCTTCTGCTATCGCACGCGCACGATCGAGGGGAATGTGCGCTTCGTGCCGGAGCTGGGCGGCGGGGCGCTGATGGACATCGGCTGCTACTGCATCGACTTTTCGCGCCTGTTCGCCGGCGGCGAGCCGGAAACGGTGCTGGCGGTGGGGCATCGGCATGAGACGGGCGTGGATGACCTGGTCGTCGGATCGATGCGCTTCGGCAACGGCATCCTCGCCGGCTTCACCTGCGGCATGAGCGCCCAAGCCGACAACACGGCCTATCTGCTCGGCGATGAGGGCTACATCCAGATTCCCATCCCCTGGAAGCCGCCGGTCAAGCAGGCTGAGTTCACCATCGCCCGCGGCACGCCGCCGAGGATGGACCAGAAATCGGCATCGGCTGCCTCTGTCAAACCCGCATCTCCACCTCAGCGGCGCATTACCATCGACGCTCCGGTTCCCCTCTACGCACTGGAAGCCGACGCCTTCGCCGCCGCGGTCCTTGACGGGGCGCCTCTGCCTGTCACCAGGCAGGACACCCTCGGCAATATGAAGGTCATCGATCAGATGCTGGCGCAGATCTGATCCGGTGATTCGTCCATCAGTTGATGTGCGCGACATCGCACGCCTGGCCGCAGTGCCCGGTTCACGGTAGAACCGTCACCATGAAGATCCTCTCTGCCACCGGCGGGATTGCCGGGACAAACTGCTATCTGGTTGTCGACGACGAAGCCGGGCAGGCTGTGCTGTTTGACGCGCCGGACCATACGGTTGCGCCGGTTCTGGATGAAGCTCAGAAGAACGGCTGGGATGTGATCGGCCTGTGGCTGACGCATGGGCACTTTGATCACATCGCCGATCACGCCGTCGTCACTCAGCGGTTCCCCAATGCCAAGGTCATGATCCATCCGTTGGATGAGCCGAAGCTCCTCAAGCCGGATCTAGCGAGCATGTTCCTGCCGATCTCCATCCCGCCGCGCCAGGCGGATGGCTACCTCGCCGACGGCCAGCGCCTAACCATCGGCTCACTGGCGTGCGAGGTGATCCACACGCCCGGCCACGCGCCGGGGCATGTGATGTTTCACTTCCCCGATCAGCGGATATTGATCGGCGGCGATCTGATCATCATGGACTCCGTCGGCAGGACGGATTTCCCCGATTCGGATCATAAGGCCCTCGAAGCCTCCATCCGCCGGATCATGCAGTTGCCTGATGACACGCACCTGCTGGCCGGCCACGGCGAGCCGACCACCCTCGGCGAGCAGCGTCGCCGCAACCCATACGTCCAGCATGCGTTGCGCACACAGACCTAGAAAATCCGGCTCACTTCCGACACAATCGCCGACTCCGCGTCGTGCATGCAACGGACAACCTTGTTGATCTGCTGATTCCGTATGCTGGACCCGAGCCACCATCTGCCCCAGATTCTCGCGGCGTTCACCGAACCGACGGCGACCGCCATCTTGCTGGGCGCTTTTGGCGCGTTGACGGTCCTGGCTGTCGTGCTGAGCCGATTTGCCGATCGCATGGGCGTGCCCGTGGTGCTGCTGTTCCTGATCCTGGGCATGCTGGGGGGATCGGAAGGGATCGGCGGCATCGCGTTCAGCGATTTTGAAGTTGCCGTTCGCCTGGGAACGACGGCCCTGATCCTGATCCTGTTTGACGGCGGGATGAACACAGCCGTCACCGCCGTGCGCGAGGTCTTCTGGCCGGCGACGGTGCTGGCGACGGTGGGCGTGATCCTGACGGCTGCGGCGCTGGCGGGGATCGGCCTGCTGATCGGCCTGCCATGGCCGGTGGCGCTCTTGATCGGAGCGGTCGTCAGCTCGACGGACGCAGCCGCCGTCTTCGCCGTTTTGCGCGGCGGTCGGCTGAACCTCCGTCCGCGCCTGGCCCGCACGCTCGAGGTCGAATCGTGCGCCAACGACCCGATGGCGTTGATCCTGACGACCGCCCTGATCCAGGTGCTGTCATCGCCCGACTCGCTGAACTACTGGCAACTGGCCGTCATGGTGCCGGTGCAGCTCCTGGTGGGGGGCGGGATCGGAATCCTGTTCGGCTATCTGTTCCGCTGGCTGATGCTGCGTGTGCGCGTCAGCACGACAGGTTTCTACCCGTGCTTGAGCGTAGCCGCCGTGCTGGCGTCGTTTGGCGCGGCGACGGCCTGCCAGGGCAGCGGCTTCCTGGCTGTCTATGCCGCCGGCGTCGTGCTGGGCAATGGGCCGTTGCCCTATAAGGCCAGCGTGATCCGCGTCCACGACGCGCTCGGCTGGCTGAGCCAGATCTTCATGTTCCTGATGATGGGCCTGCTGGTGGTCCCGTCGCAGCTCATCCCGATCTTCTGGTCGGGGCTGGCGGTGTCACTGCTGCTGGCGTTTGTGGCCCGGCCGATCGCGGTATGGCTGTGCCTGCTGCCGTACAAGATGCCAGCCGTCGAGAAACACTACATCGCCTGGATCGGTCTGCGCGGGGCGGTGCCGATCATTCTGGGCACATTCCCGGTGCTGGCGGGCGTGGAGGGGGCGTACGACGTGTTCAACTACGTCTTCTTCATCGTGGTGGTGTCGACGATCATCCCCGGCTCGACCATCCGCCCGATGACGCGATGGCTGAAGCTGAACATCCCGGACAAGCCGGCGCCCGAGGCGGTGCTGGAGATCAACTCGGTCACGCCGCTGGAAGGCGAGATCGTTTCGTACTACATCGAGCCGGCGCTGGCGGTCAGCGGGGCGCGGCTGTCGGAAATCGACTTCCCGCATGGTACGTCGGTGGTGCTGATCGTCCGCAACGGCCAGCTCATCCCCGCGCGCGGTGACACGCGCATCGAAAACGGCGATCATGTCTACGTCTTCTTCCGCCCCGAAGACCGGCCATTCATCGAGCTGCTCTTCGGTAAGCCGGAGGAGAGCTGAGCGGGTGGGCAGCAGGCGCCTATAGTCTGCAGTCCGCGGTCGGCGGTCTGCAGTTTACGGTCTGCAGCAAGCCGCCAGACCCAAGCACCAAACAACAAGACACCAAACACCGTCGTAATGCCTGTTGACCTGAACGAGCTGCGGTCGCGCGTCGAGCGGGCGATGCTGCGAGACCGGCATGGCCTGCGGCGGCGGCTGCGCGCGATTCGCGACGAGCACGACGTGCGCCTTGAGCGGCTGGTCGAGGAGATCGAGCTGTCGGTCGCTCGCCGCGAGCGGCGAGCAGCGGGCGTGCCGCGGGTGACGTATCCGCCGGACCTGCCGGTCGTCCAGAAGCGCGACGAGATCGCAGCCGCCATCCGCGAGCACCAGGTCATCGTTCTGTGCGGTGAAACCGGCTCGGGCAAGACAACGCAATTGCCCAAGATCTGCCTGGAACTTGGCAGGGGCGTAGCCGGCATGATCGGCCACACCCAGCCGCGGCGCATCGCCGCGCGCACCGTCGCCGCCCGCATCGCCGAGGAGCTGCAGACCCCCCTCGGCCAGGCCGTCGGCTACAAGGTCCGCTTCAGCGACAAGCTCAGCGATGACACCTACATCAAGCTGATGACCGACGGCATCCTGCTGGCGGAGACGCAGGGGGACCGATTCCTCGAAGCCTACGACACGATCATCATCGACGAAGCCCACGAGCGCAGCCTCAACATCGATTTCCTGCTGGGCTATCTCAAGCAACTGCTGCCGCGCCGCCCGGACCTGAAAGTCATCATCACCTCCGCCACCATCGACCCCGAACGCTTCAGCCGACATTTCGACAATGCCCCGATCGTCATGGTCAGCGGCCGCACCTATCCGGTCGAGACGCGCTATCGCCCGATCGAGCTTGAAGACCCCGACGAGGATGAGCCGGACCTGCAACAGGCGATCCTCTCAGCCGTCGATGAGCTGTGGCGCGAGGGGCCGGGCGACATGCTGATCTTCCTCTCCGGCGAGCGGGAGATCCGCGAAACGGCTGAGTCTTTGCGCCGCCACCATCCGCCGGAGACGGAGATCCTGCCGCTGTATGCGCGCCTGAGCTTCGCGGAGCAGCAGAAGGTCTTCAAACCCACGGGCCGGCGGCGGATCGTGCTGGCGACCAACGTCGCGGAGACGTCGCTGACGGTTCCGGGCATCCGGTATGTCATCGACCCCGGCTTTGCGCGCATCTCGCGCTACGCGCCGCGCACGCGCGTCCAGCGGCTGCCGATCGAACCCATCAGCCGCGCCAGCGCCGATCAGCGCAAGGGCCGCTGCGGGCGCGTCAGCGAGGGCATCTGCATCCGCCTGTATTCCGAGGAAGACTACAACTCGCGCCCTCAGTTCACGGATCCCGAGATCCTCCGCACAAACCTGGCGGCCGTCATCCTGCAGATGAAGGCGCTTCGGCTTGGCCGGGTGGAGGAGTTTCCGTTCATCGACCCGCCGGACGGGCGGCAGATCCGCGACGGCTATCTCACACTGCACGAGATCGGCGCGATCGACGACCGCAACGAGCTGACCGACATCGGCTGGGCACTGGCCAAGCTGCCGATCGATCCGCGTATCGGGCGGATGATCCTGCAGGGGGCCGAGGAGAACGTGCTGGACGACGTGCTGATCCTGGCAGCCGCCCTGAGCATCCAGGACCCGCGCGAGCGCCCCATGGACAAAGCCGATGCCGCCGACCAGGCGCATGCCCGCTTCCGCGACGAGAACAGCGACTTTGTCGCCTTCCTCAACCTGTGGAACGCCTACAACGAGCAGACAAGGCACCTGTCGAGCAACAAGCTCCGCAAGTGGTGCCAGGAAAACTTCGTCTCGTCCGTGCGCATGCGCGAGTGGCATGATATCCACAGCCAGCTACGCGAGATCGCGGCCGAGCTGGAACTGCCGGGAAGCAGGCGACAGGCAGCAGGCAGCGGGCAGCAGGGGAAAAGTCGGCAGTCTGCAGCCAGCAGTCGGCAGCCCAAGTCCGCAATCCGAAATCCGCAATCCGCAATGGAAGCGCAGCGGTACGATGCCATTCATCGATCCCTGCTCGCCGGCCTGCTGAGCAATATCGGCACGAAGACCGACCAGTTCGAATACACCGGCGCGCGGCATACGAAGTTTCACATCTTCCCGGGGTCGGGGCTGTTCAAATCGCGCCCGCAGTGGGTGATGGCGGCTGAGCTGGTGGAGACGACCAAGCTGTACGCCCGAATCGTCGCGCGGATCCGGCCGGAGTGGGCCGAGCGATTGGGTGAGCATCTGGTCAAGCGGTCGTACAGCGATCCGCACTGGAACCGCCAGACGGCGCACGTCACCGCGTATGAGAAGGTGACGCTGTTCGGTTTGACGCTCGTGCCGCGGCGCAGCGTGCACTACGGGCCGATCGATCCGAAGCAGTCGCGCGAGATCTTCATCCGTTCGGCACTGGTGGAGGGGGATTACGACACAACGGCGCCATACTTCCGCCACAACCAGAAGCTGGTTGACGAAATCAACACGCTCGAAGCCAAGCGGCGCAACCGCGATGTGCTGGTCGATGAGCAGGTGCGGTTCGACTTTTACGATGCGCGCATCCCGGCTGGGGTTCACAACGGGCCGGCGTTTGAGAAGTGGCGGCGGGCGGCGGAGCCGAGCAATCCCCGCCTGCTGTTCATGAACCGCGCGGAGCTGATGCGGCACGCAGCCGATGACACGACGGCTGAGCTGTATCCCGATGTGATCAGCGTCAACGGCGTGACCGTGCCGCTGCTGTATCACTTCGAGCCGGGGCATCCTGCCGACGGCATTACTGCCCGCATTCCACTGGCGGCGCTCAACCAGGTGGATGCCGAGCGGTTCGAATGGCTGGTGCCGGGGCTGCTGCGCGAGAAGATCACGGCGCTGATCAAAAGCCTGCCCAAGACGCTGCGCGTGAACTTCGTGCCGGCGCCGGACTGGGCCGCCGCGGCTGAGAAGGCCATGCCGTATGCGAAGGGGTCGCTGTATGAGGCTCTGGCGACGTTCCTGAGCAAGGGGCATGGGATCACCGTTCGCCCGCGCGATTTTGATCCCGGCTCGCTGCTGGATCACCTGCACATGAACTTTCAGATCGTGGACGATGCCGGCAAGGAGCTGGCGGCGTCGCGCGATCTGGCGGCGCTGCGGCGGCAGTTCGGGATCGCGGCGCGGCAGACGTTCGAGTCGTCGCCGCCGATGGAAGGGCAGTTCAACAAGGACGGCCTGACGCGATGGGATTTCGGCGACCTGCCCGAATCGGTCGAGGTCAAGCGCAACGGCATGACGCTGCGCGGCTATCCGGCGATCGAGGATCGGGGTGACAGCGTCTCGCTGCGGCTGTTCGATACGCCGCAAAGCGCAGCGGTTGCGATGCGCGGCGGCCTGCGGCGGCTGTTCATCCTGCAGACGCGCCAGGAGATCGCGTATATCCAGCGGATGATCCGCGGTTTCGATCAGCTCAGCCTGCAGTTCGCGACGATCGGCACGAGCGATGAGCTCAAGCGGCAGATCGCCATCGCGGCGGCCGATCAGGCGCTCTACGGCGACAAGCCGTCGGCTGAGTCGTTCGCCTGGCAGGTGCGGACGCGCGAGCAGTTTGCGCAGGTCGCGGAGGATGCGTGGAAACGCCTGAATCCCGCAGCCGATCAGGTGACGCAGGTGGCGCGGGACATGCTGGCTGCGTATCACAACGTCGCGCTGCAGCTTCAAAAGACCTTTCCGCCGCTGCTTCAGCCGTCGATCGAGGACATCCGGCGGACGCTGTCACGCCTCGTGCCGCGGGATTTCCTGATCGCGACGCCCGCGCAGTGGCTGGTGCATCTGCCGCGGTTTCTCAAAGCCGTCGAGATCCGCCTGCGCAAGCTGCTGAACGCCGGCTTGAAGCGCGACCAGCAGGCCATGGCTGCCATCGCGCCATATCTCCAGCGATACCGGGAGCGGCTTGCCGCGCATCGCAAGCAGGGCATCGTCGATCCGGCATTGGAGCATTTCCGGTGGATGATCGAGGAGCTGCACGTGTCCCTGTTTGCGCAGGAGCTCAAGACCAGCCAGCCTGTTTCGCCGAAACGGCTGGATGAGCTATGGATGAAGGTGGAGGGGTGAGGGGAGTGTCGAAGCGATGGAGCGACGAAGGGGAGTTGTAGGGACCGCTGAAGCGGACCCTGCAGCTACATCTCCATCTTTCTCCGTCGATTCTGTTTCCTATCGCAGACGAACCGTCGCGCCTTCCTGCTCCCACTGTTCGACCAGACGGTTGAGGTCTGTGATGAGTTCGTTGAGTTGCTGGCTGGTCAGCAGGAGGCTTTCGTAGAGTCGGGGGTCGTTGACGATCGCGCCGGCTGTGCCTTTGCCCTGTTCGATCTTGGTGGAGATCGTCTGGAAGGTGTTGAGCAGCTTGGCGACCTGCACCAGCCGATCGTCGATCTGCTTGGACAGCCGATCGATATGCCCCTCGGTCGTCTCGATCAGCGATTCGGCCCGGCCGACAGTCTTGCGCGCCTGGGTGATCGTGTCCTTCGTCGCCGTGCCGATGTTCTCCAACTCGCCGCTGAACTTCTCGAGATTGGCGGCGATGCGGTTGGCGGTGTCGGTCGCCTGGCGGATGTTGGCCAGCGATTTCTTGAGGTCGTCGCGGATGTCCGGATCGCCAACGACCTGGTTGAGTGATTCGATCATCTGCCCGGCTTTGCGGACGGTTTCATCCAGATCCTCAACCAGGCCGGATTGCCTCAGATGCTGAGCCGTCAGACGCAGCTCCATCGCCAGGTCGGCGAACTCCGGCGGCAACAGGTTCAAGCCGACAAAGGTCGTCTCGATGGCCTGCCCGTCCTGAAGCTGGCCCTGCGGCGCCTCGCCATCCGGAAGCTGCAGGCTGATCGTCCCCGACGCGCCGATCAGCCCCGACGAGCGGATGTACGCCCGGACGTTGCCCGGCAGCGGGGGATCGGTATCGACATATCCCTCGATCAGGACCGACTGGTTGTCGGCTGAGCGGCGAATCGTGCCCACCCGGCCGACCGTCACGCCGCGAAAGGTGATGGGTGAGCCGTCGCTGAGCCCTTCGGCCTTGCTTGCCACGAACTCCACACGCGCCTGCTTGTGCTTGAAAAGCCGAACCGGCGCGTCGCCGAACTGCACGATCATCCACGCCAGCACGACGAGGCCCAGCACCACGACCAGGCCGACAAGCAGGTTTTTTCGATATGAAGACATTCGATTTCCGGGACGGACGTTTGTACGATCAAACCGTCTTTGTAATTCCACGTCACCTGTGTTGCAAGCCGGGGATCTGAGATGCGGATCTGGCAACCGACATCATGGGCTGGCCTTCTGGCTGTCATCCTGCTGGCAAGCCCGTTTGCCGCGGCGCAGCAGCGGATCGTCCTGCCGCAGACGATGAAGCGCTACGACACGCCCTATTACATCATGATGACCGATCTGGGCGAGGACGCCGCCCGCGAAGCCGCCATCCGCATGACCCGCATGGCGGAGGAGTATTACAACCGCACCAGGGGCTTTTCCGGCAGGATTGACCGAAAGCTGCCGTTTTTCCTGTTCAGCCGGATGGAGGACTACATCCTGGCTGGCGGCGTGCCGGGCAGTGCGGGTGTCTTCATGGGCGACCGGATCAACGGCTTTCGCCTGATGGCGGTGACCAACGTCGATACGGAAGCCTCGGAGACGTGGCACACCGTTCAGCACGAGGGGTTTCATCAGTTCGCCCACGCGATGATCGGCCCCAACCTGCCGATCTGGGTCAACGAAGGGCTGGCGGAGTATTTCGGCGAAGGCATTTTCACCGGCGATGGGTTTGTGACGGGCGTGATTCCACCGTGGCGGCTGAAACGGCTCAAGGCGGGGATGGAGGCGCAGAGGTTCATCCCCGTCCGCACGATGATGCTGATCACCCATGAGCAATGGAATCAGCAGTTGAACCTGGCCAACTACGACCAGGCATGGGCGATGGTGCATTTCCTGGCCCATGCCGAGGACGGCAAGTACCAGCAGCCGTTCGTGCAGTTCATGCGTGGCGTCAGCCAGGGGATGGACTGGCGCGCGGCATGGATGGGGACCTTCGGCGATCCGGAAGGCTTCGAGCAGAAGTGGCGAGCGTATTGGCTGGCCATGGACGAGAATCCGACCGAGCATCTGTACATGCGGGCGACAGCCGAGCGGCTGGCGAGCTTTCTGGCGCGGGCGACGATGTCGGGCCAGACGTTTGAGAGCTGGGATGCATTTGCGCAGGCGGCTCGGTCCGGGCAGTTGCAGATGCCGCCGCAGGACTGGCTGCCGCCGTCGCTGCTGAGTGAAGCCCTCGATCGCGCCGGCAGGAGCGGCGAATGGTCGCTGGAGACATCAGGCGCCCAGCCGGCGGTTGTCGTCGTCATGCCCGATCAGACCCGCCTGACCGCGACCTGGGAGATCAAGCGAAACCGCGTCGACCGGACGCGCGTGGAGACGGACACACTCCGCCGCGCCATGGCAGAAGCCCGCCAGATGGCTGCCAACGGCAACGCCGCCGCCGCCCGCCGGCATCTGCAGGCTGCGATCAAGGACAATCCGAAGTCGGCGGCACTGAACGAGGCGCGGGAGATGTTGAGGGGGTTGAGGTAGGGGGACAAGAGACGAAGAGACGGAGAGACGGAGAGACGGAGAGACGTGTCCCGTCCTGAAATAGGTTGTCAGCTGGCATAGGGGGAGAAGGAGAGGTCAGCTGATGCGGGAGCGGGTTATCTTTCGGTACAGTGCGTGTTTGA
>Ga0207864_1001820_pt1 | contig 22144 bp, 22 predicted proteins | sample HigsolmetaAR202D_FD_184834 | JGI IMG/M metagenome (GOLD analysis project Ga0207864, IMG submission 184834) | Ionic liquid and high solid enriched microbial communities from the Joint BioEnergy Institute, USA - AR20-2-D (SPAdes) (version 2) ... | reverse complement strand
GTGGGAGGGGGTCGGCTGGACCGAGCGCGCTGGCACGCCCGTGCTCGACGAGGCGATCGTCTGGGTCGCCTGCGAGCTGCGCGACCTGCTCGACGGCGGCGACCACGTGATCGTCACCGGCACGGTTACCGACCTCGGCCGGCGCGAGGGCACCCCGCTGATCTTCCACGGCAGCGCGTACCGCCCGCTGGCCTGAGCCCGCCCCCGCCCCCGCCCGCCACCCCGAGTGAGGCGGATTTGTTCGGAATATCCGAACAAATCCGCCTCAGATCGCGCCGCCGCCCGAGGTGAGGCGGATATGTGCGGCATAGGCGAACAAATCCGCCTCACTCGTGTCGCGGTGCGGTTTGGGCGCTTGGGCCGCGGCCTAGAAGAGCCCCTGTGTCGCCGCCGCCCGCATCGCCAGGCCGAAGACGACCAGCGCGGAGACGGCCATGATCCCCGTCTCGCGGCGGAAGATCGCGAGCGCGATCAGGCGCTGGCGCTCGCGCGGGAGCGCGTCGAAGTCGATGCCCTCGAGCTCGCGCGCCCCGGCCCCGGCGCGCGCGCCCTCGGCGAGCATCGAGACCATGACGGGCAGGACGCCGTACAGGTAGTGCAGCCCGTCGCCCGCCTCGTGCCCCAGTAGCAGCAGCACGCCGCCGAGCAGCACCTGCGCGACCACGGTCGCCTGCGCCACGCGCAGCGCGTACCAGAACCCCTCGGACGGCCGCTGCAGAAGCCAGGCGATGCCGCCCCACAAGCCGGCGCCGAGGTTGGTGACGAGCACCGCGACGCCCACGATCAGATGAACTTTCTCCATACCCGTCTCAAATAGTCGGAATTCCGCTTTCTGATGCGGAAAAACACTATGTGGCAAGTTCGCACAAGCGCCCTATATGGTTAGGCGTCGCAGTGCTTCGTAGCTACATCCCAGCTCTCGTGTTCATCGGCCTCGGAGCGATCGTCAGCAGCGCGCTCGTCGCGGTCAACGCGTTCCTCGGCCGCAAGCGGCGCACCAGCACGGTGAAGGGCGACCCCTACGAGTCCGGACTGCCCTCGGAGTTCTCGCGGACGTTCCGCTGGGGCGTGTCCTTCTACATGGTCGCGATGCTCTTCATCCTCTTCGACATCGAGGTGATCTTCCTGTATCCGGTCGGCGTGATCCTCAACGCGGCCGACTCGGTGTTCGTCCTCGCCGAGATCCTCGTCTTCGTGGCGCTGCTGCTCGTTGCCCTGATCTACGTCTGGCGAAGGGGGGCCCTGGATTGGAGATAAAGCGCGAGAAGGTCCGTTCGGCGCTCCCGCTCGACGAGCCGCCTGCGCCCTCGAACCTGCGCATCCGCCAGCTCCGCGCCCGTGACCTTCTGCGCGGGGAGCTCTCCGAGGAGGAGCTCGAGCAGCTCGTCTCCGAGCAGACCTTCACCACCCGGCTCGACAAGGTCCTCAACTGGGGCCGCGCCAACGCGGTCTTCCCCGCGACCTTCGGGCTCGCCTGCTGCGCGATCGAGATGATGTCGATCGTCTCGCCGCGCTACGACATCGCCCGCTTCGGCGCCGAGGCGATGCGCGCCTCGCCGCGCCAGGCGGACCTGCTGATCCTGTCCGGGCGGGTCTCGATCAAGATGGCGCCGGTCGTCCGCCGCCTCTACGACCAGATGCTCGAGCCCAAGTGGGTGATGTCGATGGGCGCCTGCTCGTCGTCTGGCGGCATGTTCCAGAACTACGCCGTGGTGCAGGGCGCCGACAAGTTCCTGCCGGTGGACATCCACGTCCCGGGCTGCCCGCCGCGCCCCGAGGCGGTGCTCTACGGCTTCAACAAGCTCCAGCGGATGATCCAGGGCAATCCCGACCCGGGCTGGCGCGCGCGCTACAACGCACACGGCACGGAGGAGTGGGCGCGCGAGTACGGCACGCTCACCGACGAGGCGCGCGAGGCCTACGCGGCTGCCCACGAGGCCGCGAAGCAGGCCGCCGACCTGATCCCGGAGGAGGCCGAGGCCGAGGCGGGCGCCTCGCCCGAGGAGCGCACGGAGCCGGTCGCCGGCCGCTCCGGGCGCGGTGTTGGCAGGTTCATCTAAGGACTCAGAGCGGAGGCGGGATGCCAGACGCAGCCGGACTTGAACTGATCGCGGCCGAGATCAACGAGCGCCATCCCGGCGCGATCCTCGGCACCTACTACGAGCACGACCAGGCGTGCCTGATCGCCGAGCCGGAGAAGATCCGCGAGGTCCTCGCCTGGCTCCGCGACACCCCGGGCCAGGAGTACACGTTCCTCGCGAGCGTCCACGGCGCGGACTACCTGCCGGCCGTGCCGCGCTTCGGCGTGCACTACGAGCTCCTCAACATGGCGCGGGTCGAGCGCATCCGCGTGCGCGCCGCCGTGCACGACCCGGCGGCCGAGGGCGGGCCCTACCCGCTCGGCGAGGAGCCGCTCCCGGAGGTGCCGAGCATCACCGACGAGTGGCCCACCGCCAACCACCAGGAGCGCGAGGTCTACGACATGTTCGGGATCGTCTTCCGCGGCCACCCCGACCTGCGGCGCATCCTGATGCCCGAGGACTACGTGGGCTGGCCGCAGCGCCGCGACTTCCCGATCGGAGGCGAGCCAGTGATCTTCACCAACAACGAACGCGAAGTGCCGGGGTGGACCCAGTGAGCGGCGGCCGCTCCGCACCCGCCCACGGCGCCGACGTCATCGCCCGCACCTCGGCGGAGGTCGTCGGCACCTCGCCCGTCGAGCGCACCGGCGCCGACGAGGCGTTCGAGATCGAACAGGAGCTGATGACGATCAACCTCGGGCCGCACCACCCGGCCACGCACGGGGTGCTGCGCCTGCTGGTCGCGCTCGAGGGCGAGGTCGTCCGCGACCTCAAGCCGATCATCGGCTACGTCCACACGGGCATCGAGAAGAACTGCGAGGAGAAGAGCTACTGGAAGGCCATCCCGTTCGTCGAGCGGATGGACTACCTCTCGTACTTCTTCAACGCGCAGGCCTTCTGCGGGTGCGTCGAGAAGCTGCTCGAGCTCGACATCCCGCCGCGCGCCAAGTACCTGCGCGTGATCCACCTCGAGCTCAACCGGCTGCACTCGCACCTGGTCTGGCTCGGCACCTCCGCGCTCGACCTCGGCGCGATGTCGATGTTCTTCTACTGCTTCCGCGACCGCGACCGGATCCTCGACATCTTCGAGATGTCCACAGGCCAGCGCATGCACACGCGCTACTTCCAGGTCGGCGGCGTGATCCAGGACATCCCGCTGGGCTTCGAGCGCAAGCTCCGCGCCTTCCTCAAGGAGTTCCCGAGCCGCGTCGACCAGTACGAGGCGCTGCTCACCAACAACGAGATCTTCCTGCACCGCACTAAGGACATCGGCATCGTCCCGCGCGAGCGGCTGCTGGAGCTCGGCGTGACCGGCCCGCTGCTGCGCGCCGCCGGCGAGCCCTGGGACCTGCGCAAGGTCTCCCCGTACCTCGCCTACGGGGACTTCGACTTCAAGATCCCGATCGGCACCGTCGGCGACGGCTGGGACCGCTTCATCGTGCGCATCCAGGAGATGCGCGAGTCGGTGAAGATCATCGAGCAGGCGCTGGACGGCCTGCCCGAGGGCCCGTGGATCGCCGACGACCGCAAGGTCGTGCTCCCGCCGCGCCACGAGCTCGGCACGTCGATGGAATCGCTGATCCACCACTTCAAGCTCGTCACGGAGGGCTTCCGCGTCCCGCCGGGCGAGGTCTACTACCCGATCGAGGCGCCACGCGGCGAGCTCGGCTGCTTCATCGTCGCCGACGGTTCCGCGAAGCCGGCACGCGTGCACTTCCGCGAGCCGTCGTTCGTGAACCTCCAGGCACTGCGCGACATGTGCGTCGGCGACTACGTGGCCGACCTGATCATGAACCTGGCGATGCTCGATCCGGTTCTCGGAGGTATCGACCGATGAGCACTCACGATCGCCAGGGCAACGAGACCCCGGCCATCGATCCCGCGCTCGAGCAGGGCCCGCAGACGAGCGAGCACGGCCGCTCCGGCCCGCTGCGCCCGACCGACGAGCTGTCGGCCGCCGAGCGCCAGGCGCTGATCGCCTCGATGTCGCCCGAGGACGCCGAGCGCGTCCCGGAGCTGCACGAGGTCGAGGTCCCGCCGGAGCTGCGCGAGAAGATCGAGGAGGCGATGAGCCGCTACCCGCAGCTGCGCTCGGCCTCGATCCCCGCGCTGTGGGCGGTGCAGCGCCACTACGGCTGGTGCTCGCCCGAGGGCATCCGTCAGGCGGCGGCGGTGATGGGCGTCTCGCCCGCGTACCTGCAGTCGGTGGCGAGCTTCTACGACCTGTTCCGCCTGACCCCGACGGGCCGCAACCGCATCCTGGTCTGCCACAACATCTCGTGCTGGATGCGCGGCGCCGACGACGTGCTCAAGCGCTTCTGCGAGGCGGCCGGCGTCGACCCCCATGAGGCCGAGCACAACGGCGGCAACTCGCCCGACGGGGAGTTCTTCGTGCAGGGCTTCGAGTGCCTCGGCGCCTGCGACATCGCGCCGATGGCCTCCATCAACGAGCACTACTACGGCCCGATCGAACTCGACGAGGTCGAGACCGTGATCGACCGGCTGCGCCGCGGCGAGGACCCCCTCCCCGAGAAGGACATCCGCAAGCGCACGCTGGCAGGGGGCGCGGAAGCGCCGGAAGTGGAGACGAACGCAGATGCCTGAGCGACGCCTTCTGTTCAAGAACCTCGACGAGCCGGGGCTCAGGACCCTGGACGTCTACAAGCGCCGCGGCGGCTACCGCGCGCTGGAGCGGGCGATCCGCGAGCTGGAGCCCGACCAGATCATCGCCGAGATCGAGGAGTCCGGCCTGCGCGGCCGCGGCGGCGCCGGCTTCTCGATGGGCAAGAAGGGCTCGTTCCTGCCGCGCGGGGACATGCCCAAGTACCTCTGCTGCAACGCCGACGAGTCGGAGCCCGGGACCTTCAAGGACCGCGAGCTCATGTTCAAGAACCCGCATGGCCTGATCGAGGGCATCGTGATCGCCGCGATCGCCGTCGGCGCGCAGCACGCCTTCATCTTCATCCGCGGCGAGTACTGGGACGTGGCCGACGTCCTCGACGCGGCCGTCCGCGAGGCCTACGACGCGGGCCTGGTCGGCGAGCGCATCCTCGGCTCGAACCACAGCGTCCAGCTCGTCGTCCACCGCGGCGCCGGCGCCTACATCTGCGGCGAGGAGACCGCGCTGCTCGACTCGCTCGAGGGCAAGCGCGGCAACCCGCGCCTCAAGCCGCCGTTCCCGGCCGTGCAGGGCCTCTACGGCGGGCCGACGCTGATCAACAACGTCGAGACGCTCATGAACGTGCCGCACATCATCCGCCACGGCGCGGAGTGGTACAAGCGGCTCGGCACCGAGCAGTCGACCGGCACCAAGGTCGTCTCGGTCTCCGGGCACGTGCAGCGTCCCGGCAACTACGAGATCGAGCTCGGCATCCCGGCGCGCGAGATCATCTTCGGGCTGGCCGGCGGCCCGCCCCCCGGCCGGCGCGTGAAGGTCTGGTTCCCGGGCGGGTCCTCCGCGCCGGTGCTCACCGAGGAGGAGCTCGACCTCCCCTACAGCTTCGAGTCGATGGCCGAGGCGGGCTCGATGCTCGGCTCGGGGGCGATCATCGTCGGCGACGACACCGTCTCCGTGCCCGAGCTCGCCCTGCGCACGGCGCGCTTCTACCACCACGAGTCCTGCGGCAAGTGCTCGCCCTGCCGCGAGGGCACGAACTGGACGGTGAAGATGCTCGAGCGCGTGGTGCGCGGCGAGGCGACGCCGATGGACCTCGACATCATCGCCTCGGTGCAGGAGAACATCATCGGCAACTGCCTGTGCGTGCTGGGCGACGCGATGGCGATGCCGGTGGGCTCCATGGTCCGCAAGTTCCGGCACGAGTTCGAGGAGGTGATCGAGCGGGCCCGCGCCGCCCACGGCGGGCCGCTCGACGCCGCGCCCGATGACGTGCCGCCCGTCCCGCTGGGGGTGCACGCATGAGCGAGCGCAACGAGATCACCTTCGTCATCGACGGCGTCGAGGTCCGCGCCCCCGAGGGCATGATGCTCGTCGACGCCGCCAAGCAGGGCGACATCGAGATCCCGGTCTTCTGCTACGAGCCCAAGCTCGGGCCGCCCGTCGGCGCCTGCCGGATGTGCCTGGTCGAGATCGAGGGCATCCCGAAGCTGCAGACCGCCTGCTCGACGCCGGTCCGCGACGGCATGGTCGTCTACACGCAGACCGAGCGCGTCAAGCAGGCCCAGAACGCGGTCGTCGAGTTCCTGCTCGTCAACCACCCGCTCGACTGCCCGGTCTGCGACAAGGGCGGCGAGTGCCCGCTGCAGGACATCGCGATGGGCTGGGGCCCGGGGCGCAGCCGCGTCACCGACCCCAAGCGCCACTTCCGCAAGCCGGTGCCGCTCTCGCCGCTCGTGCGCATCGACCGCGAGCGCTGCATCCTCTGCTACCGCTGCGTGCGCTTCAGCCAGGAGGTCTCCGAGGACGAGCAGCTCCAGCTGCTCGAGCGCGGGCCGCGCAGCTACGTCGGCACCTTCGACGACCGCCCCTACATCGCCCCCTTCCACGGCAACATCATCGAGCTCTGCCCGGTGGGCGCGCTCACCTCCGAGGCCTACCGCTTCCGGGCCCGGCCGTGGGACATCGAGGAGGCGGGCACCGTCTGCACGCTCTGCCCCTCGCAGTGCAACGTGAAGTTCACGGTCCGCGACGAGCGCGTCATGCGCACGCTCGCCCGTGACAACAAGGACGTCGACGACGGCTGGCTCTGCGACAAGGGCCGCTTCGGCTTCCAGGTGATCCACGCCGAGGACCGGATCACGGAGCCGCAGATCGGCGGCGGCGGGACGCTCTCTCCCGCGACCTGGGCGCAGGCGCTCGAGCGCACCGCCGAGGCGCTGCGCAAGGCGGGGCCGCGCACCGCGGTGCTGATCGGCTCGCAGGCCTCCAACGAGGAGGGCTACCTGCTGCAGCGGATCGCGCGCCAGGCGCTGGGCTCCCCGCACATCGACTCGCGCGGCGGCCACCCGATCGACCGCGACACGCTGCTCGAGCTCTCGCGGCCCGAGCTCGGCGCCGCGGTCGCCGACATCGACCGCGCCGAGTCGGTGCTGCTGGTCGGCGCCGACCCGCTCAACGACATGCCGATCCTCGACCTGCGCCTGCGCAAGGCGATCCGCCGGCACGGCACGCGCCTCGTGGTCGCCACCGAGCGGCCGACCACGCTCGACGGCGGCGCCGAGGAGACCGCGCGCTACGCGCCGGGCGAGGCGGCCGCGTTCCTCGCCGACCTGGCCGCCGAGCTGCGGCCCGGCGACGGCGCGAGCGGCCCCTACGCCGAGGACGCCGCCCGCATCGCGGGCGAGCTGCGGCCGGGCTCGACCGTGATCATCTTCGGCGAGCGGCTCGGCCACGGGCCCAACGGCGACGCGGCCCTGAGCCTCGTGCTCGAGTGCGCCAAGGCGCTCGAGGCGAGCGCCGACGGCGCGGGCCTGCTGGAGGTGCCCGAGCGCACCAACGCCCGCGGCCTGCGCGAGGTGGGCTGCCTGCCGGTCGCCGGCCCGGGCCTCGCCGAGACCGAGCCGGGCATGGGCGCGGACGAGATCCGCGAGGCGCTTCGCAACCGCGAGCTGGAGGCGCTCATCCTCTGGGACATCGACCCGCTGCGCGAGCTGCCCGATCCCGAGGGCTGGCGCGAGGCGCTCTCGGCGGCGCGCTTCGTCCTGCAGGTCGGCGCCTTCGCGACGCCCGGCACCAACCCGAACGTGTTCCTGCCGCTCGAGACGCACGCCGAGAAGGAGGGCACCGTCACCCATCCCGACGGGCGCCTGCAGCGGCTGCGCCCGTCGATCCCGCACCCCGGCGCGACGCGCCACGGCTGGCAGTGGCTCGCCGAGCTCTCCGCGCTGCTCGGCCATGAGACCGGGATCGACTCGGCGCCCGAGGCGCTGGCGGCGATCGGCGAGCACGTGCCGATCTACGCCGGCCTCACGCACGAGGAGATCGGTGGGCTGGGCCTGCGCTGGCAGGAGCGCGAGGCCGCGAGGAACCTGCCGGAGCCCGCTGCCTCGGCGGGCATGACCGCGGTCGCCACGGCCCCGAGTCCGGCCCCGGCCGACGGCCGCCTGCGGCTCGCGACCTACCGCGACCTGTGGGTGGCCGAGGCCACCGAGCAGAGCCCGGCGCTGCGCTTCCTCCTGCCGAAGCAGCGGCTCGAGCTCGCGCCCGCCGACGCCGAGCGGCTCGGCGTGGCCCAGGGCGACGAGGTCGAGCTCAGCGCGAACGGCAGCTCGATCCGCGCGCGCGTGGTCGTGCGCGAGCGCATGCTGCCCGGCGCGGGCTTCGTCGTCGAGGGCATCCGCGACGCGAACCCGGCCGAGCTGGGCGCGCCCGGCGAAGTCGAGGTCGAGGTCGCGCGCGTCGAGCCCGAGGCGCCCGAGCTCGAGGTGATCGCCGCGGGAGGTGGCCGCTGATGCTGATCGCCGAGGTCGGCTTCGCCGAGGCCACCTGGATCCTGATCGTCAAGGCGCTCGTGATCTTCGCGGCCGTGTTCGCGGTCGCGCCGGTGCTGACCGTGGTCGAGCGCAAGATCCTCGGCCGCTTCCAGGCGCGCTACGGCCCCAACCGGGTCGGCCCGTTCGGCCTGCTGCAGCCCGCCGCCGACGCGCTCAAGCTGATCGGCAAGGAGCAGTTCGAGCCGCGCGGCGCGCTGCGCCTGCTGTATGCCGCGGGCCCCGCGCTCGTCGTCTTCAGCGGCATCGCGACGCTCGCGATCCTGCCGTGGGGCGACGTCAAGAACGGCGTGGGGTTCTACGGCATCGACGTCTCGATCGGCGTCCTCTACTTCTTCGCCTTCGGCGGGCTCTCGTTCTACGGGTTGCTCCTGGGCGGCTGGGCGTCGGGGTCGAAGTACTCGTTCCTCGGCGCGATGCGCTCCGCGGCGCAGCTGATCTCGTACGAGATCTCGATGGCGCTCGCCCTGTTCGGCGCGATCCTGATGGCGGGCACGCTCTCGCTGACCGAGATCGTCCACGCCCAGGACGACGTCTGGTTCGTCGTCCCGCAGTTCCTGGGCTTCCTGATCTTCATGGTCGCCGGCTTCGCCGAGGCCAACCGCGCGCCGTTCGACCTGCCGGAGGCCGACGCCGAGCTCGTCGCCGGCTACCAGACCGAGTACGGCGGCATGCGCTGGGGCAGCTTCATGCTCGCCGAGTACCTGGAGATGTTCGTGATCTCCGGGATCGCCGCGACGTTCTTCCTCGGCGGCTGGAAGGGCCCCGGCCCCGGCTTCCTCGACCCGATCTGGATGCTGGCCAAGATCCTGGGGCTGATGTTCCTGTTCTTCTGGGTGCGCGCGACGCTGCCCCGCGTCCGCTACGACCAGCTGATGAGCTTCGGCTGGAAGGTGTTGTTGCCGCTCGCCACCCTGAACGCCCTCGTCACCGCCGTCCTGGTGACCGTCCTTTAGAGAAGGAGCCATGGCCAAAGCCGACACCGAAACCAGGCAGTTCCCGTACCTACCGGACTCCGACGTCGTCGCCGTCCAGCGCGGGCCCGAGCCCGGCGGCATCAAGGGCGCCTACCGCGTCTTCGGTGAGACGCTGCGCGGGCTCAAGACGACCATGGCCCGCATGATCGAGGGCCCGGTGACGATCCAGTACCCGGAGGAGAAGACCGCGGTCTACCCGCGCTTCCGCGGCCGCCACAAGCTCCACCGCTTCGAGGACACCGGCCTCGAGAAGTGCGTGGGCTGCTCGCTGTGCGCGGCGGCCTGCCCGGCGGACTGCATCCGCGTGGTCGCCGCCGAGAACGACCCGGCGAACCGCGTGTCGGCCGGCGAGCGCTACGCGGCCGTCTACGAGATCAACCTCTCGCGCTGCATCTTCTGCGGCTACTGCGAGGTCGCGTGCCCGTTCGACGCGATCACGATGGGCCACGACTACGAGATGGCCGACTACAACCGCGGCGACCTCATCTTCACCAAGGAGATGCTGCTCGCCGAGCCCATCGAGCGCACGCCGCTGCGCGTCGAGGGCGAGTAGGCGCTCAGCCCACGTCGCCGGTTTCCGGCAGCCAGGGCTGAGCGCTCAGGCCTCGTCCTTGTCGAGGCGCAGCGAGATCGAGTTGATGCAGTAGCGCAGGCCCGTCGGCTGCGGGCCGTCCTCGAAGACGTGCCCGAGGTGCGAGCCGCAGCGGCTGCACAGGACCTCGGTGCGGCGCATGAAGTGGCTGTGGTCGGGCGCGGTCTCGACGGCGTCGTCGCTCAGCGGCGCCCAGAAGCTCGGCCAGCCGGTCCCCGAGTCGTACTTGGTCTCCGAGGAGAAGAGCTCCTGGCCGCAGGCGCGGCAGCGGTAGACGCCCTCGTCCTTGGCGTCCCAGTAGATCCCGGTGAACGCGGGCTCGGTGCCCTTCTCGCGCAGGACGTGGAACTCCTCGGGGGTGAGCTCCGCGCGCCAATCCTCCTCGCTCTTTCGGATCTTCTCCGGCATCGCTCGTCTCCTTGGCCTCGCCTTCCCCTCCAAGGTAGTGGGGGCGCCGCGCGCTGGGGCCGGGACCTTCAGTAATTTGCCGAAGCGATCATCCGTGAGGTACGCCGATGTTCGCGAAAGGCCCCGTCCCTAGGGTGCGCTAGGCGATGACGCAGCCCGCGTCTACCCCTGCCGAGAACGCCCCCGGAGCCGACGCCCCCGACAACGGCGCCGGGATCCGGATCGTGCTCGCCGACGACCACGCGGTCGTCCGCAGCGCCCTGCGCATGCTGCTCGAGGCCGAGCCGGGGATGGAGGTCGTGGCCGAGGCGGGCGACGTGGAGAACGCGATCCGGTACGTGCGCGGACATCGCCCGAACGTCCTGATCCTCGACCTCAACATGCCGGGCCGCGCGAGCCTCGAGGCGCTGCCCGACATCTTCGAGGCCTCGCCGGAGACGAACATCGTGGTACTCACGATGCAGAGCGAGCCCGCGTTCGCGCGCGAGGCGATGCAGGCCGGGGTGCGCGGCTACATCCTCAAGGAGGCCGCCGACTCCGAGCTCGTCAAGGCGGTGCGCCTCGCGGCCGAGGGGAAGACGTACCTGCAGCCCGACCTGGGCGCGCGGCTCGCGGCCGAGCCAGCCGGCCAGCCCGACGACCTCTCGGCGCGCGAGCTCGAGATCCTGCGGCTGATCGCGCTCGGCCACACCAACGCCGAGATCGCCGAGCAGCTCTACATCAGCGTCCGCACGGTCGAGTCGCACCGCGCGCACATCCAGCAGAAGCTGCGCGTCACCAAGCGCTCCGAGCTGGTCCGCTACGCGCTGGAGCACGGGCTGCTCCAGCTCCCGGGCAAGGACCAGCAGGCCTAGCGGGCGTCCCCCCCCGGGGCCTCAGCGCCTCAGGGCTGGACCGCGGCGTCGGGCCGCTCCCTGGGGATCCGGCCGCGCAGCTCGGTCCCCTCGCCGGGGGTCGAGACGATCGCGAGCGTCCCGCCGCCGAGCGCGACGCGCTCGCGCATGCTGACGAGGCCGAAGCCGTCGGTGCGCTGGTCCATGTCGAAGCCGACGCCGTCGTCGCGCACCAGGATCGAGATCGCCTCGGCGTCCTCGCGCACGTCGATCCACACGTGCCGGGCCGCGGCGTGCTTGGCGACGTTGGTGAGCGCCTCCTGCACGACGCGGTAGATCGCCGACTCGAGCTCCGGGTCCAGGCGGCGCCCGCCACCGTCGGTGGGCGAGCCGAGCGCGACGGAGACGCGCACCTCGGCGCCGGTCATCCGCTGGTGGTTGGCGGCGAGGCTCTCGATCGCGGGGGCGAGGCCGAGCTCGTCAAGCGCGGCCGGGCGCAGCTCGGTGATCAGCGAGCGCAGGCTCGCGATCTCGCCCTCGACCTGCTCCATCGCGCGGCGCACGGCCTCGCGGGCGACCTCGGGGTCGGTGGCGCGCAGCGACGAGGCGAGCATCACGCGGACGGCGCCGAGGCCCTGGAGGGTCTCGTCGTGCAGCTCGCGGGCCCAGCGCGCCCGCTCGCGCTCGGCCGCCTCGATGCTCTCGCGCAGCTTCGACTCGGCGAGCGACTGCGCGGTGGCGACCGCCATCGCCGCGCTCGAGGCGAAGCCGCTCAACAGCGCCTCGTCCTCCTCGTCGAACTCGGGGCTCTCGCCGATGCGGTCGAAGGCGGCGAGCACGCCGAGCGCGCGCCCGCGGAAGACGAGCGGCACGAGCAGCGCGAAGCGCGCGTCCATGCCGAGCTGGCGCAGGGAGATCCCGAGCCGGTTGTCGCCGGCGGGCACCCGCTCGGGCTCGTGCTCGGTCATCACCCGCCGCCAGGCGGAGCCGTCGACCGCGAGCCGCATGTCGCCCAGCCGGGGCGCGGCCTCGCCGGCCGCGATCGCGACCTCGAGCGAGCCGCGGCGCTCGAGCAGCACCAGGAGCGAGCGCGCGTTGACGAGCGCGCGGCCGCGCTTGGCCACGCTCTCCAGCACGTGCGGGAGGCGGGTCTCGCCGCCCACGGCGCGGCCGATCTCGGACGTCGCCTCGAGCCGCGCGACGATCCGCTCCAGGGTCTCGCGCCGCTCGAGCGCGTGCGAGTAGAGCCGGGCGTTCTCGATCGCGACGCCGGCGAGCTCCGCGAGGCGGACGACGGCCTCCTCGTCGCGCTCGTCGAACTCGACGCCGCCCTCCTTCTCGGTGAGGTAGAGGTTGCCGTACACGCGCCCGCGGGTCGAGATCGGCACGCCGAGGAAGGTCCGCATCGGCGGGTGGCTGGGCGGGAACCCGAAGGAGCGCGGGTGCTTGCTCACGTCGGGCAGGCGCACCGGCTTGGGCTCCTCGATGAGCAGCCCGAGGACGCCGTGCCCGCGCGGCAGGTCGCCGATCGCCCGGTGGGTCTCGGGGTCCATGCCGCTGGTGATGAAGCGCTCCAGCTCGCGCTGGCCGCCGATGATGCCGAGCGCCGCGTAGCGGGCGCCGGTGAGGTCCCGCGCCTCGTCGACCACGCGCTGCAGGAGCGACTCCAGGTCCAGGTCGGAGACGAGCACGCGCGCCACGTCGAGCAGCCGACTCATCGTCCGCTCGTCGAGAGCGGCCCCCCCGGACGGTTTCCTCGGGTCGGTCATCGCTCTGCCTGATTATCGGCAATGATCGCCCCGTGAACGAGGTTCGCCAGCGCATCGGCGATCGCGTCGAGCGTCTGATCGCCGAGCGCGGCGATCCCGAGGCGGAGATCAGGCGCGGCGAGGAGGAGGCGGTCCGCACCGCCCCGAGCCTGCGCCGCACGATCTTCTGGCTCGCGGTCACCGGCATCTCGCTCTACCTGGTGGCGCCGGGGCTGCTGGACGTCCTGGGCTCGTGGCGCCAGCTGCGCGAGATCGAGCCGATCTGGTTCGCGGCGATGGCGGTGCTGCAGGGGCTTGCGATCGCGTGCCTGTGGGTCGTGCAGAGGATCGCCCTGCACGACGCCCCGTGGGCACCGGTGATCAACTCGCAGCTCGCGGGCAACGCGATGGCGCGCATCGCCCCGGCGGGCGGGGCGGTGGGCGCGGCGCTCCAGTACCGGATGCTCGTCGAGGCCGGGATCGACCGCGCCCGGGCGGTCGCCGGGATCACCGCGGTCAACCTGCTCACGTTCGCGGTCGTGCTCGTGCTCCCGGTGCTCGCGCTGCCGGCGCTGCTGGGCGGGCCGGTCGACCCTGGCCTGGTCGAGGCCGTGATCATCGGGCTGGTCGTCTTCGTGCTCCTGCTGGCCGCGGGCATCGCCGCGCTCGCGTTCGACGAGCCGCTGCGCTGGGTGGGCGAGCGGGTGCAGCGGGCGCGCAACCGCCTGCGCCGGGACGCCCCGCCGCTCACCGGGCTGCCCGACCGCCTGCAGCGCGAGCGCGACCGGCTGCTCGAGACGCTCGGCCCGCGCTGGCGCGAGGCGGTCGTGGTCTCGCTGGCTCGCTGGGCGTTCGACTACGCGACGCTGCTCGCGGCCCTGGCCGCCGTGGGTACGCAGCCGCGCCCGTTCCTCGTCCTGCTCGCCTTCTGCGCGGCCCAGCTATTGGCTCAGGTCCCGCTCACGCCCGGCGGGCTGGGCTTCGTCGAGGCCGGGCTCACCGCCACGCTCGTGCTCGCCGGGGTCGGCGCCGGCGCGGCCGTGCTCGCCACGCTCGCCTACCGCCTGTTCTCCTACTGGCTGCTGTTGCCGGTCGGCCTGGGCGCCTACGCGGCCCACCGGCGCTGGCTCGCGCGACGATGAGCGACCGGGTCACCTACATCGGGCACGGGACCGTGCTGCTGGAGCTGGGCGGCGTGCGGCTCGTCACCGACCCGCTGCTGCGCCCGCGCGTCCTCGGGGTGATCACGCGCGCCGGCGGGCAGGCGCCCGCGGCGCCCGCGGCCGACGCCGTCCTGATCTCGCACCCGCACCCGGACCACCTCGACTACCCGTCGCTGCGCCGGGTGGGGAGGCGGACGCCGGTCGTGATCCCGCGGGGCTCCGCGTGGTTTCTGCGCGCCCGCGGCTTTCGCGACGTGCGCGAGCTGGCGGTGGGGGAGGGCCTGAGCGTGGGCGGCGCCCGAATCTCCGCGACGCGCGCGGTCCACGACGGGCGCCGCTGGCCGGTCGGGCCGCGCCGGCCGGCGGTCGGCTACGAGATCCGCGCCGCGGGGCGCCGCGTCTACTACGCCGGCGACACCGACCTCTTCGACGCCATGGCGGAGCTCGCCCCGGTCGACCTGGCGCTCCTGCCGATCGGGGCGTGGGGCGGCGTCCCGGGCGCGGGCCACCTCGACGCGCTGCGCGCCGCGCGGGCGGCGGCGCGGATGCGGGCGCGGCTCGTGGTGCCCGTGCACTGGGGGACCTACGCGCGCGCCAACCTGCACCGCCGCCGCCCCGACCTCGTCGTGGACCCGCCCGAGAGGCTCCGCGAGCACATGCGCGAGCTCGCGCCGGAAAGCGAGCTGCGCGTGCTGAGGCCGGGCGAGTCGCTCGAGCTGGGCGGCTAGCGGGGCGCGGGCGCCGCCGCCCTGGCCACGACCACGCGCCGCGCCGGCGCACCGCACCGGCGCCGCCGGCCCGCGCCTACACACGCGCCGAGCGTGCGAACCGTTGCTAATCGCAACGGAAGCGCACGCTCGGCGCGGTGCGGATGGATCAGCGCAGCACCCGGTGAGTGCCGGTGCTCGGCCGCGAGCGGCGCCGGCCCTCGTGGTGCCGGTCGCGCGGGGGATGGGCCACGCCCGCCAGCCGGTGGCGGGGAAGGGGCGCGTGGCCCCAGTCGGCGCGCAGGGCGTAGTCGACCAGGCGGTCGAAGTACGCGCGCAGGGGCGGGACCTCGATGCCGGTGCCCTGGAGCGCCGCCCTCGCGCGCTGGTTGTCGTAGCGGGCGGCGATGTTGAAGTACGGGAAGAACGCCTCGCTGCGCCGCAGCGCCTTGCGCCGGCGGCTCGGGCCCGTGCGCGCCAGGAGGGGGTGCAGCCCGTAGCGGTAGAGCGCGGGCGGGAGCAGCCGCGGCGCGGGGCGCTCGAAGCGCGCGCAGGCGAGCTCGACCAGCTCGCCGATCGAGCTCGCCTGCTCGGAGGCCGTGAGGTGGTACGTCGTTCCGGGGCGGCCGGCCAGGGCGAGGATCGCGTCGGCCACGTAGTCGACGGGGACCACGTCGACCGGCGCGGAGCGCCGCGCGGGGAGGGCCGGGTAGGCGCCGCTCGCGAAGGCGCGCAGCGGCCAGTAGAGGACGTTGAACGAGGACGTCCAGCCCGTCCGCGAGTCGCCGACCACGATGCTGGGGCGCATCACCTGGATCGGGAGGTCGCGGCCGTAGCGGCGCAGGGCCAGCTCGGCCTCGAGCTTCGAGCCCTCGTACGCGTTGCGGAAGCCCTGGCCGACGTCGAGGTCGTCCTCGGTGAAGGTGCCGTGGAGCGTGCCCGCCACGTACGCGGTCGAGACGTGCGTGAGGCAGTGCAGGGCGCCGAGGGCGTCGGCGAGCCGGGCGAGGTCGATCATCCGGCGCGTGCCCTCGACGTTGATCCGCCGCGATTCCGTGAGCCCGAGCGTGAACGAGACCGAGGCGGCGCAGTGGATGATCTGCTGGGCCCGGCCGGCCAGCCACTCGCGCTGCCAGCCGTCGAGGCCCATGTCGGGCCGGGTGAGGTCCGCGGCGATCGCGACCGCGCGGTGCGTCCACGGCTCGGCGCGGCCGAGCAGGTTGACGATTGTCTGCCGCAGGCGCTTTTCCGCCTCGGCGTCGTCGCGGGCGCGGACGAGCGCGTAGATGGTCCGGTTGTCGCGCTCGAGCAGGCGGGCGAGGAGCTCCCCTCCGAGGAAGCCCGTGGCCCCCGTGAGCACGACCCCAGGCGCGTCGTTGGAGGTGTCGAATGCGTTCACACGGTGATGGTTGCGGCGAGTCACGCGAGCCAAGTTAAGGATCGGTGACCGCCCCGCCTAGCTCGCGAGGGCCAGACTTTCGGCCGTCGGTTTGGCCGCGATGTCGAGCCGGCGCCGGCGGGGCCGCCGGTTTGCCCGGGGCGGCTCGGGTACCCGGCGACCGTGTCCCGGTTGCGCTACCTGAACCCGTTCCTCGTGCGGCGCGCGGTGCGCGACGCGCGGCGAGCCTTCTCCGGCGGCGGCCCCACCGCCGTGCGGGTCGTCCGCATCGGGCGGCCGCAGGGGATCTTCCTGCCGAGCTCGCAGATCGACTTCGAGGTGATCGCGCGCGACGAGTCCACGAACCGCTTCACCACCGCGGTCCCGGTCCCGTGGCCCTACGCCTGGGGCTACCGGGTCGCGCGCGTCCTGCGTCTGCCGCTGGTCCGGCGCCTGGACCCCGAGCGCGTGCGCTTCAAGCTGCCGATCCCGCGCCCGTAGCCCCCGAAACCGCACGTTCAGCCCTGGTCGTCGTTTTTCGAACACGTGGGCTGAACGTCGCGCGGGGCCGGCCGCACGTTCAGCCCTGGTCGTCGGATTTCGAACACCAGGGCTGAACGTTGCGGTTTGGGGTGTCTGGGTGGCCTCGCTACCATTACTTCACAATCTGAAGTAGCTATACGAGCTAAAGCGAAAGCAGGAGCACGCATGAAGCTTCTTCTCGTTCCACTTGACGAAAGCGTCGTCTTCCCGTACATGACCGTCTCCATCTCGGCCGACGTGGCCAGGGGCGAGCGCGTGCTCCTGCTGCCGCGTGACGACGACGGCGAATACGCCCGCGTCGGCACGGTCGCCGAGGTGGTCGAGCGCAACCGCCTGCCGGGCGGCGTCGTCGCGATCACGGTGACCGGCCTGCACCGCGGCATCCCCGGCGCCGCGGTCTCCGGGCCCGACGGCGAGCTGCTCATCGAGGTCCAGCCGATCCACGACGGCGTGCCGACCGACGAGCGCACCCGCGAGCTCGAGCGCGAGTACCGCGCGGTCGTCGAGGAGATCCTCGACCTGCGCGGTGACGATGGCCGCGTCGCCGCGTTCCTGCGCACGATCGACGAGCCGGGCGCCCTCGCCGACACCACCGGCTACAGCCCGGACATCTCCCTGGCCGACAAGCGCCGGCTGCTGGAGACCCTCGACGTGACGCGCCGCCTCGAGCTCGCCGTCGAGCTCCAGCGCGAGCGCCTCGCCGAGCTGCAGGTGCGCCAGCGCATCCGCGACGACGTGGAGTCGGGCGCCCAGAAGCAGCAGCGCGAGTACTTCCTGCGCAAGCAGCTCGAGTCGATCCGCAAGGAGCTGGGCGAGGACGAGGGCTCGATCATCGAGGAGTACGCCAAGAAGATCGAGGAGTCCGACATGCCCGACGACGTGCGCGAGCAGGCCCAGCGCGAGCTCGGCCGCCTCGAACGCATGGGCGACGCCTCGGGCGAGTCCTCGATGATCCGCACCTACCTCGACTGGATCCTCGCCGTGCCGTGGGGCAAGCGCTCCGAGGAGGTGCTCGACCCGGTGAAGGCGCGCGAGGTGCTCGACGCCGACCACGCGGGCCTAGAGGACGTCAAGGACCGCATCACCGAGTTCATCGCCGTGCGGCGCCTGCGCCGCGAGCGCGGGCTCTCCGAGGAGGGCCGCAACGCGGGCGCGATCCTCACCCTGATCGGCCCGCCCGGCACCGGCAAGACCTCGATCGGCGAGTCGATCGCGCGCGCGACCGGCCGCGAGTTCGTGCGCATGTCGCTCGGCGGCGTCCGCGACGAGGCGGAGATCCGCGGCCACCGGCGCACCTACATCGGCGCGCTGCCGGGCCGGCTCGTGCGCGCCCTGCGCGACGCCGGGACGATGAACCCGGTGATCATGCTCGACGAGGTCGACAAGATCGGCGCGGACTGGCGCGGCGACCCCGCCGCGGCCCTGCTCGAGGTGCTCGACCCGGCGCAGAACCACTCGTTCCGCGACCACTACCTGGACGTCGACCTCGACCTCTCCGAGGTGATGTTCATCGCCACGGCGAACTTCGCCGAGACGATCCCCGGTCCGCTCCTGGACCGCATGGAGGTCGTGCGCTTCGACGGCTACACGACCGACGAGAAGATCGCGATCGCGCGCGACTACCTCTGGCCCCGCCAGGTCGAGCGCAACGGGCTGCGCCCGGACGAGGTCGAGATCGGCGACGAGCAGATCCGCCAGGTGATCACCGACTACACCCGCGAGGCAGGGGTGCGCGGGCTCGAGCGCGAGCTCGGCAAGCTCCTGCGCAAGACCGCGACCCGGATCGCGTCGGGCCGGGCGGAGGCGCCGATCGAGATCGACTCCGACGCCGTCCGCGAGGCGCTCGGGCGCCCGCGCTACTTCCAGGAGGCGGCGGAGCGCACCGCGGTGCCGGGCGTGGCCACGGGCCTCTCCGTGACCGGCGCTGGCGGCGATGTGCTCTTCATCGAGGCGACCCGCATGCCGGGCAAGGAGGGCTTCGTGCTCACCGGCCAGCTGGGCGACGTGATGAAGGAGTCCGCGCGGATCGCGCTCTCGTACGTGCGCGGCCACGCTGAGGAGCTGGGCATCGACCCGAGCGAGTTCGCCGACCGCGAGTTCCACATCCACGTGCCCGCGGGCGCGATCCCCAAGGACGGCCCGAGCGCCGGGATCACGATGACGACCGCGCTGGTCTCGCTGCTCACCGGGCGCCCCGTGCGCCACACGGTCGGCATGACCGGCGAGGTCACCCTGCAGGGCCGGGTGCTGCCGATCGGCGGCGTCAAGCAGAAGGTGCTCGCCGCGCACGCCGCCGGGCTCACCGACGTGATCCTGCCCGAGCGCAATCGCGGCGACCTCGAGGACGTGCCCGAGCACGTGCGCGAGGAGATGACCTTCCACCCGGTGATGACGATCAACGAGGTGCTGGACATCGCGCTCGAGCCCGAGCCGGCCGAGCTCCTCGCCACGGCGGGCTGAAGCTTCCCTCCAACAGATCCTCCCTCCTCCCCAGAACCAACACAACCACCAGGCAATCGGCAACACAGAGCGCGCGGCGGGCGGTGACCAACCCTCCTCCTCCCGGCCCGCCGCGCGCCCGCCGATGCCGCTAGGGGCGCGCTCCGGCGCGCCCCTAGTCTTCGTCGGCGTCCTGGCGGCGCCGGCGGTCGGCCTGCGCGATCGCGTGCGCCGACAGCGGCGCGGTGATCAGCACGAAGAGCGCGACGAGCAGCGCGCTCGTGATCGACTCGGCCTTGCCCGTCCCGACCACGGCGAGCAGCACGAGCAGCAGCCCCGGCCCGGTGACGAGCCCCGCGGCGTGGAGCTGGTTGCCGATCCCGTCGAAGCGCGCGAGGCCGATGAGCCCCACGGTGGCGAGCCCCAGCCCGAGCGCGAGCAGCGCGACCGAGACGACGTCGAGCAGCGTCTCCAGCACCTAGAACGGCCTCCCGCGGATCACGTGCCGGCAGGCGACGAGCGTCGCCACGAACGAGAGCAGCGCGAGCCCGAGCGCCGCGTCGATGTAGTAGGAGACGTCGCGCAGGTACGAGAGCGTCGTGAGCAGGACGATCACGATCGCGACCAGCACGTCGAGCACGAGCACGCGCTCGAGCGGGTCGTCGGAGCGCAGGATCAGAAGGCCCCCGGCGACGAGCAGGACGGTCGCCCAGCCGAACGCGATGGCGGCGACGATCTCCGGCACTACGGCACCACCCTCGCCTGCAGCTCGCGGTCGCCGGCGTGCCGGGCGCGCACCGCGTCGGGGTCGCTCGCGTCGGTGAGGTGCACGACCAGCACGTCGCGCTCCTCGTCGACGTCCACGACCACCTCGTCGGGCGCCTCGCCGGTGAGCACCGCCCAGAACGCGACGTTGTGGCGCGAGCGCCCGGCGCGCGGGATCTCCACGAAGCCCGAGCGGCTCGCGTCGCCGAGGCAGAAGCGCACCGTCCGCCACGTCCCGCGCACCATCTCGACGGCCGTGCGCCCGGCGATGCGCAGCATCGCGACGGGGTCGCCCCCCGTGACCGCCGCCTGCCGCCCGACCTCCCGGCCGCGCGCGGTGCGCGGGCGCAGGAGGTAGGAGGTGCCGATCCCCAGTGCGAGCGCGAGCGCGATGTCGGCCGCATCGACGCTCGTCAGCACGAGCAGGTAGATCGCGGCGAGGAACACGCCGCGCTCGATCACCTGGATCACGGCAGCCCCTCCGGCAGGGCGCCCGCCGCCTTGTGGGCCGGGGCGAGCAGCGCCTCCGGCCAGATCCCCGTCGCCAGCACCACGAGCGCGAGGAATAGCACGAGCGCCTGCTGCGCGCGGCCCGCGATCGGCCCCGGCCGCTCCTCCCGCCAGAAGTCGATCTGGTAGAGCTGGAAGGCGTACAGCACCGACAGCGCGCTGCCCACCACGAACAGCGCGAGCAGCGCGGGCTCGCCGGCGGCGGAGCGGAAGATCTCGAGCTTGCCCACGAACCCGGCCGCGGGCGGCAGGCCGACCACGCTGAACGCGCCCACGGCGAACGCGGCTCCCACCACCAGGCCGCGCATCCGCGCCACCAGGAACAAGAGCACCTTGTTGAGCGCGTTCACCGCGCTGTAGAGCACGGCGGCGGCGAAGCCCACCGGCCCGCCGATCCCGATGGCGACCAGCACGTAGCCGATCTGGCCGATCGCCGAGTAGGCGAGCATCTCGGTCGGCGTGCGCCGCGAGATCGCGCACAGGCCGCCGTAGATGATCGAGAGCGAGCCGATCACGATCAGCGCCGTGCTCGCCAGCTCGAGCTCGCGCTCGAGCAGCTCGCCGCCGAAGCGCAGCAGCCCGTAGACGCCGATGTTGGCGACGGCCCCGCTCAGGATCGCGGCCACCGCCGGGCGCGACGCCGTGTAGACGGTCGGCAGCCAGAAGTGGAACGGGAAGAGGCCGAGCTTCACGCTGAACGCGACGAAGAAGCCGACCGCGATCAGGATCGCCGTGCTCGGGTCGACCGTCGCCATGCGCTCGGCGATCAGCGCCATGTCGAGCGTGCCGGTGACGTGGTAGACGCCCGCCACCGACAGGAGGAACAGGAAGGTGCCGAGCAGGTTGACGAGCATGAAGACGAGCGCGCCGCCCAGCTCGCGCCGCTCCCCGCCGTAGGTCGCGAGCACGTAGGACGCGGTCATCGCCAGCTCGAAGAAGACGTAGAAGTTGAAGAGGTCGCCGGTGAGGAAGACGCCGGTGAGCCCAGCGGCGAGCAGCACGACCAGGCCGGGGAACGTCCGCTCCCGCACGCCCTCGAGCAGCTCGTGGACCGTCGCCGCGAGGATCGCGAACGAGCTGAGGACCGCGAACACCACGCCGAGCGCGTCCGCGCGCAGCCGGATCCCGATCCCGGGCGCCCACTCGCCGGTCACGAAGGTGACTGGCTCGCCGCCGATCGTCTGGATCCCGAGCGCGACGAGCAGCCCGAGGTTGGCGAGGACCGCGCCGGCCGCGAGCCAGCCGATCAGCGGCCGGCGCCCGTCGAGCAGCACGAGCGCGGCGCCGGCGACCCAGGGGACGAGCAGGGCGAGGCTGAGCAGGGTCACGCGTGCAGCTCCTCCTCTTCCTCCTCCTCGTCGTGCTCGTAGCCGCGGCGGCGCTCGAGCTCGGCCTCCATCGCGACCTCCTCGGCCGCGACCTCGTCAAGGCCCGAGCTGCGGAACGCGCGCACCACGCGCAGCACCAGCACCAAAAGCAGCGCCAGCACCGCGAGCCCGATGACGATCGCGGTGAGCGCCATCGCCTGCGCGAGCGAGTCGCTCACGGGCAGC
>Ga0207864_1001816_pt1 | contig 22165 bp, 19 predicted proteins | sample HigsolmetaAR202D_FD_184834 | JGI IMG/M metagenome (GOLD analysis project Ga0207864, IMG submission 184834) | Ionic liquid and high solid enriched microbial communities from the Joint BioEnergy Institute, USA - AR20-2-D (SPAdes) (version 2) ... | reverse complement strand
GTGCGGCCTGCTGCCCGGCCCCGCCGGGCCGCGGCCGTCGCAGCCGCCGAGCCCGTCCGCCCCCGACCCGCCGACCCTGCACGAACTGGTGCGCGCGCACATCGCCGAAACCTGGGCGCAGGAGCCCGACTACGGCGGCCGGTGCGAGGCACTGAGCCTTTCGGACCAGGCCGACCTCGGCCGGCGGCAGGGGGTGTGCCTGGCGCTGATCGCGGACTGGCGGGACAGCACGGTGTTCGTGCTCGGCCCACCCGCCTCCGAGCCGTTCGAGGCGCTGCGGCTGGACACCCCCGACGGGACGCACTGGGAACTGGCGGAGCACTTCGTGATCGAGGACCCCTACGCCCCCGGCCCCGACTGGCTGACCGAGGCGATCGGAACCAAGGACGACCCCGCCCGGTGGGAGATCACCGCGCCCACCATGACCGAGGCGGCCGAGACCTGGCTGGCCGACCGCTACCTGCCGCTGGACTGCGAGTCCACCGGCGGAGCCTACCCGGAGCAGGACGCCTGGTGCCCGCGGGCGGAGTTCCCCGGGCACGAGGAGAACCCGCCCGCCGACGGGAAGAGCGCGGTACTGGTCGCCTGCAACGGTGAGCCGCGCTACCGGCTGGCCGTGGAGCACACCGGGAACGGCTGGTTCCTCACCCGGGCGACCGCCGTCCAGGAGTGACCGGCACGGTCACCGCCGGGAACGGCGCGACAGCAGGTCCCGCACCACGTAGGAGCCCAGCCGGTCGGGGTCGGGGCGGACCGTGCGGCCGCCGTTGCGGGACACCAGCGCGGTGACGAACTCCTCCAACCGCGGGTCGTCGGCCAGGGAGAACACGGTCAGCCGGGCGCCGCGCCGGGTCATCCGGTCCACCTCCGCCAGCGTCAGCTCCGTGGTCCGGCGCGCCGGAGGGTACGAGAAGTACGGCAGGCCGTCGTCCTCCAGGTGCGCGGTCGGCTCCCCGTCGGTCACCACCAGCACCACCGGCTCGAACTCCGGATGCCGGTCCAGGTGCCGCCCGGCGAGCAGCAGCGCGTGGTGCAGGTTGGTGCCCTGCACCGGCTTCAGCGACAGCTCCGCCAGCTCCCGCGGGGCCAGCACCCGGGCGTGGTCGTTGAATCCGACGATCTGCACCGCGTCCTGCGGGAAGCGGGTGGACACCAGCGCGTGCAGCGCCATCGCGGTCTGCTTGGCCGCCCCCCACAGGTCGCGCTGCACCATCGAGTACGACAGGTCCACCAGCAGGCACACCGCCGCCGCGTCGCGCTGTTCGGTCTCGGTCACCTCGAAGTCCTCGGGGCGCAGCCGCAGCCGACCGTCCCGGTCCGCCCCGCGCCGGGCCGCGTTGCTGAGGGTGCGCACCACGTCCAGCGGCTGCTCGTCGCCGAAGCGCCACGGCCTGCTGGTCCCGGTCGGCTCCCCGGCAGCGCCCGTGGCCCGGGCCTCGTGCGCGCCGGGCCGCCCCCCGGAGGCGGACAGCACGTCGCGCAGCGCCGCCTCGCCGAGCCTGCGCACCGCCTTGGGGGTCAGCTCCAGCCGGTTGCGCGACCCCGACAGGTACCCCTGGTCGCGCAGCTCCCGCTCCAGCTCGCGCAGCCGCTCCAGGTCCTCGGCGGCCGACCGGCCCAGGACGCGCCGCACCGCCTCGGCGTCGACGTCGTCCAGACGGGCTCCCGCGTACCCCTGGCCCAGGGCCTCCTCCAGCTCGGCCAGGTCGGCGAGCTCCGCCACGGCCGTGGTGGCGTCGCCCAGCCCCAGCTCCGCCTCGCCGGAGACGTCCACACCGCCCGACCAGACCAGGTCCGGGCGGCGGGCGCGCAGCCGCTCGCCGAGCCGCTGCACCGCGCTGTCGAGCCCCGCCTCCCGCATCGCCTGGCGGCTCAGCTCCAGCAGTTCGGCGCGTTGCTCGGGGGTGAGCGAGTCCAGCAGGCGTTGCAGGGCCGCCGAGCGCCGCGCCAGCAGGTCCACGAGCTCGTCCAGGTCGCGCGGGTTCTCCGGGAAGAAGTCGCCGAACTCGGCCAGGAACCGGTCGAAGTCGGCCTGGGTGTGCTCGCCGCGGTCGTCGGCGTCCAGCATCGCGTGCAGCGCGTCCAGCATCGCGCGCACCCGTCGCAGGTCCGCGGGGGTACCACCGGCCAGGGCCTGCTTCATGCCGCGGAACTGGGCGTCCAGGACCTCGCGGCGCAGCAGGTCCCGCAGGCGCTCGAAGGTCTCGCGGGCGTCGGGGGAGCGCCACCGGTAGTCGGCGAGCCGCCGGATCGCCGCGGCCGGATCGGACGGCAGCTCGTCGAGCTCCCGCTCCCGCAGCCGCGCGTCGTCGCCCGGGTCGGGGAAGAGGACCGCGCGCTCCTGGCCCACGGCCTGGTCCAGGAGCCGCCGCGCCTGCGCCAGGACACCGTCCAGCCTGCCCCGGGAGCGCAACTGCCGGCCGCGCTCGCGGACGCGGCGCAACAGGTCGTCCAGCCCGGCCAGGCCGCGTGTGCCGCGGCGCAGCAGGTCCCGCAGCGCCCGCGTGGGCGAGGAGCCCGCCATGACCGAGCGGCCCAGCTCGTCCAGTGCGGCGCGCACGTCGTAGGGGGGACGCAGCGGGTCGGGGCCGTCCTCGTAGCGCCCGTACCGGAAACCGCCCATGCCGCAGCCCCTCTTCCTCGCTCAGGTACGGTAGCGCGACCCGTCCGGCAGGGCGTCCTTGGACAGCCGCCGGTTCAGGTACAGGCCCTCCAGCGCGAACTCCACGGCCGACGCCGCGTAGCCGGGGGCGGCGGCCGGGTCGTCGTCGCTGTCCGGCATGACCCGCTTGACCAGTTCCGCCAGCCCGGTGAACGGGCCGACCCGCTTCAGCAGCTCCTCGGCGCCCACCAGCTCGCCCGACTCCACGGACGCGCCGGAGGAGAAGCGCTCGGTCAGCGGCCCCAGGTCCACCCCGCCCAGCACGTGGCGGAACGTGTCGTAGACGGCGCGGCGCAGCAGGTGCTCCAGCACCGCGGACTCCCGGCCCTCCTCGGACACGTCGAACTCCACCTTGCCGCGCAGCACGTCCGTGACCGCGGGCAGGTCGCACACGCGCGCCACCGCCCGCTGCTCGCCGGTCAGCGCGGCGCGGCGCTCCGCGGAGGCCGCGACCGTCTCCAACGCGGCGATCGCGAACCGCGCCGACACGCCGGAGCGCTCGTCCACCGACGGGGACTCGCGCACCAGCCGGGTGAACCGCGCCACGGCCTCCACCAGGTACGGCGGGACGCGCACCCCCGGCGGCAGCGTGCTCTCCTGCTCGATCAGGGCGATCTCGTCGTCGAGCTCCAGCGGGTAGTGGGTGCGGATCTCCGCGCCGAACCGGTCCTTGAGCGGCGTGATGATCCGGCCCCGGTTGGTGTAGTCCTCCGGGTTGGCGCTCGCCACCACCAGCAGGTCCAGCGGCAGCCGCAGCTGGTAGCCGCGGACCTGCACGTCCCGCTCCTCCAGCACGTTGAACAGCGCCACCTGGATGCGCGCGGCCAGGTCGGGCAGCTCGTTCAGGCAGAACACGCCCCGGTTGGAGCGCGGCACCAGGCCGTAGTGCACGGTCTCCGGATCGTCCAGGCTGCGGCCCTCGGCGAGCCGGACCGGGTCGACGTCGCCGATGAGGTCGCCGACGCTGGTGTCGGGAGTGGCGAGCTTCTCGCCGTAGCGCTCGCTGCGGTGCCGCCACACGATGGGCAGGTCGTCGCCGTACTCCTCGACCATGCGGCGGGCCTGGGGGGAGACCGGGGCGTAGGGGTGGTCGTTGAGGGCGCACCCGGGCACGGCCGGACTCCACTCGTCCAGCAGGCCGGTGAGCGTGCGGATCAGCCGTGTCTTGCCCTGGCCGCGCTCGCCCAGGAGCACCACGTCATGCCGGGCGAGCAGGGCCCGTTCGAGCTGCGGCAGTACGGTCTTGCCGAACCCCACGACGCCCGGGAAGCGCTCCTCACCGGAACGCATCCGCTGAAGGAGGTTCTCGCGGACCTCGTCCTTGACGGTCCGGTGGCGGTGCCCCGAAGCGCGCAGCGCGCCCAGGGTGTGCGGAAGGTCGACGTGATCGGGCACACGGTCGAGTCTATTCACCGGACCCGGGCCGTGAAGGCCCCGGGAGAAGAAACCGCCCTCCCGCACGGCCCCGGCGGCGGGGTGCGGCCGGATCCCGCGGATCCTCGGGCAGAGTGGGAATGTTCTACCCGCACGGGGAACCGTCACCAGAGAGGGACGGTTCCGGCGAGAGTCCGCTCACGGTGGACGGCGAGGAGGCGACAGTGGCCCGGTTCAGCGACGCACTGGCTACCGGGGTCGACCTGGTGAGCGCGGCCGAGCGCGCGGCCCTGGAGGCGCTCGGTCGGCTCGACGGTCCGGCCGACCTCGTCTGCGTGTTCGTCAGCGGATTCGACCCGGATGAGGTGGCGCTGGCCGGGGAGCGCGTCATGGCCATGGCCGAGGGCGCGACCACCATCGGTTGCAGCGCCGACGGGGTCATCGGCGGGGGCCGCGGCACCGAGGGGCAGGGGGCGGTGAGCGTGTGGGCGGCGATGCTGCCCGGGGTCACCATGACCCCGTTCGAACTCGCCGCGGTCCCGGAGGGCGACCACCTCGCCGTGGTCGGCATGCTCCAGCACACGCCCGCCGACCGGGCCGTGCTGCTGCTGACCAACCCCTACACCTTCCCCACGCACTCGTTCGTGCGGCGCAGCGAGGCGATCCTGGGCGACCTCCCCATCGTCGGCGGCCTCGCCGACGGCGCCTACGGCGGCGACAGCGTCCGACTGTTCTTGCAGGGCGAGACCGTGCAGGCGGGCGCCGTGGGCCTGCTGATCGGCGGGGAGGGGGTGCTGGGGACAGTGGTGAGCCAGGGCTGCCGCCCCGTCGGCCCCTCCATGGTGGTGACCAAGGCCGAGGAGAACCTGCTGCTGGAGCTGGCGGGGGTGCCCGCCTACCGGAAACTGGAGGACATCATCGGCGCCCTCCCCCCGGAGGAGCAGGAGCTGGCCGCGGAAGGGCTGCACATCGGCATCGCCATCGACGAGTACGCCGAGCGGCACGAGAGCGGGGACTTCCTGATCCGCGGGGTGCTCGAAGCCGACCCGGAGGAGGGCTCGATCACCATCGGGGACGTCGTCGAGGTCGGCCAGACCGTGCGCTTCCAGGTCCGCGACCACGACACCGCCGACAGCGACCTGCTGGAGCAGTTGCGCCTGTTCGCCCGCGACACCGGGAACGCGGCCGAGGGCGCCCTGCTGTTCTCCTGCAACGGCCGGGGCAGCGCGATGTTCCCCTCCGCCGACCACGACGTGCGCTGCGTGCGGCAGACCCTCGGAATCGACGCGGTCGGCGGATTCTTCGCCGCGGGGGAGATCGGCCCGGTGGCCGGGCGCAACCACCTGCACGGCTTCACCGCCTGCATGCTGGCCTTCCGGGGGTGACGGCGGTCGCCGCCCGTCCTACCGGCTGACCACCACGACGGTCTGCGCCATCTTGTCCCACAGCGCCTGGGCGTTGTCGTCGCCGGCGATGAAGAGCGAGGACACGAAGACGAACGTGTGCCCCAGGCAGGGCAGCGAGTGCGGCAGCCCGAACGCCGCGCTGCGCAGGACGCTCGGCCCCTGGGACAGGGGAGCGCCGTTGGCGTTGATCACCCGCAGCCCGGTCATCATCTTGCCGGGGGTGCGCCCCGACGCGGCGACGAAGAACCAGTCGTACAGGAAGGCGGCCACCCCCCAGCCGAAGGCGAACAGCAGGCCGAACGTCTGGTCGAACGTCGACGACGGCTCCTCCAGGTTCGGGTAGGCCATGAAGACGAGCAGGACGATCCCGAAGGTGAGCAGCCACACCAGGACGCTCAGCAGCAGGTAGTCGATGATCCGCGCGCCCAGTCGGCGGCCGAACCCGGCCAGGGGGAGCCCGGTCGGGGCGTGGACGCGGACGGTGGAGGGCGCCGGCGGCGGGGGCGGCGGAGGAGCCGACGGCACCGGGGGGACCGGGGGCGTCGGCGGCATCGGGTAGTTCTCGCCCGGCCTGCCGGGATAGGGAAGCGGTGCCCCGTGCGGCTGCTGGTGCGGATTGTGCCAGGGAGGAGTGCTCACCCGAGCATTATCTCCGGGAGTACGGGCAGGCGCACCCGTCCCTCCGCCGGGCCCTCCCGACGGCCCCGTAACGCGGAAGGGGTGGCTCTCGGCCACCCCTTCCGCGTTGTGCGTTCGGGGTTATGCGCCGCCGTTGTAGGGGACCGCGTCGATGATCTCCACCGTCGCTTCCTTGCCGTTCGGAAGCTTGTAGGTGGCCTTCTCACCGGCCTTCTTGCCGTTGATGGCCTCGCCCAGCGGGGACTTGGGGGAGTACACGTCGATGGGCGCCCCGCTCTCCTCGCGGGAGGCCAGGAGGAAGGTCATCTCCTCGTCGTCTCCCTCGAACTTGATCGTCACCGTCATGCCCGGGCTGACCACGCCCTCGCGCTGCGGAGCCTGGCCGACACGGGCGGTGCTCAGGACCGACTGCAGGTGGGCGATCCGGGCCTCGATCTTCCCCTGCTCCTCCTTGGCAGCGTGGTAGCCGCCGTTCTCCCTCAGGTCGCCTTCTTCCCGAGCGGCTTCGATCCGATCGGCGATCTCGATGCGACCAGGCCCTGACAAGTACTCCAGCTCTGCGGAGAGCCGGTCGTACGCCTCCTGAGTGAGCCAGGTGACGTTGTCATCACGGGTCTCGGTCACGGGAACTCCCTCGATGGTTCTAGGGACCGCGCCGGGGCGCGGTAGATGAAACTACGAGATTAGCACCGAGCTCCCAGAGCCGGTTGACCATGGAAAACGGCACCACGGCAGGTGCGTCTCCGCGGGGGCGGAACGCGACGGCGCCTGTCGGGGGCCGCGGTCGTGCTCGGGAGTCCGATGCCGTGCTCCGCGGTGGAGCTGGGTCGGAAACTAGTACTGGTCGGCTGTCTCGCTTGTGGAACCTTGTTCCCTGCAAGAGACGACTTGTACCGTCGTAGCGCGACGAACTGTGTCGATCGTCGCCTCCACGTTCCGCAGCCCGCCCTCGACCGACACCTCGGTCAGCCCGACCTCGACGTGCTGTTCGTCGTAGGCCCTGATCAGACAGCGCGCTCCCGAGTCACTGGTGGTCTGGAAGGAGATCCGCGCCTCGGTGTCGGAGACGATCCGCCAGGCGACCGTCTGGTGGTGCACCTGCCCCAGGGCGTTGCCGCTGTAGCTGAACAGCGCGATCCCCCAGCCGATCGTGAACACGACGGCGGCCAGGACGCCGAGGACGAAGAAGAACGGCTGGTTGCCCAGGCGTCGCCGCGTGCCCGACGCCGGCCGGGCGGCGGTGGGCTGGGAGTCTTCGGGCTGGGGCGGCATAAGGGAATCTCCGAGAGTGGGACCTACGTTGTCTAAGATATCCCTGCCTCCACAGGCTCACGTTCCGCCCAGCCGTTTCGCGTCGGGTCCCACGGTGCGGGCGGGGTGGGCGGGGCGGTGAACGCCGTCCGACCACGACATCGAGGGGCTTCCCAAGTGTCCGACCGCTTGCGGCTCATGGCCGTGCATGCCCACCCCGACGACGAGTCGAGCAAGGGCGCGGCCACCATGGCGCGCTACGTGAACGAAGGCGCGGAGGTGTTGGTCGTCACCCTCACCGGCGGTGAACGGGGATCCATCCTCAACCCCGCCATGGACCGTCCGGAAATCCTGGCCAACATCGGCGAGGTCCGGCGCAAGGAGATGGAGGAGGCCCGGCGCATCCTCGGCGTCCGCCAGGAGTTCGCCGGCTTCGTCGACTCCGGTCTTCCCGAGGGGGACCCCCTTCCTCCGCTGCCGGAGGGCTGCTTCGCCCTGCAACCCCTGGAGGTCGCCGCCGAACCGCTGGTGCGCATGGTCCGCGACTTCCGGCCGCACGTCATGCTCACCTACGACGAGCAGGGCGGCTACCCCCACCCCGACCACATCATGTGCCACCGGGTCTCCGTCGAGGCCTTCGAGGCCGCCGCCGACCCGGAGCGCTACCCCGGAACCGGGGAGCCGTGGCAGACGCTCAAGCTCTACTACCACGTCTCCTTCCCCCGCGAGCGCTTCGAGGCCATCGCCAAGGTCCTCACCGACCGCGGCCTGGAGAACCCGTTTGCCGAGTGGATGGAGCGGATGGAGAAGCGCGACTTCCCGCGGTGGGAGATCACCACCCGCGTGAAGTGCGACGACTACTTCGAGACCCGCGACCGCGCGCTCCTCGCGCACGCCACCCAGATCGACCCCAACGGCTTCTGGTTCGCCGTGCCCATCGACATCCAGCGCGAGGCGTGGCCCACCGAGGACTACCACCTGGCGCGCTCGCTGGTCGACACCGAGCTGCCCGAGGACGACCTCTTCGCGGGCATTCGGGGCACGGTGTGAGAATAGGGACCATGAACCTCTCGGCGCTCCAGCTTGCAGACTCCGTGAACGACCTGGCGACCCCGGGCCTGCTCGGATTCACCGTCATCGCGCTCATCGGCGGGGCGCTGTTCCTGCTCATGCGCTCCATGCGGCGGCATCTGGAAGCCGCACGCTCCCACGACTTCGGCACCGCCGAGGCGTCCGCCACCGAGCCGAACACCTCGGACAAGCCGGGCGACCAGGCGGACTGACCACCGCCGACCGGTCCCTACGCGGCCCCGCCCCGGTCCGGGCGGGGCCGCGGCCGTTTCCGGGGTGTCCGACGCCCCCGCAGCGGGCAGAGTAGGGGACATGCCCAACCGTCTCGCCCGAGCAACCAGTCCCTATCTGCGCCAGCACGCCGACAACCCGGTGGACTGGTACCCCTGGGGGGAGGAGGCGTTCGCCGAGGCGCGCCGCCGCGACGTGCCCCTGCTGCTGTCCGTCGGCTACGCCGCCTGCCACTGGTGCCACGTCATGGCGCACGAGTCGTTCGAGGACGAGCAGACCGCGCGGATCATGAACGCCAACTTCGTCAACGTCAAGGTCGACCGAGAGGAACGGCCCGACGTGGACGCGGTCTACATGGAGGCCACCCAGGCCATGACCGGACAGGGCGGCTGGCCCATGACGGTCTTCGCCACCCCCGACGGCGCCCCCTTCTACTGCGGCACCTACTTCCCCCGTGAGCACTTCCAGCGGCTGCTGCTGGGCATCAGCCACGCCTGGCGCACCGACCGCTCCGGAGTGGTCGGGCAGGGCAGGCGCGTCGTCGACGCGCTGAGCGCCCCGCGCACCCTGCCCGGCGGCCCGCCGCCCTCCGCCGGGACGCTCGCCACGGCCGTGGAGCTGTTGGCGGCCGACTTCGACCACGCCAACGGGGGCTTCGGCGGCGCCCCCAAGTTCCCGCCGTCCATGGTGCTGGAGTTCCTGCTGCGCCACCACGCCCGCGTCGGCGGCGAGGAGGGCGCCGCAGCACTGCGCATGGTGCGCCGCACCGCCGACGCCATGGCCCGCGGCGGCATGTACGACCAGTTGGGCGGAGGGTTCGCGCGCTACTCGGTGGACGCCTCCTGGACGGTGCCGCACTTCGAGAAGATGCTGTATGACAACGCCCTGCTGGTGCGCTGCTACACCCACCTGTGGCGGCAGACCGGCGACGCGACGGCCCGCCGGATCGCCCTGGAGACCGCCGACTGGATGGTCGCCGAGCTGCGCACCGACGAGGGCGGCTTCGCCAGCGCGCTGGACGCCGACAGCGAGGGCGAGGAGGGCCGCTACTACGTGTGGACCCGCCCGCAGTTGCGGGAGGCCCTCGGGGAGGCGGACGGCGCGTGGGCCGCCGACCTGTTCGGCGTCACCGAGCAGGGCACCTTCGAGCACGGGGCCTCGGTGCTGCAACTGCGCGCCGACCCCGACGACGCCGAGCGGTACGCCCGCGTCCGCGACCGGCTGCGCCGGGCCCGCGCCGCACGGGTCCGCCCCGCCCGCGACGACAAGGTGGTCACCGCCTGGAACGGGCTGGCGATCGCCGGGCTCGCGGAGGCCGGAGCCCTGCTGGACCGCCCCGACCTGGTGGACCGCGCCCGGGAGGCGGCCCGGCTGCTGGTCGGACGGCACTACGATGGCGGACGACTGGTCCGCGCCTCGCTCGGCGGGGTCCCGGGGGAGAGCACGGGCGTGCTGGAGGACTACGCCGACCTCGCCGAGGGGCTGCTCGCCCTGCACGCGGTCACCGGCGAGGCGGAGTGGGTGGGGGTGTGCGGCGCGCTGCTGGACACCGTGCTCACCCGCTTCTCCGACGGCTCGGGCGGCTTCTACGACACCGCGGACGACGCCGAGTCCCTGTTCAACCGGCCGCGGGAGGTCACCGACAACGCCGTCCCGTCGGGCTGGTCGGCGGCGGCGGGCGCCCTGCTGGGGTATGCGGCGCTCACCGGCTCGACCCGGCACCGCGAGGCGGCGGAGGCCGCGCTCGGGGTGTTCACCGCGCTCGCGGAGAAGGCGCCGAGGTTCGCCGGGTGGGGGCTGGCGGTGGCCGAGGCGTTCCTCGCCGGGCCGTTGGAGGTCGCGGTGGTCGGGCCGGACGGGGATCCGGCCACCGAGGAACTGCACCGCGCCGCGCTGCTGGCCGCCGCCCCGGGAACCGTGGTGAGTCGAGGGAACGGGATCGACGACGGGGGCGTCGGACTACTGCGGGACCGGCCACTGGTCGACGGGCGTCCCGCAGCCTACGTGTGCCGGAACTTCGCCTGCCGCCTGCCCGTCACCACCGCCGAGGCGCTGGCCGCGGAACTCGCCGCGGTCTGAGGGGAAGGCACGCGGGGGCGCCCTCCCGGAGCAAGCCCCCACGCAGGCTCCGAGAGGACGCGATCACGGGGGCAGGGCGCGAGAAAACCTCTCGCCCGCCCTGCTCCCTGTCTGATGAGATGCAGGAAACGGTCGAATGGTTTACGGGCGGATACCGTGAATTCCGTCTGTACGCCCACGCGGGTCCGCGGACTCCGGCGGGTGAGAGAGGAGGAGCGCGTGCGGACGAGCAGAGCTGCGGCGTTCCCGCTGGCCGCGGCGGTGGTGCTGGCGGTACCGGGGTGCGGTTTCGGCACGCCCTCGCAGGTGCTGCCGGGACTGGCACATCCGATGGCCTCGTCCGAGGAGGGGTACCACGTCTCCGACGAGGCCACCCTGCACGACTACAACGGGATCAACCTGGTGCTGCCGGACGGCTGGCACGTCGACATCGCCGACAACTGCCTCTCCCCTCCGGGGGTGGGGCCCGCCCCGGGCGGAAGCTGCCCGATCGAGGCGCTGCGGGTCCGCCCCAACGCCTCCGACGACGGCCTGATCGACCCGGAGGGCGCCGATCTGGAGGACCCGGACAAGTGGCGGCGGCCCTGGGCGTCCTGCCCGCAGCGCCCCGACCTGGGCGGCCAGATCCGGGCGGAGAGCGCCGTGATCAGCGAGCACGGCACGTTCACCCTGGTCAGCGGGGAGGAGGCGGTCTACAGCGAGTGGACGGTCACCTGCACGGGCGGCTCCACGTTCCGCACCCGCGCCTGGTACGTCGCCGAGGCCGACCTGGAGTTCGACGTGCCCGTCCTGCTGGAGCAGGCGGCCGACGAGTACGACGCGATCGTCCGCTCCACCGACCTGTCCCGCTACAAGACGATCTCCTGACGCGGCGGCCTCACAGGGCGGTCAGCCGGACGCCGTCGAGGATCTCCGCCACGGTCTGGGGCTGCTGGTCGGCCTGGCGGATCTCCATGTAGAGGGTCCGCCCGCGATCGCGGTGCTGCAAGGCGGCGGCGGTGAACACCCCTCCTCCGGAGCCGTCCGGGAAGCAGTCGAGCCACTGCCACACCTCGCCCTCCCAGTCGGCGTTGGCGAAGCTCCGCCGCTGCGGCTCTCCCTCGCACGGGCCGACGGAGATCAGCCGGTCCAGGTCGGGGGAGTCGGACTCGGTGGCGAGCAGCCCGGCGAACAGGCCGGACACCTTCGCCTCGGGGTCGGGCCAGGCGGCCAGGTCGGTGGCGACCAGCATGCCCGGCTCGTGGCCGCCGGGCATGCCCAGCTCCCGCGGCGACCAGCCGTTGATCTGCATCTGGCGGACCCACGGGGTGGGCACCCGGACGTGGAGTTCCCCGCTGGAGTCGTAGACCTCCATGAGCGGCAGGCGCGGGGCGGCCGTGGCCGCCAGCGCCGTGGCGAGCATCACGACCGCCGCCGCGGCCGAGGCCCCCAGCCGCATCCAGGCGGTGCGGTGGCGCTGCCACCAGGGCACCGCCAGCTCCAGGTCGGGCGACATGCGGATCTCCCGGATGCGGGAGGTGAAGGTGGCCGCGTCGGGGGGACGGTCGTTGCGGTTCGGCGACAGCGCCGACATGATCAGCTCGTCCAGGGCGGGCGGCAGCCCCGGCCGCAGTTTGCTCGGCGGCACCCGCACCGGCGGGCGCGGGGGGCGCTTGCCGGTGACGAGTTCGTAGGCGACCGCGCCCAGCGAGTACACGTCGGCGCGCACGTCGATGTCGCCGCCGACGACGCTCTGCTCGGGGGACATGTAGCCGGGGGTGCCCGCGGACGCGGTGAACCCGGACGCCTCGTCGATGCTCTTGGCGAACCCCAGGTCGGCGACGAGCACGCGTTCGCCCACCGGGCTGGACTGCAACAGCACGTTGGACGGCTTGATGTCGCGGTGGATGGTGCCGTGCCGGTGCAGCACGGTGACGCCCTGCCCGATCTCGGTGAGCAGGCGCAGCGCCTCGTCCATCGGCAGGGGGCCCTCGGCGACCCGGTCGGCGACGCTGCCCCGGTCGGCGTAGGTCATCACGAAGTAGGGACGTTCGTCGGGCAGGGTGCCGATGTCGTGGACGCGTACCAGCCACTCGGAGTCGGCCTGGCGCAGAATGCGCGCCTCCTCGACGAAACGCTGGTGGATGTCGAGGTTGTGCGCCCAGTTCTCGGCGAGCACCTTGATGGCGACCGGGGTGTCGAGCAGATCGTCGTGTCCTAACCAGACGGTGGCGAACGAGCCCGAACCCAGTCGCCGCAGGACGCGATAGCGCCCGAAACGTTCCGGTTGTGCCACACGTATTGCTTACCACGTCTTGGTGGTCCCGACACCGGGATCTTGCCGTCGGAACAGGCCGGAACACGCCCCGGACCTGCTGTTCCGTGCCGGCGGCCCGGGACCGGGGCATTTCCGGCGGCCGCTGTCCGCGCGGCCGGGCCGCTCTGGTGCGCGCCCGCTTGGGGCGGACCGGAATTTCGCGGGGGTGTGGTCCGGAACGGAAAACGCCCCCGGTTCCGCGGGCGCGCCGACCGGGTTTTCCCGGCCCTGCCGGGTCCGCTCGCGCACCGCCGGGGAATTTCCCCGGACTGCCGGAGGAGAACCGTGGGGCGGCGGGGCCGACGGCGCCGGAAAAAGGGGGTGCGGCGCGTCTTCCCGGAGCGGAACGCCGAGGCGGCGGCCCCGCATCCGCAGCGCCCGTACCGGCGGGCCGTCGGTGACTCCGCCCGCACTCGGCGTCGCTTCCGGGCGAAAGGACGGAGCTCCTGCGGTGCGCGGCGCCGGCCGGGATCCCGGCACGCGGGTTGTGAGAAGAGTGGGCATTCTTTTCGGGTTTTTCTCCGGCTCCGGGGGAGAAGAGGCCCCGGAGCGACGGCGGCGGAGTGCGCCGCTTCCGGGGGCACCGGGGCGCCCCGAGGGGTGGACCTCGCCGGGTGCGGAGAGAATTCCCAGTTCAGCCCGTGAAGAGAATGTGTCGGCGCGGACACCGGCGGCCGGTCCGGGAGTCGGCGGCCCCGGGAAGTGGCCTGTGAAATTTCCGGTTTCGCCATATTTTTTTGGCTGGCTCCGGAGAGCGGTCGCGGTGTGGGGCCGGGAGGGAGAGGCGGAACCGGGGTGCTTGCCTCAGCCGCAGAATCCTGTTACGGCGGCTCCGCCCTCCGCGGAAATGTGTCAACCTTTTTGCGGAGGTATGCGTGTAATAGCTGGACGAGAGTATCGTCAGTGGGGAGTGTCCGCCGTGACCCAACCAGACCAGTCTTCCGCCTCAGTACGCCCCGCCCCCGACCCGGGCGAGGAGGAGTCCCTGGAGCAGTTGGCGCTGCGCGCCAAGGAAGGGGACCAGGCCGCGCTCGAGGAGCTGTTGCGCCGTATTCAACCCGACGTCCTGCGCCGCTGCGCCCGCTTCCTGCCCTACCGGCAGGACGCCGAGGAGGCGTGCCAGGACGCGCTCATGCGAGTGGCCGCCAGCATCCACCGGTTCCGCGGCGACTCGATGTTCACGACCTGGCTCTACACGGTGGTCTCGAACTCCGCGAGGCAGACCTACCGGTCGCTGAAGCGGCGGGCCGCCGAGATGCCCACCGAGGCCGACCGCATTCCGCACCAGAGCGACCCGCGCACCACCAGCGTCATCGCGGGGTCGCGGATCGACCTGCTGGAAGCCCTCGACCAGTTGGAGCGGGACCGGCCCAACCTGGTGGCGCCGCTGGTGCTGCGGGACCTGTGCCAGATGGAGTACGGGGAGATCGCCGCCCAGCTCGACCTGGCCCTGGGAACCGTCAAGTCGCGCATCCACGAGGGCCGCAAGCGGGTCCGCAAGGCCCTCGCCGTGAACTGAGACACCACTGCGGCAAGGCAGGCCGGGGATGGCTCCGCCACCCCGGTTCCTTGACTACTGTTGAGGACTGACCGGCGGCCCGGCTCCGCCGGACGATCATGCAGGCGGAGGTGTCCCGGCCCGGCGACGCGCCGGGAACACCCGCGGCACATCCGGCGCCGCGTCCGCGGCCTCGAACGGATCAGGAGAGGTAGTACCGTCCATGGGGCTGTTGCGCGTCCCTCTCTACCGGCTGTACGAGCGGCGCCTGGAGCGTGCGCTCAGTACGGTCGAGAAGCCCCGGCACGTGGGGGTGATCCTCGACGGGAACCGTCGGTGGGCCAAGCTCAGCGGGCTGTCCAGCCCCAAGGAGGGCCACCGGGCCGGAGCCGAGAAGATCTTCGAGCTGCTCGGCTGGTGCAACGAGGTCGGCGTGCAGGTGGTCACGCTGTGGCTGCTGTCCACCGACAACCTCTCCCGGCCGCCCGAGGAGCTGGAACCGCTGCTGGAGATCATCGAGAACACGGTGCGGCGGCTCCGCGACGAGGGGTGGCGGATCAACCCGATGGGCGCCCTCGACCTGCTGCCCGACTCCACCGCCAGGGTCATGAAGGAGGCCGGGACCGCCACGGCGAACAACCCGGGCCTGATCGTCAACGTCGCCGTGGGCTACGGGGGGCGCCGCGAGATCGCCGACGCCGTCCGGTCGCTGCTGCTGGCGGAGGCCGCCAAGGGCACCACCCTGGAGGAGCTGGCCGAGCGGCTGGAGATGGACGACATCGCCAAGCACCTCTACACCCGCGGCCAGCCCGACCCCGACCTGCTCATCCGGACCTCGGGGGAGCAGCGCCTCTCCGGCTTCCTGCTGTGGCAGAGCGCGCACTCGGAGTTCTACTTCTGCGAGGTCTTCTGGCCCGCGTTCCGTAAGATCGACTTCCTTCGCGCACTGCGCTCCTACAGCGCACGGCAGCGGCGTTTCGGCTCGTGACAGCCCCTCTGCCGGGCGCGGGCGGACGGCGAAGGTCACGGCTCGTTCACGAAGAGGTCGAAGAAAGGTCTTGCTCTTTCAGATGAGCGGGGTACCGTCGTAGCAGTGGTAGGGTGCGCATCCCTGCCACTCGGGAGGCCCCGACTCATTGATGCTCCTGGCCACACAGGAAACCATCACGACGGGGGCCGGTCCCGGCTCCCACGGGGTCGGTCCCGGTCCTTGGATTCCCGTGAGTCTAGGGCGCTTCGCCGCGCCCAGGGGGAGAACGAGTGGCTAGTTCCTCGACCGTTCACCGCGACCCTGCCCGTCTCAGCTCCGCCGAGGGGAACGCCCGGCGCACCTACGTGCTCGACACCAGTGTCCTCCTCGCGGACCCCCTGTCGATCACCCGTTTCGCCGAGCACGAGGTGGTCCTGCCCATCGTCGTCATCACCGAACTCGAGAGCAAGCGGCACCACCCCGAGCTGGGCTACTTCGCCCGCGAGGCGCTGCGCAAGCTGGACGACCTGCGGGTCGCCTTCGGCGCTCTCGACGCTCCGGTGGAGGTCAACGACCAGGGCGGCACGCTGCGGGTGGAACTCAACCACAGCGACCCCGACGTCCTGCCGGCCGGGTTCCGGCAGGGGGACAACGACACCCGCATCCTGACCGTGGCGCGCAACCTCGCCGCCGAGGGCAGCGACGTGGTGCTGGTCAGCAAGGACCTCCCCCTGCGGATCAAGGCCTCGGCGGTGGGGCTGGCCGCGGACGAGTACCGCGCCGAGCTGGCCATCGAGCACGGGTGGACCGGCATGGCGGAGCTGGAGGTCCCGGCGTACCAGATCGAGGAGCTGTTCAGCCGCGGTACCGCCGAGATCGAGGAGGCGCGCGACCTGCCCTGCCACACAGGCCTGGTGCTGGTGTCCGAGCGCGGCAGGGCGCTGGGGCGGGTGCTCCCCGACAAGTCGGTCAAGGTGGTGCGCGGCGACCGCGACGTGTTCGGGCTGCACGGCCGCAGCGCCGAGCAGCGCATCGCCCTGGACCTGCTCACCGATCCCGAGGTGGGCATCGTGTCGCTGGGCGGCCGGGCGGGCACCGGCAAGTCCGCGCTGGCGCTGTGCGCCGGCCTGGAGGCGGTGCTGGAGCGGCGGCAGCACCGCAAGGTCGTGGTGTTCCGGCCGCTGTACGCGGTGGGCGGCCAGGACCTGGGCTACCTCCCGGGGACCGAGTACGAGAAGATGTCGCCCTGGTCGCAGGCGGTGCACGACACCCTCTCGGCGCTGACCACCCAGGACGTCATCGACGAGGTGGTCGACCGCGGCATGCTGGAGGTGCTGCCGCTCACCCACATCCGCGGCCGCTCGCTGCACGACTCCTTCGTGATCGTGGACGAGGCGCAGTCGCTGGAGCGCGGCGTGCTGCTGACCGTGCTGTCCCGGCTGGGGGAGAACTCCCGGGTGGTGCTCACCCACGACGTCGCGCAGCGCGACAACCTCCGGGTGGGCCGCTACGACGGGGTGGTGGCCGTGATCGAGAAGCTCAAGGGCCACCCGCTGTTCGCGCACATCACGCTGACCCGCTCGGAGCGCTCGCCGATCGCCGCGCTGGTCACCGAGATGCTGGAGGGCTGATTCCGGTTTCCGGGTGCCCGGCCGGGCCGTCCGGTCGGGCACCCGCCGCTGTCGACGCGGAATCCACGGAAATGGTTGTCGAAAAGACCCCGAAAACAATGTGACCCATGTCGCATGTACTTTCGGTATTACCAACCCGAAAACATGCGGCAAGGTTGATTCTGTTCCGTTGGGAGCCCCGAGCGCGCGCATCCCGCAAGGACCAGCGGTGACTTCCCGAGCTCCAGCGCGCGATGATCTTCGGCGACACGGCGGCCGGTGGCCCCAGCCAGTCCGCCTGTCGCCCCGACAGTCCACTCCGAAGACTCGGGGCACATTCGAGCGCATGCGACGCCACCGGGCATGCGACCGTCGAAAGGCCGATCCTTGCTGAAGAACCGGATTTCGCTGCGGCTCGCCACCGCGGCAGGGACGGCGGCACTCACTGTCGCGGGCGCGGCGTTCGGCTTCTCCGCCTTCGCCGCCGACACCGGCGACTCGCCGGAACAGGCCGCTTCGGCCGCAGTCCTGCCCGCAGAGGCGGCCCCGGACGACTTCTTCCCCGAGAGCGGGGAGGGGATTGCGGCGGGCCAGCTCGAACAGGCCAACAGCCAGCGCAACCAGGCACTGGGCCAGGCTCTCGCCACCGCCAACGGCACCCTGGAGGAGGAGAAGGAGGAACCGGAGCCCGACCCCGTGCCCAGCGGGGACCCCAGGGGGATCGCCCAGGCCATGCTCGCCGACTTCGGGTGGGGCAGCGACCAGTTCAGTTGCCTCGACTCGCTGTGGCAGAAGGAGAGCAACTGGAACCCCCAGGCGCAGAACCCCAGCTCCGGCGCGTACGGCATCCCGCAGGCGCTGCCCGGCAGCAAGATGGCCAGCGCCGGGGCCGACTGGCAGACCAACCCCGCCACCCAGATCAAGTGGGGGCTGGGCTACATCAAGGACCGCTACGGCAGCCCGTGCGCGGCCTGGAACCACTCCCAGAGCGTCGGCTGGTACTGATCCCGAGCCCCGCGGGCCGTCCCGGACGGCCCGCCCCACGCGAGGCGGCGGTGGCCTCCGGATTCCGGAGCCACCGCCGCCTCGCGTCGCGTCACTGCGAGTTGGTCATCGACAGCACGTCGAGCGCCTCGTCGAGCTGGGCCTCGGTCAGCTTGCCGTCGGCGACGTACCCGCGCTCGATGACGACCTGGCGGATCGTCTTGCGCTCGGCCAGCGCCTGCTTGGCGACCTTGGCGGCCTCCTCGTAGCCGATGTACCGGTTGAGCGGGGTGACGATCGACGGGGAGGACTCCGCGTACTCGCGGCAGCGCTCCACGTTGGCGGTGATCCCGGACACGCACCGGTCGGCGAACACCCGGGAGACGTTGGCCAGCAGCCGGATCGACTCCAGCACGTTGCGGGCGATCAGCGGGAGCTGCACGTTCAGCTCGAAGTTGCCGGTCGAGCCGCCGAACGCCACCGCCGCGTCGTTGCCCACCACCTGCGAGGCCACCTGCAACATCGCCTCGCACAGCACCGGGTTGACCTTGCCCGGCATGATCGAGGAGCCCGGTTGCAGGTCGGGCAGGAAGATCTCGGTCAGACCGGTGCGCGGCCCCGAGCCCATCCACCGGATGTCGTTGGCGATCTTGCAGAAGCTCACCGCGATCGTGCGCAACTGCCCGGACAGCTCCACCAGGCCGTCCCGCGCGCCCTGCGCCTCGAAGTGGTCGCGCGCCTCGGTCAGCGGCAGCCCCGTGGTCCGCGCGATCTCGGCGATCACCTTCGCGGAGAAGCCCTCGGGCGTGTTGATGCCGGTGCCCACGGCCGTGCCGCCCAGCGGCAGCTCGGCCACGCGCGGCAGCGCCGCCTCGACCCGCTCGATGCCGTAGCGCACCTGCGCGGCGTACCCGGCGAACTCCTGGCCCAGGGTCACCGGGGTGGCGTCCATCAGGTGGGTGCGGCCGCTCTTGACCACCGTGGCGAACTCCGCCGCCTTCGCCGACAGCGCCGCCTCCAGGTGCTTCAGCGCGGGGATCAGGTCGTTGACCAGAGCGGAGGTCGCCGCGATGTGGATCGAGGACGGGAACACGTCGTTGGACGACTGCGAGGCGTTGACGTGGTCGTTGGGGTGGACCGGCTCGCCCAGCCGCTCGGAGGCCAGCGTCGCGATGACCTCGTTGGTGTTCATGTTGCTCGACGTGCCCGAACCGGTCTGGAACACGTCCACCGGGAAGTGGTCGTTCCACTTGCCCTCGGCGACCTCCAGGGCCGCCTCGCGGATGGCCTCGGCCATGTCCGCCTTGATCACGCCGAGCTCGGCGTTGACCGTCGCGGCCGCGGCCTTGATGTGGCCCAGCGCGGCGATGTGCGCGGCCTCCAGGCCCTGCCCCGAGATGGGGAAGTTCTCGACCGCGCGCTGGGTCTGGGCCCGCCACTTGGCCTCGACAGGAACCTTGACCTCGCCCATCGAGTCGCGCTCGATGCGGAATTCAGTCATCGTGAAAGACACCTCCAGGTCGATCCTCAGACCAAAGACTGCCAGACCCGCACGTGGACGCCGTGGTCAGCCCTCCCGCAGCACGGACGGGGACGGACCTACTCGATCGCGCGGGGTCGGCGGCCGCGGCCCAGCAGGCGGCGCTGCCGCGGCGCGGTGACCCGCACCGAACCGAACAGCGAGAACCCGTCGACCTCCAGCACCGGGGCGTCGCGCAGCGGGGAGGGGCGGACGGCGGCGCTGCGTCGGCCGAGGAAGGAGCGGCCGCGCAGGCGCACCTCCATGCCCTCGGGGACCCGGATCACCACCCGGCCGAAGAGCGCCGAGGCGGTCACCGCCACCCGGTCCCGGGACAGCAGCGCGTCCCGCAGGTCGACCTCGGCGGTGCCGAAGAGGGAGAACACGAACTGGCGCACCGGTACCACCCAGCGGCCGGCGCGCCGCTCGGAGCCGAACAGCGCGGAGACCGGCCCCTGGTCCAGGCGCAGCGGCTGGGCGTCGGGCGGCAGCAGGTCGGCGGTGATCCCCACCAGGTCGCCGAGCCGGCGCGCCGCGTGGACCCGGTCGCTGCGCTCCTGGAACTCCTCCAGGTCCAGGCGGCCGTCCGCGGCCGCCTCGCGCAGCACCGCCAGCACGCGCTCCCGGTCGGCGTCGGAGGCGCGGAGACGTTCAGGAGAAGGTCCTTCGATCACGCCGTCAACGGTACTTCCCGACATGTCCACAGCGCAGAAAACCATTAGGAGCGGTTTCGGGCCGCCAACTACGGTGGAGGGCATGACTTCGTCACCACAGTCCGACCGGTCGGCGTTGCGCCACGAGCCCTCCTCGCCGCAGCCGGCGATCTCCCTGCGGGGGGTGGTCAAGCGCTTCGGCGACATCACCGCCGTCGACGGCCTCGACCTCGACGTCCCCGAAGGAACCGTGATGGGCCTGCTCGGACCCAACGGAGCGGGAAAGTCCACCACGATGCGCATGCTCACCGCGCAGAGCCTGGCCGACGAGGGAGAGATCAGCATCCTGGGCCACCCCGTCCCCCGGGAGTCGAAGTGGGCGCGCTCCCTCATGGGGGTGGTGCCCCAGCACGACAACCTCGACGAGGAGCTCACCGTCGAGGAGAACCTGCGCAGCTTCACCTACCTGTACCGGGTGCCGCGCCGGGAGCGCGCCGCCGCGGTCGAGCGGGCGCTGCGCATCGCCCACCTGGAGCACCGGCGCGACACGTTCACCGAGAAGCTCTCCGGAGGAATGCGCCGCCGCCTCCTCATCGCCCGCGGGCTGGTGCACCGGCCCCGCGTGGTGCTGCTCGACGAGCCCACCGTCGGCCTGGACCCCCAGGTCCGCCAGGAGCTGTGGGGGCTGATCACCGCCCTGCGGGAGGAGGGCGTCACGGTCCTGATGTCCACCCACTACATCGAGGAGGCCGAACGCCTCTCCGACGAAGTGGCGCTCATGGCCAAAGGGCGCATCGTCCGCCGCGGCGCCCCCGCCGACCTGATCGCCGAGTACGCCGGCAGGACGGTCGAGGAGTACGCGGTGGGCCTCGACGGCATCGAGGTGATGGAGAAGACCCTGCACGCCGCCGGGTTCACCACCCGGCGCACCGGATCGGCGCTGTCGGTGCTGCGCGCCGAGGAGCTGCCCGACTCGCTGCGCGACCAGTTGGGCAGCGGCATGCGCCGGGCCAGCAACCTGGAGGACGTGTTCGTGACACTGACGGGGGAGAAGGTCGAATGACGGCGACCAGGGACACGGCCGCGCCCGCGGCCACCGACCTGCGCACCCGGCCCCGCGGCTTCGAGATCGCGCCGATCCTCGGGGTGCTGGCCCGCGAGTGGGCGCTGTACCGGCGCATCTGGGCGCCGATCACCTTCTCCGCGATCGTCGAGCCGGTCCTGTACCTGCTCGCCTTCGGCATGGGCATGGGCGCGCTCGTCGGCACGATCGGCGGCTACGACTACATCGAGTTCCTGGGGACCGGCATCGTCGCGATGTCGGTGCTGTTCTCGTCCATGTTCCCGGGGCTGATCGACACGTTCGTGCGCCGCCGGTTCCAGCACACCTACGAGGGGGTGCTGGCCGCCCCGGTGGACGTGCGCGAACTGGTCACCGGCGAGGCGCTGTGGATCGCGCTGAAGGCGGGCGTCTACGGCTGCGCCCCGCTGCTGGTGGCGATCGGGTTCGGGCTGGAGCCCACCTGGGCGATGCTGCTCGTCCCGTTCGTCGGGGTGCTCACCGGGTTCGGGTTCGCGCTGCTCGGCATCCTGCTGGCTGCGGTCATCCCGTCCATCCGCACGGTGGACTACGTCATCTCCGGGCTCATCACACCGCTGTTCCTGGTCGCGGGGACGTTCTTCCCGATCGACCAGTTGCCGGGCTGGGCTCAGACGGCGGCCCTGGTCAACCCGCTCTACCACTGCGTGGAGCTGGTGCGCGGCTTCGCCTTCGGCATCGACGTCCTGGCTGCCCTGGGGCACCTCGCCGTGATCGCCCTCTTCGCCGTGGTCGTGTGGTTCCTGGCGGTCCACCTGATGCGCCGCCGCCTCATCGACTGACGCGGCCCTACGGCGGTGCCCCGGGGACCCGGTGCGGCGGG
>Ga0207864_1001806_pt1 | contig 22259 bp, 37 predicted proteins | sample HigsolmetaAR202D_FD_184834 | JGI IMG/M metagenome (GOLD analysis project Ga0207864, IMG submission 184834) | Ionic liquid and high solid enriched microbial communities from the Joint BioEnergy Institute, USA - AR20-2-D (SPAdes) (version 2) ... | reverse complement strand
GCCCAAGCATCCATCTCACTGACCTGGCCCATGCAGACCAAGATCAGCGCTCTTCCGCCTGCCAACCAAAATTCATGGTGCCAGTGAATTTGCGACGGGCGGATTTGCCTTGACACCAGCCGGTCGCCCACAACCTTTCCGACCTTGACCTCAACAGGCAGCAAAACACCATCAACCAAAAACTGCAAATCGGGGTATCCAAAACTCCCTCCCGACCTCGTTTCATAGGCGCAGGACCACCCACCAAAGATGGCCCTCAACTTCCGCTTGTAGGCTGTCTCAGTCGCCATCCGCCATTTCTTTCGTTTTTCGTTTTCACACCAAATTTCCTAAACTCCCCTCCTCTCTCTCTCCCCCTATTAATGACCCCACAAATAGGAATTTGGTTGAATTACGAAAAACGAAATTTTCAGCCTTCATTGTTTTCATTGCGTTTTCCGTTTATTTAACCCACGAAACTTTTCGAAGTGGCAGAAAAACGATCTTCTGGCGCAAATTTTCACATCCCTCCTTGCACCCGATCCTTGACCCTTTGCAACTTGCTCACGACCCACGCTCGAAGGGCCTTTTTGTCCCCATTTTCGACCTGCTTTTTCATCTCCTCGATCAGCGCCGGGGACACCACGACATAGCTCAGTGCACCATCAACCGCGACCCTATCTTGGATGGTCTCCCAACCTGCCCTCAGGGCCTCTTTTTTGAGCGTCAGGGGTGTCTCGAAAACCTTCCCATGGACTCTTTTCAGTGTGTCCCGGACCTCCGAAAGTGCGAAAACTACAGCCTCATTTTCCGCTTCAACTGCCGCCAAAATGTCCAACCAGTGGTTGATCACTTCGCCCCTCGACTCATCAATCAGAGCCTGTTTGTTGGCCGTCATGGGTGCGTGCTCACCTGTTTGGACATAATCCCCATAATCCTCTGCCCACTGCGCAATGGCCCCTAATCCCCCAGAATGCAACCATTCATAAAACTCACCCCACTGGGCCTTGCTCCATGGCACTTCTGCCAGTGTCGGGTAAAACCATCTCCGGTCGGTCTCTTCAATCCTCAGGGCCTTTTTTGAATTTGAGCAGGCGATGATGTGTGCCCAATTTTCGATTTTGTAAGGTCTTTGGAACTTCTCATTCACCTCTATATTTTTGTCGGTTATGTAACTCTTAAGTGTATTGTAAGCTTTAAACGACTGTCCTGTGTATATCTCCCCAACAACCACGAGGCGCTTGCGAGCCACCCAGCCATTGAAATTGCTCTCGACGATGTCGCGTTCGCCGGGGAACCCGGTGTTGTGCAGTCCCACCAATGGGGCCAATATACGCTCGCCGAGGGTGCTTTTGCCCATTCCCTGCCGCTCACTCACCAGCAGCAGGCCATAAAGCATCCTCACTTCCGGTCGCGCGATCAGTGTGGCGCACCACCTTTTCACCTCATTGCGCTCCCGCTCGACAGGGAACAGATAATCAAGAAAATCGAGCCATGGCTTGGGGCTTGAATTGTTCTTCTTGATGGTCGGTGGCGAGTAGAGATTGATGGCGCTGGTGGTGCCGTCGGTCACTATCCGGTGCGGAATGTCGGGCCGGTAGCACATGCGTGCCACGCGCCCTTTGTATGTCTTGGTCAGCAGTTGCCCGGTTGAGTTGACATGGCTGAAGGGACCGACCATGGAATTGAATTGGGCAATGGTGTGGTTGATCTCCGGATTTTCGCGGCAGATGAATGTGTCTGTCTCCTCGATCCACAGCCACAGGTCGCAGAACTCCTGGCGCAGAACGGGAACGGGCTTGCCCTTTCCGCTCGGGTTGGGCACCAAGTCGGTCGCCCATGTCGCCGGGTGCAGGACGTCACGGAAGCTGGGGCCGATATAGTGCTTGGCGCCGCCAATGGAGGCGAACATTTTGTCTGGGAACTCGTCCGCGAGGTCGAAGCCTGTGGGCCACAAGTCTGTGAATTCTATGGAGAAAGTTGTGATGCCTTTCAGGCGCTGGGCGATCTTTGGGACTGCGGACTTGCCTGGTCTGTCGTTGTCTGCGACTATGTAGGCCCGCTTCACACCAAGCTGCGCCAATGGCGACCAATCGGTACGTGCTGGGGAGAGTGCCCCGCCGATCCAACCAATGTGCGCTGCGCCTTGCAATTCGTCGCCCCATGGGTGGGCTGCCAGCGCCGCCTTCTCCTCTGCTGTCCGGGGATTGGTGAGGCGCTGCATTGCTCTAGCAGCCTTGGCCCCCTCATGAATAAAGACCGTAGTGTTGTTGCCGAGTTTGTCCAACCCATAAAGAGGCAAGGGGCCTTCCGGCTCGGCCTTGCGCCACTGATTGTCGGACCAGAATGTCCAAGGGACATATCGCTTCTCCCCCGAGCGCACATCGTCCACCCGCTGCTGGATCATCACCAGCTGGCCCTTTTCGTTGCGCAGTTCGAAAATGCTTTCGGGATCCACAGTCTTGAGCTCGTCGGGCAGTTCAAAGCCATTGCCCAGCAGCACAGATGTTGGCCATTCTGCGGCCAGGACTTCCGACTTGATCAGGGCGGCCTCGCTTTCGGTCGGCTCAAAACCTTGCGGCGCGTCGATCGTGCCAGTCTGCTTGTCTATGCGGATTGTGGCGATGTCGGTCCAGTAGTGGCCGTGCTGTTCCTTGACCACTGCCACGCGCAGTGAGCGCGGCTCAGCGCCGATGCGATTGAGATAGGCGGCCACAGATTTGAGGTCAGTCATTGATGAGATCATGGAGATTGCCCTGTGCGAGTGTTTGCGACGATTGAGAACTCTTTCGTTTTTCGACTGAAATAAAAAGTCCTCTCTGGGTGAACTATTCCCTGTGGACCTTTTTCAGTGTGTATTCTGCGGATGCCCCTCTCCCCGGATCATTCAAGTTAATTATATTCCACCCATGGCGCGGAAGGACTTTTCTCAGCCTGTGGATATAGATCAATATGCTCTCCCTGGCTGTGTCAGGCTCGTCTCTGCCCTGCCACACACCCCACACCAAATCCTCAGCACTGGCAGAACCGGGCCACACCTTTATCAGCTCCCTCAGAACGGATTTCTGCATTATGGGCAGTTTCAGCCCCATCAGCGCCATGACTTCTGACTTGTCTGTCTTGAGTGGTTGCCCACAGGTCGGGCAGCAAGGAACCTCACACATCGTCAAGGTCTCCTATATATTTCACATTCTTGACCGACAGCATCCGGAAGTCCTTAGGGACATTTCCTTTCATCACGTAAAGGGCCTTGCCTGCCCGGCCACGCTCGACTATCTGCTTGCCGATGCGCTCGTAATCCCAGCGGTTGATCCTCGCGAACACCACATCAGTGTCGTCGCCAATGCGTAGGTTCAGCGCCTGTGTCGGGCCAGTCAGCCGCCTGCCACCACGCTTGGCCACGTTCACATTTTCGTTCTCGTCCTTGGGCTTTATTTGCTCAACAACACAGAACACGACCACTTCCTGCTCTTGCCCTGTGACTTGGACATCCTTCAGCTTTGTTGGCTTGGTTATTATGTTCTGCTCTGCTGGATTGGGCAGCAGTTTTCTGAATGCGTCCTCAATCGGGTAGAGAGAATCAACCTTTGTCTTGGCATTTTCCAGCAACTTCCTCGCCCGCTCAGGGAGTGGCTCATTGCGCTGGCGTGCGCCAATGATTGTGGCCATCATCTTCGGCCCTATGCCCTTCACATTGCTCAGTGGCCCCACAAGATAGCTCTTGCCTGACATCCGCTTCACTGTCCATCTGTCGGTGGACACTTCCGGATCAACTGGGATATAGTCAATACCTTCCGCTGCCAACTCACGCAGCATCTTGATCTGCTGTTCTGGTGTGTCGGTGTGGCTCAAGGTGGCTGCCGCGAATTCGACTGGGTAGTGCGCCTTGAGCCAGCAGCAATAATAGCTGACCAGGCCGTAGGCTAGGGCATGTGCCTTGTTGAAGGCCCATGAACCAAAGGACGAAAGGTCGTTGAAAAACGGCCTGGCGATTTCTTCTGGCATGCCGTTCTTGACCGCGCCTGCCACGAACTTTTCACGATACCGCCCGAAGAACTCCTCGCCAAGTGACTTGCTCATTGCCTTGCGCAGTGCTGTCACATCCTCCCAACTCAGGTCTCCGATTTCGCGGCCAATGCGCATGACATCTTCCTGGTATATCACGATGCCATAGTTATCCTTGAGGTACGGCTCAAGCAATGGATGGGCATAGCGCACTGGTTCGCGGCCTGTCCGGGCCTTGATCCATCTGTCGGTGCCGCCTGTGTTCAGTGGGCCGGGTCGGGCCAGTGCTGTGATTGCCACGATGTCGTCGAGGGAATTGACCTCAATCTGGCCTGTGATGTATTGCAGCGCCAGGCCCATGAATTGAAACACACCAGCATACTGCCCTTTGTTCAGGACATCGAATGCCGCCTGGTCATCCAGTGGTACGCTGAACAGGTGATCCTTGTCCAGTCCCGCCAGCTGCAGTGCATGCTCGAAGATGGAGAGCTGAGTAAGCCCCAGAGCGTCAATCTTCAGGAGATTTAGCTCCTCAGCATCGTGCTTGTCGCACATGGTGGCCCCAGTGCGCTGATCCACAGCCACATATTTCTTGATTGGTTGATGGGTGATCACAATTCCGGCTGCGTGCTGGCCGGAGTGACGCGGGTGACCTTCCATCTCCGCAGCCACCATTATCTCTGGATATTTGGCCAGGAACTCCCGGCCAACCTCTGTGTCGTTGAGGGTGTCCTCTGTGGCCTGGAGGGCACGGCTGTCGCCGGATGACCGTTCGATGATGGCGTCCAGAACCGGATCCAGGTGCCACGGCGGAATGTCCATGGCAGCAGCAGCCTCCCGGAGGGCTGAGCGCGGCTGATACATAGCCACTGTCCCAAGTCGGGCAACCCTATCTCGGCCATAAGTCTGGGTGATGTAATCGAACACTTCCGCCCGCCTGTCCTCTGGGAAGTCAATGTCGATGTCGGGCATGTCGTTACGATTGATGTCAATGAACCGCTCGAACAGCAGCCCATAGGGGATTGGGTCAACTGTGGTGATCTTGAGCAGATAGCACACCAGCGAGCCACAAGATGAGCCCCGCGCTGGGCCAACGATCATGCGCTTCCGCGCCCATTGGCAAATGTCCGCCACGAGGTAGAAATAGTCCTCGAAGTTTTTTTGCTCGATCAGGCTCAATTCTCGGTCAAGGCGTGCAGCATATTCCGGCCTCGTTAGGTCGCACCCCAGCTCCTGCGCACCCTTCTCACACATCTCGCGCAGTGTCATGGGCCGAGGCGGGTGGACCATTTCGGCTTGGACGAGGTCAGCGGTCGATCGATGCAGGATCAAATCTCGGTTGATCAGAGCCTTGGCAGCCTGCTCTCCATCGACCAGGTTGACAATGTGGCTGATCCACTCATCATCACTCAAAATCCACTGCGGATAGGACTGGATCGAGGCATTGCGCCCACACACAGTCTCGTAAAATCCCTGCCCGCCTTCAGCCGGATAGCGATTGTCAGAGGCCGCAATCAGGCGGTGCCCAGCAGCCAAGGCCCGTTTCACCTGCCCCCTCGGCAGGGAAGGCCCCAGGGCGACGAATAGGTGGTCGCTGGCTGGGATCGCAGAGAAATCGGTACGGTGGCCCATGATCGCCCAAACGTCGCTCCTGGAGCACGCCTGCTCCCGCGTCAGCAATGGCTGATAGCGGAACTGGCTGGTGGCGAGAGCGATCAGATCGTTGATGGGCTCGATTGAATCCTGTGCTATGAAAGTCCAGTAGTCGACTGATGGCTTTTTCTCGTGGATGGAAGGGGTGACAGCCAACTCAACACCAAAAACGGGCTTGAGGCCTGCGCCTTGTGCTGCCTTCTTCCACTTGACCCAGCCAAAGGTGGAGGCTGTGTCGGTGATCGGGGCATGGGTGGCTCCAATTTCCACGAGTCGGGCGATGACTTCGTCAATCTTTCCGACTGCAGATCTGAAGCTGTACCCGGTTCTGACCCTAACGGACATTTTTGCCTCCAGCAGCAAGCGGCCTTCTCGGGTCTCCTGGGATGGGGTCGCCCATGAGACGCCCAGTCAGGTCTCGTGTATCTCGCGGCATCAGCTCCATCTGACGCTTCCATTCCGCATCAGTAGCCTTGCTACGGGTGCCGAGATAACGGATTCCTGCATTGCGCTTTGAATTTGTCACTTCCTGGAGCATCTTGTCGCACTCTCGCTGAACCTGTTTCTGTCGCGCCTTCTGGCGAATGCGGTCGCGATCTGATTTGCTGTCAATGCTCATCACAAGTCTCCCCTGATCCTGGAAAAGTGCCTGTCATATTCTCCCTCCAGGACACGGAAGACAGCCTCGTGGTCACCATTGCGGAGCATCGGCTCGACCATTGGCCATATTTCCTCGCTGGCGTACAGGCTAGTCCCGTCATGCCAGCAAGGCTCTCCAATCAGTGGGCACTTGATGTGATCTGGTGCGCGACCCGTATCATAGTTCGCTCGTGCAGCATGATGGAATTCAAGGCCACAAGAAGGATCGTAGCCCTTTGTCATTGACACATGAAAATGAATCCCACCTTCCGGTCCGACCAATTCCCAGCAGTGCCTTGGCGATCCGAATGGATTGGAGTAGGTGTATTTGTGGTGGCGAAAGCGTGACATCACGGAACCCTCCTGATGTGGTGCTGAGCCCAAGGGCCACGCACAATATCAACTTCAAACTCGCTGTCTGCTGTGGCATCAATTTCAGACACCACTTCCCTGAGGTGGTCCGCACGGGCACGAATCGCCTTGACCATCTCCTCCCTTGTCAGCTCCCCATAGTCCATGAACACTGCGTCGCTGTTCTTGGACCCAGGCACCCTTATCCTTGTCATTTTCTCAGACATCACAAGTCTCCCCTCTTGTGCAGTTCGATGTAGCATCTTGCCATTGCCCGGACGTCATTCTCGGCACTATGGGCCTTTTCAAAGGCCTCGCCGAAAAGCTCCATGTGGAGATTGGTGAGGGAAAGACGATATCCCTTCATCCATTCTGTGGCCTCGACTGTGCAAATGCGCCTGGCAGGCCACTGCACCTTTCCACCCATGCGCTGGACCTCAAAGTCCAGAACGGCCATGTCATAGCTGAGATTGTGCGCCACCACCACATCCGCCTGCGCTATGAATGCCTCGGCCTCTGGCCACCATTGGCGGAAAGTTTTCTGGCCCTTGACCATTGCGTCAGTGATGCCGGTGATCTGGGTGACCTTTTCGGGGATCGGCTCGCCCGGATCGATGTAGGAGTGCAGCGTGCCCACTTCAGACCAGTCACTGTCGTCGAGCAAGAGGAAAAACGCCTCTATCACTTTAGGCTGCTTGTGCAGTGGCTGGAGGGAATTGTGGACGAGGTTGGTGGTTTCCGTGTCAAACAGCAAGTGTTTCATGAGGCCCTCACCCGTGGGTTTGCAAGTCAGCCAATTTCTGCTTCAATTCCTCCACCTCCTGCTTCAGGGCCTCGATGGACAAAAGCTCCCTCTTGAATTCATCGAGCAGGGTGGGCGTGGCGCCCGGCTCCAGCCGCGCCACAACCCTCCGGTCGAACTCAATTTCGTCGCCGATGATCCTGATCATTTCTGATCCAGCTCCTTCAGCATCATGGCGTAGACCGCGATGTCGTCGAGGGAATCATCGTGCCCACCCCGATTGAAATTTTCAGCATAGCGGGTGATCTTGCTCACCAGCTGCACCAGGACACCGAGCCGGGCCATGTCGTGGGTTGATTTGACGTTGAGGTTCTGGTTGTCCATCAGCAGCGAGAAGATTGGTCCGAAGCGATGATAGTTGTCGCCGTAAATCGCATTGCGCTGCTTGTAGAGGTCCGCCTTTGTCCTCAGCTCTTTCACGACGAAAGGTTCGCCCTTGACCTCTTTTTCCACGATGTCGCCCAAGCTTTTGACCATGGTATTGATGTCGCCCAACTCGGTGAATTCGTGTTCCTTTTTCATGTCTGTGTTCTCCTTTCAATCAATATGAACCCTGCTGGACCTGCCAGCACTTGAACCCGGCGTCGCGCCAAGCCTCAACTACCTTGTCCCTGTCGTCCAGCACCAAGAGGACAGATTTCAAGGCATTGTCCATGCCGCCGAAATATTCACAGACCAGGCGGATCTTCAACTCGTGATCCGGCGAACGGTCGTTGTCTGGCCGCATCAGGACATCAGTGACCACTTCCTCCAGCCCATGGTGCCTGAGCCAATCAATGGTGGCCTTTCTGTGGGCCTCATTCCTTCCGGTGCAGACCAGAACCTCATAATTCTGCGACGCCAGAGAGACAAGGGCCACCACATCATCATAGGGCTTGTCCTCGGGAATGCCTGCATGGAACTCGTCCCACTGCTTGGCCTGCGCCCAATGCACCCGGTGCGAGCAGTCACAGAGTGTGCCGTCGAGGTCCACGACGATCCACTGCTTGGTCATTTGCTCACCCCTTTGGGCTTGAGCATCGTCGCCAGCTCATAGCTACGCGCAATGTCCTTGCGGAGAGCAAGGATGGTCTCCGGGCTTAGTCCATCCCGGATAACAACTGGCTCGATCAGCTCCCTGCCGCCGAGGGCATGAAGCTGCAACAGGACGCCGCTTCCGAAAAGGTCTTGGCCTGCCTTGTACAAGTTGGCATCTGCGAAGTGATACGTGCTTGCCAACTGCCCGGTCAATTCCATGACCTTGCGCTGTAGGTCAGATTTGCTTGGTCCTTTGGCTTTAACCTTTTCCATGATCTCATCCCCAAACCGCCTTCAGTGTATCAAGCTCCTTGAGCGCGGCATTGATCTTCGGACGGTCTATCGGGGATGCAGTCCCCAAGGCATCCTTGAGCAATTCGTCCAATGCTGGTGTGCGCGTCCGGACCGGGTTAAGGAACGGCTCTGTCCAAGGATGGACTCTCAGGATTTCCGCCTCCATCATTGCTGCCACTTCCCCATATTCCCCTTGCGCCCGCAAATTCTTGCGCTTCGCCAGAAGATCGGCCATGGTCCTCAGATTGGCCTTCATGATGATGTTTGTGTGGACATTCGTCGGGAGCATTCCCCTGCAATCCTGGTTCGGGACGCCCTTCTTCTGGTAATAGCGATAAACGCTAGATATGTGATCCATGAGCTCATCCCAACGAGAAAATCCATCTTCCTCGTCAGCACTGATGACTGTTTCCGGCTTCATCGCAGAGAAGTGCCCCATGTCCACCACCCTCTGTGCCTGCTGTGCGTAAGAGGCTGTCCGGGTCCGCACCAGCTGATGTGTGAAGGCCCGCGTCACATCCTTAATCTCGAATGTGTAGTCGACGAATTCCCAGGATGAGCGGATTGTGCCTGCGATGTATTCCAGCTCCTTGGAAAGTTCCTCCTCGCTCATCACCTCTATCTTCGCACGCGTTTCCTCGCCCTGCTCAAGGCGAGTGTTCTTGGCGTAGGCCAGGAGCCGTGCGGCATAAAGCGGGTCCGGGTGGCCATGGCCGGTGTAGCTGATAAGAGTGACTTTAGGCATTGACTTGCTCCTTTTCTTTCAGGGTTATCTCAAAGTGTGGTTGGTGTCATGATTGAGGTGCATCATGCCCTCCTCGCATCATAGCTGGTGCCACCATTGGCCAGCCTCTGGATCACGCGCAGATCGTTGATCAGATCATCCTGCAGCAGGCCGGGTCGCCAAGTGGCAAAACGGCCGAACGAATAAATGTTGTGGTGTTCTGTCGCCCACAGAATGAATCGCTTGCGCGCATCGTCGTCCACTGGAAGGATTTTGGCATAGCGCTGGCGCTTGAACTCTGGCTTACCGATGATTGCGCCAGAGGTCATCCCGAATAGGCTGAGCACCCAGTGAAGGTGATCGCGGGCATTTTTGGGGTAGTCTGTCAGGTGCCCCATCCGCTCCCTCGCCTCAGCTTCAGAAAGACCAGGGAAGGCATATTCCACAATCAACTGATCGCCTGTGATCGAGGCGCGGTATGCCAGTTCGTTCCTGTCAGGGATATAGATCGTTGCGCACAGATCGGTGTCCCTGAGCCGAGCAGTGCATGTCCACCCCTCAATGGACCGGAACTCTTGCTCATGGTGATAATTGAGCATCTTCATGAGCGTGGGCATCGGGAGTGTGGAAATGACCGGACCACCTTCTGCTTTCCCATCCCATTTCTCGCCGAAATGGATTGGTGCAGTCACCTTCCGCGCTACTGCTGAGATGTAATCCGGAGGTGCGATCCAGCGTTGTTCTGTGGCCCCTTGCGCAGTGATTATTGAGCGCAGCCGGGCTGTGCCATTGGTCTTCAGGGAATAGCTGATGGCATCAGCCACCGGATTGCCCAAGGTGGCGACCGCCTTGATCACCTGCACCGGCCTGAAGGGGATATTCAATGTGTCCCCGACGATCGGTGACCGGAACCGCAACAAGGCGGAATGGTTGTTGGGCAACTCAGGCTGTGCCTCGACCACTTTCAGGCAATCCTCTCGCAGGATGGCAGCAGCCAGAAGTCCGGACATGCCAGCGCCGACGACCATGAATTTTGTCATCTGAATGTCCCCTCAATCACATTCGAAATGTCATAATCCAGAACCTGAGCCCATTTGTTGGCTTTTGCCACGAGCCCAGGGAAATATTCTTGGATGTCCGATTCGCTAGCCCCTGAGCAGTGCCGCAAAAACATTATGGCCTCCAATGCATCAGCCAGTGAAAGCCAAGCTTGGTCTGTCTCGCTAAGCTCCGGAAGGCGGAAGCCGAGAACTCCCATCGCGTCTGCTTCAGCAGATTTGAGCTGCTTCTCAAGCTCAGGATTTCTCTGCTTGGCGAAGCCCGGAACATCGCCTATGAAATATTCACCACAATCATGCATCATCGCTGCACGAATCAGATCCAATGAAGGCTTCGGGTGAATGGACAGCAGAATCATCGCGACACCCCAAGAGTGATCGGCATTGTTCTGGTCCATCTTGTGGTGGGTGTGCCAACGGCGCACCTTGCCCGAGAGATATTGGCTGCGCGTCAGCATGTCACTTCCCCTTCTTCGGAGGGGTGATCTTGGTCCTGCGACCGGAGAAAACGCCCATTTCATCCAGGTCGATCTCGCCACCACTGGCCAGTCGCTCACGGATGATAGCCAGATAGGTCTGGGGGTGAACGCCGGACTTCACCTCGCAGTGAAAGCCGCGCTGCCGCAGATCATCGGCCAGTGCCATAGCCTCATTGTGCTGGGACTTGTCGAAAGACAGGTGGATCTCGTTCTTGATGACTCCATCCGCGCCCCATTCTTCAAGGCGCTTGATGGCCTGCTCTCTGCGCTCAGGCTCCTTGGGCATTGAGCCAGCGACAAATTCTTCAATCTTGAGTTTGTAGCCGTCCGGGGTGGCGAATTCACTCAACCCCACCTCAGCCATCTTGTCCGGGATGATCTTGGTCTTCAGCTCATGGGCATGACCGGAAAGGGTCTTGAGCAGTGCCTCGACCTCGGTGATCTGGCGCTCAGTCTCGATGAGGTCATTGGCCTTGGCCAGCAGGTCTGCTATCGCAGAATCAGACGCAACTGGAGCGCCATCGTCGAATACGGAAAAGTCAGTCATGTCTCGCTCACTTCACGTGTTAATTCTTTGCCAGTTGCCCTGGCAGAAACGGGTGTTGGCGCAGCTGCATCGACCTTGCGGCTATGGCAGGGGAGGAGGGGAGGATACCACCACCGCAAATTCCCAGCTGCGCCAACCTCCTTGGGGCTACATCACATCGTGATCGATGATCGTGCCCGCTTCTCGCTCCATCGAGGCAATGTCGCCCTTGACGGTGCCCTCGGCGAGGGATTCACGGAATTCCTTGATGTCATTCAGCAACTGCTTCCAGTTGTCGAACTCAGTCAGAGGAGCGCCGCGCTCAATTTTCCACCCCATCCAGTTGCCCTCATTATTGCTCTCGGGCACCGAAGTCATGACGTACGAGCGGTAGAAAAGTGGCGGTGTGAACTGCGAGCCATCGTCGCGGGTCAGCTTCTCACTGGTGGCCAGGGTCAGCAGGCGGCGTGCCTTCTTGAGCTGGGTCGAGGCCATCGGGATGAAGCTCTTGCGGAAATCCGCCGAGGCATTCAGTCCATAGAGCTGGGCCGTTTCCGAGATGTAATTTCCGTTCGGAAGGACATCCTTGCCCTTTTCATCCTTCTCGCACTGCTGAAGGATGGCGTCAGTGTCGTGAATGCCCTGGAGGCCCTTGCCCGAGGAGCGAGGTGCCCATTCAAGCCACTGCTTCTGGTAATAGACCGGGATAAAAATGATCCCATCAGGGAAACGCTGCTGGAGGCCCACGTCATAAATGTCGCCGACCTTTGCCTCCTCGTCGTATTCCGGCTGGCCTCTTGTCACCTGAGGCGAGAGGCCCTGAAGGATCGTGAGGCGGGGGATGAGCAGGTCACGCGCAGTGACATTCTCATACCCTGACGGGAGGCCATCAAAAGCAGAAAAGTCAGCGCTGGCTGCTGGGAGGTTTTTGGCCTGTTCGGCCTTGGCTAATTCTTTAGTCATCAGTTTCTCCTGTCGTCTTGGGTGGCCCAATGCCAATCCACTTTTGCGACGCCCTATTGATGCCTCATCCGAACTGAAAAGAAAAGCTGTATTTTTTGTTGGTCCGAAAATTTTCTGAAAAAATTCAATTTTTGTGAAAAAAGGGCTTTTCTTTTCTGGCAAAATGGAGTTTAATAGGATCATTGAAACGAAGGAGAAATGAGATGAAAAACACCCCGTGCTTCCACCTCATCGTCACCGAAAATGGTTCCTCGCGCCTTGATGATGTATCCCTGCCTTCCTGGGATTTTGCCCTGGTTCGTGAATGGGCTGAGCAGCGCTCTGGGCCAGGGAAAGAAGTTGAGGTCGTCAACCCTGAAAATGGTGAAATTGTTTTGACTGCTTGATTCCAGGGCCCACCAGCCTTAAGGACCAACTGGAGAATGACGATGATCCTCAAAATAATCCTCAAGACCTCACCCGACGGCAAACTCCGCCTGCGTCGCATCAAGAACGGCAAGGGCGTTGTCGAGCTCAACTGTCACGGAACTTGGGTATGGTGTGTTTGTCCCAGCCTTGAGCTGGCACAGGCTGAAGCGCTCTTCGACGATCAGGTCAGGTTCCATCAGGTGTAGGAATAAATGCCCCGCAACACCCCAAAAGTTGAAACAGAGGAGACACAGAAATGAAGACTCTCGCTGAAATCAAGGCCGAAGCCGAAGCTTTCGATGGCGTTTACAGCGCCAACATCTGGAAGGATCGCCGCGTCTATGTCAATTTTTTCGGGTATGATCGCTCCTTCGCCGGCTGCCGCAATCTCAAGGTCTACTACGACATCAAGACCGGCTGGCAGTTTGAGGGGGACAAAGGAACCTACCCCAGCGAGTTCATCGCGAACGCTCGCGCCTTTGCGGAGCATGTTGGCCTGCGCAATTCGCGTGGTGGATCCCCTTTCTGAGATTGAAAATAATTTCACATTTTGCGAAAAAAGGGCTTTTCTTTTCTGACAAAATGAGGCATAATAGGATTATTGAAACGAAAGAGAAATGAAGAGGCCGCGACGGAAAGCGGCCTCCCCACCGGAGCGGGGCACCTCCGGGGCTAGCGGAGAGACCGAACCTCCGCAAGTTCTCGAGAGCAGCAAAGCTACGAAAGCGCCGCATGGTGCGGCGCTCAACCGTGGGAGGTTCCCATGCGCCTTCTTTCCGCGACGGACGTCGCTATCGCCGCCGCCCTCAAGGGCGACACACTTCGCGTGGTCGAGCGCGAAGGCCGTTTCGGGCCTTATTGGTCCATCGAAGACGCCCATGGCGTCATCGAGGTCGCGCTTTCCCGTGAGGAAGTCGACGCTCGGGTCGCCGCGATCCGGGAGGCGCTCCAATGAGCGCCTTCTTTGAAAGCTACGTGCTCCGGCGAGAAGCACGCCTGATGGGGTTCCGAATTTGCTTGTCAATGTACGTGGACTGCCGTCATAAGGAGGTAGACCTGCGCCTCTTGGTGGATGGCCGTATCACTCCACTCGGGGCGAACGGTCCCCGCTGGTGGGAGGTTGACACACCAGAGAAGGCGGCGGATTGGTTCCGTCGGGTGGACATGGACCTCATCGCTGAGAGGATGTATCTTGAGCGTTCCGGTGCAGAACGGAAGGTTCCTTGAAGGCTGAAAATAATTTCACATTTTGTGAAAAAAGGGCTTTTCTTTTCTGGCAAAATGAGGCATAATAGGATCATTGAAACGAAGGAGAACCACCATGAGCACAGTTGCCGAACAGATCGACATCAAGGCGGGTATGCACGACATGGTCGCCTTTCGCCTCGAGGGGAAAAGCAAGTGGCATGTCGCCCGCTGGAACCCGCGCGATGGCCGCTACGAATACTTCACCAAAGCCCTGGTTAAGCGCCCCACGACCTGCGTTTGGGGGCGGTCTTTGCCAGCCCTTGCCAGCGAAGGGATTCCGGCTTTCACGAAGCAGACCGCTCTCCGCCGCGCCAAGGCGGGCATCTATTGGGGCTAACCAGACTGGCGGCGCTCAAAGCGCCGCCGCCGAAGGAGGAAGTACCATGTCAGAATACAACCTCAAAATCAAGCGGTGGGAACGCGACGGGGACGTGCGCTATTACCTTGACGGTCGCTTTGTGGACCACCGCTCGAAATGGTCAGGTGCTGATGGCGTCTATCTGTGCGCTGACGAGACCGGCAGCATCAAGTGGAGGCACGGCTTCCGCACCAGCCCTCACACGATAGCCCGCGCTGAGCGCAACGCCAAGGCGGCCAAGGCGATTATCTCGGGGCTGGACCTTGATGGCATCAGCTTCGCGGAATTCGAGCGCCGCTATGCGGAATGCCTGACTGTTCGGGGGAACTTCTCGGTCAGGCAATACGAGAAGAAATTCCAATTGGTGTAGACACAAGCATCACAGGGAAGGAGAAATGAAATGACCCCAGGACAACGCAGGATGATGGAACGTCTCGGAGTTGATGGAATCGAGGCTTTGAGGCAAGAAACGCTCGCTCTCCAAAAACTTGCTCGGTCTGAAGTTGCCCAGAGGCTGGTAAACAAAGACCGCGACCATTACAAGGAATATCCCGGCGACACGCCTGAGGAAAACTGAAGGCTGAAAAAATTTCAATTTTTGTGAAAAAAGGGCTTTTCTTTTCTGGCAAAATGGGGCATAATACCCTTGTTGAAGCGAAGGAGAAAAGAAATGGCTAAGATGAAGCCCATTCTTAACCTGAACGGAACAAGCGCCGAGGCGCTTATCGAGGCACGCCTAAATGCGAGAGAGGCTGTCTTGGCTCTGATCGCTGCCCTGGGTGATGTCGCCCCGAACGGTCGGGACTATATCGGTCACCCGGACGCCTTCAAGCACGACCAAGAAATCCACGCCGAGCGGATTCGCTTCCTGGATCGCCTTTACAACGAACTTGGTGACGAGGCGCTCGCCATTCAGGAGGCGGCGCACTAAGCGCCGCTTCACCCCTCAGAAAGGAGACACAAAATGTTCATTCGTCACGATGCAGAGCGCAAGCTCACACTCCACCGCACCAAGAAGTCTGCTGGCAGCGACTACCCGGTCTATGGCTCGGAAAAGGCGCTGGCTGAGTCACCGGTCAAGAACAGCGAGATGGCTATCCTTTATGCCGAGATCACAGGGAAGCCTGTGACCCGTTTCCCGGACAAGAAGGTGGCTGCGAAGCGCCTTTGGGCCGCCTGCGAAGAATATCTGAATGCACAGGGCAAGAAAGTGGGCCGTCCCCTCGGAACTGGAAAGTTCGCGGGCAAGACCATCTACCCCAAGTGCCGCAAGAACCCGCGCCGGGTCGGGAGCAAGGGTTGGCGCTCCTATGAGATCATCCTCGGCAAGACCGAGGGCGTTTCCTACGAGGATTATGTCGCTAAGGGAGGCAGGGCGCGGGACCTGCAGTGGGACCTTGACCGGAAATGGGTGGAGGTGAAGTGATGGCTGGTGAAATGCACATCAAGATCGTTCCGGACGCAGAGCCGGACGCGAAGGGCCATTGGATCACAGTGGAACGGAAAACAGAGAGATTTCTGGGCTGGGAAGCCACTGTGGAACTTTATTCTTCATGCATTCCAAAGGGTTATCATGCGATATCATTCGCCAGAGACCCAAAAAATAAATGGTGAGGTGGAATTTCGTTTTTCGGAATTACACCAAATTTCTGAAACTAGAGAGAGAAAGTAGGAGGAGAGTAATAGGAGGGGAGTTTAGGAAATTTGGTGTGAAAACGAAAAACGAAATATTCCGCTGGAGGCCACTAAAGACTTTTCTTTTCAGTTCGGAAGGGAGATAATCCTCTTCATGAAGACACAGCTTTTAATAGACAAGAAAACCTCCACCCTGAAGGGGAACTTGGCTCCGGTCGCAGCGCGTCTCGCGCTGGGACTTGAGGGGCGGAAAACATGGCTGGCGCCCAACCAGCTGCGCTTTGAGACTTCCAAGGCCAACATAGATCTCGTAATGTCCCTCCTGCCCACAGGGATGGTCGAGGACAAGCGTTCGCGTCCTGACGAGGCCAAACTATTCGACACAGCAGAGATCGCTCCCTTGGCCTCCCCTGAGCCCAGGTTCAGGCTCGAGCCTTTCGACTTCCAGCGGGAGAACTTTGAGCGTTTCAAGGACAAACCCACCTGGGCAATATTTTCAGTTCAAGGTTCAGGCAAGACAAAGGTGGCTTTTGACATCATCTGCCATCGCTATCTGAAGGGCACTGTGACCGGGGTGATCATCCTGAGCAACCCGAAAGGAGTCCATGCCCAGTGGATCAATGAGCAGATGCCCAAGCATCTGTGGCAGGGGATTGAGGTCCAGGCCATGGTCTGGGAGGGGAAGAAGCCGCCCTTGTGGTTCGGGAAGCCCTCCAACAAGCTTCAGATCATCTCCGGCAACATCGACATGCTGAAGGGCAAAGGCCACATCCTGCTGGAGCAGTTTGCACGCCAGCACAGGGAACGGCTCCTGATCCTTGTCGATGAGTCTGACTCGATCAAGAACCTGAATTCAGTCCGGTCCAAGAAGTTGCGCAAGTTGGCTGAGGTGACGCGTCAGCGTGCCATCATGTCGGGCACTCCGATAGCCAAGGACCTGACAGATGAGTTCGCGCAATTCTATTTTCTCGATCCGAACATCATCGGCCACAAGTATCTGACGAGCTTCCGGGCGCAATATTGCATCATGGGAGGATTCGAGAATCGTGTGGTGGTGGGGCACAAGAACGTTGAGCAATTCAAGAGGCTCACTGCCCCCTACATATTCCGGGCGACCAAGGAGGATTTGAATCTGCCACCCAAGGTCTATGATGAGGTGGTGTTCGACCTGACAGAAGAGCAAAAACGGCTGATCAGAGAGATCAGAGAAGGGTTTTATGCCGCACTTGAGAATGGCGAGACCTCATCCGTCAGCAATGGAGCGGTCGCTCTTCTGCGCATCCAGCAGATATCCAACGGCTTCGTGTCTGTGGATGAAGGGCCAATCCGTTTCATCGACAATCCACGCCTCGAGGCACTCAAGCAGCTGCGCAAGGACATTTCCGGGCCAGTCGTCATCTGGTGCCGGTTCAAGGTGGATGTTGAGCTGATCAAGCAGGAGTTCGGATCGAACGCTGCCACCTATTACGGAGAGACAAGCCCTGCTGACCGTGCAGCAGCTAAGGAGGCATTTCTCCGGGGAGACGTCAGTGAGTTGATAGCCACTCCGGGCGCAGCCGGGAAGGGTGTTGACGGGTTACAAAAAGTTTGCTCAGACGCAATTTATTATTCCAACTCATTCAATGCCATTGACCGGTGGCAGAGTGAGGACAGGACAGACAGGATCGGCGGGCAGGGAACTGCCAGCTATTTCGACTTGATTGGCCGAGGATCAGCAGACAGAGGGATATTGCGCAACCTGAAGCAGAAGAAGAACATCAGCGACCTAGCACTCGAGGACCTCAGGAAAATAATGGATGAAATGGCATGAACCTGAATGAGAATGAAGAGAAGATTTTCAATGCCCTCAAGAAGGGATGCATGACGATGGATGAATTGACTGCCATGCTCGGTGTGCCCCGGCAGGCAGTGACTGTGCGCATGAAATATCTGGCGGCCAAGGTGGCTCCGTCCGGATGGATCATCCAGAATAAGAACAAGCCCCAAGGGCGAGGCCGGAAGGCGATTTATGAGATGACAAAAAAATTTTGAAATAATCTGAAAAAGGGCTTTTCTTTTCCTCCGAAATCAGGCATAGTTCGATTATCACTAAAAAGTGCCTTGTTGGGCAGATGGAGACAAGAGATGGCACAGTTCAGGTACTTCGCAGACATAAACGGGCAGGTGGTAGAGTTGACTCGGGTGCGCCATGACGGCAGCCCCAGCACGAAAGCCTCGTCGTTTGAGGGTATCCCTGTCGGCTCTGACCCAGTTTTCGTGCCAGGCAAAGGCTGGACAGGCTTCATCCGCGCCACGCGTGTGGTCGAGTACAAGTCCAACCCTTCCAAGCACGAGTGCGATGCTCGTTGCTTGAATGCCACTGGCATGAAGTGCGAATGCTCTTGTGGCGGCAAGAATCATGGGCGCGGCAACTTCATCTGTGTGGAGGCCGCATGAGTGCCGTCGTTAGCATATCATGCGACAGGCAGAGGGAGATAAGAGATGGTAGCTAAGCCAGTTATTTCAAACGCCAAGTACGAGTCCACAGGTGAGACCAAAACTGTTTTCGGCATCACCCTGCACCGTATCCGTGCCAAGGCAGCCATCGGCAATATCGCAGCCGGAACACTGGGTGGCTGGATCGAGAGCGAAAAGAACCTTGCTATCTCTGGCAATGCGTGGGTCTCCGACAATGCGCAGGTCTCTGGAAAAGCGCGGGTCTTCGGAAATGCTCAGGTCTACGGCAATGCGCGGGTCTTCGAAAATGCTCAGGTTTCCGGCAATGCTTGGATCTACGGCAATGCATTGGTCTCTGGCACCGCTCATGTCTCTGGAAATGCTCAGGTCTACAGCAATGCGCAGGTCTCTGGGAATGCGAATGTCTACTGCGACGCATTGGTCTCTGGCAACGCATTGGTCTATGGCAATGCATTAGTCTCTGGCAATGCGTGGGTCTCCGGCAATGCGCAGGTCTCCGGCGACGCATGGATCTCCGGCAACGCATTGGTCTGCAACGATGCAGGCCACATCATCGTCGGTCCTGTCGGTCCCGAAAATGGATACTTGACTGCCTTTGTCGAAAGGGACGGCACCATCCGTGTTACGCATGAGGGCTTTGACGGGACGATAGATGAGTTCGCTGCTGCCATGGACGACGCCTATGGCGACGAGCCGCATGGCGTCGTCTATCAGCTGGCTATCGAGATGGTCCGGGCGCGGTTTGACGCAACTCTGGCCGGGTCTGACGATGCGATGGTGTAACTGCAGCAAAAAATCTCAATGACACTTAGAAAGGCGAAATTCAGATGATGACACATATCGGAAGCACCGCGCTGGTGGCGCTGCAGAACGCAGCCAAGGCTCGTACTGAATATCTGCGGCATCTTGAACGTGCGATGATGCTCGATCCCGATCCGGAATATCGGGCACAGGCGAAGGCCGAATATCTCAAATTGACTGCGCTGCGCTGTGGGCACTGCGCTGGATTGGGAAGGGTCTTTGTGTGCCGGCATTGGCCGCGCTGCAATTGCACCGATGGGGTGGTTGAGAGCGACTGTCCCGGTCATTCCGCGACATGCCCCAAATGCGAAGGCAAGGGCAATCTTACAAGAGGAGAATGATCATGAAAAAGCTGCTTATCAGCGCGGCCTTGGCCCTTGGAATTATCCCTCCAGCAGAAGCAAATGGTGACCCGTGCATGTCTTTAGAGGTGACGGCATTGGCGATCCTCGAAGCTAAGAATGAGGGAATGCCAATGTCTGTGGTCATGGATCTCGCGGGAAAGTCATCCGAAAACAAGGATGTCCGTCGCCTCATGCAGGCGCTGGTCATGGATGCCTATAACCTTCCTGCGATGATGTCGGAAGAAGGGAAGCGTCGACAGGCGACCCAGTTTATGCACGAGGTCGCATCCGCCTGCTACCAGATGCTGGATAACGCTGGGGCCCTGGACTGATGCCTGTATGGCAGGGCAGGCAATCGCCCTGCCTCTTTTGAGGGAAAGACTATGACAGAGATCAGCTATCACCCCGATCCCGAGATCAACGCCGAGGTGCGCGAACAGGCTATCGAAGCGGAGATTTTGGACCTAGCAATCGGCTATCCGCCGCGCCGTTGGATTTGCACATGCGGGGCCAGCCACACTCGAGGGCACTTTCCTCCCGGCATCATCGGCAGTCATCGGTGCCTTAACTGCGGCTATGTCGGCTTCGACGGCATCATGGTTGATGAAGAGGAATGGGCGCGCTTCCAACGCGACAAGGGGAGTGAGCAATGAATGACCGCTACACGAAGATCAGAGAAGCCCTTGAGATGGGGCCAACATCGGGGCCGTGGCGTGTTGCAGGGATCACCTCGGTTGGGTCAGGCATGGGCTATTACTCTGTCGCCACCACCGATAACACGATCATCTGTACGCTGCGTGATCGTCCTTCCGGTGACGCCTACATGATCGCCGCCTGCGACCCGGACACCATCCGCGAGTTGCTGGCCGAACGCGACCGGCTCGTGGAGCGCATGGCGGAGTTGGAGAAGGCTGCAAAGCAGGCCGAATATTGCTTGACCAAGGACAGTCTTGCGGATGCTGAGCGCATTGACGACGCATTGTCAGTGATCCGTCGCACAGCCCGCTCGCTTGTGAAGGGAGGCGGGGATGTCGAATAAGCAGATCACGGATGAGATGGTCGAGGCTGGAGCAAAAGCGCTTGGCGGAGACGATTGGATAACATGCGTCCACGACAGGCCGATGTGGCGGCGCGAAGCTAAGGAAGTCCTAGAAGCCGCCCTCGAAGCGGCCGCCCCGGCGCCAATTAGCCTCTTGGACGCAGAAAAGGCATTCATGGACCGGGTTTGGCCGAAACTGCAGAATGGCTGCTATCGCGTTCACGGCTCAATGCCGGTTGAAATACGGGGGCTGGATTTCAACGAGTTCGTTCGCGACGGCCTTTGTGCCGTCCTCGAAGCCGCCGACCCGCAGCCGAGTGGAAATATAGAAGAAGCCACACAGATCATTCAGGCGTTCATCGACCAAGGGCTTGATTACATAAAGAGAAACAACAGGGTGGAGGAAGCTCTACACCATCTGAAAATTATTGAGGGTGAGGCTAATCGCGTTACCAATCCGGTCACCAAGAACAATCTCCTTTACGAGATTGAACGGATTAGGGCTGCCCTCATGGCAAGCAAGTCGGAGCAGCACCCGGACGACGAAGCCGTCGACCGCTTCGCAGCGGCCATGAAAGCGAAACTGAAATGGGAGCGGGAAGAAAGAGGCCGCTACGGATGGAACGACCCGGAAGTGTGCAGCGAAGAATATCTCGCGAAGAGCCTTATCGAGCATCTGGCGAAGGGCAACGAAGGCAACTTCGAGGACATTGCCAACTTCTGCATGATGCTCCATCAGCGTGGCGCCCATCCTCGCGTCTTGGCCGCAGCGTTCGCGACGGCAGGCAAGCCGAGCGGGACGGTGGAGGCGCTGAAGCGTATCGCGCAGTTGAAGGAAGTTCGCCGTGGGGGCGGTGTGTTTGACTATGAGCCCGCTCTGTCCGCAATGGAAATGTACGAGATTGCCTTCGACGCCCTCTCCGCCATCACAGCAGGAGGTGGCGAGTGAGCAAGCTGACGCTAGAAGTACCTTGCGGCGACGGCGCAGTGATGTCGATTGTACATCCTCACTCGTTTGGTGACGGTGGAATTGAATGGCGGCTACGGTACGGCAACCCGGAGGAAGTTCGCTTCCTCGCCGCAAGCCTGATCGATAGCTACGACTATCTGCTTTCCGGGCACATCAACCAAAAGGAGGCCGAGCGCAGGTTACGATTGTTGCGCCAAGCTCGCCGCGCCGCCCTCAAAATGGAGGCCCAGAACTTGTAATGGTCAAGGGCGGAATTGTGCTTTCTGTGCTGCTTCGAGGCGCTGCAATATCTCCTTCGTCACTTTCATGTCAGACGCAAGATTATTGAGCGTCTCATTGAGCGATTTCATGGTTTCGGCCGCATCGTTCGCGGCCCTTTCCATCGTCGCGATCCGCAGCTCGTGATTGTCGAGACGGCGAATGGCGATTTCATTTGCCGAGACACGCGCCGTGAGATTGGCGATATTCGTCTCGTTGATGGCTCGGCCTTGCCTTAGGTCGGCCAGGGT
>Ga0207864_1001804_pt1 | contig 22261 bp, 18 predicted proteins | sample HigsolmetaAR202D_FD_184834 | JGI IMG/M metagenome (GOLD analysis project Ga0207864, IMG submission 184834) | Ionic liquid and high solid enriched microbial communities from the Joint BioEnergy Institute, USA - AR20-2-D (SPAdes) (version 2) ... | reverse complement strand
CATCTCCTCGCTCGGCGAGGACGCCCGGGCGGGGCTGGAAGCGCAGGCCCCGAAACGGGTCGCGATCCGGTTCAAGGCGCTGCGCACCGCGACCTGGGACCACCGCAAGCTCGGCGGCCGCTACTAGCGCGGGATGCGGAACGGCCCCAGGCGGCGGGAGCGCGGCAGCTTGCGCACCGGGCGGATCGTGATCTTGCGCGAGACCGCGGGCAGGTACTCCTCGTTGCCGGGGACGCGGGCGCGGAAGTTGGAGCGGCGCACGATGCGGGGGCGGAAGTGGGCCGAGCAGGCGCGGTTGAGGCGGCGGAAGCCGACCCGCCGCGCACCGCGCCACAGCGTCACCGGCTCGCCGCGCCGTCCGTCGCAGGGGGAGACCCAGACCGAGATCAGCGCCCGCTTGCGCCGCTTCACCTTGCGGTTGGCGGCGCGGATGCGGATGTAGCTGGGCTTCGCCTGCGGGCCGGGGGCGGCGGGCGGGCGACAACGGGCGGCGACCCGGTCGACGAGCCGGTGCACGGCGCCTTGGCCGGAGAGCGCGTACAGCCGCCCGCAGGCGTCTTCGCCGAACGAGTACAGGCCGGGGACGACGACGCCCTCCCAGCGGTCGGTGCCGCCCGGGTCGGCGGGGTTGAAGGAGCGCACTTCGCCGGTGGCGAGGTCGCCGTAGAGGTAGCGGCCGCGCAGGTCGCCGATGCTCGGGTCGCGGACGACGTGGCCGCCGATGATGCCGCGCCGGGTGCCGAAGCCGGCGTCGTCGTGCGGGTAGGCGAACAGCGGCGGCGCGAAGGCGCTCGGGTCCACCGCGCAGGGGCCGGTGTCGGAGCGCAGCTCGGGGCCCTCGAAGCAGGGCCAGCCGAAATTGGGCGGCTCGCCCGACGGGCCGGCGGGGACCACGTTCACCTCCTCCCAGTCGCTCTCGCCCACGTCGCCGATCAGCAGCTCGCCGGTGGCGCGGTCGAAGGAGAAGCGGAACGGGTTGCGCAGGCCGACCGCGTGGACCTCTGCCGTCGGCAGCGGCGCCTCGGGGTGCGCGATGCGCACGATCTTGCCCAGCAGGCTCTCCTGCTCCTGGGCCTGCAGCGGGTCGATGCCGCCGTCGCCGAGCCCCGCGTAGAGGGCGCCGTCGGGGCCGACTTGCAGCTGGCCGCCGTAGTGGTTGCCGGCGCCGGGGTGGGGGACGGGCGGGATCAGGTCGCGCGGCGCGGCGCCGGGGCGCGCTTCGACGACGTGGATCGAGCCTTCGGCGCCGTCGCCTTTGCCCTCGTCGGTGTAGTAGGCGTAGAGGCGGCCGGTGGCGGCGAAGTCGGGGGCCGGGGCGATCGAGAGCAGGCCCGACTCGCCCGCGCAGCAGCCGACCTGCGGGCGCAGGTCGAGGAAGGTGGTGACGACGCCGTCCCTGATCTCCATCACCCGCCCGGCGCGCTCGGCGACCAGCAGCCGTTCGGGGTCGTAGGGGTCGGAGGCGAGGTGGATCGGCTGCGCGAAGTGGGCCAGCGTCTGCAGCTCCAGCGCCCGCGCCGGAGCGGCAAGGGCGAGCAGCAGCAGCGCCAGCCCCGCGACGACGGGAGCGATGACGCGCTTGTGCCTGCCGGGTGCGATCGTCGGTGCGATGTCTTTCACAACCCCCCGAGCGCTACTTCGTAGCGCCTTCTGAGTTTAGATTCACTCCGATGCCGAGCCGGGGGACCTGGACGCAACGAAAGGCGCTGCCCGCCGCGGGGGCGGCGGTGGCGCTGCTCGCCTGCCTGGCGGCGCTGCTGGCGGCGGCGAGCGGCGGGGCGGCGGAACGGCCGCCACGGGGCTTCTTCGGGATCGCGCCGCAGGCGGGGATCACGCCCCTGGACGCCCGCTACATGCGCGCCGGGGGGATCGAAACCGTGCGCTGGCCGCTCGCCTGGTCGACGGTCCAGCCGACGCGGCGCGGCGGCTACGACTGGAGCTCCTTCGACCCGGTGGTGGAAACGGCGGCGCGGGCCGGGCTGCGGGTGATGCCGGTCGTCGCCTCGCCGCCGCGCTGGGTGGTGCGGCGGGAGACGACGCTGCCGGTCGACACCGCCGTCCAGCGGCGTGCGGTGCGCCAGTTCCTGCAGGCGGCGGTGCGGCGCTACGGGCCCGGCGGCGAGCTGTGGCGCGAGCGGGCCGTCGAAGGGCCGAACTACGAGCCGGCGATCACGCGCCCGGTGCCGATCCGCGAGTGGCAGGTCTGGAACGAGGTCAACTTCTTCTACTTCGCCTTCCCCGTCTCCGTGCCGCGCTACGCGCGGCTGCTGAGCGAGGCGAGCCGGGCGATCAAAGCGGTCGACCCGGGAGCGCGGGTGATCCTCTCCGGCCTGTTCGGCGAGCCGAACGCGCGCGGGCGCCGCGGCATGCCCGCGGCCCGCTTCCTCGACCGCCTCTACAAGGTGCCCGGGATCCGGCACCGCTTCGACGGCATCGCCCTGCACCCGTACGCGGTCGACGCGAAGGCGCTGGAACGGCTGGTGGAGGAGTTCGTCGGCGTCGCCCGCGCCAACCGCGACCGGGTGCCGCTCTACGTCACCGAGATCGGGTGGGGGTCGGAGAACAACTTCCGCCGCGTCGCCTTCGAGCAGGGGATCCGCGGTCAGGTGCGTCAGCTGCGCGCCTCCTACCGCTACCTACTCGACAACCGGCGCCGCCTCAACCTGCGCCAGGTCGTCTGGTTCTCCTGGAAGGACCTGAAGGGCTCCTGCACCTTCTGCGACTCGGTCGGCTTCTTCCGGGACTCCCCCCGCATGCGCCCCAAGCCCGCCTGGCACGCCTTCGTAAAGATCACCGGCGGCCGCCCCCGGCCGTAGGCGGGCCCGCCTGCCATCCATATATCCTCGCCGCTCCGTGTCTACGGTCAGTTCAAGTCCGAGGCGATCGGCGACCGAGCCCGGTTGGCGCGCGGGGGGACGGGAGCGCCTGCGGGCCTTCGACGTCACCAGCCCGCGCTGGGTCGCGGCGCTGGTCTACGGCGTGATCGCTGCCGGGATCGCGGTTGTCGGCTTCTTTGCGATCTTCAGCCAGTTCGCGGTCTACGACGACGAGGGGACGCTGCTGACGATGTTGCGCGCATTCGTCGACGGCGACGCGCTCTACCGCGACATCTACACCCCCTATGGCCCCTTCTACTTCGAGTTCTTCGGCGGCCTGGCGGCGCTGACCGGGATTGAGATCAACACCGACTCCAGCCGCCTTACCGTGCTCGCGCTCTGGGTCGTCAGCAGCGGGCTGTACGGGATCGCCGTGCAGCGCCTGACCGGGAGCCTGCTGCTGGGGGCGAGCGGGATGGTGATCGCCTACGTGATCCTCGGTGTGCTGGTCAACGAGCCGATGCACCCGCAGGTGCTCGCGACCCTGCTGCTGGCGGGGCTGGTGCTGGTCGTGGCGCTGCTGCCGCCGCGCCGCCTGACCGCCTCGGCGGGCCTGGCCGGCGTGCTGGTCGCCGGTCTGGTGATGACGAAGATCAATCTCGGCATCTTCGCCCTCGCCGCGATGGCGCTGGCGGCGGTACTGGCGTGGGAGCCGCTGCACCGGCGCCGGTGGGTCCGCTGGCCGGTGGTGCTGGGGTTCCTGGCGCTGCCGATCGCGATCACCGCGCGCGACCTCGACAACGGCGCGATCCGGGACTTCGTCTGCTTCCAGATCGCCGTCGGCGCGGCGGTCGTGATCGCCGCCTCGGCTGAGCGTCCGCGCGAGGGCGGCCGCGACCGCGAGTTGGGCGACTGGCTGATCACCTTCGCGGTCTGGGTCGTCGCGGCGATGGGCCTGATGGTCGCCGCCCTACTGCTGACCGGGCCAAGCATCGGCGACGTCTACGACGGAATCGTCAGCGAGGCGCTGCGCATCCGCGACGCCGTGCTCGCGCCGCTCGGCGTGCCGCTGATGGCCTTCGACTGGGCGGCGGCGGCGCTCGCCGGAGCGGTGCTCGTGCGGCTGCTGCGCGGCCGCTCGCTGGGCGGCTTCGGTCCTTGGCCGGGCGCGCTGCGGATCATCGCCGGGCTGACGATCTGGCTCACGGCCGCCTGGATGACGCCGTTCCAGATCGCGCCGGACACGTTGCGGGTGGTTCTGCCGTTGACCTTGGTCTGGGTGGCGGCGATCCCGCCCGCCGGCGGCGAGGACGCGTTCAAGCGCTTCGCGCGAGGCCTGTTTCCGGCGCTCGCGGTCACCCAAGTGCTGCAGGTCTACCCGGTGCCGGGCAGCCAGGTCGGGATCGCGGCGGCGCTGCTGGTGCCGGTCGGGGCGATCTGCGTCGCTGACGGGATCGCGTCCCTGCGCGAGTGGGCGACGATGCGCGGCGGGGCGCCGGCGGTGCGGACCCTGGGGATCGTCGTCACGGTCGCGGCAGCGGCCCTGCTGGGCAAGTTCGGCTACGAGGCAATCGTCCGGCCGGGAATCGACAACGCCCAGAACTACAGCCGGCTGCCGAAGCTGGACCAGCCCGGGGCGAGCCTGATGCGCACCGTCGCCGCCCCCAACTACCAGCGGCTGGTCGGCTTGCTACGCGAGCACCGCTGCTCGACCTTTGTCAGCTACCCGAGCTACAACAGCCTCTATCTGTGGTCGTCGCTGGAGCCGCCGAAGCCGCAGGTGCCGGGGCCGTGGATGGTGCTGCTGGACGACGCCCGCCAGCAGCGGGTCGTCGACCAGCTGCGCCGCCTGCCGCGACCGTGCGCGCTGCGCAATGAAGGCGGCGCCAACGCCTGGATGGGCGGCAAACCGCGCCCAGACGCGCCGCTGGTCAACTACCTGTTCGAGGAGTTCGAACCGGTGGCGACCGTCGGCGAGATCGAATTCCTACTGCCGAAACGCTGAGACTCAGGCCGCCGTCTTGTCGGCGAAGAAGGCGCGGACCGCGGCGATCACCTGCGTCACCTGCTCATCGGAGAGCTCCGGCCACAGGGGCAGGCGCACCAGCCGCGCGCTGACGTCGTCCGTGACCGCGAGCGTGCCGCTGGTGCGGCCGAACCGGCGGCCGGCGGTCGAGCTGTGCAGGGGGACGTAGTGGAAAACGGCGCCGATGCCGCGCGCGCGCAGGTGGGCGATCAGCGCTTCGCGCTCGTCCCGGCTGCGCAGCAGGAGGTAGAACATGTGCGCGTTGTGGATGCAGTCCGCGGGCACGACCGGGAGCCGCGCGTGCCCGTCGCGCTCGAGGTCGGCGAGCGCGTCGCGGTACGCGTCCCAGATCGCCAGCCTCCGCGCGGTCAGCCGCTCGACCTCCTCCAGCTGCGCCTTCAGGAAGGCAGCCCCCAGCTCGCTGAGCGCGTGCGAGGAGCCGAGGTCCATCCAGGTGTACTTGTCGGTCTGGCCGCGGAAGAAGCGGCTGCGGTCCGTCCCCTTCTCGCGCAGGATCTCCGCCCGGTCCATCAGCGCCGGCTCGTTGACGACCAGCGCCCCGCCCTCGCCGCAAGTGATGTTCTTGGTCTCGTGGAAGCTGATCGCGCCGAGCTGTCCCATCGTCCCCAGCGGCCGGCCGCGGTAAGAGGAGAGCAGCCCTTGGGCGGCGTCCTCGACCAGGAGCAGGCCGTGCTCGTCGGCGATCGACCCGAGGCGGTCCATGTCGCAGCCGACGCCCGCGTAGTGGACCGGGACGATCGCCTTGGTGCGGGAGGTGACGGCGGTCGCGACCGCCTCGGCGTCGAGGTTGAGCGTGTCCTCGGCGATGTCGACAAAAACGGGCGTGGCGCCCCGCAGCACGAACGCGTTTGCGGTGGAGACGAAGGTGTAGGAGGGCATGATGACCTCGTCGCCGGGCCCGACCTCGCACAGCAGCGCCGCCATTTCCAGCGCCGCGGTGCAGGAGTGCACCAGCAGCACCGGTGAGCCCAGCATCTCCTCCAGAAGTCGCGAGCAGTCGCGCGTGAACGGGCCGTCGGCTGACAGGTGCCCGCCCTCAATCGCCGCGTCGATATAGGCCTGCTCGTTGCCGGCCCGCGCCGCGCGGTTGAAGGGGATCTCGAGGCGGGGCGGCGCCTCGCTGGTCGGACCTTGCCTCAAGGCCATAGGTGGTACCAGATCTCCGCCGACTGCAAACGGAAGCCCTGCGAGTGGTAAAGCCGCTGCGCGCCCACATTGCGGGCCTGGGTGACGACCGAGGTCGGCTCCCGCGGACGCTCGGCGATCGCGGCGCGCACGAGGGCGACGCCGACGCCGCGCCGGCGCGCCTCCGGGGCGACCGCGATCAGATCGATCGCGCGGGGGTCCTCGGCGACGACGACGTAGCCGACCCGGGCGCCGTCGAGCTCGGCGACGAGGACGTGGCGGTCCGGCTCGTCGAGGCCGCGCTCGATCCAGCGCGCGTACATCTCCGCCGCCCGCTCGCGATCGAAGCGGGGGTCAAAGAAGAAGCGGGTGTCGGTGTGGGCGCCGCGGGCCAGTTCCTTTAGCGCCTCGCGATCGTCCTCGCGCGCCTCGCGGATGGCGGCCGTCCCGGCGGGGGGCGGCGGCTCGGGGCCCGGCTCGCGGCGCAGGGTGAGGCGCGTGTCGACGGCCCGGAAGCCCACCGACTCGGCGGCCGCGGCGGTGGCGGCGTCGTCGGCGTCGGCGAGCAGGTAGGCGCAGCGCACCCCTTCATCAGCGCACCAGGCGGCGAGGCGCCGCGCGCCCTCGGGGTCCAGGACGCGACCCCGGGCGCGGGCGACCGGGAAGCCCCAGAACTCGGTGTCCCAGGCCAGCAGGTCGGCGGGCGGCTCGGCGCCGTCGGGCGGCCGCGCGACGCCGTCGCCGGCCGGTCGGTCAAAGGCGGTCGGGCCCGGGGCCGCGCTTTCGTCGGTCCGCTCGCGGACCGCGTAGCTCGGCCGCGACATCACCCGCACGTGCACCCGCGCCAGGTACTCGCCGATCACGCCGATCGCGAACAGCTGCGCGCCGGAGAAGATCGAGATGATCGAGGCGAGGAACGGGAAGCCAGGGACGCTGCGCTGCTCGATCGCCAGCCGGCCGAGGACGTAGACCAGCACCGCGATCCCGAACAGGAGGACGAAGAAGCCCAGAGTGCTCGCCAGCCGCAGCGGCCGCGTGCTGAAGGCGGTTACCATCGTCAGCGCGTGGCGGATCAGCTTCACCAGCGAGTAGTTGGACGAGCCGTGGGCACGCTCGTCGTGGCGCACCTTGACCGAGCGGAAGCGGTCGGTGCCCCAAGTCAGCAGCCCGTCGATGGAGACGTCGGGGCCGGTGTAGGCGGCGAAGCGGTCGCGCAGCTCGGTGCGGAAGGCGCGGAAGGAGCTGACCATCGGCGCGGTCTCGCCGCCGAGGGCGCCGAGCGTGCGCACCACAAGGCGCGTCGCCAGTCGGCGACCAAGGCCGTGCTGTTTGAAGATCGGCTTCCCGTAGACCACGTCGCAGTCGTCGAGGGCCGCGAGCAGTTTCGGGATCTCCTCGGGCGGGTTCTGCAGGTCGTCGTCGATGGTCACCGTGACCGGGTGGCGGGCCGACCGGACGCCGGCCAGAAGCGCGTTGTGTTGTCCGTAGTTGCGGGCGAGGTTGAGGCCGCGCACCCGCGGCCGATCGGCGGCCAAGTCCCGGATCACCGCCCAGCTCTCGTCGGTACTGCCGTCGTTGACGAGCACGATCTCGTGCTCGTCCGCGCACTCCGCGAGCGTCGCCTCCAGCCGTTCGACGAGCGTGGGCACTGAGGCGGAGCCGTTGTAGACGGGAACAACGACCGAAACGGCGCGGCCAGGAGCCGCGTCCCCGTCGACTCCTTGCGCACGAACCGCGATACTTGACGAACGTGGTGTCGCCACCTGGCAAAGGAGGATATGACGCGAACCTGTTCCGGGAGCTGGCGGGAACGGAGCGCAGCTTCTGGTATCGGGCGCGCAATCGCCTGATCGTCCAACTCGTCCGCGCGCTGCCGGCGACGGGCGACCGCTTCCTCGAGGTCGGCTGCGGAAGCGGCGAGGTCCTGCGGGCGCTGGCGCGGGATGCCGGCCTGCGCGTCACCGGCGGCGAGCTCTTCCCCGAGGGCCTGGAGCTGGCGCGGCACCGCGTGCCGGAGGCGGAACTGGTGCAGCTTGATGCGCGCGAGATGCCATTTGAGGAAGAGTTCGACTTCGTTGGTGCATTCGATGTGATCGAGCACATCGACGACGATCTCGGCGTGCTGCGGGGGATGTACGGGGCACTGCGCCCCGGTGGTCACCTGATCGTCACCGTGCCCCAGCACCGGTGACTGTGGAGCGAGGCCGACGAGCTCGCCAAACACGTGCGGCGCTATCGGCGGGGCGAGCTCGTGAAGACGGTGCGCGACGCCGGCTTTGAGACGCTGCGGACGACGTCTTTCGTCTCCTTCCTGCTGCCGCTGATGGTGCTCTCGCGCTGGGGCCGGCGACTCTCGCGCAAGCCTTACGATCCGGCGGTGGAGTTGGTGCCGCCGGAACCGGTCAACCGGGCGCTAGAGCGTGTGCTGGACCTCGAGCGGGCTCTGATCGCGCGCGGGGTCAACCTTCCGGCCGGCGGGTCACTGGTCCTCGTCGCCCGGCGCCCAGTCGCTTGAGTTGGTCCGATAGCGTCGGCGTATGACCAGGCTTCTGATCACCGGCGGAGCAGGCTTCGTCGGCTCCAACCTTGCGGTCTCCCTCGCGCGGCGCCACCCCGAGTGGGAGATCCTGGCCCTGGACAACCTCTACCGGCGCGGCTCGGAGCTGAACCTGCCGCGGCTGGAGGAGGCCGGGGTCGAGTTCGTGAAGGGGGACGTGCGCGAGCCGGGCGAGCTGGCGGCGCTGCCGCGGATCGACGCGATGGTCGAGTGCTCGGCCGAGCCGTCGGTGATGAGCGGCGTCGACGGGGACACCGCCTACCTCGTCCACACCAACCTCACCGGTGCCTACAACTGCCTCGAGCTGGCGCGGCGCGACGGCGCCTTCATGGTCTTCCTCTCCACCAGCCGCGTCTACCCGGTGGCGCCGCAGCTGGAGATCCGCCTGGAGGAGGCGGAGACGCGGTTCGAGATCGCCGCCGAGCAGGAGCTGCCCGGGGTCTCGCCGGCCGGGATCTCCGAGCGCTTCCCGCTGGAGGGGGCGCGGACGCTGTACGGGAGCACGAAGCTGGCGGCGGAGCTGCTGATCGAGGAGTACCGGGCGGCGCTCGGCGTGCCGGCGGTGATCGACCGCTGCGGGGTGATCGCCGGCCCCTGGCAGATGGGCAAGGTGGACCAGGGGGTCTTCACCCACTGGATGCTCGCCCACCACTTCCGCAACCCGCTCACCTACATCGGCTTCGGCGGCAAGGGCAAGCAAGTGCGCGACCTGCTGCACGTCGAGGACCTGGTCGACCTGGTCGAGCGCCAGCTCCTCGACCCCGAGCGCTGGGACGGCCGCACGGTCAACGTTGGCGGCGGCCGCGAGTGCAGCCTCTCGCTGCTGGAGACGACCGAGATCTGCCGCCGCCTGACCGGGAACGAGGTCCCGATCGAGCCGGTCCTGGAGACGCGCCAAGGCGATGTCCCGATATACCTCTCCGATTGTGCGCGGCTGTTCGGGCTCGACGCCTGGCGCCCCCGCCGCGGCGCCGAACAGGTGCTGGCCGACATCCACGCCTGGATCGCGGCCGACGAGGACCGAATCGCCCGGGCGCTCAACATCGACGCCCCATCCCGCTGACGCCCCTCGCCGCGCCGCCCCTGTCGCGGTTGAGTTTCGTCTCGCCCTGCGCAACGAATCGCTGGCACGGCAGCGTGCCTCCTGCGGTGGTTGAGCTTCGTTCCGCCCTGCGCGACGAACCTCAACCGCCACAACGGACTCTGCTCCGTGGTTGAGGTTGGCCCCGCTCTGCGCGACAAACCTCAACCACTGCGACGGGGTCGCTCTCTGCGACCGGGCTGGCTCAGCGCGACGACGAGCGCCGGCGACGGGAGGCGTCTTGATACCTTCGCCAGCCGCCGCAGACGGGTGGAACCTGGCGGTGGCAGCTCAAACCTCGACGTCTCAGCGGCCGGAAGGAGTGGACAGATGCCGATAGCGATCATCACGGGAGCCGGGGGCCTGATCGGCTCGGAGGCCGTCGAGCACTTCGTGCGCGAGGGGTTCGACGTGATCGGCATCGAGAACGACATGCGGGCCCGCTTCTTCGGCCCCGAGTCCTCGACCTCGCACGTCACCGAGCGCCTGGTGGAGGAGTTCCCGCGCGAGTTCCGCTGGGAGAACGTCGACATCCGCGACGCGGAGGCGATCGAGCGCATCTTCCGCGAGCACGCGGGGCGGATCGAGCTCGTCGTCCACACCGCCGCGCAGCCCTCGCACGACTGGGCGGCGAGCGACCCGCAGACCGACTTCGGCGTCAATGCCAACGGCACGCTCAACCTCCTGCAGGCGGCGCGCGACCACTGCCCGGACGCCCCTTTCATCTTCTGCTCGACCAACAAGGTCTACGGCGACACGCCGAACCGGCTGCCGCTGGTCAGCCTCGAGAAGCGGCTGGAGCTGCCCGAGGACCACCGGTACTACAAGGGGATCGACACCTCGATGTCGATCGACCACTCGACCCACTCGCTGTTCGGCGTCTCCAAGTGCGCCGCGGACCTGCTGGTGCAGGAGTACGGGCGCTACTTCGACATGCCGACCGTCGCCTTCCGCGGCGGCTGCCTGACCGGGCCCCAGCACGCGGGCGCGAAGCTGCACGGCTTCCTCGCCTACCTGATGAAGTGCACCGTCACCGGCACGCCCTACACCGTCTTCGGCTACGAAGGCAAACAGGTCCGCGACAACATCCACAGCGCCGACCTGATCGCCGCCTTCGACGCCTACCGCAAGGCTCCCCGCCCGGCCGCCGTCTACAACATCGGCGGCGGCCGCTTCAGCAACTGCTCGATGCTGGAGGCGATCGACCTCTGCGAGCGGATCTCCGGCCGCGAGCTGGACTGGACGATGGGCGAGGAGCCGCGGATCGGCGACCATCGCTGGTGGATCTCCGACCTGGATCCGTTCAAAGCCGATTACCCGGACTGGGAGCTGCGCTACGGCATCGAGGAGATCCTGCGCGAGATTTACGAGGAGAACGTCGAGCGCTGGTCGGTGAGCGCGGCGTGAAACTCTCGGTCGTCATCCCGGCGCAGAACGAGGAGGGGTCGGTCGCCGGGACGGTCGAAGGCGTGGTTGACGCGCTGGAGCGGGAGGGGATCGACTACGAGGTCATCGTCGTCAACGACGACAGCGAAGACCGAACCGAAGAGGTAGTCGCCGAGATCGGCCGCCGCAATCCGCGCGTGCGCGTGCACCGATCGCACTACGAACGCGGCTTCGGGATGGCGATCCGGGCGGGGCTGGATGTCTTCGAGGGCGACGCCGTCGCCATCGTGATGGCGGACGCCTCCGACAATCCCCAGGACTTGGTCCGCTATCACCGGTTGCTCGAAGAAGGCTGGGACTGCGCTTTCGGCTCCCGCTTCGTGCCCGGTGCCAAGGTGCACGACTACCCGCGCGTGAAGCTGATCGTCAACCGGCTTGCCAACTGGTTCATCCGCGTCCTCTTCCGCCATCGATACAACGACACCACCAACGCCTTCAAGGCCTACCGACGCGAGGTCATCGAAACGATCCAGCCGCTGCTCTCCAAGCACTTCAACCTCACGGTGGAGATGCCGCTGAAGGCGATCGTCCGCGGCCACACCTATGAGGTGATTCCGACCGACTGGACCAATCGCACCACGGGCGTGGCGAAGTTGGCGATGCGGGAGATGGGCAGCCGCTACCTGTTCATCGTCCTCTATGTGTGGCTGGAGAAGACTCTGAGCCGCGGCGACTACAGGGTCAGAACGTCCGCAACGGGCGACCGGACTCGCACGGGCGATCCCGCCTAGGCCTTACGGCCGATGACCAGAAACTGCTTGCCGAGCAGCTTCCAGGCCAGCGGCAGCTTCAGGTAGAGCCGGGTCAGCGTCGGGGAGGGCGGCAGGACGCCGCGGAACGAGTAGGGCAGGTAGCGGGGGATGACCCGCTCGGGCTCGAACCCGGCCGCGTAGAGGTGCTCGCCGACCGCGACGTGGGTCAGAGCGACGTAGTGGTCCGCGCAGTCCCAGTACTCCTTGGCGCAGTAGCGGTAGTTCGGCCCCATGATCGCGATCCGCCCGCCCGGCTCCATGGCGTCGCGCATCTTTTCCAGGAAGGTGGCGATCTGCTCCTGGTCGTAGAGGTGCTCGAGGAAGTTGGAGACGAAGACGCCGTCGAAGTGGCCCTGCGGCAGCTCGGCGTCGAGGATCGAGGCCGTGATCACCTTCGTGTCCGGCTTGTAGGCGGCCTGGTCGTAGGCGACCGCGTCGACGGCCCAGGTCTCCTGCGCCGGGATCGAGCCGATGAACTCGCCCCGCCCCGCGGCCGGGTCCAGCACCTTCCGCGGCCTGCCCATCACCTCGTGGACGTGCGGTGCGATCTGCTGCCAGACGGCCAGGCGGCCCTCCTGGTCGATGTCGCGGAATCGGTACGAGTAGAGGCGCTCGAAGTTCATCAGCTCACTTTCCCCGCTGTAACGGACTCCGGGCAGGTTATGGGAAACTGCCGTGGATGCAGACGGCCGGGAGAAGGGTGTCTGGGTGGCCGAGCTGATCCTGCTGACTGCGCTGCACCTCGTTCTCACCGGGCTGCCGCTCGCGGCCGCGGCCTTGCTTGGGGCGCGGGCAGGGGTCAGGTCCGTCCCCTTGCTGCTGGCGCTGGGCCTTGCCGGCGCCTCGCTGGCGGCGTTCCTCGCCTTCTGGGCCTACTGGGGCGAGCCGCTGCTGGGCGAATCGTTCTCCTACTTCCTGCTCATCGGCTCCGTGGCCGCGATCGGCTGGAGCCTGCGCACGGGCGGGATCGACGCGGGCCTGCTGCGCCGGCTCGCGCTGCCGGCGTCCCTGTGGGCGCTGGCCTCGACCTTCGTCGTCTTCCTCGGCTTCGTGCACGGCGGAACCGAGGACCCGATCGCGACCTCCACCGTCCGCTTCTCCCACCCGCTGCCGGGAGACAGCCAGATCCCGTTCTTCTACTCCGAGTGGTTCTTCCAGCACGGCCACGAGGGCCGGCCCCCGGTTTTCCCCGGCGAATGGCTGTTCAGCGACCGCCCCCCGCTGCAGGTCGGGTTCGTGCTCGCGCAGCGCCCGTTCGCGGTCGGAAACGTCGAGCTCAACTACCAGGTGCTGGGGGTGATCCTGCAGCAGCTCTGGGTCGTCGGGCTGTGGGCACTGCTCCTCGCCGCCCGGGTGCGGCCGCTCACCCGCGGGCTGGCCGCCTTCGCCGTCCTGCTAAGCGACCTGGCGATCCTGAACGGGTTTTTCGTCTGGCCCAAGATGCTGCCCGCGGCGCTCGTGCTGGCGCTGGCCGCGATGGTGCTGACGCCGCTGTGGGACGAGGTCCGCGGCTCGACCCCGGCGGCGGTCCTCGCGGGGGCGCTGGCGGCGTTGGCGATGCTCGGCCACGGCTCGGCGGTGTTCGGGATCGTGCCCCTGGCGCTGCTCGCCCTCTGGCGCGGCCTGCCGAGCGGGCGCTGGATCGGCGTCGGGGTCGCGGTCGCCGTGGTGCTGATGGGCTGCTGGTCCGCCTACCAGAAGTGGGGCGACCCGCCGGGGAACCGGGTCGTCAAGTGGATGCTGGCCGGTGTGCTGGAAGTCGACGACCGGGGGGTGCTGGAGGCGGTCCGCGACTCCTACCGGCAGGCCGGCTTCGACGGCGCGCTCCGTTACAAGGAGGAGAACTTCCGCACGATGATCGGCGCCAAACCGACGGCCGACATCCTGCGGGCGACGGTCGAGTCCGACCACCTCGGGGACGCGGTGCGCAACCTGCGCGTGCTGCAGTTCTTCTACCTGCTCCCCAGCCTCGGGCTCCTGCTGCTGGGCCCGGTGCTGATGGCGGTCCGCCCGCGGGCTCGGGAGCGGCAGCCGCAGGAGTGGCGCCTCGCACTGCTCTGCCTCGCGGTCTTCGCGGTCGGGGCCGTTATCTGGGGACTGGCGATCTTTGGCTCGCCGGAGGCGACGACCGTCAAGCACATCAGCGGCTACGCGCTGCCGGTGCTGGGGATCGTCGGGTGTGTGGTCGGCCTGCGCGCCGTCTTTCCCCGCTTCGGGCTCTGGTTCGCGGTCGCCGTCTCGCTGCTCAACCTCGCCATCTACGCGCCCGCGCTCGACCCGCCCGCGGGCAGCTCGTACTCGGTCGTCGCGATCGCGGTCTCGGCGCTCGCCCTGGCCGGGTTCGCCCTGCTCGCGTTCGGGCCCGCCCGCAGGGACGGGAGCGCCGACTCGGGCGACGCCGCGTCGCCTACGCGGGAGCCCGCCGTCGCAGCCTGACCGGCGGCCGCCGCTTCACCCAGTTGAGGAAGGAGCTGAGCCGCGGCTGGCCGTGGTAGAGGTGGGGGCTGGAGAAGGGGTCGGAGGCCATCAGGCCCTGCCAGCGGGCGATGAGCCTGTTCACCTCCCATTCGTTGACTTCCGGCTTGCGCGTGGAGGACTCGAAGTGGTACAGGACGAGGTCGGGGTCGTAGACGATCCTGCGCCCGCTTGCGTGAACCTTGAGGCAGTAGTCGATGTCGTTGAAGTTGACCGGCAGGCTCCTGGTCAGGCCGCCGAGCTCGGCGAACACGTCGGCCGGGGTCATCAGGCAGGCGCCGGTCACCGCCATGCAGTTGCGGGCGATCAGAACCGCGTTCGCGTAGCCTCGGTAATCGCCGGCGAAGCCGTGGTACGTGTGGTGGGGCAGCCCTTCCTCGAAGTGGACGCCGACGTGCTGGATGCGCCCGTCTCCCCACAGCAGCCGCCCGCCGACGGCGCCGATTCCGTCGTGCTTTGAGTACATGACCATCCGCTCGAGCCAGTCGGGCGTCGTTACCTCGATGTCGTCGTTGAGCAGCAGCAGGTGCTCGCCCTCGCTGCGCACGGCGCCGCGGTTGATCTTGGCCGAGAAGTCGAACGGACCGGTGAAGCGCACCAGCCGCAGGCGGTCGCCGGCGATGTCGCGCAGCTCCCGCAGCACCACGTCGGGGACCGAGTCGTCGAACACGCAGACGATCTCGTAGTTCCCGTAGCTGGAGCGCTCGACGATGCTGCGCACGCAATTGACGACCAGCACCACCTGCTGGAAGCGCACCTCGCGGATCTGGCCGGCGGTAGGGATGATGATGCTCACCGGAGGCTCGCGCCGCAAGCGCGGGCTCAGGTGCAGGACGCCGGGATCGTCGGGGTCGAGGCTCACCTCCGCCTCGAGCCCGATGCGGTCGCAATGCGCCTGGACCGTCCGCGCCCCGGCTTCGAACGCCCACGGCTTCGCCTGCTCCCCGGCGGCGGCGGAGCTCTCGAGGATGCGCCAGTGGTACAGGACCCGGGGCACGTGGACGACGGCCCGCGCGCGCTCGGTCACCTTCAGCACCAGGTCCCAGTCCTGGGAACCCTCGAACTCGGGGTCGAACCCGCCCACCTCTTCGACCAGCGAGCGTCGCAGCACGCTCAGGTGGCAGGTATACATCTGGGACCGCATTCGCTCGGGCGACCAGTCGGGCTTGAAGAAAGGCTGGACGTGGTTGCCGGCCGGGTCGATCTTGTCCTCGTCGGTGTAGACGTAGTCGGCGTCCGGCGCGTCGTCGATGGCGGCGGCGACGTGGAAGAGGGCGTCCGGGTGCAGGGCGTCGTCGTGGTCCAACAGACAGACGAACTCGCCGCGGGCCATCGCCAGGGCGTCGTTCGACGCCGCCACGATGCCGCCGTTGGCGTCTCGGCGCTCGACCCTGATCCGGGGGTCGCGCGCCCGGGCCCGCTCCAGCGTCCGCAGCACCTCGGGACTCTGCGAGCAGTCGTCGACCAGGCATAGCTCCCAGTCGGGGTAGCTCTGCCGGGCCACGGAGCGCAGCATCTTCTCCAACACGCCCACGGGCGTTTCGTAGACCGGGGTCAGGATCGAGAAGCGGGGCGCGGACACGGTCGGTCTAGCGCCGGCCCCGGAGCAGGCGCTTGAGGACCCGGGCCAGGCGGCCCGCGAACGGAACGCTGGCTTCGATCCGGCGGCGGGCGCCGTCGAAGCGCCGCGCCTGGTCGTCGAGCTGGGCGAGGCGGCCCTGGGCTACCCCGAGCTCGGCATCCTTGCCGATCAGCTCGTCGCGCAGCTTGAGGATCTCCTCTTCACGCTCGCGCAGTTCTTCGACCAGCTTCGGCTGGCTCTCGACCCCGACCCCCGATTCGAGCTCGGAGATCCGCTTCTGGGCGCGCAGCAGCGACTCCCGCACCTCGGCCACCTCGCGCCGCAGTCGCGTCCACGCCCGGTCGTAGCGCGTCACCGCCTCCACGCGCGACTCGTCGCGGCGCACATACAGGGCGGCCCAGGGGGTGATGTAGGAGAGGTCGCGGTCGAGGTCGCGGATGAAACCGTGCTCGGCGAGCTTCGCCGTCCAGGCCTCGGGGGGGAGAACGTTGAGGTGGGTCGGCTCGCCGTAGTCCCCGGGCGTGCTCGAGAGCACGAGCCGGTCGGTCGCGGCGCAGAGGTTGGCCAGCGCGACGTCGGCGTCGGCCGGCGACAGGTGCTCGAGCACCTCGATGCAGGTGATCAGGTCGTACCTGCCGGGGATCGGCTCGGTGAGCGAGGCGACCCGGCAGCGGTCGGCGACCGAGTCGTGGACCTGGGAGATCGCGTACTCGGAGATGTCGATCCCCGACGCGTCGACCCCGCGTTCGCACAGGGCCTCGACGAGGAAGCCCATCGCGCACCCGGCGTCGAGGACGGTCGTGGGGTGGAAGTCGCGGACGAGCCCGTCGGCGACGCCGCTGAAGAAGCGCAGCCAGTGCTCGTTGCGTTCGTACGGCCCCGCGCCGCCCCAGTAGTTGGAGAAGTACGACGGTCCGTACTCGGCAGCCGGGGAGGCAGCGCGCCCGGTGGTCGTCGTCGCGTCCTCTGACATCCGGCGCCAGTCTACCCGGCGCCCTCCAGGCCCTTGCATACACTGCCGTCCCCGATGGAGCGCCTGCAGCGCAACGCCGTCCCACTTCTGCTCGGCGCCGCCCTCCTCTCCGCTGCCGTCCTGGTCTATGCCCTCAGCACCGACCTGACCTTCTTCGGCGACGAGTGGAACGTGCTCCTGAACAAACGGGACCTCTCCCTCGACGCCCTGCTTGAGCCGCACAATGAGCACCTCGTCGCCGTCCCGATCCTGATCGACCAAGCCCTGCTGCACGTCTTCGGCATGGAGTCGGCGAGGCCGGCACAGCTGGTCTTGATCGCCTTCCTGTCGGTGACCGCGCTCCTCCTCTTCGTCTACGTGCGGCGCCGGCTCGGTCCCTGGCCGGCGTTGGCGGCCACGGTTCTGGTGCTCTTCCTCGGCCCGGCCTGGGAGGTGCTGCTGTGGCCGTTCGAGATCACCCTCGTGGGGGCGGTCGGGTTCGGGATCGCGGCCCTGCTGGCGCTGGAGCGGGAGGACGGACGCGGCGATGTGGTCGCGGTCGGTTGTCTGACGTTGGCGATCGGGTTCTCCAACCTCGGGGTCGTCTTCATCCTCGCCGCGGCGGTCGCGGTGCTGGTCGGGCCGCGGGAGGCGTGGCTTCGGCGAAGCTACGTGTTCCTCGTCCCCGGCGCCCTTTTCGCGCTCTGGTACCTGGGCTGGGGCAACGAGGCGGAGTCCCACATCTCGCTGCGCAACGTCCTCGCCTCGCCGCAGTCGGTGCTCGACTCGGCGGCGATGGCGCTCGGCTCGCTGGCGGGGCTTGGCGTCAACCTCTCCACCGACCAGGTCGACCTCGGCTGGGGGCGCGTCCTGCTCGCGGCGCTGGCGGTCGGCCTCGCCTGCCGGGCGCTGCGTGGTCGCGGCGCCGAGCGCTGGCTGTGGCCGGTCGCGGCGGCGCTGCTGGCGAGCTGGTTCCTCACCGCTTTCAACCTCTCGGAGGGCCGAGGCCCCACCTCGAGCCGGTATCAGTACGCGAGCTGCATCCTCGTCCTGATGGTGCTCGCCAACCTGTTCAAGGGGGTGCGGCTCGACCGGACCGGCTTGGCGGCGCTCGTCGCCTTGACCGCGCTGGCCCTCGGCCCGAACCTGGTCCAACTCAAGAGCGGCAGCCGCTTCTTCGAGCAGCAGACCGTGCTCGCGCGCTCTGGGACCGCGGCGATCGAGATTGCCCGGGACACGGTCGACCCCGGGTTCCAGCTCAACCCGGAAGTCGCCGGCACCCACACCCTGGTCGACGTGTTCGCCGGCCCGTACCTCGAGGCGGTGGACAGGCACGGCTCGCCCGCCTACACGCCCGCGGAGCTGGCGGCGGCGCCGCCCGACGGCCGCCGGCAGGCCGATGTCGCGCTCGCCCGCGCCCTGGGCCTGGCGACGACGATCCGCCCGGGTGCTTTCCGGGCGCGCGCTCCGCGGGGCTGCGTCGAGGTGCCGGCCGGGGCCGCGCCGGCGCAGGGGGTGCGGCTGCGGCCGGGCACGACCCGGATCGAAGTGCCGCCAGGCCCGGACGCCGCGATCTCTCTGCGGCGCTTCGCGACGGATGGTTTCCCGGTCAGCGCCCCGGCCGTCCCCGGCGGCTCCGCCGCCGAAGTGACGGTGCCGCGCGACCGCGCTCCGGGGTGGCCGTGGTTCCTGCGGGTCGAGGCCGTGCAGGGCGCCAGGGTCTGCCGCTGACCCTACAGCAGCTCGGCGATCCGGGGCGCGTCGCGGCGGAAGATCCAGACCGAGAAGGCGCAGACGCCGATGAACACGACCGCGGCCGGGATCAGCCCGACGACGCCGCCGGCCACGTCGACCGCCGACGGCGCGCTCGGGTCGAGCGCCCAGACCCGGATCTGGTCGAAGATCGGCACCAGCGGGTTGATCATCATGATGTCCGCGTACTGCTCCGGCACGATCTCGATCGGGTAGATGACCGGCGTGCCGTAGAAGAGCACCTGGGAGAGCACCGCCCAGATGATCATCGTGTCTCGGAAGCGCACGTAGAGCACCGAGAGGGCGGTGCTCACCGCCGTGGTGATGACGATGAGCGCCAGGATCGGCAGCGGGACCAGCAGCCAGGTCCAGCTCGGGTCGACCCCCCAGGCGAGCAGGAAGGCGAGGACCACAAGCAGGTTGAGGCCGAGGTTGAAGAGCGTGGTCAGCACGACGGCGAGCGGGATCACCAGGCGCGGGAACTGCGTCTTGCGCACCACGCCCTCTTGGGTGACCACGGATCCGACCGCGTTCTGCGTCGCCTCGGAGAAGAAGGTGAAGAGGACGATGTTGAGCAGTAGCAGGACGGGATAGTTGGGCACGTCGCTGCCGAGCCGGACGACCTTGGTGAAGACGAAGAGCAGGACCGTGAACAGCAGCAGCGGCCTGACCAGCGACCACAGGTAACCGAGCACGGTGCCGAAGTAGATGCGCCGGAACTCGGTGACCGACATCAGCCACAGCAGGTCGAAGAACCGCCGCCGGCCACCGCCGAGGGCAGAGGGGCCGGTGACCTCGCGCAGCTGGGGCGCGGTGCTGGCGCTCACGCTGCCCCCTCCACCTCGCCGCTCACCTCGTGGTCGAGTCTGACGATCCCGTTCGCCCGCCTCCCGGAGACGACGAAGTCGACCGCGTTGTGGACGTGGAGCAGGACGGTGCCCAGGTCGGTGCGGGTGACGCCGCAGTGGACGAAGTACCGGCCCGGGGTGAGCCGGTTGTCGAACCGGACTCGGACCGCGAACCGCTCGCCGGCGCGGACCCTCGGCGAGCCGTCCCGCCCGCGCACTTTGCTGCCGAACTCGAACACCGGCACCCCGTTGGCGTCGGCGAGCATGCAGGCGACGCCGACGTTCTCGAGGTCGGCGAGCGCCTGGAACGAGAACCGCAGCCGGACGTCCCCCCCCGTGTCGTAGCCGTCGACCCGCTCGCCGCTCGCGTCGAGGGCGGCGGCGTCGAGGAAGCGCACCTGCTTGCTCTCGCCCGGTGGCCCTTCACCGTCGGCGGCTTCGCGTTCGAAGTTGAGGCGCGTGTAGCGGCGCCCGACCTCGGCCGGGTCGCCGAGGAGCCGGATCCGGCCGCCGTCGATCAACATCGCCCGGTGGCAGTACTCCTCGACAGTGCCCATGTCGTGGGTGACGAGGACGATCGTCTTGCCCTCGCCTTTCATCCTCCGGAAGGCGTCCGCGCACTTCTGCTGGAAGGAGGCGTCGCCGACCGCCAGCACCTCGTCGATCAGGAGGATGTCGGCGTCGGACTGCAGCATGACCGAGAAGGCGAGGCGGACAAGCATCCCGGACGAGTAGTTCTTGAGTTTCAAGTCCGCGAACTGCTCCAGTTCCGCGAACTCGAGCACGGCCCCGATCCGGCGCTTCGTCTCCCGCGGCGTGAGGCCCATCATCACGCCGTTGAGGACCACGTTTTCGCGCGCCGTCAGCTCGGGATTGAAACCTACGCCGAGCTCGATGAACGGCGCCAGCCGGCCCGCCATGCGGATCGTTCCCCCGTCGGCCCGGTAGATGCTTGCCAGTAGCTTCAGCAGCGTGCTCTTGCCGGAGCCGTTGCGACCGACGATGCCGAAGAACTCGCCCCGGTGGACGTCGAAGGAGACCCCGTCGAGGGCGCGCAGGATGCGCACGTCGCCGGCGGAGAAGGGGCGCACGACCCGCTCCTTGAGCGAGTCGACCCGGTGGGTGGGGATGCGGAACGACTTGCGGACGTCCCGGACCTCGATCGCGACGGGAGCCGTTCCCGTCGCCGGGTCGGCCGCGACTATGGTCGATGCCTCCAACGTGCGGGAGATCGGCTCGGTTGCTCGGGCTGGTCCATCCGGGTCAGCCTACCTGCGGTGGCCTCCCCCGGCGCGCACCGCGAAGCGGGCGCGACGGCCGTCCCGGCGGGCGCGGGCGGGATTGGGCGTCAATGGTTAGGGTTCGGGCGGCATGAAGCCCTTGAAGGGACTGATTCTCTCCGGCGGCGCGGGCACGCGGCTGAGGCCGATCACGCACACCTCGGCCAAGCAGCTCGTGCCGGTCGCCAACAAGCCGGTGCTCTTCTACGGGATCGAGGCGCTGGTCGACGCCGGCGTGGAGGAGATCGGGATCATCATCGCCCCGGAGACCGGGGACGAGATCCGGGAGGCGGCCGGTGACGGGTCGCGGTTTGGCGCCCGCATCACCTACATCGTCCAGGACCGGCCCGCCGGGCTGGCCCACGCGGTGCTGACCGCGGAGGAGTTCCTCGGCGACTCGCCCTTCGTCATGTACCTGGGCGACAACCTGCTGCGCGACGGGCTGCGCGGCCTGGTGGAGGCGTTCCGCCGCGACGAGCCGGAGGCGCTGATCCTCCTCACCCCGGTCGCCGAGCCGCAGCACTACGGGGTCGCGGAGCTGGACGGCGACCGGGTCGTGCGCCTGGTCGAGAAGCCGAAGGACCCGCCCTCGAACCTGGCCCTGGTCGGCGTCTACCTGTTCCAGCCGGCGATCTTCGACGCCGCCCGCTCGCTGAAGCCGTCCTGGCGCGGCGAGCTGGAGATCACCGAGGCGATCGACAAGCTGATCGACGACGGGCGCAAGGTCCAGTCGGAGGTGGTGCGCGGCTGGTGGAAGGACACCGGCCAGCTCGCCGACATGTTGGAGGCCAACCGGCTGGTGCTGGAGGAGCTGGAGGGCGAGCTGAAGGGCGAGATCGACGACGAGTCGCGCGTCGAGGGGCGGGTGCGCGTCGACGAGGGCGCGCAGATCGTGCGCTCGGTGGTCCGCGGCCCGGCCGTGATCGGCCCTGGCGCCCGGATCGAGGACGCCTACGTCGGCCCCTACACCTCGATCGGCGAGGGCGTGCGCGTCTGCCGCTCCGAGGTCGAGCACTCGATCCTGCTCGCCGACGCGGTGGTCGAGGACCTCGGCACGCGCATGGAGGCGAGCCTGCTGGGCCGCAACGTGAAGCTGACCCGCAGCGACGGCCCGCCGAAGACGCTGCGCCTGCTGGTCGGCGACAACTCCGAGATCGAAATCGTCTAGCCGTCGCGACGCCGCGACGGGGCGTCGCTCGTCGCGGGCAGGCGGTAGCGGGTTCCCCGCCGCTTGCCGGTCTGCACCAGTCGGCCGTCGGCAACCAGGGCCGCGAGCAGGGCGCGGGCCTGGGACCGATCGAGCCCGGTCGCGCGCCGAACGTCTGCGTTGCTGATCGGCCCCTCACGCGCCAGGTCGACGATCAGCGACATCAGTTCCTCACGGTCCAGTCGCAGCCCCGCCGGCGGCGCCAGGGCGCGCGCGAGCCGGTACGTCGCGCCGCCGCGCTCGCCTTCCTGGACCAGGAAGCCGCCATCGCGCAGGCGCTGGAGGGTCCGCCGCGCCGAGTGGACGTCGACGTGCAGCAACTCGCGCACCCTGGCGTTGGT
>Ga0207864_1001799_pt1 | contig 22309 bp, 20 predicted proteins | sample HigsolmetaAR202D_FD_184834 | JGI IMG/M metagenome (GOLD analysis project Ga0207864, IMG submission 184834) | Ionic liquid and high solid enriched microbial communities from the Joint BioEnergy Institute, USA - AR20-2-D (SPAdes) (version 2) ... | reverse complement strand
AGTGCCGAACGACGCGGTAGACCGTGCCCGGAAGGATTTCTCCGGGCTGGTATTGCGGCGCGGCGGGCGGCATGGCTCGGCCATTTTCCTATGACGCCCAGTGGGCGTCCATGGATACGGCGCGCGCGGCACGCGGCGCGTATCATCGACACGCGACCATGAAGCAACGAGGGCTGCCCTTGCTCGTGAAAAAGACGATCGACCGCGCGGTCGCCGCCTCGGCGCTCGTCATCACGGCTCCGGTGATGCTCGCCGCCGCGGCCGCCGTCCGCGTCACGATGGGCAAGCCCGTCATCTTCTCGCAGGTCCGCCCGGGCTACAGAGAAAAGCCGATTCGCATCTACAAGATGCGATCGATGACCGACGAGCGAGACGCCGCGGGGAACCTCAAGCCGGACGCCGAGCGTCTCACGCGCCTCGGGAAGCTCCTCCGCGCCACGTCGATCGACGAGCTCCCCCAGCTCTTCAACGTGCTGAAGGGCGAAATGTCGCTCGTCGGCCCTCGTCCGCTCCTCACCGAGTACCTGCCGCTCTACACGCCCGAGCAGAGGCGGAGGCACGACGTCCTCCCCGGCATCACGGGCTGGGCGCAGATCCACGGCCGGAACTCGCGGACCTGGGAGGAGAAGTTCGAGCTCGACCTCTACTACGTGGACAACTGGAGCCTCGGTCTCGATCTCCGGATCATGCTCGACACGTTCCGGACGATCCTCCGCAGCGAAGTCTCGCACGGGGAGCACGCCACCATGCCGCGCTTCGAGGGCACGAAGCCCAGAGCCGACGGCGCCGCGCCTACGCGTTGAGGCACTGGCGGACCGCTCGCGCGAAGAGCGCGGAGACCACCTCGGCCGAGAACCGCTCCTCGACGGTCTTCCGCCCGGCCAAGCCGATGCGATGCCGGAGCTCGGGCGAAGAAGCGAGCTGCTCGAGCGCATCGAGCCACTCGTCGGTCGTCGAAGCCAGAAAGCCGTTCTGGCCGGAGCTCACGAGGTCGCGATTCATGCCGACGGGCGAAATGACCACGGGCCGTCCCGTCGCCATGAACTGGAGCGCCTTGAGCCCGCACTTGCCGCGCGTGAACTCGTCGTCCGGCAGCGGCATGATCCCGACGTGAGCCGCGCCGAGCGCCTCGGCCTCACCGACCTCCGACCAAGGGATGAACACGTTCTCCGCGCCCTCGATGGGGCGCTCCGGCCGTTGGTTGCAGATGACCTTCACCGTGAGGGGTCGACGCTTCGCCAATCGCTCGAGAACCGGTCGCGCATGCTCGAAATGCGGAAGCGTCGCGTGCGACCCGCTCCAGGAGACGACGAACCGCGACGTATCCGAGACCTCCGGCTGCAAGGGGTAGCGATCGAGATCGATGCTCGTCGGAACGACGAACACGTTCGCGTTCCGCTGACGGGCGTAGCTCGCGAGGTACTCGTTGCCGGCCATCACACCGGTGGCGAGCCGACAGATCGTGGACGTCTTGCCGTAGAAGTGCAGCTTTGCGAAGACGCCGTTCGCCTTCGAGACCTGACCGTGGTGCCAGATCGCGTCGTCGAAATCGAAGAACATGGGAATGCCCATGGACTTCAGGATGCGCTCGTAGATCGCCGGCCCGATCAGCGCCGCCTCGCGGACTACGACCACACCGTCGTAGCGGCGTGCGCGGAGCACGTCCTTGAGGCGACGTGCGAAGTCGTAGAGGACCCACGCCGCCTTCTCCAGCCGATGACCCGGGCGATAGAGCAGCTCGACGAGACGCGGCGACTCGAACGGCGCGAAGTCGAGCTCGATGCCGTGTTTCGCAGCCGTGCGCGGCGCCCACTGCTCGAGGCGGAAGCGCTGCCCCGGCGCAATGCCCTTCGGCTTCGACGCCAGGACCAGCAGGCGAAGCTGCCTGCCCGGAGCCGCTTCGTTCACGACCGCGCCGTTCGAGAGCCGGTCGTTCGACTTCAGAACAGACGCTTCGACCACGTATCCGGAGTCTTCTCGTTGATGATCTCGAGATCGAGGTGGTACTTGAACGGCCGCGGCCCGCGGGTGCGGATGTAGTCGATCATCGAGCGGAGACCGTCCTCGAGGCTCACCTTCGGCTTGTAGTTGAGGAGCTTCCGCGCCTTGTCCGCCGAGCAGTTCGCCAGATAGACCTCCTGCGGGCGACCGCGCGTGTACTTGATGTCGAGCTTGAAGTTCAGGAGCTTCGCGATCGTCTCGGCGAGCTCGTTGATCGTGATGAACTCGTCGTCGGGGCCGATGTTGATGACCTGACCGACGCACTTGTCGTCGATCGCCATCTGCTTGAGCGGCTCGACGTCGTCGGAGATGAAGCTGAAGCAGCGCTTCTGGTTGCCGTCGCCGTAGATGTACGGCTGTCGGCCCTGCAGCATCAGGTTGATGAAGATGCTGGCGACGTTCCGGTACGGGTCGTCGTACTTCTGCCGCGGCCCGATGATGTTGTGCGGGACCGCGATGACCCACTCCATGCCGTGCGTCTCGGCGAGGTTCCGGAGCAACAGCTCGGAGGTGTACTTGCCGATCCCGTACGGGTCCTGCGGGCGCGGCTCCATGTCCTCGGTGAACGGCACCTTGTTCGTGCCGTAGCGAGCCATCGACGAGCACATGACGAAGCGCTTCACGCCGTTCGCGATCGCCGCCGAGATCATGCCCGTCGACGCCGTCACGATGTTCTGCGTGATCATGTGCGGCGAGAAGACGGACAGCCCCTCGTAGGCCGTCGCGGCGCAGTGGTAGACGATGTCTACCCTTTTCATGTGCTCCTTCAGCCGACCGAAGTCGTTGCAGTCGAACTGATAGAACTCGACGCCCGCCGGGACGTTGTCGAGGTAGCCGCCGATCATGTTGTCGCAGCCGACGACCTCGTAGCCGTCTGCGAGGAACGCATCCGCGAGGTGGCTGCCCAAGAACCCGGCCACTCCGGAGATGAACACACGCGGCTTCTTCATGACGGCTGTCTCCTTGACGTCAGGGGTCCGCCACGTCTTTCGTGGCAAAACCCCTCGTGCGTATTCACGGCGCGCACCTTTCTAGCCGTCGAGCCCCCGATTTTCCAGCAGTTCGATGGGGCGCTCCGGCCCGCCCGCAGCCTCACACCGTGCCCCGTGGCCGGCGCCTAAGCGCGCCCGGTGACGGCACGGTAGAGGCGTTCGTAGCGCTCCACGCCCACGCGCTCCAGGCTGAAGCGTCCGTCGGCGACCCGGCGCGTGTTCTCGACACGCTCCGCGACCGGCACGCGCATCATCGCGCATGCCCGCTCGGCGGCGTCGGTGAGCTCGCCTCGCTCGTACGAGCCGAGGACCACGCAAGCCTCGGTGTCGGTCGCCAGCTCGGCCTGATCTCCGATGTCGCCGTTGAGGACGACCGGCAGCCCGCAGGCGAGATACTCCGCGACCTTCGTGGGGCTCGAGCCCTTCTTCGAGAAACAGCTCTTGATGAAGGACAGCCCCAAGTCCCCCGCGGAGAGGTAACGAGGCATCTCGTGCGGCCGAGCGCGAATCGCTCGGACGCTTCCGTCATCGAAGCCCTCTCGGCGAAGCATCGCGACGAGCTCGTCGGGCCGCGAGTGCGTGAGGAGCAAGAAGCGCACGGGCATCGACGCGCGAGCGCGCACGATCCCGGCGAAACGGGCCATCTCGTCCTCGCGGTACCAGCTCCCGAGCGAGCCCGCGTACACGACGACGAGCGAGCCCTCCCAGCCGAGCTCTCCACGGATGCGCGCACGAGCCTCCGGATCGAACCGAAACGCTTCGAGGTCGACGCAACACGGAATCGCCTCGACGTGCGTGTGCGCGCCGAACCAGCCCCGTTCGGCGATCCAGCGCCGCAGTGCTTCCGTGAGGACGACCACGCCGTCGGCTCGACGGAACGCCCGCGACTCGTAACGCTTCACGAGCCGGTACTCGAGACGGTCGGGCGTCCAGTGTCCTGCGTCGACGTACTCGTCCGCGATCATCCCACGACAGTCGAACACCAACTTCGCCCGCGGGACGGTCGAAGCCACGAAGTCGGCGACGGCGGTGGGGAGGTAGCTACGCCCGTGCACGACGTCGGGCCGGCGCGCGAGCGCCGCGGCGAGGGCTCTGCCGACGCCACGCGCCGACTCGAAGACCTTCACTCTCAATCGCGTGTCGCGCGCGCGGCGGAGCGGGGTCCAGCGGATGCCCTGCGGCGCCAGCTCGTCGCGGAGCGCCTCGATATCCCGGATGTCGGCCTCGGGCAGCTCGAAGCTCACGAGGTCGAAGGTCACGCCACGTCGTGCGAGCCCCCGGAGGTATGGAAGCACCTGGGCACGGCCGAGCCCTTCGAGCATTCCGTTGTGCGAGATGTACAGGGCGCGCATCGCCGGCTCGGGTGATATCACGCACACCCCACGGCGCATCCCCTACCACCCCCTACTGGAGCTCAGCCGACCGTGGTGAGGGCCAGGACACTCACCCGAGCGAGGGATCGTGTCATGCAGCGGGACCTTGGGCGCTTTGAATCTTTCGCGTAGCTTGCGCCACGAACCTTCCCGGGGAAAGATCCGCGTCGCCTGACTGGGGATTCTTCTTGCCGCGAATCTATCTATCCTGCCCACACCTCGGCCCCCTCGAGGAATCGTACGTTCGCGAAGCCTTCGCGACGAACTGGATCTCGACGGTGGGGCCGCACCTCGAGGCGTTCGAGAGCGCGTTCTCCTCGATCGTCGGTGGGCTCCCTTGCGTGGCGCTTTCCAGCGGCACGGCAGCGATCCACCTCGGACTGAAGCTCCTCGGTGTCGGACGTGACGACGAGGTGCTCGCGCCGACGCTCACGTTCGCGGCGACGGTGAACCCGGCGATCTACGAAGGCGCGCGGCCGACGTTCATCGACAGCGAACGCACGTCGTGGAACATCGATCCGGAGCTCCTCGAAGAGACCCTCGAGCGCCGAGCTCGGGCCGGCAAGCTGCCGAAGGCCGTCATCGTCGTCCACCTCTACGGGCAGAGCGCCAATCTCGATGCCATCGAAAAGGCCTGCGCCCGCTTCGACGTCCCCATCTTGGAGGACGCGGCGGAGGCACTCGGCACGCACTACCGGGGAGTGCAGGTCGGCACCCGCGCGCCGGTGAGCGCGTTCTCGTTCAACGGGAACAAGATCATCACGACGTCGGGCGGAGGCATGCTCGTGGCGCGTGACCGTGCTTGGGTCGAAAAAGCCCGGTTCTGGTCGCAACAGGCACGCGAGCCCGTCCGCTGGTACGAGCACCGCGAGATCGGCTTCAACTACCGCATGAGCAACGTGCTCGCCGGGATCGGCCGCGGCCAGCTCGCCGTGCTCGAGGATCGAGTCGCCGCCCGCCGGGCGATCGCGACCCGATACCGCGATGCATTCGCCGACCTTCCCGGCATCTCGCTCATGCCGCAAGCGCCGTGGGGGCGACACACCAACTGGCTCAGCGTCTTCACCATCGACGAGGAGAAGTTCGGCGCGAGCCGCGACGCGATTCTCGATGCGCTCGCACGTGCCGACATCGAAGCGCGGCCCGTCTGGAAGCCGATGCACATGCAGCCGGTCTTTTCGTCGCTCGAGTGCGTCGGGGGCGCCGTGGCAGAGGATCTCTTCGCGCGCGGCATCTGCCTGCCGAGCTCGAGCAATCTCACGCTCGAGGAACAACAACGCGTCATCGACGTCGTGCGCTCGGTGGCGCGAACGACTGCGAGCGCGCCGCGCTCCTCGACCGAGGGGCAAGCGCCGGAGGTACAGCGGTGCGCGAGCTAGTGATCCGCTATCGACGCGCGCTCGTGATCGGCGTGCACCTGCTCTTGTGGACGGCGGCGCTGGTGCTCGCCGTCGCGCTCCGCTTCGAGTTCGACCTTCCGAAGCGGTACGGCACCATCCTCCCTCGCCTCCTCGCCCTGTCGCTCGTCGTGCGCACCGTCGTCCACTGGCGGGCGGGCCTGTTCCACGGCCTCTGGCGCTATTCCGGATCGCGCGACCTCCGCTCGCTCATCCTCGCCGCGACGATCTCGTCGGCCGTCTACTCCGCGCTGTGGGCGTTCATGCAGCCGGACACGTTCCCGCGGTCGATCTTCTTCCTCGACTGGGCGTTCAGCATCCTCATCGTCGGCGGGCTCCGCTTCGCCATCCGAACGCTGCGCGAGGTCAGCCTCCAGAGCGCCGCGCCGCCGAGCGGACGCCCGCGTCCCAAGCTGCTCGTCATCGGAGCGGGCGACGCGGGCGAGATGCTCATGCGCGAGATCGTCCGCACGCACCAGCGTCGTTACGAGCCCGTCGGCTTCCTCGACGACAACCCGACGAAGCATGGTGAGCGCATCCACGGCGTGCCGGTGCTCGGGCCGATCGCGAGCGTGGCCGAGGTCGCGAAGGCACATCACATCGAGGAGATCATCCTCGCCATCCCTTCCCTCAGCGGGCGGGAGATGCGGCGCATCATCGACCTCTGCGCTCCGACGGGCGCTCACATCCGCACGCTGCCCGGCGTCGACGACCTGATCGACGGAAACGTGACGGTCAGCCAGCTCGCGGAGGTGAACATCGACGACCTCCTTCGACGCGAGCCGGTCGTGCTGGACACGGCCGCGATCGGCGAGTTCTTGCGCGGTCGCGTCGTGATGGTCACGGGCGCCGGAGGAAGCATCGGCTCGGAGCTGTGCCGCCAGATCATGCGCTTCAAGCCGCGGCGGCTCCTCCTCGTCGAGCAGGCCGAGAACAGCCTCTTCCAGGTGGATCGGTCGCTATCGGACCGGTCGTCGGTCGAAGTCGTCCCGCTCATCGCCGACATCTGCGACTCGAAGCGGGTCGAGTCGATCTTCGCCGCCGAGAAGCCTCATGTCGTCTTCCACGCGGCCGCGCACAAGCACGTGCCGCTGATGGAACACAACTTCGGCGAGGCCATCAAGAACAACGTCTTCGGCACGCGCAAGCTCGCCGACGCCGCCGTTCGACACGGCGTCGAGAAGTTCGTCATGGTCTCCACCGACAAGGCGGTGAACCCGACGAGCATCATGGGCGTGTCGAAGCGCGTGGCCGAGATCTACGTCCAGTCGCTGTCGCAAACATCTCGGACGCAGTTCGTCACGGTCCGCTTCGGCAACGTGCTCGGCAGCGCGGGCAGCGTCGTCCCCGTCTTCCGTGAGCAGATCGCGGCAGGCGGGCCGGTGACGGTCACGCATCCGGAGATGAAGCGCTACTTCATGACGATCCGCGAAGCGTGCCAGCTCGTCATGCAAGCCGGCGCCATGGGCCGGGGCGGCGAGATCTTCGTCCTCGACATGGGCGAGCCGGTGAAGATCGTCGATCTCGCTCGCGATCTCATCCGCCTGTCCGGTCTGGATCCGGATCGGGACATCGAGATCAAGTTCACCGGCATGCGCCCGGGCGAGAAGCTGTTCGAAGAGATCGCGGTCGACGAGGAGCACGTCGACAAGACCAAGCATCCCAAGATCTACATCGGCAAGTTCCGGCCGTACGACATCAAGACGGTCGAGCGCTCGCTCGCGGACCTTCACCGCATCGTCGAGGCGAACGACCGCGCAGCGCTCACGACGGCGTTGAAGGAGCTCGTACCGGAGTACCAACCTTCGGGCTCGCCGGCCGCCCCGACCAGCGAACCGAGCCCGGCCCCGCAGGAGGCGGAGCGGCTCACGCCGGTCGAGATGGCGCTCGTCAGTTAGCGCCGAGCGCTCTGCGCAAGCTCACCACGCTTCACCGAACCGCTGCACGACGTCCGACCGCACACCAGAACGGCGTCCCCTCGCGGAAGCGAATCCGTTCCAGCCCGGCAGCGCGCATCATCTGCTCGATCTCGACACGCGTGAAGCGGCGCTCGAGCCGCGTACCGAAGCGATCGAGGGCGTCCGTGCGCATGACGTAGAAGCTCCGGTCCCGATACGCCGACAGCGGCAGCTGATCGACGGGCACGCCCAGCCTGTCGAGCACGCGCGCCGTCCGCGCGAGCGGCCAGTACACGGAAGCCGCGAGCACCTGGCTCGTCGCATAACGCGCGGCGTACGGCAGACGGCTGATGACCTTCCGCATCGCGTCGCTCGCGCGCCACACTTCACGGAACCACCGAGGCCGGTTGTCGAAGGCGTAGTAGAGATAGACGAGCATCGGCGCTCCCGGCTTCAGCTTCCGGACGCAGGCCTCGAGGGCGGCCGCGGTGTCGGGGACGTAGTGAAGAACGCCGAGGCTGTAGCCGAAGTCCATCGAGCCGTCCGGAAACGGCATCTCTTGCACGCTCGCGCACGTGAGCTCGACGTTGTCGAAAGCGGTGAGGTTCTTGCGGGCCACCTCGAGCGCCGCCGCGCTCGCATCGACACAGTGAAGCTTCTTCACGCGCGGAGCAACGAGCGCCGCCCAACGGCCGCTGCCGCACCCCGCGTCGAAGCCGACCGAGTCACGACCGATCTCGTCCCATGGGAAGAGGCTGAAGTACTGCTCGAAGATCTCGTGACGCTCTGCCGGCGAGAGCCCGGCCTGGTCGAAGCGCGACCATTCATCGCCGAAGCCCTCGATGGTCTCCTGGTCGGCGTTCCGCATGGCCGGGCAGTCTAGCCGTCCCGTTTCCATCCGAAGGCCGAAAAACGGCGCTGGTTCACTCGGTCTCGCGTAGGCGTGGACAGCGAAAGGCGGACGGCGCGAGCCCGAGGCGCTGCGGTAAGATGCCGAGCGGAGCGGGCCGCCACGGCAGCGGCCACACCGAGGTAAAGGCGGTTTCGGGTGTCCGATCTCTGGATCATTGGCGCGGGCGGTCACGCCAAGGTCGTCATCGAAACGGCGCGGGCGATGAAGACGTTCGAGCCGGTGGGCGTGATCGACGACTACGACGCCCGTTGGAACTCGACGGTGCTCGGCGTGCCGGTCTTCGGGCCGGTCACCCCCGAGCGGCTGCGAGAGCTCGGGGTCGCAAGAGCCGTCGTCGCGATTGGCGCCAACCGGGCACGCGCGGAGCTCGCCCGGCGGCTCGACGGGCTAGTCGCCTGGGTGACGCTCGTTCATCCGAGCGCCATCGTCGCCCCGAGCGTCCGCCTCGGCGAAGGGACGGTCGTGTTCGCCGGCGCGATCGTCCAGCCGGACACCGTCGTCGGTCGGCATGTCATCCTCAACACGGGCAGCAGCGTGGACCACGACGGGGTGGTCGGTGATTTCGCCCACATCGCGCCGGGCGCTCGGCTCGCAGGCGGCGTTCGTATCGGAGAGGGAGTGCTCGTCGGAATCGGCTCCTGCGTCATCCCTGGCCGTGCCGTCGGCGATTGGGCCACGGTCGGTGCCGGTGCAGCGGTGGTGACCGACATCCCTCCGGGCGTCGTGGCCAAGGGCGTGCCGGCGCGGTCCGCGGCCGCCTCCGGTGACGCTCGTGAACGTCGGCGTTGAACGCGCGGCCAGCGTCGCCTCGGTGCAGACGTGGTCACACGCGAACATCACCGGTTTGCGAGAGCCTCGTAGAGATCCCAGTAGTAGGAGGCCATGGCCGCGAGCGAAAACCGCTTCGCCAGGTGATCGCGCATCGCCGCGGTGGCGCGATCGATCTCCTCGGCCGACCGCCGCAAGAGGGGCACAGCGGCCTCGACGAGATCGTCCGCGGTGAAATCACGAGGTACGTAGCGGGCAAGCGAGTCCGGAGCCGTGAGCCGCGAGTCGCGCGTGTCCGTCACGACGGGTGCACATCCGCAAGCCATCGCCTCGAGAAGAGCCTTCGATGGGTGGTTCGTGCTCCGCTGGAGGGAGAGAAACACTTTCGACTCGGCAAGGACCGACTGCGGATCGTTGGAGTGGAACGCGCGAACTCGCGGATCACCGAGCCCGTTCACCATCGCGGACACGTCCCCGTCCTGAGCTCGGCCGAGCATCCAGATCTCGACGTGCCCGAGACCGGCCCGCTCGAGCAGCGCTAACATACGCGGGATCGCCGCCGCCAGCCTCGGCGCTTGTTTCTCGTGCGAGAAGAGTCCTACGAACACGATCCGGTCGCGCTTGCTCGCTCCGGGTAGCGCCCGGAACACGTCGAGATCGACGAAGCTCCCGGGTGTGTTGCTGAACTTCGCCCTGCACCACGGAAAGGAAAACCGGAGCTGTCGGAACACGTGAGGGTCGAGGACGTCGACGTGAGCTGCACGCATCACACCGCCGCAGACCTCGACGAGCCCGCGGACGTTGTACTGGCGAAGGCTCGCGTTCGGGATCGTGTAGAGGACCCTCTTCGTGCTCGCGCGGAGCGGATGGGCACGGAGCGGAGGCACGAGGCCGTAGTGATAGACGGCCTCCGGGTACTCCTCGAAAAGTCTGCCAATCGTCGCCGTCAGGTTTCGAAACCATCGACCGTCACCTCGAAACGCGACGATCGCGTCCTCGTGCTCGGCGAGTGCCCGAGCCTCCGGCGCCGTGCGCAACAGGTCCACGAGCTGCCTCGTCGCGACAAGCCGGACGGGCCTCCTCTGGCTCGCCAGGTGGAGAAACAGTCCGGCGAGGCGCTTCTCCATGCCGCCCACCTGCATCGCCGAAAGGACGATGAACACCGGAGTCGTCATGCCCAGCCGACTCGAGCACGCACCTTTCGGAGGAGCCGCATCGCCTTCAGAGACATCGCGAGCACTCGCTCGTCGCTCGCCCATTCATAGTGCGAGCGCGGCGGCTCTTTCATCATTGCGTCGAACTCGTCGACGGAGATCCCGAACTTCTTGCAGACATAGACCTTGTCGCGCTCCTGCTGCTTCGGGTCGTACGGGGGCTGTTCGAGATCGGCGAGCGCCTCCTCGCGCGTCATCTGCCCCGAGTGGATGAGCAGGGAGTAGTGGAACTTCCGCTTGTCGATCCCGAACTTCACCGGGAGGATGTAGCCCTGGTAAAAGCGCGTGATCACCGATTCGAAGTGCTTCTTGCCGTACCGGCGCCATCCGAGCTCCTTCTCGAGCTCCGCGATGGCGCGCTCCTTGACGTAGTCCACGTACGTCAGGAGACCGACGTACTTGATCCCGAGCACGAGGCTGTGGAACGCCATCCCCAGCGTCGAGAGCTTGGGGAGGGTCGTCATCGAGGCGCGTTCGAAGGCGCGATTGATCGCGCGGATGTTCCGGAGGTCGGTCTTGCGGTGATTCCATCCTCGCGGGAGGGTGGCCTCGGTCGCCTCGTTGTCACCGGTCACGATGTAGCGGACGCGATGCCTTCGCGCGGCATGGAACATCCCCGCGATGATCGCGTGATCGCTGACGAGCTCCAAGTCGACGACGCCCGCGCGGAGCAACGAGAGCTGTAGCCCTCGGAACTCCTCCCAGTCGATGACCTCGGTCACGAGATCGAGCCCGAGCCCGCGGACGATGCACTCGATGTTCTTTACCGCCAGCTCCGTGTTCCAGCCGTTGTCGACGTGGACTGCGAGGGGGCGCAGCCCATGCCGGTGCGCGACGAGCGCCGCATACGAGCTGTCGGCGCCCCCTGACAGGCCGATGACGCAGTCGTACTTGCGGCCCTTGCCGGCGGCCTTGATCTCCGCGATCACGCGCGCGAGCTCCGCGTCGCGCTTGTCGGGAGCGCCCGGCGATCGCTGGGCGCGCTCGTCGAATCGCCGACACCACGCACACACACCGTCTGCGTCGAAAGGGGTCGCCTCCGGGACGGATTCGTCGAGCACGCAGCGGGTGCAAATGCGAAACTTCATGACAGAGACCTTGCCCGGCCGATCTCCTCGAGCTCGGCCGACGAGAGGTAGCTGACGAGGACTGCACGATGCGGGCCCTCGTAGATGAAACGTGCGCCGACGCCGAGGGCCGAAAGGCCTCCGGCGCGGACGGCGGCCTTCATGTCTTCGACGGACCTGGCCCCCCCGCAAGCGATGATCGGGACGTCGAACCTGCCGCGGAGCCGGGAGAGCAGATCGAGATCGTAACCCTTCATCGTGCCATCTCGATGAACGGCATTGACGAGCACCTCCCCTGCCCCGAGCCCGACGAGGCGTTCGATCCATCGCAAGGGGTCACGCTCGGGGACGCGACGACCGGCGTGGGAGACGACCTCGTAGCGCCCGAGCCACGAGCGTCGGACGTCGACCGAGGCGACGACGCACTGTGACCCGAAGACGTCCGCGAGCCGCCGCACGACGAAGGGGTCCTCCAACGCCGCCGTGTTCACAGCCACCTTCTCCATGCCGAGCCGCAGGATGCGCTTCGCCTCGTCGAGGCTGCGAATCCCGCCGCCATAGCAGACGGGCATGAAGGCTTCGCTCGCGATCTGCTCGAGCAGCTCGTAGTCCGGCGGAGAGCTCGTTCGCGTCGCGACGATCTCCGTCAGGATCAGCTCGTCGACCTCCTTGTCGTTGAAGATGCGTACGACGTTGATCGGGTCGCCGACGTACTTCGGTCGCGCGAATCGAACGGTCTTCACGAGACCTCGCCGGCGCAGGAGCAGCACTGGGATGACGCGCGTCCTAAGCATGTCCCGTCAGCCGAGCGAAGTTGCCGAGCACCTGCATGCCGAAGCGGTGGCTCTTCTCGGGATGGAACTGCGTTCCGTAGACGTGGCCCCTCCGGACCGCCGCCGTGAACGTGATTCCATACGAGCAGCGCGCGGCGACGTCGGCATCGTCCTCGCAAACGACGTGGTACGAGTGCACGTAGTAGAAACGCGGACGCTCCGTCCCGAAGCCGCCGAAGAGCTCACCGTCGAGACACTCGGTCTCGTTCCACCCCATGTGAGGCACCTTCTGGGGTGACCCCGGCTCGAACACGAACCTCGTGGTATGCGCCGGCAGCAGTCCGAGCCCTTCGAGGGCCCCCTCCTCGCTTCCCTTGGAAAGGAGCTGCATGCCGAGGCAGATGCCGAGGATGGGGACACCGTCCTTCACGACACGCTCACGGATCGTGTCGAAGAGCCCCGTTCGCCGCAGACTGGTCACTCCGGAGTCGAACGCGCCGATTCCCGGCAGCACGATGCCCGTCGCGCCCGCGAGGCCGTCTCCATCGCGGACGAGATCGACCTCGACGTCCAGACGGCGAAACATGTTCACGACGGAACCAACGTTGTTCACGCCGTAGTCGACGACGACGAGTCGTGTCTGCCCCTTGTCGCTCTCGCGCAATACCCCGCCCACCATCAAGTCCTCAGCATCTCGCGCAGAGCATCGGGCCCGTCTCCGAGCGTCACCTCGCACCACGCGGCGAGCGCGAAAGCGTGCCAGAGGACCTGTGGGTCCGTCCGCACCCACTCACGGAAGCGACCGTCACCGAGAGCACGGCTGGAGAGAACTCCATAGCGTTCGAGCCGTCGCCGGTCGAAGAGGCGCTCGCACGCGCGGTCGAACGGCTCGCGAAGCCACTTCTCGATCGGCACCCCGAAGCCCCACTTCTTCCTGTTCGCGAGAGCGCTGCCGAAACGCAGTTCGTGCAGCTTCCGCAGCACGCGCTTACCGTTCAGCCCGAGCGTGTATTGCTCCGGCAGCCCCACGCCGAACTCGACGACGCGGTGGTCGAGAAACGGAACGCGCGCCTCGAGGTGGTGCGCCATGCTCGCACGATCCACCTTCACGAGCATGTCGTTGCAGAGCGCGTTCGCGAGATCGCAAGCGAGCGTCCGCTGGAGCTCCGTCCCCGTGCTGCTGGCGAAGCGCTCGCGCGCGGCCTCGATGTACGATCGCGTCGCGGCCGGCCGAACCATCAAGGGCTCGGTCCTGGCGAGGGGCGCGATCTGCGTGAGCTGGGCGTACACTTCCGCGTCGCTGCCCGAAAGCCCACGCGAGAGGCGGCGAATCGTGCGGAGCACCTCCGTCCAGAGCCGCGTGCGATCGGTCCTCGTCGGGATCTTTCCGAGAGCACGACCGATCGCGTCTCGGAACCTGGGGACGCTGGCGAACGGCTTTCGGAGCTTCACGACGAGGTACTTCTTGTAGCCGGCGAACACCTCGTCGCCCCCGTCGCCACCGAGCGCGACCTTGTAGTCCTTCGCGACGTGCTCGCAGAGCAGATAGGTCGCAAGGCTCGACGAGTCACCGAACGGCTCGTCGTACGCGAGAAGCGCGTCGCACAGCTTTCCTCGCGCGGTCTCCTCGTCGAACATCTGCACGTGGCTCTCGACGCCGAGGATACGAGCCGTCTCTCGCGCGTAAGGAGACTCGTCGAAGCGTGGCTCGTTGAAGCCGATCGAGTAGGTCTTGATCGGCGCAGAGGACTCCTCCATCGCGAACGCCGTCACGAGCGACGAGTCGATGCCTCCGCTGAGAAAGGTGGCGACCGGCACGTCGCTCTCGAGGTGCTCGCGCACGGCTCGCCGGAGGAGCGCCTCCACCTCGCGACACGCCTCGTCGAGCGACGCGACCCTCGCGGCGTCCGCCGACGGCACGAGCGTCCAGTAGGTCCGCGTCGTTCGCCTTCCCGTGGCGAGATCGATCTCCAGGCGTGTCGCCGGCGCGAGTCGACGAACGCCGGAGTAGATGGTGGCGGTCTCCGGCACGTAGCTCCACGAGACCATCGCATGCGCGGCCTCGTAATCGATCTCGAAGAGTCGCGTGAAGGGATGGAGGCTCCGGTCGAAGCAGCGGAGCTCCGATGCGAAGGCGAGCGCCGTCCCCGTGTCGGCTACGAAGAGCGGCTTGATCCCGAACCGATCGCGACTGAGGACCACTCGCCGCCGCGCACGGTCGTGGATCGCGAACGCCCACATGCCGACGAGGTGCTCCTCCACCGAGTCGGGGTCCTGTTCGTACAGGCGCAGAATGACCTCGGTGTCGCTCCGCGTCCGAAACCGCACGCCGCGACGCTCGAGATCGGCACGGAGCGCCGGCGCGTTGTAGACCTCACCGTTGTAGACGATGACGATCGACCCGTCGTCGTTCGCCAGGGGCTGGTGCCCGTGCTCGATGTCGATGATGGCCAAGCGCTTCATCCCGAGGGTCGCGTCGGGGTGAGCGACGACTCCGCCCCCGTCGGGCCCGCGATGATGGATTCGCTCCGCCATCGCGGACACGATGCTGCTCGACTTCTCGAGAGAGGCGTCAAACGCGACGAGCCCGGCGATTCCGCACATGGGGAGCTGCTTCTATATCACGTCACGCAGCCAGGCTTGCTCGGCTAGGCTACCGCCGCCCACGGGCCGGCGCTCTCGTCCGAGAACCGCGGCCGCACGAGCACGATGAAGCCCCATTCCCGCCGCCGTCCTCGTCTCGTCTACGTCGTGACCCATCCCATCACGGCGGATGCTTTGTTGCGCGGCCAGCTCGCGTTCATGCGTGAGCACGGCTTCGACGTCACGGTGATCAGCTCGCCTGGCCCGGAGCTCGAGCGTGTGCGCGAGCGCGAAGACGTCCGCGTCGTTCCCGTCGAGATGGAGCGCGGCGTCGATCCCAGCAAGGACGTGTTCGCGCTCGCGAGGCTCGTCCGCGCGCTCCGGTCCCTCGCCCCCGACATCGTGAACGCCAGCACGACCAAGGCCGGGCTCCTGGGAATGCTCGGTGCTCGCGTGCTCGACGTGCCAATTCGCATCTACCTCCTGCGCGGCCTTCGTTTGGAGACGACACGAGGTGCCTTGCGGCGGGTGCTCGCCGCTACGGAGCGCATCGCTGCCGCCTGCGCTCACGACGTCGCCTGCGTCAGCCACAGCCTCCTCGAGGTGGTTCGGGACGAGTACATCCCCGCGGGCAAGCTCCGCGTGGTCAGCAACGGCACGTCCAACGGCGTTGATACCGAGAGGTTCCGGCGAACGGAAGAGCTTCGCGCCGAAGGGGCTCGGCGGATGGCGGAGCTCGGAATCCTCCCCGACGATCCCGTGATCGGTTTCGTCGGACGCCTCGTCGCCGACAAGGGAGTGGCCGAGCTGCTCGAAGCCTTCGCCCGCGTGCGAGTGAAGATGCCGCGGGCAAAGCTCGTCATGCTCGGCGCCGACCTAGGCGACGAGCGGGTCGACCCGAGCCTCATCAGGCGCGTGCGCTCCAGCCCGAACATCGTGACCACGGGCGTGATCGACGATCTTGCGCCATGGTACGCCCGCATGGACGTCTTGGCCTTCCCGTCACGCCGAGAAGGCTTCCCGAACGTCCCCCTCGAAGCCGCGGCCGCGGAGCTTCCCGTCGTGGGCACACGCGCAACGGGCGTCGTCGATGCGGTGGTGGACGGCGAGACCGGCGTCCTCGTCGACGTAGGAGACTCCGCGGCCCTCGCCTCCGGTCTCCTCGGCTACCTGGAGGATCCGCGACGAGCCGCTGCGCATGGACGCGCTGGTCGCGAGCGCGTCGTACGCCTGTTCGGCCGCCGTCAGGTATGGACGGCTTGGCTGAACTTCTACCGTGAACGACTCGAAGAACGCGGGATCCCCTAGCCTCGGCCACCAACTTGATGCCGCGTCGCCCCGATGCCATGGATTGACGGATGTTTGCGCTCGTCTTCTGTCCCCTGATCGTCGCGATTGCGGCTGGGGTCGGCTTCTGGCGAACAGCGCGAGACGAGCGCCCCTTGCTGGCAGCAGGCTTCGCCGCACATCTCGTCGGCGTCGTCGCCATGGTCGTCTACACGGAGCACATCTACGGCGGCGACATGCTCCTCTATCACTCCATCGGACGTGAGCTCGTCCGCATCGTGGAGCGCGACCCGCGTTACCTGTCCGATCTCGTCAAGCTCGTATTCCACCTCGAGAACGACCTCACCCTCGAGATGTTCGCCGGAGGGTCCAGCGCCACGATGTGCGGCCTGATGGCGCTCCTCATGTTTCCGTTCGGTACGAGCTTGTACGCGATCTGCCTGGCCGTATCGATGTTCGCCTTCGTCGGTCAGTGCGTCATGTACCGAGCCGTCGCACCAGCGCTCGACCCGGTCGAGCGCCGGCCGGTCCTCGCCTCCGTGATGCTCGTACCGTCCGTCGTCTTCTGGACCTCGGGGTTCATCAAGGAGGCGTTCGCCGTCGGATTCTTGGGCTTCCTATGTTTTGGGCTGACCGCGCTCTCGAACCGCCGGCTGCTCCGAGTCGTCTCGCTCGCCGTGGGCGCCGTCGGCGTCGCGATGATCAAGCCGTACGTCCTCCTTCCTACGGCCCTGGCAGTCGGTGGATGGATCTACGCTTCACGCCCTCGGCACGCGCTGGGATTGGGGTACAAGGTGCTCGGAATCGCCTTGGGGATCGCGGGACTGTTCGCCGTCTCCCGACTCTTCCCCGAGTACTCCGTCGATCGCCTCGCCGAAAACGTCAGCCTGCATCAGCGGAACTACGATCTCGTAAAGGGCGGCGGCTCGAACCTCACTCTCGGCCCCGACTCGGACGACGAAGCGCCGTCGCTGGTGAGCCAGGCCAAGTATTTTCCCCTCGCCCTCGTCAACGCCCTGCTCCGGCCCTTCCTCTTCGAAGCACGCAACCTCTCGATGCTGCTCGCGGGCGTCGAGATGACCGTGGTTCTCGTGCTCGTCGTCGTGCTCGCGAGACGGGGCCTGAAGATGGTCATCCGCGTAGTCGCGCGCCGGCCTCCGCTCATGTTCTCCGCCGTCTTCGTCCTCTCGTTCTGCATCGCGGTCGGCCTGGCGACACGAAACCTCGGAACGTTGTCGCGCTATCGAGTCCCCGCCATGCCGATGTACGTAGGCCTTCTCGTTTCGCTGCGCGCTCGGCTCAACGCACGGGCCCCCGTCGTCGTCGCGAGCCCCACTCGAGCTCGCGCCGTGTCGCGTCGGCTCACACCGGCTGCCCACTACCTCCAGCAGCGTCGCTCTTCGTCGCTTCGAAAAGCCTCTAATCGGAGCGCATGAGGCTCCCGATCCTCTCCTGGCGGAGACCGCACGACGCCTCATGCGGCGCGCTGGCGGCCGCATGAATCTTGGTCTATACGCCCGCAACGATTCAACCAAAGCACTGGAACGAGGCACGCCCCATGAAGAACTTCGCGGTCGTGGGCGTAGGCGGGTTCATCGCCCCCCGGCACCTGAAGGCCATTCGCGATACCGGCAACCGCCTCGTCGCGGCGGTGGACCCGAAGGACTCGGTCGGCGTCCTCGATCAGTACACGTTCGACGTTCGCTTCTTCACCGAAATCGAGCGCTTCGACCGGTACCTCGAGAAGCTGCGTCGCGGACCCGAGGAAGGACGCGTGCACTACCTCTCCGTGTGCTCGCCCAACTACCTCCACGACGCACATTGCCGCCTCGGGCTTCGCGTGAAGGCGGACGTCATCTGCGAGAAGCCGCTCGTCATCAACCCGTGGAACCTCGACGCGCTCGAGGAGCTCGAGCACGAGTCCGGACATCGCGTCTGGAACGTCCTCCAGCTCCGAACCCACGACAAGCTCGTGGCCCTCCGCGAGCAGCTCGCCGGCTCCGGCAACCGTATGCACGACGTCGAGCTCACGTACATCACCGCTCGCGGCAACTGGTACGACGTGTCGTGGAAGGGGCAGAAGGAGAAGTCGGGAGGCGTGCCGACGAACATCGGCATTCACTTCTTCGACATGCTCATCTGGATGTTCGGCTCCGTCACGGGGGCGCGCGTGCACCTCTCCGAGGATCGCCGAATGGCCGGGTTCGTCGAGCTCGAGCGCGCCCGCGTGCGTTGGTTTCTCTCGGTCGACGCGCGCGACTTGCCCTGGCCCCTCGAGCCCGGGAAGAAGACGACCTACCGCTCCATCACGGTCGACGGCTCGGAGATCGAGTTCTCCGACGGCTTCACGGATCTCCACACGCGCGTCTACGAGCGCACCCTCGCGGGCAACGGTTTCGGTATCGCCGACGCGCGCCCCTCGATCCAGCTCGTCCACGACCTCCGCAAGGCCACGCCCGTCGCGCCGGGCGGCGACGGACACCCCCTTCTGTCCCGCCGGTGATCGATGAGCGACCAGCCCTTTTTCGTCCACCCGAGCGCCTACGTCGACGAGCCCGTCTCGATCGGCGAAGGGACGAAGATCTGGCACTATTGCCACGTCATGCCGAACGTCACGATCGGCAAGGGGTGCAGCTTCGGTCAGAACGTCTTCATCGGGTCCGGAGTCCGCATCGGTGACAACGTCAAGGTGCAGAACAACGTCTCGCTCTACGAGGGAGTGGAGCTCGAGGACGACGTGTTCTGCGGACCGTCGTGCGTCTTCACGAACGTGATCAACCCTCGTTCGCAGATCGTGCGACGCGCGGAGTATCAGAAGACGCGCGTGCTCCGCGGCGCGACCATCGGCGCGAACGCGACGATCGTGTGCGGGACGACGATCGGCCGGTACGCCTTCATCGCAGCCGGCGCCGTCGTCACCAAGGGAGTGGTCCCCGATTACGCCCTCATGGCCGGCGTCCCGGCGCGACGTATCGGGTGGATGAGCCGCCACGGGCACAAGCTCGGGAAACCGGACGCGGACGGCGTCATGCGCTGTCCGGAGTCCGGCTGGCGCTACCAGGAGGTCGAGCCGAACGTCGTTCGATGCCTCGACCGCGCGGAGGACCAGCCGCTGTGACGATGCGCGTCCCGCTCCTCGACCTCAAGGCACAGCACGAGACGATCCGCGAGGAGGTGGCCGCGGCCATCGGTCGGGTCGTCGAGTCCCAGCACTTCATCCTCGGCCCCGAGGTCGAGGCGCTCGAGCGCGAGATCGCCGCCTATTCGAACGTGAAGCATGCGGTGGGCGTCTCGTCGGGAACGGATGCCATCCTCCTCACGCTCATGGCGCTCGGCGTCGGCCCAGGCGACGAGGTCGTGACGACGCCGCATACGTTCATCGCGACCTGCTCTTGCATCGCCCGCCTCGGCGCGCGTGCGGTGTTCGTCGACATCGATCCGCTCTCGTTCAACATCGACGCGTCGCGCGCCGAGACCGCAATCGGACCGAAGACGAAGGCGATCATGCCGGTGCACCTCTTCGGGCAGATGGCGGACACGACGGCCCTCGCCGAGATCGCCCGAGCACGCAACCTCCCCGTGATCGAGGACGCCGCGCAGGCGCTCGGAGCCGAGCTCGCGGGCGTCCGCGCCGGCGGAGCGGGCACCGCGGGGACGTACAGCTTCTTCCCGTCGAAGAACCTGGGTGGCTTCGGCGACGGAGGCATGGTCGTCACGAACGACGATGCACTGGCCACCCGTCTCCGGCTGCTCCGCAACCAGGGCCAGCGGCCGAAGTACTTCGCGCTCGAGGTCGGAGGGAACTTCCGCCTCGACGCGCTTCAAGCGGCGGTCCTGCGCGCGAAGCTCCCCCATCTCGACGAATGGACGGCGGCGCGCCAGCAGAACGCAGCCACGTACCGGCGCCTCTTCGCAGCGTCGCCGCTTCGGGTCGCAGAAGGCCGGCTCGTCGATGGCGCCGACGTCGCGCTTCCGGTCGAGCTCCCGAACCGCCGTCACGTCTACAACCAGTTCGTCATCCGCGCGAGGAATCGCGACGAGCTCAAACGGCACCTCGGCGAGCGCGGCATCGGAACGGAGATCTACTACCCGCAGCCGATGCACCTCCAAGCCTGCTTCGCGAGCTGGGGCTACCGGGCCGGCGCCTTCCCGGAGGCAGAGCGGGCGGCGGCGGAGTCGCTCGCCATCCCGATCTATCCCGAGCTCACCGAACCGATGCAGAGCGCCGTCGTCGACGCGATCGCGGAGTTCTACGCGAGGAAGTAGCCCACGATGACGATCGGCATCCGGACCGCCATCGAGCGCGACGTCCCGGAGATCCTCGCCATGGTCGGCGAGCTCGCGGAGTACGAGCGAGAGCCCGACGCCGTCGTGGCGACGGAGGCGGACTTTCTACGCGACGGCTTCGGACCGTCGCCGGCGTTCCACGTCCTCGTCGCGGAATCGGACGGCAAGACGATCGGGTTCGCGCTCTACTTCTTCACGTGGTCGACGTGGGCAGGCCGGCGCTGCCTGTACCTCGAAGATCTCTTCGTCCGCCCTGCCTTTCGCGGTCGGGGCGCCGGCCTCGCCCTCATGCGCGCGCTCGCCAAGGAGGCCGTCGAGAAGGGCTGCAAGCGCTTCGTCTGGCAGGTGCTCGATTGGAACGAGCCCGCGATTGTCTTCTACGAGAAGCTCGGAGCGAAGGTCCTCCGCGAATGGCTCACGGTCCGCATGGAAGGCGAGCCTCTCGCGGCGCTCGCTCGCTCGTGACCAGGACTTCGAGCGCTGCCACTACCGGGCGGTGGACGCATAGACGACGAGACCGTCGCCGAGCGAAGTCGCATCCAAGACGAAGTTCGCCATCCGCTTCAGGACGCGGCCCCAGCGGCTCCCGACGAGCATGGCGTTGACGCGATACCCCTTTTGGACACGGTCGTCGGAGGTGATCGCCGGTCGTCGACCGGCGGTGGCTCCCGTCGCGCCGTTCTGCCGGAAGGGGCGCGCCACCCACTGGACGAGCTCGTGAGGGTGCACGGTTCTCGACTCGATCCGGATCGCGTCGAAGCCGTTCGCGGCGAGACATCGATGCATCGATCGCTTCGAGAAAAGATGAAGGTGCTCCGGCGGAGAGCAGACGCTCCATGTCTCCTCGAGGAGGCGTCCACTGATGCCTCGCCCGTGCGGCGTGGTCAGATAGAGGAGCCCGCCAGGGACGAGCAGCCTGCAGGCCTGCTGCACGTACGCGTGAGGGTCCGTGACGTGCTCGATGAGCTCCGACATGACGATGACGTCGAAGTAGCCCCGCTCGAACGGGGCCTCGAGGAAGTCACCGTGCACGACCTTGCCGAGACCATTTTTCTTCGCCTGCTCGACCGCGAGCGGCGAGAGCTCGATCCCGTAGGTCTCCCAAGATTGCTCCTTCGCCGCGAGGAGGAAGGTGCCCGCACCGAAGCCCACGTCGAGCAGGCGCCCGGTTCGTCGGAACGGCGCGAAGCTTCGAACCTTCTCCGCCGCGACCGGCTTCAGGAACGTCGGGAGCGCCTAAAGGTGCTGCGCCTCGTACGAGTACCGCTCGTAGATGGCGCCGAGCTCCTCGCTCGTGGGAGCACGGCACACGAACGAGTGGGAACACGAACGGCACCGACTCAAAGGGAAGCCCGCGCGCTCTCCGAATCGTCGGACGTCGCGAGCCTTGCAAATTGGGCAGCTATCACCGGCAGCAGTCATGATTCGCGACGTACGTACACGCCCACCGATGCCGCTCTATCTTGCATGCCTCTCCGGGTCAATCGACACACGACGCTCGGGATCGCCCCAGAGAAACGTCTCTGATTGCCGCGTGCGTGTCATGCGATCCAGCGCCGCGCGTCTTTACGCGTACGCCAGAGCACGGCTCGAGGATGGAGCCGTGCCTCAAAGCGCGACCACGGGATCCCCACGGAGCCCGAGCAGCCGAGCGCGCGCCTCGCCGACGAGATAGAGCGATCCGCAAACCACGACCGCACGGTCGCCTGCCGTGCCCCGCGCCGCCGCGAGCGCATCGCCGAGCGATCCGGCCGGC